>ULQM01052032.1_pt1 | contig 52839 bp, 88 predicted proteins | sample 1954451 | NCBI WGS metagenome assembly ULQM01 (sample SAMEA4835655, study PRJEB28245) | human gut metagenome | biome: gut microbiome; material: fecal sample | place: Denmark | collected 2008 | reverse complement strand
GTAATCAATATAACCTTTTAAATATAGTGATAGAAACAGAGGTTCGAATCCTCTAATTATTTATAGTTAAGGTAGCTAATTAATTATAAAAGATTTCGTCCAAATTTGGGAAGTAACGGGAGAAAAATGATTCTCTTAGTGCCTCACGTATGTAGATTATTACAATATTGGAAAGTCTACAATCACCAGCCATGATGTGACACTATCACTTTAATTTGAATTTTTGTAATTAATCATATTTTGTTAGTGTGTTATGCCTATTTGGGCAAAGTTCTTACCACTATTCTACTTATAGAAATGTGGTGTGTCTAAGTAAATCTTAGACATATGGAGATATAGCTTAGAAGGTCAGAGCGCGGGACTGAAAATTCCGAGATTGTGGTTCGATTCCACGTGTCTCCACTATATACGGATGCCTGAGTGGTCGAAAGGGTAGGTCTCCAAAACCTATAGAGTTGAACAGCGTGGGTTCGAATCCTACTCCGTGTGCAAAATAAGATTATAAATTAGCTCTCTAAGCTTTAAGGTGAAACTTTTAATTTCGGGAAGACAGGTCAGTACTATCAGGGAGCACCTCATATTATTCAAGAGTTAAAGAAACATTATAACTCTACTGGTTTGTGATAAATAGGTAGAGATTTGTACCCTTAGTTCAGTTGGTTTAGAACGCAAAACTGTTAATTTTGAAGTCGCAGGTTCGAATCCTGCAGGGTGCGCAGTGCTATTATATTTTTTTGATTTGTTAATTTTGAGGTTCTTAGTCTGTGAAGATAGAGAATCTACTTGGCACTATCGTCTAGCTGGTTAGGACGTAACTCTTTCAAGGTTAAAAGGCGATTTCGAGCATCGCTAGTGCTATTCTTTCATATTATTTAATAAAACTAATACGATTAATGTTTAAAATATAAAGTCAGCGGACTTTATAACGTTAAAGAGTTGTTATGCTTCTGGTCTGTGAAGATAGGAAGCTTTTATGGTCCGTCTAGTGTAACACGGTAGTTTGTGAGACTACAGTACAGGGTTCGAATCTATTATATGACCCTATTGGAGAAATGGCTGAGTGGTCTAAAGCGGCACCCTGCTAAGGTGTTAGTCATATTACATGGCTCGAATCCTTCTTTCTCCGCAACATTTATGACAAATTGTGAACTTGTAGTTGGAAAATATGGTTCGTGAGAATAGTATTTTATTGGACTATGGTGTAATGGTAGCACTACAGATTTTGGTTCTGTCAGCCCCAGTTCGAATCTGGGTAGTCCAACAATTTTAATAGGTACTAAACAACTCTCAGTGACTCTATTAAATAGCGTAATTACCTTAAAATTAATCATTTGGGTTAGAAAGAGAAAGAACGTTAGATAGCTGAGGACAATGGAATAGTTTAAATATAATCAGTGAAAATCGCCTATTATTTAAATGGATTATTAACACATTAACAGATAAAATTATGACAAGAGAAGAACATTTTATTAAAAAGACCAAACTATTGGCACAAATAGATAGTGCTGAGAAGCTAGGTTGCAAAAATGTGCTTAAGTATGCACGAGCAGAATTAGCTAAATTGGAGAAGAAATTTTGGGAGGAACATTTTTCTAATCCATTATTTAGTTATATGGTAACTAGAGAAGAAATGGATAAACTCATAGAAAATGAAGTAGATCCTACTTTTCAAATACGTGTAACCTTTAAGAATGGTGAGGTATATGATTTAATGTATTATCACGAAATTGCTCCAGGTGTTAAACATTCTGCTATTGAGAAATGGACAAAAGATGAATTAGCTAAAACTATTCATCATCCTGAGGATATTGTGAGTACTCACTTTATTATGGATTAATTAAATAAGTAATATGGAAATAAAAACAATACAGATTGATTCTAACACATTTCTTGTATTTAAGGGTATTGAGTACAGACAAATAAATATAGAAGATATAGTTAGTTTAGAGGCACTGAATAAATATGTCCTAATAGTAACTAAAGATTGCAGAAAATTTATTATTGGTTGCTCTTTAACTGCTGTTATTAAGAAATTGTGTATAGAATATATAGTAGTAACTAAAGGTTTATTAATTAATAAAAAGTATTTACTCGAATTAACTAAGAAAACTGATGATAAAGATAAGTATCTTCTAGTACTTAATGATTCTGAGCATACTACTAGAGAAGTATCCTCATATATTGCAAAGAATATTTTAGAACAATTATAATATGAAGAAAATAGTATTAAAAGTAACAGTAGAGGTCCCAGATGACTATATACTGGATGATCCATCTTGGTTATTAGAAAACATTGGTATTGGATATGATGTTGAATGTATTTAATTTGTTTGAAAAATAAGAATACCAACCCCCATAAATTACATGTTGGTTTTTTCCCAAATATTGTTGGCAACTAGCAGATAATTAGTTGCTCCTTTTTTGTCTAAAGGTTGGCAGTATTATTCCACTAGACGTTAAAGACTAAAACTGCCAAATGGCTCAGTGGTGGAATTGGCAGACACGAGGGACTTAGAAATTAATTTTATTCATAATTTGAGTGCTCTGATACGAAAGTTCAGAAGTAGAATCTCCCTAATTAAACAAGTTATTACTAATCGTAAAAAGGTTAGCGTCTGTGTAAGAAGCAGAGTAATGATTATAGAAGCAGTATTCAGAAATCTAATTAACTTGCGACAGAAGCCTCATCTATGGTGACGTAGATTTTGGTGATGACGAGCTAAATTGTGATAGAACCCTAATCTATCTTAAATGTAAATTGGAGTGTTACAGCATAAATGTGTAGAGACTATATAGGAGATACCTAAGTTAGGAATTGTATATTTAAAATTAAACTGGCAAGATTCGCAGAAATAAGAAGAGCAGACTGCTATTAGGGGTTAGATTAAACCTTATATACTTACTTGCAAGATTTCTAATATGGTAGTAAAATAGTCCAGACCACAATAACTTAAATATGGCGGAAACGGCAGTAGATTGACAGAAGCGCCTCTAAAGTTGTCGTTAAATATTTCTTGAGGGTCCCTTTATTTAAGTTAGCTTGTGTAAAAGCAAGTGTGGTAGGAAAATCCCTTGGTCAGGAATGACTGTACGGGTTCGAGTCCCGTCTGAGTCACATAATTATTTATTTTATTAATCAATGTTATCTATAATTACTATGAATTTGTGAAAATTTATAAGTAATGTAAAATTTTCGGATTTGTAGAAGATTTTTTCTTTCATTTTAATTGTGAAAGTAGTATGAGTTTTAATTTATTGGTAATTTCTATGTCCTAGATATATACTAAATAAGTGATTAATCAATTAAAAATAATAACTTAAATATTAATATTTATGACAGGAAATTTTGAAAATAGTTATCTTGGAAACATTATTGGAGTACAGAGATAGAAAATGAAGGATTTTACTAATTCGAGATTAAAAAAGGTAAAATAGATGAATCAGAGAGCTACTAATACAATTAATTAGCGAAGGACTAAATCTAGGAATTATAATGCTAGATTGATGGCTAAGCATGGTTATGATATAGCTGGGGCTTTAGCTAAACAAAAAGAACTAGTTAACAAGGGTTATAAACTAGCTATTGATGGAGATTGGGGTAAACGAAGCTGCTTGGTAGGATTATCAAAAATAGAAATAGTAGAGACTATAGGATGCAGATAATGCTCGATTTAATCAAACTTCAGCTCCAAAATTAAATTGGTTTGGTAGAAATATAGTTAAACCTATTGTGGATTTAGTTAATGGAACTCCTGATGAACAAAGAGCTTCTCAAAATAGTTATGCATTGAGTAAACCATGGAGATATAAGGATGATGCATATACAGCATTTGATAAGGATAGAACTGGGCATAAAGTTGGAGGTTCTCGAATGGGAGACTTAGTACCTAATGGGGATGGTACGTATAGTTTGTATAACCCTAAAACAGGTAAAGTTACATAGTGTGCTATGACACGCAACTAGATTGAGAGAGTTCTTGGTCCTCATAAAACTGATATGAATGCCTGGGATGGTCGGGGTGTTTATGGAGATTCTGCAATATTTAATGGCTATAAATATCTTCCTAAAATTGGTGGCTACAATAAAGTTACTCTATAGAATCTTGCTGCAGCTGTTCAAGCTAATTTTAATAATATTGATTTTTAGCAAGGTGATATGGTTGATTTATATTCTGCTAATTCAGCACATAATGATGAGGCATGGAATGACGGCACTTTAAATAGAAGCAATTCACATACTGGAGTAGTTATTCAGCCAAACCATAATAATAAAAGAGGAACTTACATAATGGTACTATATCATTAGACCCGATTAGTAAGTTTATGGTTTCTGAGCAAGGTCTCGCTTTAGATTGGGGTATTACCGGAGTTCATCGACCAGGTACAAAGGAACATCCTTATAAAGATAAAAATGGCAATTATGTATCTAAATAAACAAAATTGGAAATTTTAATTAGATATGAAACAAATATTAATATTTTTAATTAGCTTATTATGTGTAAGTTGTTCACATGATGAGCTGTCTCAACAAGTAATTAATAAAGGTATTCAATATGTAAATAAGTACAATATGAATACTAACTATATTATATTTGTTGATTTTAATAAACATTCTGGTAAAAATAGATTTTATGTATATGATTTACATAAGAAAACTGTGGTACTAGAAAGTTTATGTGCTCATGGAATGGGTTTAGGAAGTACAAAAGATCATCCCGTATTTAGTAATAAGTTAGGGAGTCATTGTTCTTCTTTAGGATTTTATAAAGTAGGAGGTTATAATATAACAAGATTAAACTTACCTAGTTACATACTAGAAGGATTATCTAATACTAATAGTAATGCAAAACAAAGAATGTTATTAATTCATCCTTACTATACTGTTAGTGATATTCCAACTTATCCTATTTATGCACCAATGAATGTAAGTGAAGGTTGTTTTGTTATAAGTCCTATAAAGTTTAAGCAACTAAGTAAAATACTAAGTAATAATAAAAACATATGTCTTTATGCATATAAATAAGGCTATATAGCAATACTAGTATAAAAGCATGTCCAGATGCTTAATCCCTGGAATAGGCTGTCTGACTGAATAGTATGGCAGTATGTGGTGGCACATAATCAACTAACTAGAATTAGCTATTGTGTATACTAGAATAGCATCTACGTGAGATTCGTAGTGGAAATGCGTAGCTCAATTGGATAGAGCAACGGACATTAATCCGGAGGTTGGCAGTTCGAGTCTGTCCGTATTTACCCCATTATTATTCATATTCGATGTTTTATACTCATAAGTTTGAAAATTTTCTAAGTTTTCGGTAAAGGATTCTGTTTGTGAAAATGGAATTATTTATCTGTTTTTGGTTATGAATATATGTGAGAACTTTAATAAGTCGGAGGACTCAAAAACAGTGTGTCTTAGTGGCAACGTTCTCTTGACTGAGAAAGGAGAGGATTAACGACCCTCAGACACATCTTCGGGGTTGTAGCTCAGTCGGTTAGAGCAGCTGACTCATAATCAGAAGGTCTACAGTTCAAGCCTGTACTTCCCCACTATTTCTTTTATCATATTATTCTGTTTTGGAGAGTCTAATTAGTTAATCTAGTTAGGCTCTTTTATTGTTTAATTAAATAACACATTAACATATGAAAGATATAAATAAAATTATTGATTCACTAAGTCCAGGAGAGCAAAATGTAATGCATTACGTGTAAAGCTTGATAAGAAGCCTGAGTACACTATTAGTAAGGATGAACATGGTTACTATGTCAGCTCTGATAAGAGAATGTTCGGCACTTTCAGATTTGAAAAGAAAGAATATGCTGAACTAGCTTATCAGATATGGAAAAATATGAAACCTGATGAGCATCTTATGTATACTGTTAGGGGTGTGTTCAGACTTCTTAATATTGATTCAGAATGGACAAAGTAGTGTTACAGGTAAATGACATCTTTTCCCAGGCGTGGAAAGGATGTCAGAAACCTATGTGGTTTAGAATTCTTAATATAGATAGAATTACTAACAGCATAGAAGTAGAGTGTCATTCATTTAATGGTCTCACAGTATTTCCTGAAGTTTGGTCTTTAGATTCTACAGAAGCAGGATTTGAAGTTGGAGACTATAAATTAGTTAAATAATTATGTGTTGGACAGGCAATGATACAGCTATTAGAAAGATAGCTGAAAGAGATTTCTATGTCTATAAAATAGGGAAGATTGTATGGAATAATATTTTTATTAGTGATATTAGGGGGTATAACTATGCTCCTAAATGTCTTAATAGAATAGTTCCTTTAGTAACTTATAGTCTTGGTATAGGTCGTTGTAAGATAGACAGAGGTTATCACTCTTATAAATGGATAGCTCTAGATGACTTTTATCCAAATTTTAGATGCCTGGGTAATTATAATCCGGCTTTGAAAGAATCTTTAGAAGGATATAAGTTCTGTTGTATAGCTACCTTTATAGTTCCCAAAGGTGCTGAATACTTTGAAAATAAGTATGGACATATAGTATCTTCTGAGATTATTTATACAGGCAAATATTTAAGAATAAGTAATTTTAGCAAATAATTATGTGCTGGGTAGGTAGGTGTGATGTAAAAATAGCTAAACGAGATTTTTACGTTTATAAAATAGGTCGTGCATCTGATAAAGGTTTTAAGAGTTTATATCAAAACTTTATTTATGAACCAAAAGAAATAAATAAAAAAGTTGAACTAAACCCTATTCAATTCTTTCTAGATGAATCCTCTTATGTCTCATATGAAGGGTATCATTCTTATAAAGATATAGCTATGCCTTACTCTGATTTACGCCCATATTATAGAACAATTTATTTAGGTAAGATTGCAGAGGATATTAGATTATATAATATTTATTCTATTGCAACATTCATTATACCTAAAGGTTCCGAATATTACGAGAATGGTGGAGGAGAAATAGTTTCTTCTAATATCATTTACACAGATAAGTATGTAAAAATAGGTAATTCTGAAGAATAATTATGTGTTGGGCAGAAAGACTGGCGAATGTAAATATACAAATCGCTGATAAAGACATTGAAGTTTACAAAATGGTTGGTAAAGCTGATAAATGGTCTATAGATTTCTTTAGTTATAAAGTATCTAATGGGTATATATGTACAGGAGACGCTTGGTTTGGATATTGTCTTCCTTACAATGAAGAGACAGCACATCTACTAGGAACGACTGATGATTGGGAAGGAGGTGAGCAATGAAAGAGCTTAAAGTTGGAGAAAGAATCACTCTTGAAGCAGTTGAGCAAAATGGTTGTAGAGGTTGCTTCTTTGAGGATAATCCAGTATGTATAAAATTTGCATGTTGTGAAGGTGTACGCTCAGATGGAAAATCGGTAATTTTTAAAGAAGTTAAGGAGTAAAGCATATGAAACAGAAGTTGAGAATGATATGGCGAATCCTCCGTGATAGACAGATTATAGTAATAACCGAAAGTCACGGAAGAATGTATTGTGATACAAGAAGTCTTGAAGATGTTTGTCAAATGTGCCACAAAGTGTACGATATAGCTCTTGCGATGGATAATAAGAAGTAAAGTGTATGGAACAAGAATATATCAAAGGTGTTATGTATGATAATAAAATACATACAATTATGGATACGCTTGGGGTAAATAATTATGAGCTATCTTATGTAGAACATCCAGTACACCAATTAGAATTATCAGGTGTTACTCCAGAGATTCTAGAGAAGAATGGATGGGAAAAAGATGAAGAAGCTTCTTTTAAAACACAGCTTTATTATAGAAAGAAAAGTATAAGTAAATTTATAGTTATTATAATTAGAAAAGATACTTTAAGAATTGTATATAATAGTGAGTGTTTAAACATCATACAATATATTCATGAACTACAGCATCTTCTCTTTGGTCTAAATCTTAATCATGAGATAGAAGTATGAATATAGTATTGTTAATAATAGCAATACTTTTTGGTTACATTATGTCTTATTCCGGAATAGAAATGATTAAGAGTATATGGTTTGCTGCCGTAGGTGTCCCTCTTTTTATATTCGGAGTAGTCATTATGTTAATATCCTCTTTAAGTTTAATATGTCTGATGTTTAACACTTTTGAACATAAATAATATGAAACATATTAAGTTCACAATAGATATAACATTACCTCCTGATGAAAAGCTTCTCACCAAGAACGATTTCATAGAGGCGGTATACACTTGTTATGGAAATATCAGGGATGTTTCCTCTATGGCAATAATAAAAATTGATTAATCATCCTATAAAGGATTAAATAATATGACAGAAGTAGATGAAGCATTAGGATGGATTATATTAATACTTATAACTACAGCTGCTATTATAGGTTGTGCAATTCTATAAATATATTATTAATTAATGAACGTTGGTAAAATAGTAAAAACAGAGTTCTTTGTATATTTAAATAAAGAACTGTACAGAATAGTTCATTCTTGGGAAGAACTTGAAGATACAGAGAAGGAGATATTTACTAAATATTCAGGTTATAAGTTACTTTATGGAAGTACAGTAGACTTTTCTGTATATATTAATAAGAAAACTAAGGATGTTCTAACTTACTGGTTTAAAATAAGGAGAACTACAAATCTTAAGGATAGTCAGGGAAATGTTGTCTGCATAGATGATGAATTAGTAGATCCTACAGGTCGTAAATGCTGGCTACTTTGTGACGATGAATTGTATATTAGATATGATTACTGGCTTAGTCCAAAGGGAAGACCTGATATAAAAGATGTTAAGGATTTATCCAAATTCACTATAACTAAAAGGCATTCAATACTTTAATAATAAACTTGAATTAATAGATGAGTAAGATTACAGCCATAAATAAAATCATCGAAGAGAACTCTATTATAGAGCTCGTCATCCTGATCTTGCTTCTAATTTATTTATAGATGAAGTTTCAGAAATGTTAGATGATATTCAAAAAGAATTAGAAGAATAAAATATTTGACAATGAGAAAATATTTAGTAAACTATCGGGTAGACATATCAGCAACAATTCCTTATCTCGAGTATACAGCTATCTATGAAGTAGAATCTATGATGACTCAAGAAGATGTTGAAGAAGCTAAGACTAAGGAACATGGAAATACTGCAACAATGGTAAGTTTCTGTGAACTTAAATATTCAACACCAACATTGGAGAATTATATTGTAGCACTTCCTTACTTTACTTTTAAGAATGGTAAACTTGAAACAACAGATAATGATTGGGCTTATATTCCCACTTTGTATAAGTTTGAAGGAACATGGGCTATTGATTGGATAGATGCAGAGGAGAGTGATTCTATAGAAGTAATAAAAGGAGCAACTCCCTTTTTAGCGTATGAAAAAAGAAACAAGAAAGGTAGTAACTCTCGATTGGGAAGATAAAATCAAATTACAACAAATTATTAAGGATTTGAGAGAAGTTTATAATTCTTACGGTGGTGGTTGCAAGGATGCTATTACTATCAAGAATACACTTTATTATCTTGAAAAGATTGAGGAGAAAATTAATTAAGGTATAGAAAATATGAGTGACTATTCAAAAATGTCTATTGAAGATTTAGAAAAGCTTAAAAAAGATCTTTTAAATCAAAAAAGTAATTTAAATAATACTATAGAAGAAGTAGTAAATAATATAAAATTTAAAAAGACGCAAGCTAGTGATGATACTCTTAGATTAAATCCTTATTATAAAGATAAAACCTCTTATATAAAAGTAGTTATTAGTGATGAAGGTGGATACGTTGTAACTAAAGTCACTCCTAGTGGTAAGTGTCTAGGTATATATCAGTTTCTTTCAAATACTGTTGAATTCTTAAAGTATTATGAAATGTGCTCTAAATTTGATTGGGAATGTGCTCTAAACAAACTCAACATGTGGTTAAAGGACGCCAGTTTAAAAGTCAAAGAGTTATGACAGTAGAAGAACGTACGAAACTTATGATAAATGCCTTAATAGAGGGTCATTTATCTACAGCTGACATAGTTGATAAATATTGTGAATGGGCTTCTCCTGGATTAAGAAATTCATTAATCGCTGATTTAGAATATTTAAAACATTTATATAAATTTAAAAGAATATTAAATGATTAAAGCAAAAGAAGCAACAATTATAGCTAAGACTGCTGAACTAGATGAATCTATATTAAATCAAGTAAGTGCTATCATAATTACAAGAGCTAGTAAGGGTAAGTATTTTGCTGACATTACTTCTATAATGGCAGGAGTAAGTTCTAAAAATACATATATTGAGTATTTTAAAAGTCTGGGATATTCAGTGTATAGACTTTGGAATAATTGTAAAGGACTTTATATAATGTGGTAAAGATATGGACAATATAATTTGGAAAATAGTAATGTTTTGTCTAGCAGTATCTGTACTAGGCTTAACTATTAGTTATACATCTCAAAAAGAAGAGATTGAAGAGTTACAAACAACTGTCACTAGACAGGCAAACGCTATTCAGCAACTTGAAAAAGAGAAGAATAATACTGAAGTAACTATTCCTCAGTATTTAGATAGCTTGCCTAATGATGATTAAGTATCTATAATATGGATGCAGATATTCAATTTGTAATTCTATTCTTTATTATAATAGGAATATTAATTGTTTCTATGACTTTTTTATTGTATTATATAAGTTAATTGCTATGTATTTAGAAGGAGACAAATGGAAAAATTGGCACACTAGATGCTGCCATTAAAGAGAACAAAGATGAAGAAGATACTAAACTAAGTACTATATCAGTATCTAAGTTACTTGAGTATGCTGCACTACGTAATTGTGAGATTAATAATTTAGACCCTGATAAAGTCCCTGTATTTCTTGCTTTAGGAGGTGTTGATAATTTATATTCTAATGTTGGTTTAGGTATATGTTGCAGTGGTCAGTTAGGTACTTATGTAACTTTAGGTTCTTCAGACTATTATAAAATGTTGCTCCAGACCTGAAGTAGGTGAATATTGGAGAAGTAGAGGTTATGATTTATCTGGTTTTGTAGTATCTAAACTAGCTGGAGAACGTTTAACTAGACTAGTTAAATATGTACTAAATACAGATGAACCTCTGTCTCATCTAGATTACAGAGAATTTGAACCTAATTGGATTCAGTTCAAGAGGAAGAATTTAATCTGGAATTATTAGATAAACTCGCAAGAGCAAATAAGAATATAGTTAATGAGGCTATATTAAGACAATGTATGATTAATAAAGAATAATAAAGTCATATTTATGTATAGTTTAAGAGAAATCAAGAAACTACATGAAGCAGTTATCCGGAATTATCATTTACATCCAGATGATTCCAAAATACCTGCAGTTAAAAGGGCTTTTCGTATATCTAACAGAATTATATTATTTGGAAGATGATTCCTAAAAAGAGACAGATTTATAATTTCTTTGATGACGGTAAATGTTCACCGAGTAGATTATATAAAGCTTATGTAAAGAAAGTAATTCCTTTTAATAAAGCTAATATACATCTAAAGATACATTTAGTTAATAGTGCTCTTGATTATGATTGGATATGGAATGGAGATACTGATTATTTCATAGGTTGTTATATTCCTAAATACGATAATCATCTTGTTTGGTTTGCTAGAACAGTAAATGGAGGATGGTTTAGTATGGATTTTCAATCTAATTGGAATGGAGGATTATTAGATGTCAGTAGAGATATTCAGTTTAGTTTTTAACATTAATTAATTTTTAGATTATGGGTGACGAAGATAGAATAGATCCAGATGATTGGTATGATATGGGTTCTCCATATAGCCGAAGAATCAGAAGATATTAAAGAGTTCTATTAGGACTCTTTTAAATGGGGCATTCGTGGTTTTGATTGTATAGGAGATAAGGAACACAGCAAGACAACTTGGATAGACAAGTAAAAAATTAATTGGCGAAGTAAATAACACTTCTGTTTCTTACGCTATTGCAGCCTAAGAAACCGAGCAGCACTTGCTTGGGAACGGAAAGGTGCACTATTCTTTCTTTTCTTATAAGTTCTCTGTATACTTTAGGAACAGAGTGGTGGAAGTTGGCAATGTTAATCTTGTCAACCCTAACAGACAAGGATAGTCTTTAAAACCTATGCTGTAAGAACGTTTTGATGCAAATATGCAAGACTGGAGTTCGACTCTCCAATGCTCCACCGGTTCATAGAACTGTTTTTATTATTTAACGTTATTTTAATCCCTGGACTATTTATTTAGTTCAGGGATTTTTGTGTTTAATTATTATGAAAGTAATAGTATTAGTAATTTTATCTTTATTAGTATCTTGTGGTCCTCCAGTTCAATATAAAGATTCTATATTGAATTATAAGGGATGTGTAGTAATATCAAAAACAATATGTGTGGATCATAATACTTTCAAGATACGAATGTATGATAAGAAAATTAATCGATATGAGATTAAAACTATTCGTGTGTGTGATGGGGACGATTACAGAGCAGGTGAAACAATTAAATAATTTTAAATAATTTAGTTAATTATGGAACAAAACATTTGGATTCAAGACGGTAATACTTTTATAAAGGGTAGTGCCACAACAAAAGCACATCCTGAAGGATTACCTAAAGGAATTTATGAAGTTAAAGAATCAATGACAGGTTATTATTTAAATAGACTTGGAGATTCTTTTGTATTTAATTACAAATTATATGGTATTAATAACAAGTTTATTGATCATTTTATAAAGACTTACAATAATACTACTGGTAATTTGGGAGTATTATTTAATGGTATCAAGGGAACAGGTAAGACAGTAACTGCAGAAGAGCTTTGTAATCGTATTGGACTTCCAGTTATTATTGTTAAATCCTGTAAGAAAGTAGATGACATGCTTAAATTCTTAGCTACTCAAATTAACTTTGATTGTATTTTCTTCTTTGATGAATATGAAAAAGAATTTAGGGAATCCTCATCAGTGCTTTCTTTTATGGATGGTGTGCACAACTCACAATATCGTAAAATATTCCTACTTACCACTAATGAGTTAGAAATTAATAATAATTTATTAGGTCGTCCATCACGTATTAGATATGTACGTTCTTTTGGTAATTTACCTGAAGAAACCACACTTGAGTTACTTAATGATATTTTAATTGACAAAGATGCAATAGAACCAGTACTGGATTTAATTAGACAGATGCAAATAGTTACTGTTGATTTAGTTAAGGCTCTCGCTCAGGAAGTTAATATTCATGGTGTTGACAAAATAGATTTAATCCGTAAGAATTTTAATCTTGAGTTCTCTGATTTTACTTATTTAGTAGAGTCTATAGAGTTAGAGTCTCTTAGTAATGTTCAGAATATTAATGAGCAGTTATTTGAGAAAATAATTAGAAGTCGTGAAGTAACTCGTAAAATAGAAAGAAAGTCTCCCTCTAAGTTAACTGAGGAGGAACTGGATGCTCAAAGCACTCTGGCGGATACTTATATTCGTACAGATTCTGTAAGTGTGCATAAAGAAATAAAATATCTCAAGATAGGAGATGAATTTGATGACCGTCCTATATTTTACATAAATGCTAAAAAGGGATACGTTGTAACTTGTTATAACAATTTTATTATTTATGTAATTAAATCCGGGTATTCTACAAATGCTTCAGGTAAGTTTAATCAGATATATTAAATGAGGAAACAGATATTAATATTTTTATTATTATTAAGCTTCATGAGTAGGGCTTTCTGCCAAACAACTACTCATGTAACTCTTACTTGTTATCAACCAGTAAAGAGTCAATGTGACAGTAAACCATTAGTTACAGCTGATGGTTCTAAAATTAACTTGCGACATTTAAAAAGAGGCAGTATTAAATGGTGTGCAATTTCTCGTGATTTACTTTATTTATTTCCAAAGAATAAGCCTAAAAAGGTGTTTATAGAGGGATTTGGAGTGTACGAAGTTAGAGATATTACTAATAAACGATTTAAACATAGAATCGATATATTGATACACCCCAAAAACTCTAAGAGAATTAGTATAAAACATGTAAAGGTTAAGATTCTTAAATAAATTAATTATGGCTAAATTAAATTGTCCAAAATGTCCTGATTTTGATGGTTTTGCTATGTGTACTTCACAGCCCTTATCTAAAGTTGCATCATATGAATGGTGTCGTAAGTATTTAGAAGGGTTAGAAGAAGTTAATGGTACTTTATCTACTGATTTATTTTTAAGACTTTTACGAAAAGCTTATTCAGATGCTTATTATGGAGCTATACATATGGAATTTATGAGAGACATCAAAGATGTAGAGTACCCATTGGAGATACATATTGATGCTAAATATTATTTAGTTCGTCCCAAAGGTAGTAAAACAGTATATATAATGGATCTGAAGCCTGAGTATAACAAGGGACCTTTTTATAAAGCATGTGAAAAAAACATGTCATATCTAAATACTTATTGTATAAGTTTATTTAGGGTTCCATGTGAAAACGGATATAATTCTCTATTTGTCATAGGATTAGTGCCGGATGAGGACTCAATAGCTTATATATTTGATGAGCCTAAGGAAAATAAAATGGATCTTAAAAAGGCTCTGGCTAGTACAGATACTTATAAGGTAGATAATGAAGTAGCTATTCATTATGGGCTTTTTGATTGGCATATTCCAATGCTACTTATTAACGAGCCATTTAAAAAGTATATTCAAGAGCATCTTGATGAATTCAAGGTTGAAGAGTCTGAAGCACTTCCTGTACCAGGTCCAACTAAGGAATCAAGGGATATACCAGTAATTTCAAATAGACGTTTATTAATTTAATTAAAAATGAAAAGTATTAAAGAAGTAGTAGGTGCTTCAACTAAGGATTTAAAAGATTCTAGAGTTAGTAGTGCCTTAAAGAACATGGCAAGTGTCTCTGAACAGAATATTCAGAGTAAAGTAGTGAATTTCCGTAATAAGAGAATGAAGTTCGATTCTCTGTTAGACCTTGGAGATGACACTACTATGGACATCGCTTCTAAGATTAGAAGCATTGATCCGGTTAAATTCACCACAGATGTTAATGCTGCGGCTGAAGATTTAGTTATTCTTGCTCGCTTTATTAGTATTGATGTAGCAATTCATAATCAGTTATTCAGTGATAAGCCTGTTAGTGGTCTTGATGCTGATGATATTGATGGTTTCGAAGATGCTATTTATCCTGTAAGACCTGAAGCATGAGTATAGAAAAACGAGTAATTAATATAGTTAACGATGTTCTTGGTGTAGAAGCTAGTGTAGAAGACACTTTTGATGATTTATACGTAGATAGTCTTGATTTAGTAGAAATTATCATTGAATGTGAACAGGAGTTTGGTTATCCTATTAAAGATGATAAAGTTCAGAATCTAAAGACTGTGGGAGACTTAGTTAATCTTATTAAAGACTTAGATAATAAGGATTACTTAGAAAGTACTCAGGCGGATTTACAAGTAGATGAATAAATCTTATTTATACGATGATAAGTTAACTAAAGAACAAAAGTACTTATTCTCTGAAATGAATGCTGCAATTGAGAAAATAGTAGATTCTTATATTATAGAAGGTTATTCTGAGAAAGAAGCTAAAAAGTTAACTTATGATAAAGTTATGACTATAATTAGCCGTAAACTTTGCGGCAAATTTTAATTAAATTCACAATTATGATTCAATTAAGTAAAGGAGGTAACATCAACCTCGCTAAAGAAGCAAATGGTGTAACAGAGTTTTCAATTGGTTTGGGTTGGGATATAGCAACTCAGGCAGGTGTAGAATTTGATTTGGATGTAGCTACTATTCCTTTGAATGCTCAGGATAAGGCAGTAGATCCTGATGATGGCTTCATTTTCTACAATAATCCAAATTGGAAAGATGCTATTAAGCATTCAGGCGATAATCGTACAGGTGCTGGTGCTGGAGATGATGAGACAATTGTAGTAGATACCACTAAGGTTCCTGCAGATGTCCAGAAAATTATTATCTTAGTTAATATTCACGATGCTAAGAATCGTCAGCAGAACTTTGGTATGGTTAACAATGCTTATTGCAACTTGTATGCTAAAGGTAATACTACTCCTCTGGCTAAGTTTGATCTCACTGAGGATGCGAGTATGTCTCGCTGTATTGTATTTTGCCAACTTTATCGCCATAATGGTGATTGGAAGTTCAAGGCTCTTGGAGAAGATAAGGGTAGCTATCAGAACGTTATCTATCGTGATATTCTTCGTGGCTATGGACTCATCTTGCCAGATGCTCCAGCTATTTAATTAATTAAGTTAATTCGGTTTTAATTCTTGATTCTATAAGGGAGTATCTTTAATTAGGTACTCCCATTTTTAGTTAATTAGTAATTTACAATTATTTAGTAAAGTTTTATGATTAATTTAAGTAAAGGTGGCAGAATTAATCTGTCTAAAGAGTCTAACAATGGTTTGAGTAAGTTGTACTTTGGTTCAAATTGGGGCGCCATTCAGCATCGTGGACTGTTCGGCATTGGTGGGTCTGTTAAGAAAGTAGATTTGGATTCTACTGTTCTTCTGTATGATGCCGATAAGAATTGTATTGGCGAAGTAGCTTATTACAATTTGAGTGCTCCAGGTATCCGTCATAGTGGTGATGACCGCTCAGGTGACACCAATGGTAATGATGGTCTTGATAATGAGACTATTGAGGTATGCTTGAATGAACTTGACCCACGTGTTGAGTATATTGCATTTACTCTCAATAACTTTACACATCAGACATTTGGTGAGATTCCTTATATGGGTCTTCGTATCTATACTGGTGACCAAGTACAGAGAAACACTAATACTCCTGTAAATGTCTTAGCTAAGTTTAATCTTGAAGACGACAAAGAGGGTACTAAGATTTCTGATAAGCAGGCGGTTATCCTTGGTATTGCCTATAAGAAGGATGGTGAATGGCGCTTTAAGGCAGTTGGTGAGTTCGGAGGTTGGACTTCAATTGATGCTATGAAGTGTCCAACAATTGCATTTCTTTAATTAATTATAATAACAGAAAAAATGACAGATATAAATTACGGTCTTAGCTTAACAGAAGTAGAAGATTCACGTGCTAGACATGGCATTAATGTATTGACACCTCCAAAGAGAGATGCTTGGTATGTAATGTTATTTGATGGATTTAAAGATCCGCTTATCGTAATATTACTTATTGCAGCTGCAGTATCTATTGCCTTAGGATTTGTAAAGGGTGAGTTTACAGAACCTATTGGTATTATTGTAGCTATTGCTTTAGCTGTAGGTATTGGTTTTTGGAATACCTGGTCAGCAGCTAAGAAGTTTGACCTTCTTTTAACTAGCAGTGATGATACTCTAGTTAAGGTAAGACGAGATAATGGAGTAATTCAAGTAGCTCGTAAGGACTTAGTTGTAGGGGATATTGTAATACTTGAAGCCGGTGAAGAAGTTCCTGCTGATATTATTGTTAAAGAATATAGCAATTTGAAAGTAAGTGAAGCTTCTTTAACTGGAGAAACAAATCCTGTAACTAAAACTAATTTTGAATCAGAGACTGCTACCTATCCTACAAATAGAATTTATAAAAGCACTATCGTAGCAGAAGGTACTTGTGTAGGCGAAGTATTTGCAGTAGGAGATGAAACAGAAGTAGGTAAGACTGCTAGAGAAGCATCTTCTATTACTGATGTAGAAACTCCTCTTAACAAACAGCTTAATGGATTAGCTAGCTTAATTAACAAGATAGCATTCACAGCTGCAGGTATTCTTATTGTGTCTCTTGCTATACGTTATATATTTATAGAGCAGGGATATGTGGGCAAAGATGCTATTGATATTGTAAATGATTGCTTACAATTCTTAATGATTGCAGTAGCACTCATTGTAGTAGCAGTACCAGAAGGTTTACCTATGGCAGTAACTCTTGCTCTTGCTTATTCTATGAAGAGAATGGCTAAAGCTAATAATCTTATTAGAAAGATGCATGCCTGTGAAACTCTTGGTGCTACAACTCTTATTCTTACTGATAAGACAGGAACTCTTACAGAGAATAAAATGAAAGTAGTATTCCAGGACTTTACAGATAGAAATGCTGTTATAAATAATATTGTACTTAATTCTACTGCTAATCTTAGTCCTACTGGAGAAGTAGTAGGAAATCCTACGGAGGGGGCTTGTTTGCAATATGTACAAAAATCAGTTGATATCACTGATAAAAGAAATAAAACTCATATAACAGGTAGAGTAGAATTTAATTCTAAGAATAAATATATGATTACTAGTGATGGGACAGTTACCTATATTAAGGGTGCTCCAGAAATAGTAATGAATTTCTGCTCTAATGAGAACATACCTAATTTTGCAGAACAACAATCTAAAGGCAGAAGATGTATTGCTTTTGCACACAAGATCGGTTCTGATATAAATACCCTCTCGGACTTCATATGGGATGGCTACGTAGCTATTGAAGACCCAGTGAGAAGTAATGTACCTGATGCAATTCAGGCTGCTAGAAACGCGGGAATTAAAGTTAAGATTGTGACAGGTGATAATCCTGAAACAGCTGCTTCTATTGCTGCCCAAGCTAATATCTCTCAAACTCCTAATACGATGCTTGGTAAGGAAGTCGAAACCCAGACAGATACTAATTTACGTAAGGTAGATGTATTTGCTAGAACTAAACCTGAAGACAAGCAGACACTTGTTAAGAGATTCCAAAGTATGGGAGAAGTAGTGGCCGTAACTGGTGATGGTACAAATGATTCAGCTGCTCTTAACCAAGCTGAGGTAGGTGTAGCTATGAATAATGGTACTGATATTGCTAAGAATGCAGCTGATGTTATTCTTCTTGATAATTCATTCCCTTCCGTTATCTTAGGAGTTAAGTGGGGAAGAAGTTTGTATAAGAATATTCAGCACTTTATTCTCTTCCAGCTTACTGTAAATGTTGTAGCTATTGGTATTGCTTGTGTAGGTCCATTTATTGGGGTAGACTTACCATTCACTGTTATCCAAATGCTGTGGGTTAACTTAATTATGGATACTTTTGCTGCTTTAGCATTAGCTACGGAACCAGCTAATGAAGCAGTAATGTCTGAACAGCCTCGTGATCCTAAGGCATTTATTATCACTAAGAGAATGTGGTATGAAATCTTTGGTGTAAGTATTTTGTATTTTGGCATATTATTATATTTGCTGATTAGTAATACATATAGCCTTACAGAGTTCTTCACTATCTTTGTTATGTTGCAATTCTGGAACTTGTTTAATGCAAGAGTATTTGGACAAGACAGAAGTATCTTTAACGGTTTGTTAAGTAATCCTGCATTTATTGGAATATGTTTGGTTATATTTATTGGTCAAATTTTGATAGTTCAATTTGGTGGCGATGTGTTCAGAACAGAACCATTAAGTATTGAAACATGGTTAGAGATTGTAGGTCTTACTGCAATTGTACCAGTTTGTAGAGAGCTTTTCTATTGGACTAAAAAGTTATTCAAGTAATTAACGAGAGAGGACTGGTTAATAGCTAGTCCTCTCTATAAATATTAGATTATGATTGTACTTAATATTGGAACCTTTATTATTACAATACTAGTTTGGTTTATAATTGGTATTGTATTAGGTTTATGGTTTCGATGGAAAAAGAAACATAAATGATTAAATTTAAGCCATTAAGTAGTCGAAACGAGAATTGGATTTATCAGCCTGATTTTTATTTGCACGGTAAACTGTCTACTAATTATGAAACTGATTCAGTAGTTATGCAGGATGATGTATTTCATACTCGAATATCTAGATATTATCGAGAAGGGATAGGTTTAGCTCCAACATTCTTAGATATCCCAGAAGGAAAACATTTATGTGAAGTTGATGGGATATTATGTGCTATTTTTGTTTGGAAGAAGATAGTATTTTGTAAAGGAGGTTGGGTTGGTGACCAGGGGTACAGTGGTCCATTTGATGTTTGGTTACGACAAATAGGACTTATTGTAGATATTACAGATAAAGAAGGAGTACTTGATGCTCAAAATAAATTTAATAACAGAGAATCTTTTATATGAAATTTGAAATAACTTATTTTGATTCTTTAAAAAACAAAGAACAAACCATTAGACTCACAGGTATTAATGAAGCTAAAGTAAAAGAAAACTTCATTAGTAGTTATGATCAGAAACGTTATCCATTTAAGTCTATTAGGGCTATTTGAATGTTTATAGATATGCTAGGAATGACTTTAGTCATCTTATTAATATATTTAGCTATAATAAAGTATGACTGAAGATAAAGCTAAGGCAGCTGGTGAAATATTAAATAAAATGGCACTAGTTAGAAACTTAATGCAACATGAATGTAGATCTGATATACCTGATTATTATATAAAGAGCCTAAAACAATTAGTTAGCTCTGATGATGGATTTAGGTCAGGATTTTATAAGATAATGTCTGCATTAGGTTCTAAATATTTAGATAGATATAAAAATATACTTAATAGTTTATAATTATGATAATTAGAGGTATATTTACAAATACTAAATTAAGTCCTGAGAGAATGAATTCAGAAACTACTGTACCATATATAGTAGCTAATGAGTGTCCGGGACTTAAAAGAGGTGATTTAGTACAACTTGTAGGTTATGACAGTAAGTTTCAAATTGTCTGGACTCATGCAAGTTCTAGAGAACAAGAAAGTTATGAGACAGTAACAATTTCTGAGATTAATGGTAAACAAATTAATACTATAGGTAAAAATATTTCAAGTATGGAACAATTTGGAAAAATGGATATGAGTGATGTCTTTGGTGATTTAACTAAAGACATGTACGATGATTTTATGCCGCAGGCTGAAGAGGGTGCTAAGATTAGTATTACTGATGGTGTACTCTGCTTTAAGAATAGTGACGGTGCTTATGTAGGTATGTCTCCTTCTGGCAAACTTAAGAAATACAAGATGACTTACCCTATGCCTTGTATTTACAATATTAGTAAGAATTCTGACCAGATTGTAATTGGAGATATTGTAAAGTCAGGCAGATCTTATGGTGTAGTTAAGGCTAAAGCAGAAGATGGTTCTATCAAGATTATGAACTTCAATGGTAATATCAATAATAAGATTGCTATTGAAGATGAGTTGATGGGTTCTGCAACATTCCGAGTTATTGTCAATCCATTTAACTTTGATTCTTCTAATGGATTTAATCCACTGGCACTTGCATTTATGAGCGGCAACAGATTCAATGTTAAGAATCTGCTTATGATGTCTGCTTTTAATGGTGGTGGATTGTTTAATAATGCAGGTAAAGGATTTAATCCTATAATGCTTATGGCTCTTGCAGATAAGAGTAGTTCTGATTTTATGACTATAACGCTTATGAGTCAGCTTATGGGAGGTGGCAACATGTTTGGTAATATGTTCGGAGCAGCAAACAAGCCCGCTGCTGCGACTCCAGAACCATCAGAATTAGATAAGATTAATGCTAAGGTAGATACACTTACGGATAATGTAAATGCTTTAGTTAGTGCATTAGCTAGTAATATTAAATCACAAGCAAAGGAGGAAGCATAATGGGATGTGGTAGTTATTCATATAGTGATGCTGTAGCTAGAAGTCATAGTTACAGATCTCAGTCTATCGAAAAGACATTTAGTAAGAAGAATTTAGACCCTGAAATGAATCCTCTTAATATTAATTTCAGAGAGTCTTGTGATTCTGAGGAGCATCCAGAATCATTTCCTATTATTATTGCCCTTGATGAGACAGGTTCTATGGGTAAAGTTCCTAAATATCTTATTGATAATACCCTGCCAGATTGTGTAGCTAGTATTATGAAGGCGGGTATTGATAATCCTCAAATCTGTTTTATGGCATTTGGTGATGTAGAAGACTGCTATGAAGAAGCCCCTTTACAAGTAGGACAGTTTGAATCGAGTGATGAACTTATGGAGAAATGGCTCCGTAAGGTTGATCTTGAAGGTAGAGGAGGCGGTAATAACGGAGAGGATCCTCATATGTGTTGGTATTTTGCTGCTAATCACATTAAGACCGACGCCCTAGAGAAAAGAGGTATTAAAGGCTGTTTAATTACAATTAGTGATGAGCCAATTCATAAAACTCTTCCTAAAGAAGCAGTAACTCATTATATAGGTGATGAGTGTGGTGAAGATTTAGCCACTTCCTTCATATATAGAGAATGTGCTGAGAAGTGGGATATTTATCATATTCATGTTGAGCATGGTGGTTACTATGGTGTAGAGAGGGTTTCTAACAGTTGGAAGCCTTATGTAGGGGATAATCTTATTATTTCAGATAAAGAGCACGTAGGTGAATCTATTGCTCGTATTGTTTCTAACAGCTATGGACAGCAAACAAATTCGTAATCAGATAGTACTTGGATCTCTATTTGGTGATGAGGGTAAAGGTAATGTAGTACAATGGTTATGTATGAATAGCCATAAACCTGTTGTCATTAGATTTAGTGGAGGTCCACAAGCTGGGCATCGTGTGGTTTATAAAGGTAAATCACACGTATGTTCTTCTTGGGGAAGTGGTGTTTTACTAGGAGTACCAACTTGTCTATATAAAGAAGTATTCATTGACCCGATATGTATCTATAATGAGTATAAGGTCTTAGTTAATGAAGGTATTGAAGTTTCTAAGTTATATATAAATCCTAACTGTAGAGTTATTACACCTTATGATGTATTAGCTGATTCTATGGATGGACGAGTAAAGTATAATGGAACTTGTGGTAAAGGCATACATGCTTGTTTTAAAAGAAACAAAGATAATGTAACTTATAGTGCTCGTATGTGCCCTTATATAAATGAATATACAGATGTAATTCTACAAACTATAAGGGATTATCACAATCTAGAACGAGACACTGAATTAGATGATCTTTTTAAAGAGGCTTGTACCTTTATTAAAGAACACCCAGAGACCTTTATAATTGGAACTTATTATCCTGATGAGGTTGATACTGTTATTTGGGAGGGTTCTCAAGGTCTTCTTCTTGATATGGAAAGAGGATTTATGCCTCATTGTACTCCTAGTAAAGTAGGATTAAATGGAATCCCAGAAAAGTGTCTAGAAAATGCAGAAGTATATTTAGTTATGCGTCCATATTTAACTAGACATGGAAATGGGTACAATCCTTATTCTATGGACTTGGATACATATTTTACTCTAGAAGAACCATCAAATACTAATGATGGACCACAAGGAGAGTTTAAGACGGGTCCTTTTGACTATACTTTATTCGAAAGAGCTATTGAAAGACATTGTTTAGATAATTACCGTGAAACTTATCATTGTAAATTTAACATTGTCATAACTCATTGGGATTGTTTAAAGACTGCATATATTCCTACTATATGTGATTATCAAGATAAGTCTCCAAGGATTATTGGTAAAATACGTTTTATAGAACAATTTCGCACAAGTAATTGTACTATAAATGAGATATATCTAGGAAAGTCTGAAGATTCAAATATTAAGGAATTGTAATATGCCTGTAATAGCTATGGGAGCATTTATTTTACTTGTTTTTTATCTCCTTAGTATATTCTATATGGAAGATCGTAGGGTAGAAAAACGTGTTAAAGCAAATTTATTAACTCTAGTAATTATATACTGTCCTATAATTAATACTGTTCTTACGATATATTTTATGAATAAGAATGCAGATTATAAGAAATCTATTGAAAAATTATTTAATGACTGATTCTGAAACTTTAAAAGACATAAGTAAACAGATAGCTGACCTATTAGTTAAACAAAGTGAGATACAAGATACAATATTGAAAGCTGAATTATCCAAAAATAGATATAGATATTGCGATTATGGTGAAGACATGTATTGGTATAAAATCATTTCAGTTAATGAATGTAACTGTACTGTTCTAGAATTGCACTTAAGAGAATCTAACAAATTTGGTTCTATTTCATATTGCGAAGAATCTTTAACTTTGGCTAATAGGGGTGATATAATTACAGAGCAAGAATTTATTGATAAATATAATGAATTTATTAACAAGATTAAATTATGAACCAAGATAATTATTTTAGTGAGACAACACCTACAAATAGTCATCCATCTGCAAAGTAGTGTGATTATTTAGGTGGAGAGCATTTCTTAATCTCTGTTTAGAATTTTTAACATTTCTTAACTTGGAGAGAAGGAAATGCTCTTATATTGTTCTCGTAGAGAACTTGCCGTTTAAGGCAAAGACTACCTATATGAATAGTACTATAAATATATTTAATATTTATTAACTATTTAAATTCAGTAATTTAATATACTGTTGATATGTTAAGTTAATAAATAATTAATTAAAGAATTATATTCAATTTGGGCTCGTAGTTCAGCTGGCTAGAACGCTACTTTTGCAAGGTAGATGTCGTGGGTTCGAGTCCCACCGTGGTCCACTAATAAATATGCGAGATTAGTGTAGCTGAAGGCGCATATCTGGCTTCCAACCAGAAGGCTTGCGTGGGTTTGATTCCCACATCTCGCACGATGTTTACTTCTTCTTCCTTCTATACAATTAGATTATTTAATTAACAATTAAATTTTAAACTGTATGAAAAGAATTATCAAATCATGGTGGAAAGGAATGAAAACTGTAGCAGCTTGGTACGATGTTAAAGACTATCGAGTATTACCATTTACAGTTATTTAATTAGATTTCTACTAGTAAGTGCCAAAGGGGTACTTACTGATGTTGGGAGAGTAAATTTAAATATATGCCTCTTATTTCTAAGGTTCATCACCTTCTCGAAAAGAAATGTGTACACAAGAGGCGCCCGAAGTATTAAGCCCTGTTGGTAAGGGAACTAGACTGTCACTCTAGTAAAACTAAGGGTTCGAGTCCCTTATATTCCGCAAACAAATTGTACTATGGTGTAACCGGAAACACTACAGAATTCTAACCTTAGTGGTCCAACAATTTAGGTGATTATATCAGTTGGTTAGATAGCTTGCCTGATAAGCAAGAGGTTCAAGTCCTATATCACCTACAAATAATGGAGAGCACCTAGCGTTTAACTGGGTGGTTGTTAGAGGTGGCAATCCACGAGTATGCCTGATAGCTCAATGTATTATTAGAATATGGTCACGATAGTTTGCCCGTCTAATGCCATATTCGCCTTTATTCTAGCTTCAATAGCACAGTGGTAGTGCAGCTCACTTGTAATGAGCAGGTCGTAGGTTCGAATCCTACTTGAAGCTCTTTTTAATATCGCAGAGTGGAGAAGTTGGTCATCTCGCTTGGCTCATAACCAAGAGGTCGCACAAAGTGGTTCGAATCCTGCCTCTGCAACTCATAAAAAGAATTTATTGTCTAGTATGTGAAGTGGTCAAACACGGCTGACTGTAAATCAGCTGCTATTTAGCTTCGGGAGTTCGAATCTCTCCTAGACAACTAATAATAAAGTAGAGAACTAGTAATGGTAGAGAATAAGATCCTATTACAAAGTCAACCTACTTATAGTATATAGCTCATCTATTAATTTAGGTGAGCTATTTTTGTATAGATTAATACTTAACAGATTAAAGGAAATGAATAAACTTGAAAAATGGCTATGGGTTAATTGTACATTAAAAGACAATGGGCAGAATAGTAATTCTTTATATTTCTATTATAAAAACTTAGAGATTAGATATTCAGACCATATGGCAAAGCAGAGTACTGGGGATTTACAAATAATTAAGTCTTCTGTATTTGATTCCATTAACTATGCTGTATTTATAAAAGAAAGTGCTAAGATTATGATAATTAATGCTTCTAATACTATAGACTTTATAATACACTATGCACAAGTTAACGAATTGTTAAATACTTCGGCTATAAAATTTACTGATGCTGTCAAGAAGGATGAATTAATTTTACCAGAAACTTTATATATACCAAGACCTATAAGGGATTCTGCAACAAATAAGATATTTAAAAAGAAAGAAGAGTACTGGTCAAATTCAGAAATAAAGTGTCTTAAACAAGCAATCATGCAATATTTTAAGCAATCTTGTGGATTTAGCACTATATTTACTAAATATTTAAAAGAGAATAAGGTAAGTTTTATACAGGCTATAAATCTATATAAGATATTAATCTTCAGTAATAAAACTCCATTTAGTGGAGGAAATCTTAGTAAAGTATATAATTATATAAAAAGTTTGGAATCCAATGAAATTCAAAAAATACAATTATAGTGATAATACAACAGGTACATTTAAATAATAGTGATTTATACATCACAGGTATCTCTCCTATAAATGAATGGGAAGGAACTATAGTTTATAGATTATATAAAGGTGGTAATATAACTAAACATGTTGAAAAGTATCAAAAAGATACTCAACATGATCATTGTATTACTACTCCAACTAGATTTATGTCCATTGACTATCTTTATAACTTTGTATACAATAATGTAGAAGTTGAAGGAAAGTCTTTTAAATTACAAGAAGTTCTTATAGATAATTTAGAACCAGAAACACCATTAGGAGGTAATTTTGGATGATATTTAAAGTAAGTACATTGGGATATATTGTGGACTGGGATAAAGCTTCTTCGAAAGAGAAGGATGCTATGATGAGAGCTCTTGAAAGGGTTAGAACAGCTTACATATTTGAAACCCGAAGAATAATAAAGAATTCAGAGGATGCTAAAGATTGTAGTTCTCAAGTACAAGAATTAATGCCTTTTATAGGACACAAATGTAAATCGCATGATATAGTAGGTGTGTTTAAAGGCGTAGAAGAGACTTGGGAGGACTACTATTATATTATAGAATTAGAAGATGGTAAAGTATCATATAATACAATGGTAGATACTATTGAATTTATTGATTAACAATTATTAACTAATAAGTAATTAAATATTATATATCATAGGAACATGAATAATGTATTTTTTAAGAATGGGTTTCTTACATCAACAGAAGCCCAAAATATTTGTAATGTAGCTAACGAAGTTATTGCAGGATTGACAGATTCACTAAATACTGTTCAATTTTATAATACTACAATAACTAGTATTGTATCTTCTGATAATGCAGTAAATGCTGGAAAAGGTACTACAGATACTTCATGGATTCAAGATGCTATAATTAAGATAGGACAATATAATTCATTAATTGCTTGGCTTAAAGAAGCTATTAAGAATAAGGAGGAAGCTCTTGGTGAATTATCAAGTACACGTATTCAAGATTGGTCAGAATATAAAGATTATCCCACTCCTAAATCACCAAGTAAAAAAGCTACGGTAACTAAAGATGATGTAATTAAAAATTTAGATGCAATTAAATTAAATAAGTATTTTACTTTGCAATCTAGAGCTGCCGCTATTGGTAAATTTATACATGAAACAGGCTCTGTATCTAGAGCTAAGGTAATGTTAAATAAAGTAATTGCTGAACCAAATAAGATTAGTGGAGCCGGTAGAGATACTGTAGTATATAGATATACACCTTCTGTTGAAGTCGCTGAAGTTAATGGTATGTTCTTGTCTTTAATGTCTGAACATAGAAATTTAAATGCTCAACTTAATAATATTAAAGCTGATGCTATTGAAGAAGCAAATAAACAGAATATAGCTAATGAGCAAGAGTATCAGAAGGCTAGAACTGCTTATTCTAAAGAATATAATGATTGGCTTGACAAAATTGAAGATTTGCAGTCAAGATTCAATCAATATATAATTACTGAGAAAGAAAAGATTAGTAAACTTAAAATTAATGTTCCGGATTCTTTGATGGAAACATATAAGTCTATTAAGGCTTTACTCGCTGAGTAATTAATAAGAATAGATTAAGGATTAGCATTAAACATATTACAGGAAAATAATATAATTTATTGCGGGATTGTCGCAATACCACATATTAGGTATATTTAATGGTCGTTTCCACACATATTTTTATTTTTAAGTATCACCTAAAACATAATCGGGTTAAAAGCATTATGTGGTGTTACTTGGTCTAAGTCTAAGTCGTGGGAACGAGTCTAAAGCTAAGACACATTCTAAGTCTGTGCTGCTAATCCTTATGATATTCTTTAGTTTGTCCTATGTTTCTTTAAACTGTAGGTGCTTCTATAATTAAGATTATAGTGACTTTTAATTCCTATACTTTTCAAGATGAGAAATCGGGAGGTTGATTTCCTACAATCGAGGGGTGGAGAAACTCTCCACCCTTTATTATTTATTTAATTTATTTAATTATGAAGAAATTATTTATTTTTGCTTTCGCAATCATTGCCCTCTGTTCAAGTTGTGGTAATGGTTGTTCTAGGACAACAGACAGTGTAGATTCTACATCTGTCGATACTTGTGATACAGTAGATTCTGCTAAAGTTGATACTGTAAATTCTGTAGATAGCACATCGTTTTCTATGGTGTGTCCTGATTAAGCTACTCTGAAAGGGGTAGCTCTTTTTATTTATTTATGTTAAAACCAAAAGTAATTAATTCGGAAGATGCCTACAGAGGTAGCTTAGAGGATCAAAAAATGGATATTCTGAGTAATTTTCGTTTTGAGCAAGTAGCTATGATTATGGCTTCTCCATGTTTGCCTATCTATAAGAATGAAGAAGAGGACAAACCAGAAATTATTGGATATGAACCTTGGAAAATACTTACAGAGCATGAACTCAGAGTACCCAGTGTTTACGATTTATATTGCTGTGCAGAAAGATTACTTAATGATGTAATTAAAGAAGTACATAAAAACCCTAAAAGTAATTATCAGGGTATAGCCTCGGGTCCATTTAAAGTAACTTATTTATATGGTAATTTAACTCTTGACTTCGTAGTAGAATCATGGGGAAATTATTAACCATATATACAGATGGAGCTTGTCAAGTGTCTACAGGTAATGGAGGTGTTGGAGTTGTATTTATTAAAGATAATGAAGTAATTTATCAATTTAATAAACACTTCAAAAATGTAACTAATAATAAAATGGAAATAATGGCTGTTATTTATGCTCTGCATGCCATTAGTACAAACTTTGATTCCATTACTGTAGTATCTGATTCACAATACGTTTTAGGATGTATAAATAAGGGATGGAAACGCAAGAAGAACCAGAATTATTGGCAGCTATTTGATAAAGTATATAATATAGCTAAAGAGTTTTGTTCAGATATAAAATTTGAATGGACAAAGGGACATAACATAGATGAATATAATAATCTAGCAGATAGATTGGCTGTGGAAGCTAGTCATTTTGCAGATTAGTTAGATTACAATTAAATATTCTAATTAATTTGAAAATGAAAGCAAAGCATAAGCGTGAGTGGTTACAGATGAAGCAGAATTGGTGGTCAAAATTACCAGCTTCAGTACAGAAGGCAACAACTAAACCAGGTTCAGTAAAAACACGATGATTATCTTAATTATTGTTTTAGTATGTCTTATGTTATTAAATCCTTATATAGACATACAACAAGATAAGATAATTATTTGGTATAATTGGTTTACCGAAAGAAAACATTATATTTTATGGAAACCCCAAAATTCTTGAGAAAGTATAAATTGGTTTTTAAAGTTATTAAATATGTCATTGGTTTTATAGCTATGATGTATTTAATAAGTATGTGTACTTACTTAATTAGCAGTGAGAGTACATTTTGTTGCATTATGGGTATGTTAATATTAGCAACTATGGCTGTGTTAGTAGTTACCTTAGTTGTTGAAAGTGTTGATAAATTAAAAAGTTTATTTAAATGAGAAAAGTCTTTTTATTTGCGAGTGCTTTAATGTTGTCATTAAGTTTCACTAGTTGTGAACGTATCGATGCTGGTTGTGAAGGCATCTTAGTTAATCTCTATGGCTCTGAAAGAGGTGTAGATGATGTATCTATGGTGACTGGACAAGTATTCTATAATCCGGCTACTCAGGAAGTATATGAGTATCCTACCTATGTACAGACTATTGACTATGAGCCATTTACAATTAATGCTAAGGATGGTTCTGAATTTAAAGTTGATCCAAATGTAAATCTTAAAGTTAAGGATGGTGCTGCTCCAAAGGTATTTCGTAAGTATCGCAAAGAATTAACTGATGTGATTAATGGTCCTGTATTTAAGTATGTAAAGGATGCCTGTCGTATTGAGATTAATAAATTTACTACAGACCAGATTGTGTCAAATCGTGAAGCTGTAGAACAGGCAATTGAGAAGCGTCTTTCTAAACTTCTTGACAAGGAAGGATTTGTACTTGACCAGTTTACTAGTGGTTTGCAATATCCTAAGACTATTGTAGAAGCTGTAGATGCTAAGAACAGAGCTATTCAGTTAGCACAGAAAGCAGCTAATGAAGTACAAGTAGCTGAGGCAGAAGCAAAGAAGAAGATTGTAGTAGCCGAAGCAGAGGCTAAGGCTAATGCCATTGTAAATGCTTCTCTTACACCATTGCTTGTTAAGAAGCAGTGGATCGAGAAATGGTCTGGAGAATCTCCAAAAGTAGTGGGTGCAGGGAGTTCTGTACTTATTGGACTAAATGATTTAAAATAATGAAAAATAAATATAAAGAAGAATAGGATTATTATATAATCTACATAAATTATAAGGATAATCAATTAGAATGTTATGTAGATAAGGAAGACTTCCAAAAAGTATCTAGCATAAAAGGAACATTACAAATAATCGTAAAGGGCATGTAGACGGGGTTCGTACTAAGATACAAAAAGAAGGTGTTAGAAAACAATATTGGATGCATAATATGATTATGTCTAAAACGGATGAAAATAATGTAATTGATCATAATACTCTAGATAACAGAAAAAGTAATTTAAGGGAGTTATCTAAGAAAGATAATGCTACTAATACCTCCGTTGATAAAAGCAAAACTGGAATAAGAAATGTTACTATTGAAAATGGTAAATACAGAGTACGAATTAAAGGTATTTCTTTTGGATACTTTAGAAGAAGCTAAAATAATTGCAGATAGAGAACGTTTAAAAATTTTTCCATTATATGAAGAAAATTCAGAAAGAATCATCATTTAGCAACCTTCCTAAGGTTACAGGTAACTCATCAACATTAGTAGGACTTGATAAATAATTTGTTATGTTTGGTTTATTTATATTCTGTTTAGTTGTGGCAGCTATTGAATTTATGCTTGTCATAGATTTAAAGCCTAAGATAGGCATACCTCTTTATGCATTTATAATAGCATTATTACTGTTATTTGTTCCTGTACTTAACATCATAGAAGTAATAGTATTTGGCGTATTATTAACTATTTGGTGTCATAATGGGCTGAGCCTTGCAGGTTCTAATCCAGTTTCTAAATTCTTTAAAATGCTTAATCGCGATATTTAAATGATAATTCAAGGTAATTTTTATCGAATTGAACCAATAAATGATACTTCTCCACTATGGGATTTATATTTGCTTAGAAAAGTGAATAGTAAAACTAATCCTAGAGAAGAATTTCAATTAGAGGGCTATGGTATGCCTTTAGATTCTGCTATTGGTAGAATAATTAGATATGCTATTAATAGCAAATATGGAAAAGATGAGATTACGACCTTGAAAGAATATTTAAATGTTTTCAAGCAAATTCAAGAGGAGATCTATAAAGAAGTCGGAAGATAATTATTCGGACCTATTTAATAAAATAAATAGTTTGTGTGATTGTTTAAATACAATATATCATACAAACTATGGTGGTTGTTGTTATGTAGCCTATGTAATAGCAGAAATACTTGAAAGAGAAGATATTCCATTTGAAGTATTAGTTTCAGATCCTCGTTATGAAGATGATGGTTATCCTGATGATTTTGAAGATTTAGATGATTCAGTATATCATATATGTCTGGAGGCTAAACCTATTAAAGATACGTATAGGATAAATGTAGGTACATATAGTGAGGAAGAATATTTTCATTATAATAATATTACTTCGCAAGATATATACAACTTCTATACCAATAATGTTTGGAACTCTTTTTACGAAATGGCTAAAAATAAGTTTATTAAGTATATAATTAATTTAATATATGACAACTTCAGTAGCGATTTACGAGAAGGACGGTCAAATAGTTCAAACACATAGTTCTTTTATTTATGAAGATTCTATCTATAAGGTATTTAAAGGTGGGATTTCTTTATTTGAAGAAAAGCAATATAGCACCAATAAACCTTTGAAACTTAAAAAGAAAGACTTTATAAATAGAAAGAAAAAAGCAGATGAGTATTTTATTAGATTTTTAACTCTGGAATTTGCTCCAGAATCTTACTTAATTAAAGAAGGTTATACACTAATTAATAGTAAATGAAAATGAAAAAGGAAATTGCTAGTTATAAGCTTGGTCAGTTTGTTGATTTTAAGGGTGTTGAAAGATTGATAGTTGCTTGTGCTGTAAGTATGCCAGTAAAGGAGGGTCTTACTGCAACTTGGAATATTCCAGGTGTTGAGGATTCTTTCGAGATTGTACGAGCCATATCTATCGGCATTGCAGTATATAATCCGGAAGATGAGTTTAATCTCACTTTTGGTAAAGAACAAGCTTATAAGAAGGCTCTTGCAGGAGATCCTTGTTGGTTTATTGGTAAAGGCGGTGTAATTACTAAAGAGTGTATTGATGCACTCCTGACAGAGAAAATTAATCACTTTATTAAGAATCCTGAGATAGTCATTAAGGATTATAATGCTAACAAGGTTAAATATGAGCAGATTCAGAAAGAGAAAGAGTACATTCAGAATGCTTCTCCTGCAGAACAAGCAGTCTTAACTTTAATGTCTAGAGGGGTAGATGTGCAGGGAGTTATTGATAAAACAAAGACCCTAGTAGATGCAGTTGAGAACGGTTCTAGCCTGGTTGATTAAACTATTTATAATTGTAGGAATCATATTTATAATTGCACGTATAGAACAATTAAATAATAATATACAGAGTATCCCTTCTAATAAAGAAATAATTAGACATTCTTTAGTTAGGGATACTCTAAATCACACTAAGGATTCCTTAACAATTAAAATAGTAAAAATAAGAGAGACGTATGAAGATAAGAAAGCTATTATTATGTCTAATGATACTTCTGCCGACATACAGTTTTTCACAAACTACATCAACCATTACAATAACTCCAGAACAACTGAAAACAACTAATCTTATATTTCTAGAGCATGAGAAATATACAAAAGAAGTTCCATTATTAAATAAGAAGATTGAAACACTAGAAAAGATAAATAAATCTTGGTTACATACTGATTCTATAAGAAGAATTAATGAAAAGCAATATAATACTATTATTAAAAAGGATAGTATTAAAATAACACAATTACAAAGTTCACGCAAAAAATATAAAGTTGTAACTAAGATTAGTATAATATTAAATATCATTCTTGCATGCCTATTGGTAAAGTAAACTATAAAGATCCAAATGGATTAACTTATAAACATCCAGAAAGAAGTTGTAAAAGATGTTTAAAATATCCATGTATAGCTAATATGGATAAGTTATATAGTGATTTTGCTAAATATGGATGTAAGCACTTTGATGATATGAATGTGTTTCATTAATGGGGCAAATAACAATTCATGCTAAGCTAGTTGCGGAACAAATAGATAGAATGGGATATACTAATTATGTATTTGAAGATTTGAATCCTAAGGATGAGGACTTTAGATATATAATGTGTGTCCGATTTCCTAATTGGGAGCAGAAAAGTATCGAAATTGATGAAATTGGATATTTAAATATAAGATATGTAGAAGGGGGAAAAGATACATGGTTTGATGGTCAGAACCTAATACCTTATAAATATACTAATGTCATATTCCTCAAGTTTATTGAGGATAAACCTAAAGTTGATATAAGTGAAATTATTTTAGATTAAATTTATATTGTAGATTATTAATTATTAGATTACTATGAAACATTATTTGAATTTAATTATATGACAGTATTAGGAGATAAGCTTCAGGCAGCTATGAGTAAAAAGGCAAGTGATATTACTACTTATGTATGGAAAGGTCCAAAGGTTAATGGAGAGCAGCAAGAAATCTTAATGATTGATGCTTCCTTTGATCAGCTTAAGCAGTGGTATCGTCATTGTCAGCAAATGCTTTATAATGAGGATTCTAAAAAACCAGGAAGAGTTACCTTACTTGAGATTGTACAGGATCAAATTAGTCGTTGTAGAGCAGAACTTCTTGTAAGATGGCTCATGTCTGAGAAGCAGTATTCTAACACAAGATGTTTAGAAGATTTACGAAAGTTAATTAGTAACAATAAAGATACACTAACCCCAGAGGCTATTAAATCATTCCCTATTAGTAAGGTAATGGATGGTCTTCCTATCGATTATCAGAAGGTACCTGTTAAATTGGTAATGGATGCTTGTCTTGACCTTTTGGGAATTTTTGATAATAGCCATATCACACTTAACTTTATTCTTAAAATGGGTCTGTGGTTTACTCCACGTGAGATGCAAAAGGATTTGTATCGTAAAGACCCTGAGACTGGTAAGGCTAGAAATCGTCTTAATGTAGTTAAGGAAGAACTTAGAATTAGTTTGAGACCTAATCAGTATTTACGTATTTGTGACACTGGTTTGTCTTATACTGAGTTTAAGGCAATCTATATGCTGCAGAGAGATAAATATTCTAACTTAACTAGTGAGCAGCTTAAGTTACTTTCTAATAAAATTCTGTATCGTTTTCAGATTCAGTGTGAAGAGCAGGCTAAACAATGGCTTACTAAGATTGATGAAATTAATAAAGTTGCTGCAGATAAAGGTTGGGATGTAACACGTGCTGACTTGTAATAAGTTAGCATACTAGTGAAAATATTGTCATAAGTGCCAGTAATGCACGATTTATTTGAGCCTGTTTCTCGGGATGAAAGGCAGGCTCAAGCACTTAAAGCTTGGATTAAAGCTAAAGGACACGGGACTATTGTAGGATGCACTGGTTTTGGTAAGACTTGGGTAGCTATGAATGCTATAACTAAATTACGATCAAAATATCCTACAATGTCAGTACTAGTGGTAGTACCTTTTGATAACTTAAAAGAACAATGGTCTAAAGAACTTGACGAGAGAGGTTTAGGATTTAATACTGATGTAAGAGTAATGATGGGAGCATCTAAAAAGGAATGGTCTTGTGATTTACTAATTATTGATGAAGCCCATAAAATCAATAGTGAAGTTCTTAGTAATGTTCTTACAAATACTAAGTTTAAATTGATACTTGGTTTAACTGCTACTTTTGAAAGACTGGATGGAAGACATGAAATTTTAGCTAAATATGCTCCAGTTGTAGACACTATAACTATGGAGGATGCTCTCTTTAATGGGTGGGTAGCTAAATATAAAGACTATGTAGTTGTCATTGATGTTCCTGATATTGATGTTTATCAGAAATATAATAAAGAATTTAATGAACACTTTGAATTCTTTCAATGGGACTTCAACAAGGTTATGTCTATGACAGGTAAAAATGGTTTTACTAATAGATGGCAATATTGTAAGGATACCTATCCTGATGATTATGCTATGCAAAAGGACTATTTAAAATCTGTCACATTTCATGCTATGGGTTTTATGAAAACTATGCAGTCTAGAAAGAAGTTTGTACAAAATCATCCTGAAAAAATAAGAATAGCTAAAGAGATAATTAAGTATAGAAGTGATAAGAAGATTGTTACTTTTAATGCTAATACCGCTATGGCTGAAGCATATAAAGAGGGATATGTTTATACTGGTAAAGAAGGTAAAAAGAAGAATAGAATAACACTAGAAGAGTTTTCTAAAATGCCAAGCGGAGTATTAAACAGCTGTAAGATGGCAATTGAAGGCTTAAATGTACCTGATTTATCAGTAGGTATACAAACTGGCATAGATAGTAGTAAAACTAAAGCTGTACAGTCTCTCGGAAGAGTAGTACGATTAGCAAAGGGTAAACTAGGTGCTGAATTTTTTACATTAGTAATTAATGATACTGTAGAAACTAAATGGATGCAAAATGCCAAGAAGGATTCTCAGATTGAAATTATTGATGTAGAGAATTTAATGCATGTTCTTAAAGGCGAACCATACGAGCTTTATAAAAGAAAGATTAAGAATTTTACATTTAGGTTTTAAGACATTAGAAATGGAAATGTATTATACAAAGAAAGAGTACAATTCAATGAAGAGTGCTCTTTTACGTGAAAATAAGTCCTTGAAGAAGCAAATTTCAAAATTGCAAAAGAAAATAGAGGATTTGGAATATGCACATGAGGTTGTTTTTGAACCTGACTTCGAAATGAATCCAGTGGCTGAAGAAACCGCTGAATAGATAAGTCTATAATATTCACGTAACTAGACTCTAAAGCTATAACAAGTATTACAAGTCTAGTGTTAACTAGCTAAATATGTTAATTATACGTGAAGAATTTAGAACTTAAACAGCAACTCGTATTTTGTGAAAAATATAAAATTGATGCAAATCAATTATTGTTGCTAGAAATTATTCTCATCGCTCAAGAGGGTGACGATGCAGAACTTGTCCAGCTTTATTTTCAATCAGAGGCAAAGGGAAGCCTATTGGAACAATTAATTAGATTACAAGAAGTAGGAGTAATATTAAAGTCTTATAAGTTGCCTAAGAAAGGTGAGCGATTAGATTTATTTAGTATTCCTATTAATAGAAATCTTGTAAAAGACTTTTATAAGTGTTCTTTTGAATTAGGTAAAGAACTATTTGAAGAATATCCTCAATTCGGTTTTATCAATGGGAATCCAGTTGGTATACGTAGTGTTTCTAAGAAGTTTGATAGTCTAGAAGACTTTTATCGTTTCTATGGAAAGACTATTAGGTGGAAACAGGAAACTCATGACCATATTATTGAATTAGTTAAATGGGCTCGAGAGAATAATATTCTCTGTGTAAGTCTGTGTAACTTTGTAATAGATCATAGATGGGATGAATTAGAAGCTCTTCGTAATGGAGATTTAGCTAATACTAATTTTGATGCCATTAAGGTTGTGTAATTAAATATTATGGCAGAGAAAATTAGTGGTTTAGAGGAGTTCTTTCAATTAGTTAAAGAAGGAAGAGAAGGACACAATATAGGACTTAGTACAGGTTCACCTAAGTTAGATTTATATACTGACGGAGTTCTTCCAGGTACCTCTTATTTAATAGGAGGTGCTTCAGGCAGTGGTAAATCTACCTGGGCGCTCTGGACTTATGTATATCAACCATTAATGCATTATTTAAATGGGGATAGTCCAGAAAGAGACCCTAGATGGTTATTATTCTCACTAGAGATGACTCGTAGTCAAGTATATGCTAAATTAGTTAGTATGTACATATTTGACAATTATGGAGTTGAACTGCGATTTAAGCAGATATTCTCTAGAGGAAGGGACTGTGTATTATCTGATGAAGAATATGAACTCCTAACTAAGAGTACTGACTTTATTAGAATTCTTGATGAAAGATTATCTTTTTATGAGGGTAGTCTTACAGAGGCAGTCTATTTAAAGGAAGTAAATGAGGAATTATTGAAATGGGGTAAATTTGAGAATGGCAAATACATTCCAAATAATCCTAACATGTTCCTTGGTATTATGATTGACCATATGACCTTGGTAAAGGCAAGTGGCGGTCGAACTAAGAAAGATGAAATTGATGCAATTTCTAGAGATTCTGTTCAAATCAGAAATAATACTAAAATTGTATCTCCTATAATGATTTCTCAGTTTAATAGAAATGCTAATGGTCAAGAGAGAATGAAACAAGGTCTACAAGACCCATCTATGGAAGACTATAAAGACAGTGGATCATTACTTGAGGATTCACAAGTAGCTATAGGTTTATTTAGTCCACATAAATATAAATTATCTACTTATAAGAAATATAATATTAAGATACTGGAGCAGTGTTTTATTGGTGTATTTATCTTAAAGAGTAGATTTGGTTCTTCTGACTTAATGATTCCTACTGGTTTTTATGGTGATTGTAGTCATTATGCAGATTTACCTAAACCTGAGAATATATTTGACTGGGAGAAATATACTAGTCCTAATTATTTATTAGAAGATGGTGTTCAGCAATTAAATGTTGAACTTAATAATATAGATGAGCCAAAAGAAATAGATAATAATTCAAATCTTTCATTTATATTATAAAAATATGTCGAATTTAGTGTGTTTAGCAGGCCTTTCAAATTCCGGAAAATCAACTAGTCTCCGTACTCTTGACCCAGAGTCTACATTCATTATAAGCTGTACTAATAAACAACTTCAAATTCCAGGATTTCGCAAGAAGTATCCTAAAGTGGCTATCAAGGATAAGAAGCTTATTGGCAATTGGTATGTTCAGAATAATTATATTAAAATTGAGAATGTATTACATATGATTTCTGATTCTAGGCAAGATATAAAGGTAATAGTTCTTGATGATTTGAATTATTTACTCTCAAATGAGACTTTTGAGAACGCTAGTATCAAGGGCTATGATAAATTCGTAACTATGGCGAAGAATTACTATGATTTGTTAGCAGAGTGTCAACTTCTTAGAGATGATTTAACCATTGTAGTTATTTCTCATATAGAGAATTTTGGTACTGAACTAGATCCACAGTATAGATTGTGGACCACGGGCAAAATGTTGATAAATCAGATAAATCTTGATGGTTTGTTCTCATATATTATTTATTCTGAGCGTTATGTGGATGATGTAGATGGGGAAGTACATTATCGTTTTAAGACTAGAACAGATGGTAATGATACTTGTAGAAGTGTGGCAGGCTGTTTCGATGAAAAATATATTGAGCCTGATATGAAACTAGTTATAGATACTATCAATGCATTTGAAAACGAAGATTAAGACTATTTAACTAACTAATTAACTAATTATTGAATATATGAAGCTGGATATTGTAATGCACTATTCTGTTGATGAGGCAACAGGAGAAATCACTTTTATTGGTAAAGATGAGATTAAGGTAGACACTGCTAAGAAAACTTCTACCTCTAGAAAGAGTTCTACTAAGAAAGACGAAAACCCTGAGCCTATTGTAACACTTGATTCTACTAAATTAACGCTTACCCAAGGAGCAGTTGATTTATTACAAGTCTGTGAAGACTGTCGTATAGACATCAAGTATGACAAGAAAGGCAAACAGCTGCTTCCAAAGATTGGAACAGATGCTGCTTTTAAATCTAAGGGAGGTAATTTACTTTCAGGTAAGAATACTGTACGATATGGAGGTGCTAATAATAAGAAGTTAGCAGGATATGGTACTACCTTTAAAATGGAACCAACTGAAGATGAGGGTATTTATTGGCTTGTAGGAGACAAAATGCCTGAAGAACAAGAGGTTCCAAAAGAGTTAGTTAATATTGAAGACGAGCTTGATATAACTAACTTGGATGCTATAGAAGAGGAATCTACAGACCTATCTGGTCTGAGTTATACTCTCTAATAAATAGAGTTAATTAAATATATTAGATAACAATTAATTTATTAGATTATGATTACTTAAATTTTGAAAATTATATAATATATGTCATTTAATTTTGCTATTTCATCTGATTCTGCAGTTCGTAACAGTCGTCGTCCACTCGCACCATGGGAAATCCATGATGTAAAGTTTAAGGGAGCTGAAATTCGTGAGTTTAACGGTAAGAAAGACCCTAATGCTCATTATAAGTTGCTCTCCATTAAATATGAAAATGAGGATGGCTACTTTAGTGTAGATTTGTTCTTCCCTAAAGATGGTGATGACGTACGACCAGAATTTGATGGTGCTAATGGTGGTAAAGTTCAGATGGCTTCCTCATTTGAGACCACTATGGCAATAGTAAAACAGACTGCACAGATTCTTAACCCTAAAGGTTTTGAACAGATGCAAAAGCTGAGTGTTAAATTTAAGAGCTTTGATGATGTTGCAAAGACTTTCATTAAAGTAACTACACCAGCTATTGATACAGATATTAAAATTAAATTGACAGGTAAGAATCGTGACGGTAAGGTAGTTGCTCAGATTCCACGTATCTTGGCTTTGAATAAGGAGGGAGAAGCATTTATTTGTGACAATTATATTGGTCCAAAGCTCTTCTGGTCTGATTATGAGGCGGGTAAGCGTGATGAGTATTTGAAGTCAACTCCTACTGACCCAGATAAAGCTGTCGCAGATACAGCAGGAGTAGATGAAGCTCCTAAGGATGATTTGGATCTCGATAGCTTGCTTTAATTAAATAATTCTCTATGGACTTTAGTTTTGAACCTAAAGTTACTAGGGAGTTTCTTCTAAGTGAAAACAATGAGGAGACATATATGAGTTATTATCTAGGAATACCTGTAGATAAAGGCTTGTATGTGTCTCCTCTACGTTCTGACCATCATAAAACTTGTGGATTTTTTAGAGGTAAATCTGGCAGACTTTACTTTAAAGATTTTGCTACTGGGGAATGCTTTGCCTTTGAAAATGTTGTAATGAAAAAGTTTAATTGTAACTACCATGAGGCTTTGAGAATTATAGCTAAAGACTTTGGATTTATTAAGGGAGAATCTCCTATATCTAAACCCGTAGTTAAGCAAGCTGAATTTAAAGGAGACAAACAAACTTTCATTCAAATAGAGGCACAAGAATTTTCTGAAGAGGAACTAAAATGGTGGAATCAGTATGGTATAACTAAACCTATATTAAATAAGTATAGAATATTTAGTTGTAGAACAGTCTTTTTAAATGGTTCTATATTTAGTCAATCTACTTCAAAGTGTCCTAGTTATGGATATTATTTTGGAAAGAAAGAACATGTAGAACAGTGGAAAATATATTATCCGAAAAGGTCTGATTACAGATTTATAGGTAATATATCTACTAAAACTATTCAAGGTTATAGACAATTACCCAAAAATGGTAAGTTATTAGTAATAACTAAGAGTTTAAAAGATTGTGCTTGCTTATATGGTATGGGAATACCCGCATGTGCTCCACAAAGTGAAACTCAATTTATTTCTAATACTATCTTAGAAGATTTAAGGCAGAGATTTGATAAAATAGTACTTTTATTTGATTCAGATCTTACAGGAATACATTATACTAATGTACTGCGTAGAAAATATGATTTCTTAATTCCTTGTATTATACCTAGAAGGTATGGGGCTAAGGATATTAGTGATTTCTATAAGAAGTATGGGAGAAAGGGAACTATTAAATTTATTAAAGAATCTATTAAATATATAAAAGAATGGGAAAGACATAGCTAAATACTAGTGTAACAGTAAAATATAAGAATGGCGACACACAAACATTCCAAACAATAGAAGAAGCTTCCGAAGTAACTAAATTGACAATTAATTCAATTAAGTCTAGAGCTAATAAACCTGGCTCTGGGGCTAAATCTAAAGATGGAATGACATTTCAATGGGCAGATCCTGCTGTTAGGAGGAGTCTTACTGCTAAAAAGAGTAAGAAAAAGGGATCTAGCTTTGAACTTGATATTGTACATAAATTAAGGGAAATTGGATATCCTAATTGCATGACTAGCCGTAACAAAGATAAAACTTTAGACGCTAACAAAGTGGATATTTGTGATGAGGAAGTTCCTTGTTATATACAAGCTAAATATACTCAGAACATGCCTAATTATTTTACAATTAGAGATGCCTGTAGTTTAAAGGACAAGCCTTTTGTAATGTGTTGGAAGAAGGCAGGCAAAGATGGGGAGCAAAGTCCTGGTACAGTTGCCGTTATACCGATAGATTACTTTTACCAACTAATTAGTAAATTAAAATGAATACTTATTTGATTCCTTGGAGTGACCCAGGAGAGTGTGATATTCTCAAAATTACTGCAAATAGTTATGAAGACTGTGTAGACAAAGTAATTAAACATTATGCAGAAGAATTTGATTCAGATGCTTTAGCAGAGTGTACTGATTATGAAGAGTTTATGCAGTTGATATATGATAATCACGATATTTTCTTGGGAAGCATTCATGAAATTGAAGAATATGAATAACCTACGTATTGCACTAGATATAGATGATACCATTTTAAAGTGGTTTGAAGCTTATCAAAAACGTTTCCCTGGTGAACGTAATTTGGTGCAACATATAATTACCAGAAATGTACGTAAGTTACAATATGACAGAGAATTTTGGGAAAATCTAGAGTTACTAGAGCGTCCTAATTTTGAACCTCATATTTATTCAACTAAGCGTATAAATCAAAAGAGTTATACTCGTAATTCTTTAATTAAAAATGGTTTACCAATAAAACCTATTTATCAGACTTATAATCAAAATGGTAATAAAGCTGATAAAATAAAGGGAAGGTGTGATGTTCTTATAGATGATAGTTTATTTAATGTAACTAAAGCTATACAGAGTGGGTTACCTGCCCTTCTTATTGATAGACCACACAATCAAAATGTGGAGTGTGAATTTCGCGTTTACAATTTAGATTATGAAGAAATCCTAGATGCATATATGAATGAGTTAAATGTCTTAGGATGGCAAAATTAAGAGACTTAGTCAAACTTACTCCATTAATTGACACTCTTAAATTAGTTAAAATTGATGATGCGGAGTATTTCTCTTCTAAGTATGGAAGTTACATAAGTAATTCAAGATTAGGATTACTTAATCCATTTCAAGGAGGTTCAACAGATGCCTTCTTTGCTGGGTTCAAAGACGAAGGGTTTGTTTCTAGTTTAGTTATAGGTTCCGCAGTTCATTGTCTCTCTTTGCAGGGTGACCAGTTTGAACTTGCTCCTGCTCTAGGTAAACCTACTGCTAAATTGGGAGCTATGGCAGATGAACTTTATCCAGTATGGTTGCAACATCCCATTAGAACTTCTGATATTGAAGAAGCTTCAAGTAAGGTTAATTACTATAAAAATAAGCTTACTCCAGATATCATTAAAAGGGTAAATGAGCAATGTATTCCATATTGGAAAGCTAGAAAGAATGCGCAATTAAATAATACTAAAGAACTTATCTATTTAGATGATAAGAGTCGTGATACTGTATATAATTGTGTAGAAGCATTAACTAAGAATCCACAAATTCAAGAGTTACTTAATCCTTCAGGACTCTTAGACCCTCCTCTTTCTATGAATGAACAAGCATTTCTACTAGATATAGAAGCTGAATGTGCTAATGGTAAGAAAACCATACTACATTTAAAAGCTAAACTGGATAATTTTACTATTGATACAGAGCAAGACATTATTACTGTAAATGATGTTAAGACTATTAGTAAAGTAGTGTCTGCTATCGATGATAATATTAATAGGTATCACTATAGTAGAGAATTAGCTGAATATTTATATCTGTTAAATTTGTATGTAGCAAAGGAGTATAATATATCAAAACCTTCAATAAAGGCTAATTATTTAGTAGTATCTACCATTCCACAATACTATACTAAAGTTAGACCTGTAACCAATAAAGAAATACAGGAAGGTATGTATGAATTGGGAACTTTGTTACGTCATGTAGCATATCTAATTTGCTATAAAGGATATTCTCTTTAATGGAACTTAAAGATTTAGACTTTAATAAAACTCTAGCAATATATAAAAAATTCTTTAGTGTTCATTTTTTAAATAGTAACTTGGGTGATAAATTAGCTGTAATAGCCTTAACTTGTTATATAACTAATGAACTCAGGAAAAAAGACAAAGAAATCACTTGTTATGATGTTTTATTGAAAGTAGGGAAAGATTTCGGAAAAGAAGAAAAGGAAACCTTTCTGAAATCACTTGGTGCTATTTGTGAGGACTTTATGTACGGAGTTAAAGACTTTCCGGACTATGGAGTGTCCCTCAAAAATATGCCAAAACAGCTTAAAAAATTATTAGATTCTTATGTACCATTTTGATAATATTTTATCAAAAATTTGTACAATTATTTAGATTAACATTAATTAACACTATAATCCTTGGATAATTTCCTAAATGGATTATTGTTGTTTACATCAGTCAAGAAAACTGGTTTTAGATAAGTATTTCGTAGATGATATGAAAATGATTAATGTTTAATAAGGATTTAATAATTATGAGTACAAAGGTTTTGAATTTTAAGAGTGTAGCAGTATCAGCAGAGTCTAAGGATGTAGCAATCGCAAACATTGAAGAGCAGTATTTCCATATTAATGGTGATGCAACTCAGGCTTACAAGAACGCAAAGGCTAAGCATCAGGGTGTTTGGACAGAGCGTGATGACAAGGCATTTAAGTTGGATTATTTGGAGAAGAAAGGTAAGAGCTGCCCAGGTGCTGGTTACATTATTGTAGTAGAGGCTGCTATTGGTGACACTCGTGAGCGTCCATATAAGATTGAAGATGTAAAGAGCGAGGGTAAGAGAAAGTTTAAGTCAATGTACAAGTGGATTGACGCTGAAGGTAAGACAGTGTGTCAGGTTGATACTAATAAGACAGACGCTAAGAATGCAATCAAGGAACTCTATAAGAGTGGCGCATTTAGAGGTGATGCTAAGTTGGTAAAGACAAAGGATGTAGTAGAGGGTAATGCAGTTGTAGCTACAGCTAAGTATACTCCTTCTAAGAATACTAAGCCAGGTTCATACATTGCTTTTGGTATTGAAAATGCATAATCATATATTGGGTAACTAACATTATTGTTAGAATTAAGTAAGGTGATTGTCCATGAGGATAGTCACCTTTTTTTCTTTAGATACATTAATAGCTAGATTACTTTAAATAATTAAGTAATTAAATTAAATGCAAGTAACTTTAGAGCAACTTTATTCAGGAAAAGCCACTAGAATTAAAGAAAAGGAGTATTTTACAACTAAGCAATATGTAATGCCATTTATAGACAGGATGTCTAAGTTTACAGATAAGTTTGAAATTCAGGTTAAGCCTGCAGATCAGATTAGTCTAACTAATGATGGTGAAGTTAATTTTGAAAATATTGTATATAATAGGGTGTGGGTAGAAGCACAACTTCCAGGAGAATATGCTTATGAAGGTCATACTCAGTCAGTTAGTCTTCTGTATGCTTTAGATACCCGTAAACCAGTGTATAAGATATTTCAAAATGCAGTACGTAGTGCTTGTTTAAATATGTGTGTATTCTCTCCAAATATGCTGCAAGTTAGGGAATTAGAGCCAGAAACAGCTATGGAATATACCTTTGTAAATCAAGTTATGGAAATGACTGATAATACAAAGGTGATGTTAGAGAATTTAGCTAATACATATATTAAGAGAAATGAACTCTATGACAATTTGGGACATTGGGTAGATAATTGTATTAGTAGCAAATTTAATTCGGGATTTGGTACTGTAAAGTTGGCAGAATCTACAGCTATTGATGCTTATAAAAAATTAGTAATTGACGAGAAGTCTGACTATTTTGTACCTAATAATGAGGATATTTGTATGTTCGATGCTTATCAGGCATTTACAGATATTATTACTCATGATAAGGGTAGAGATATAGTTAATAAATTTGAGAAGATTTATTTAGTTAAAGACATTTTAGGTATTAAGTAAAGAAATATTTGGAATTAGCTAAATAATAAAATATAATATAGATTCAGTAATAATTAGATGTTTATAAATAGATTATATTTTTAACGGCTTAATAGCTTATTTAAACATTTAACAATGAAAAAGGAAACCAGAAATCGTATTGAGAAAGTATTGAACTATGCTAAAGAGAATAATTGTAGTGTAAAAGCAGCTTGTATTGCAAAGAACTATAATTATAGTACTTTAATGAATACTATTAAATATACTCGTAGTATTGGTAAAGATGAAGATATTATTTCTCTATATGATTCTGTAAAAAAGCCTACAGGTAATTCTGTAGAGCATATTGATACTGATGAAAGAGCGGAGACTGAACAGATTCGTAATGAGGATGGCACAATAGTTAGTTATAGATTTAAAGTATTCCGTCGTGATAAGACTCCTGTGATAGGAGCCTTAACTAGAGATGAAATGAATCTTATCTATAGACTTTATTCTTATTATGGTTCTAGTCTCACACAGCGACAAGTAAGTAGACATTTTCCTGATTATTCTTTAGTTGATTTTAAGAGAATTTTACGGGCTTTTAATATAACTAAAGCTTCTAGTCCATTTGCTCCTCATGTAATTGAAGAGCATACACCAGAAGAACTTCAGGAAATGCAACTTAGAGAGAAGGAGAATGACTTCTTAAAAGCTGTAGAAAAGAATGAGGTAAGAGACCTCAAACAACTAGTTATTAAACTCACTAAAGAACAAATGAAAAGTTCTATTAGTGAGGAAAAACTAATTCAATTAATTAAAGAAACTAATAAAGACTATAAAGAGCTTCCAGTTAACATTAATAGCAGTAATCCAACATATCCAGTATTAATTATATGGTTGTCTGATTTACATATTGGAGCTTATAATGCTAAGTATAGTAGTTTCGTAACTCTTCCTAATTATGATAAAGAGGAGATTAAAGCTAGATTAACTAAGATTGTACGGACATTTGCTGGACAGTCTTATGGAGCAGTTTATGTAGTTAATCTTGGCGATTCTATTGATGGTTATAATAAAGAAACTACTAGAGGTGGACATCAACTTCCTGAGGTAATGGATGATAAAGAAATTAGCGAGACTTATATAGAGTGTATGATGGAGTTCTTCAAAGCTCTTAAAGCTAATGTAAGAAGTGATGAGTTTAATTATCTCTGTATAGGTGAAAGTAATCATGATGGCAATTGGGGATGGTTAAATAATAAGTTATTAGCTGCATATTTAGCTAATGAAGGGGTTAAGAGTTTTATCAGTAACTTTCCCATTGACCATTTTACTATTGGTAAGCATTCATGGATTTTCATGCATGGCAAAGACAATAACAATCAGTCTCGTCAATTTCCACTTACACTTAATCCTCAAACTGAATTATATTTTGCTAACTATATAGCAGAACAGAATATCAGTAATAAATATATCTATGTAGTAAAGGGAGATTTACATAATTATGCTTATACTACCGGTAAGCAGTTTGATTATATTTCAGTAGGTAGTATGTATGGAAGTAGTAATTATATTGTTGCTAATTTTGGACATACTAAATGGAGTATTAATTATTCTGTAGTTACAAAGGATGATATGTTGATGGGAACAGTTAAGGGAAATAACTAGATTAGCATTTAATAAGGAAAACAAATACTGCATGTTAACAAGAAGTGATATTTTAAGTGAAGCAATTCATAAATGCTTGGTTGAAATGTATAAATGGGCTCAACCAGCTATAGACTTAGATAAACTTATTGCAGATGGATATAAAGATTCTAAGGAAGATCCCCTATATAAGAAACACTATTTGTCAGAAAAGAATTTTATCTATCTGAGAGACATATATAAAGATGCTTATGGAATTACCGATGATTGGAATGACACTTTTGAATTACTAATAGATTATCTAGTCAAAGGGGGCACGGAAGACGATTATAAACCTGCCACTAAAGATAGACCTGCTTATAGAGATTATAAAAAGGTTCCATCATTAGATACTCTGATTGGTAAGGAAGCTACCGATAAGTGCCTGGAGCATATTAAAAAGTGTCAGAATTTCTATTGTGGACATTCTAGAGAGTCTAATCAGTTTGACATGACTATGGCTTTAGGTGTGGGAAGTCCTAATTCTAATGCCGAGTATGTAACAAAGTATTGGCAATCTCATGGGAGACCTGACTTTACTATTAAGGATTTCAAGATTGATGATATTATCTATGATGATGAGTATCCTGCTGTAGATGAGTTTTTAGAGTCTTTAAAATAAATAGTATGAAAGATATTATATTGCCAAGTGAAACCTCAGATGCTATTGATTTGGGTGCTATTGATGATAATACTGGAGGTATAGTTATATCTTATAAAGGTAACGATGCTGTCGGTTACATAGCTTATACATGTGGTGAAGCAGTCCCTTGGGCATTCTTTAATAGTATGGATAATACTATGATAGTTAAAAATGCTCAAGGAGGTGATTATGCTGACGAATCCCTGACAGATTTAGTTAAATGGCTTATAAAGGATAAAGTTGCTGATAATTTTAAACTCATTAATTTCACAATAGATTTAGATAACTATAATCCAGATAAATTATCTTCAGATACTAAAAAATTAATGAATAAAAAGAATATATGGTCATTATAAAAAGAGACGGAACAAAGGAAGAGTTTAATGCAGATAAAATATTTAATGCTTTAACTAAGGCATTTAAAGCTTGCGGTTATACTTCTGTTGAAAATGTTATTCGGGATATGGTTTCAGAAATGAGATTCTGGGATAATATTACTGTAGAAGAAATTCAAGATGAAGTAGAAGAGACTTTATATAATTACGAATATTTTGATGTAGCCAGAGCTTATTCCATTTATAGAGAAGAACACAAGAAAGCTAGATTTATTAGAAGTAGACTTAATTACATGGACACTTATAAAGATTCTGGTGTAAATGCATCTACTTCTTCAGAAACAGATGCTAATGCTAATGTTGCTTCTAAGAATGTAGCTAATCTTGAGGGTGAAGTATATAAAGTAATTAATAGAATTATCCAAAGACAACGAATGAAAGATAAACTTAATAAATTGTATCCAGGTCAAGAACTTGGAAGACAGTATATTAAGGATTTGGAAAATCATATTATTTATACTCATGATGAGGCAAGTACTCCAGTACTTAAACCTTATTGTAAAGCAGTTACATTGTACCCATTAATGCTTAAGGGTGTAGGTAATATTGATGGAGTTACTCCTAGTGCTCCAAATGATATTCAGTCTTTTAGTGGTCAGGTAACTAATGCTGTGTTTTTGTTTAGTTCTCAGTGTAAAGGAGCTGTTGCTCTTGGTGATTATTTTATAGCTCTTAATTATTATGTAATTCAAGAGTTTGGACCTGTATGGTATGATAAGGTGGATGAAGTTGTAACTAATTCCCACTTTCTGCATCAGTATACTGTTGGACATTATATCCGAAAGGGTATGAAGCAGTTTATTTATGGAGTTAATCAACCTGCAGGCAATAGAAGCTACAATTCACCTTTCTCTAATGTATCTTTTTATGATAAAGTATATTTTAAATCACTCTTTGGAGAATTTTATTATCCTGATGGAACACAACCTGAATGGAATGCTATAGATAAGTTGCAGAGAATCTTTATGCAACTTTTAAGAGAAATCAGATTAATTAAACCTCTCACATTTCCAGTAACTACTATGGCTCTTGTACATAATAGTAAAGAGTATCTTGATCATGAATACAAAGAGTTATGTGCCGAAGAGTGGGCTAAAGGTGGAAGTTTCTTCTGCTATACTAGTGATAATCCTACATCTTTGGCATCATGTTGTAGAGTCCTAAATGAAATGTCTGATAATACCTTTAGTTCTACTACAGGTATGACTGGAGTTATGACTGGTTCTTGTAATGTAATTACTCTTAATATTAATAGAATTGTTCAGGATTATATACATACATGGAAAAATTGGGAGGATCATATTGTTGATGGTAAGTGTGCCTTTCCTTTTGAGTGGTTTTCTGAGAGTTTTTCAGACTTAAAAAATTATCTTATTAATATTCTTGAAAGAGTATATAAGTATCATATTGCATATAAGACAATGCTTTATGAAATGGAAGACGCTAAAATGTTTTCTGATTGTAATGCAGGATATATTTATATGCGTAAATTGTATTCTACCATTGGATTGATAGGTTATTGTGAAGCTGCACAATTCTTGGGACTATCGGTATCTAATAATAAGGAATATAAAGATTTTCTTAAATTAGTATTTGGTACTGTTAAAGAAGAAAATAAGAAAAACTCTATCCACGATAGTAAAAGACCATTCTTGTTTAATAGTGAAGCCATCCCTAAATCTCTGGGGATGTAAAACCTCTTTTGATTGACTCGAAACTCCTATATTCACCTATATATAGGACAACGAGGCGCAAGCAATGGTATTGATTAATACTGTGTGCAGCGTGACAGACTAAGTAAAGAGGATTTAGTACATAGTACTAAATATGCAATAGTCGAGACTTAATGGTAACATTAAGAAATTGATAGAAATATCAATTCGTAAAATACAAAATCACAAAGTGTAAATTTTGTTTTGTTTTAATTTTGGAATGCTTATAATTGCATATAATCAATTTAAAATAATTATGAGCGAATTTCCTGAATTAGAAAATCTTGAAAAACAAAAATTAAAAAGAATAGTTATGCCTAAAGATGCTAAATGTTATGTTTGTGGCTGTGGGCGTAATTATGTAAAACTAAGAAGGTATAATGAGTATTGTTTATGTGAAAAGCATTACAATCAATTAGATAAATATCATAAAATTACTGATTCTACTCCTAGACAAAGAAAAAAATCCGAAGATGAACTTAAATGTTGCGTATGTGGCGATTTAAAAATGGCTTCATTTGAGGGAAAACCTTATTGTAGAAGACATTATTTACAAATAACTCGACACGGAGAAACATTTAATACTATATATGAGGAGAATGAATGGATTGATTGTGGTGATTATTATGAATGTATACTAAAAGACAAAAACTCTAATGAAGTAGCTAGAACTAAAATAGATAAGGAAGATTATGACAAACTAAAAGACTTTAAACTTTATGCACGTCATCAAACAGACAAATGGTATGCTTTAGTTTCAGAAAAGGGTACTGGTAAAAAATATTTTGTACATAGATTTTTAATGGGATTAAAAGATAGTAAATATTCTATTAACGAAGTTGTAGACCATATAAATGGCGATTCCCTAGATAATAGAAAATCTAATCTTAGAATCTGTACCCAACAAGAAAATTCTAAAAATGGAAGAAAAACTAATAGAATTGTTGGAATTTCCTTTATTAAAAACTATAATGGAACTGATAAATCTAAATGGACTGCACGAATTTGTCATAATTACAAAACTATCTATTTGGGATATTATAACACAGCTGAAGAAGCCTTACTTGCTAGGCTTAAAAAAGAGCAAGAACTTTGTGGTGAATACGGTCCAAATAAAGACCTGTATTATGTATTAAATCACCCTTCACCGATTAAAGAATTACATAAATATATTAATTCTTTAGAAGGGGTGTAATAGAATCGGGGGAAGGATTAGGTGTAAAACTCTATAATTGGGATAAGAAGGATGGTTATGCAGTACCTGAAAATCAGAATCTGTATAATTGTTATTTCTATAATCCATGGGATGAGACCTCTATTCTTGATAAATTTAAGCTTCATGGTAGAGGAGTAGCTCAGTATTGTGATGGAGGTCAGGCACTTCATGCAAATCTTGATGCTCATTTAAGTAAACAACAGTATTTACATCTGTTAGATGTAGCTAAGGATGAGGGTACTAGTTATTTCACATTTAATATCCCAATGTCTCAATGTAGAGAATGCGGACATGTAGTAAATGCCCCTATTGATGAGTGTCCTATTTGTCATTGTAGACACATCAAATATTATACTAGAATTATTGGTTATTTAGTGTGTGTAGACAATTGGAGTAATCCTAGACAGCTAGAATTTGCAATACGTAAGTATAAGAGTGGAGATAGAAGCTTTACATATAAACCAAATCTTTAATATGCATACAATTTTTGGAGACCTTGATTATGTTCAAGGTTATTTACGAATGGGTCATTTAGAAATGGAGTTAAATGATGAGGATTTTGAGAAATTTAAATCTTTGTCTTTAAAGGAACAAAAAGAATGGCTTTGGGATGAAGGAGATGTGAAAGTAGATGATTTTAGAGTTGAATATTGTGGCAGTATTACTGAAATAAATTATTAATATAACAGAAATTGATTTTTAATGAAAGAGTTATTAAAGTTTGAAGCAGAGTGGTGTGGTCAGTGTAAAGCTCTTAAACCTACATTGGATAATGTACTTAAAGACTTTCCTGATGTTAAGTTAACAATAGTAGATTGTGAAATTGAAGAACAGAAAACACTAAAGTATCAGATTAGAAATATGCCTACTCTTATCTATTTAGTAGATGGAATGGAAGTAGGCAGATTGTCCGGAGCAGTTCCAGCTAGTAAGATAAAGGAATTACTTAGTAAATAATGGAAATAACATTAGTTAAAGAAGAAACACTTGATGAAGAAGCTCTAAGAGACTTTATCCATCAAGAATTTTACACTAAAAACATAGATGAGATTTTAGACTATTTAGAAACCGACAAAGGACTTGAATATCTAGAATCTTGTGTATGTAATTTGGTAGGTGAGGTTGGTATGCAAATAGATGATTCTACCTATCAAAATATTTTAGATTATTTAGAAAACAATTTATAAACGGTTAAGGAGACTTAGGTAACTAGGTCTCCTTTTTCTATCTATGAGTGTAGAAAGAAAACAGCTTAAATCAGTTAATTGTTCTCTACGCAATTTCACATATGGCAAAGATTCTGATTATATAGTAGTAACAGAATGGATCAATGGAGATGGCTGGGATATAACAATTAACGATAAACAGATTAGTCTACATAGTGGAGAATTAGCAGCTATTAATTATTTAACTGCTATGATAGATTACGATTATGACTCTCATTTAGAATAATTATGGAAGAAATAATTGTGCTAGATTATTATGATGGGTCTGTATGGATTTATAAACTTCCCTATCCAAGTATGAATAATGCTGCTATAGATGACTGGTTAGAGTCAATGGACTTTAATTTAGATGAAATAGATTATATGATTAACCCTAATATTACAATTAATGATGAACGATAATAAAATAACAATAGAATAGACAGTTGATATCTTGATTGAAGGTGCTAGAAAAACTTCTAATACCCTTATGTTAGAAACAGCTAAATTAATTAAAGCTGCGTTGATTAATAATCAGCATTCCGAGAAACTAGATGTTTTACATA
>ULQM01028026.1_pt1 | contig 53438 bp, 44 predicted proteins | sample 1954451 | NCBI WGS metagenome assembly ULQM01 (sample SAMEA4835655, study PRJEB28245) | human gut metagenome | biome: gut microbiome; material: fecal sample | place: Denmark | collected 2008 | reverse complement strand
GCGGCGAGCGCGAGCCACAGAGATTTCATAAGCGTTTCTCCTTTCAGAAACCGAGCCGCCCGAGCCACCGGAGGACGGAGTCTTCCGCCTCCGGCACGTCCGTGCGGTACACTTCATACGCCGGGCCCGCCACACGCGCGCCGGGCTCGGCCGCGGCGATGCGGTCCGCCGTGCCGGTGAGGCCGCTGCCGCCGTGCGTCACAAAGGGGATGATGGTCTTCCCGGAGAGGTCGTAAGCCTCCAGGAAAGAATACACCGGCATGGGCATGTCGTACCACCAGATGGGGTAGCCCAGGAAGACCGTATCCACCTCAGAGAGATCCCCCGGCCCCTGGATGGCAGGACGGGCGCCGCGGTCCCGTTCCTCTTTCGCTTCGGCGGTGAGCGCTTCGTGGGAGGATGGATATGGCGCGCTCCGCTCGATGCGGTAGAGAGCGCCGCCGGTCGCTTTCCCGATGACGGTGGCGATGAATTCCGTGCTTCCCTGTACGGCACGGCGGTCTTCCGTCTCCGGCTCCGAGAAATACACGACGGCGATGCGGCGCTGTCCTGCCGCCGGGGGCACCGGCGCGGCCGGTCCCCGGATGGACGCAGACGCGTCGGCGTCGATGCGGGTACCGGATGGCGCGGCATCTTCCGCGCCGCAGGCGGCGGTCAGCGAAGCGGCCAGTGCGGTCAGCCCGCACGCGGCGAAAAACAGGCGTCTCCGTCTCATGACAGGGTCTCCTTTCCTATGCGAAAACCAGAGAAATCGTCACGCTTCCGGATAGAGGCTGTCCGCTACCGGCTCGAGCCAGGTCACGGGGTCGCTTCCAGTCTGGGAAATGGCGATGTGCGTCATGGCCGTCTTCGGTCCGGCGCCGTGCCAGTGCTTCACCTCCGGCGGGCAGAAGACCACGTCCCCCGCGCGGAGGGCAATGGGCGGCTTCCCCCATTCCCCGACGTATCCGGCCCCCGCGGTGACGATGAGCACCTGCGCGGCATGATGGATATGCCAGTGAGTGCGTGCCCCGGGCTCGAACGTGACGCCCGCGCCGTAGGCGGTGAAGGTCCCCGCCGGACCGAAGAGGTTCTCCATCCGCACCCGGCCGGTGAAATGCCCGCTCCCGGCGGATACGGAAGGGATCGCGGACGCCGGCGTCACGGTCTGCGCGGCCGGCTCCGCAGCGGAGGCCGCCGGCCCGGAGACGGCCGCTCCCGCAAGGAGCGCCGCCGCCAGGGCGGCCATGAGGATGCGTTTCATGGCGTTCTCCTTATTTTTTTCCGGCGAGCTTCGCCGTGAAGAACGTCGTGAGCTTGTCCGCGATGGCGTCCACGTAGTCCTTCACCCAGTAGGTCTGGATGTGGGTCGCGCCGGGCACGAGGAAGAGTTCCTTGTCCTGCGTGCCGGTGGCTTTCGCGAAGGCGTCCTCCGTCATGTAGAGCGAGTCCGCCCGGCTCCCGGCGATCATGAGGAGCGGCTGCGTGATGAGCCCCATGTTCTGCGCCGCGTCGAAGGCCACGAGGTCCATCAGGCTGGACACGGTGTAGCTGAACGTGTCGTTCGGATGGTAGTAATCTTTGCCGTAGTAGTAATAGCCTTCCCGGTAGAGGTCGAAGGGCAGCTTGTCCGCTTCCTCCGGCGTGAGCGTCTCCGTCATGTTCGGCGTGAGGTCGATGACGCCGGTCTCCACCTCTTTCTGGCGGGCCGCCGCGGCCTGGGCGAGCGTCTTCTGCGCCGTCATCGGGTCCGGATGGGTCACGCCGTAGCCGTCCCGGCGGACGATGCCGCTGTTGAACATGGAGAGGGTCGCCACGGCCGCCACGCGCGGATCGGTCTGGACCGCCGCGAGGGTGTAGCCGCCGCCTCCGCAGATGCCCAGCGCGCCGATGCGGGTCTTATCCACGCCGCGGAAGCGGGAGATGATGTCCACCATGCCGTGCACATCTTCGATGCGGTGCGCCGGCACGTCCAGATGGCGCGGCTCCCCGCCGCTCGCTCCCTGATAGGATGCGTCCGCCGCGATGGTGATGAAGCCCGCTTCCGCGAGGCGCTGCGCGTAGAGGCCGGCCACCTGCTCCTTCGTCCCGCCGTTCGGATGCGCCACCACGACCGCCGCGTAGGATTTCTGCGGGTCGTAGCCCGCCGGTGTGTAGACGTTCGCCGCCACCGCGACGCCGTCCAGATCATATGTGATGGGATGGATCTGGACCTGTCCCGGCACGTTCTCCCTGATGGCCCCGTCGTAGACGAGCCCCCAGCGGTTGCCCTTATACGCCAGGATCTGATCTTCCGGAATGTCTTTGTACGTCATGCCCTGCATGGATGCTTCCTCCTTTACTGAAACCGCCGGTGCTGCCGGCCCTTCCGCCGCCTGCGCGGCCATGGCGCCGCCCCATACGGCCGCGCCCGCCATGGCGCAGATCATGAGTTTCTGCCATTTCTTCATCGGTGTCTCTCCTTTCTCCGCCCGCTTTGCGGGCTCTCCCGGACGCCCTTGCGTTTCCGGCGCCCTTCTGCTATAGTCAGTGTAGAACTTCGAGTTGACCCGAAGTCAAGGAATTTCAAAAATTTTTTCAGGAGGTCTCTATGGAATACACCATCGGCGAGCTCGCCGCGAAAATGCATCTCACCACCCACACGCTCCGCTACTACGACGACGAAGGACTCCTGCGCCATGTGAAGCGCGCCCCGAACGGCCGCCGAATCTTTACGGAAAAGGACGTGGTCATGCTGAATACCATCGAATGTCTGAAAAAAGCAGGCATGAGCATCCACGACATCCGCCAGTACATCGACTGGTGCGACGAAGGCTTCGACTCCGTGGAGAAGCGGTACGAGCTCTTCGCAAAGAAAGAAAAGGAAGTGCTCCGCCAGATCGCCGACCTGCAGAAGGTCCTCGCCACGGTGCAGTGGAAGAAGAAATTTTATAAGCAATGCCTGGACGACGGAGAGATCCGCTTCTGCGACGAAGACCGCCTGAAAATGGCGGAGATCATCCTCCGCGGCGAAGAGCTGAAATAAAAAAGCGCAAGAAAAAAGCCCTGTGAAATTTCACAGAGCTTCTTTTTTATTGATCATTTCTGGCCCACGCCCAGTTCCTGATCAATCACGGAGGCGATGTCATCCACGATGCGCTCCAGCTGTTCCGCATCCGGCCCTTCGCCCATGACGCGGATGAGCGGTTCCGTGCCGGACGCGCGGACGAGGATGCGCCCGTCATCACCGAGCTCGGATGCGCCCGCTTCGATGGCTGCGGCGATGAGTTCATTGTCCTCCCAGCCGTTCTTGCTGTAGACTTCCACATTTTTCAGAATCTGCGGATAGTCCGTCATGACGCCGCCCAGCTCGGAGAGAGGCCGGCCCGCCACTTTCAGCACGGAGAGGGTCTGCACCGCCGTGATAAGGCCGTCGCCGGTGGTATTGTAGTCCGCAAAGATGATATGCCCCGACTGTTCGCCGCCGATGGAATAGCCGTTCTTCCGCATTTCCTCCAGCACGTACCGGTCGCCCACCTGGGTCGCCACAGTGCGGCATCCGAATCCCGCCAGCGCCTTGCCAAAGCCCAGATTGCTCATGACCGTGCCCACGACCATATCGCCCGCAAGGCGGCCTTCTTTTTTCATTTTCAGGGCATTGATGATCATGATGTGGTCGCCGTCCAGCACGTGTCCTTTTTCATCGACGAAGAGACAGCGATCCGCGTCGCCGTCATTGGCGATGCCGCAGTCCGCGCCGAGGCGCACCACTTCTTCCTGAAGATGTTCGATATGGGTGGAGCCGCAGTCTCTGTTGATATTTATGCCGTCGGGCTCACAGGACAGCGCCGTCACGTCCGCGCCGAGCTTCCTGAGGATCTCCGGCAGGAAATCGCTGGCCGCGCCGTTTGCCGAGTCCGTCACGATCTTCATGCCGGAAAAATCCGTTTTCACGGTGGAGAGCACATACGCTCTGTATTCATCGGCATATTCCGGCACATGGCGGATCGCGCCGATGCCCGCGCCGGTAGGACGGGGAATCTCCTCGCCGTCCATATGGCGGAGCAGGTTTTCGATCTCTTCTTCCGCCGCGTCGGGGAGTTTGTATCCTTCATGGTCAAAGAACTTGATGCCGTTGTCCTGGAAAGGATTGTGAGACGCGGAAATCACCACACCGGCGTCATAGTCTTTCATGCGGGTGAGATAGGCTACGCCCGGTGTCGGGATCACGCCGACCAGATCGACGCTCACCCCGGCAGAACAGAGACCGGCCGCCAGCGCCGCTTCGATCATGCCCCCGGAAATGCGGGTATCCCTGCCGATCAGGAAGCGGTGCGAGCCGTCTCTCCGGCAGAAATAAGCGCCCGCCGCGCGCCCCATCTGATAAGCAAGCTCCGGCATGAGCGTGGAATTCACAACGCCGCGGACTCCGTCCGTGCCAAATAATGTAAGCATATTTTTTCTCTCCTTTTATCTGCTTTCCGCTGTTCGCAACTTCAAATCATACCGCCGCCGCAGGCTTCCGTCAAGGCTCACTGAACGCCGTTGACAGAGACCGTCACCGTCGCTTCGGCCGGCACCGCAGAGGAACCCGCCGGAACCGGGATGGGCAGAGTCTGCGTCACATCGGCTTCCGCGCCGGTCACATCGATCTCCCCGAGATTGATCTCCTTCATGGCTTCCAGGTCGCTCCCCGGCGCCGTCACCGTCGCCGCAAGAGGCGCGACGGTCAGGCCGTCCACCCGGTATCCCGCGGCAGGCGTGCCCTTCACTTTCGCCGTGAGGGGAATATTCGCGGTCTTCTGCTCTTCCGTGATCTCCACGGCGACGCGCACCTGCGTCGGCATGACATCGATGCCGGTCACCGTATTGCCGTCCTCGTCCATGACGCTGACCGAATCAAACTCGGTGAAGCTCTCCCGCTTGTCCGCCAGATTGACGGAGACCACCGCCCGGTTCACCATGTCGATGCTGCTGCTGCTCCCCGCCACGGTCAATACGGAAGGCGCCGTATCCTTCAGCGCCGACTTATAGCCAGACGGCAGTTCGCCGAAGAAATTTACCCGGATCGGCACGGACTTCACCGCATAGGGATCGACTTTCAGATCGAAATACTGGGGCGTGACCGACGCCACTTCCCCGTCGCCGGGAAGCGACACGGAGATCTTCGTATTCGGATAATCGCCGTCGGTCATATTCTGCATATCCACATACGCGTGGATATCGTCGCTGTGGAGCTGCATCAGCGCATTGCGGTTCATATTGACAGTGACCTTGACACGCTGCGGCACATTGAGCGCCACGAGCGACCGGTCAAGGTTGCGCACTTCCACAGGCACGGTATAGCTCCCCGTCATGATGGGATTCTGCTCATTCATGACATACAGCCAGAAAGCGCACGCCGCGATGAGGCACAATATTTTCGGCAGCCACCAGTGCAGCTTGGTATATTTCATTTTCTGGGCCTCCATTTCTGGAACATATCGTTCACCACGCTCGTTCTCCCCTTATTCGCCATCATGAAGGACTTCAGGCGGTTGCGGAGCGTTTCCCCGTCGATATGCCGGTAAATATGGCCGCCGTAGGTATAGGAGATGGTTCCCGTCTCCTCGCTGACCACCACGACCACGCAGTCCGCCATCTCGGAGAGACCGATAGCGGCGCGGTGCCGCGTGCCCAGCTCGGAAGACAGCGACCGGTCGCGGGTAAGCGGCAGGAGGCATCCCGCCGCCATGACCCGGTTCTCCCGGATGATGACCGCCCCGTCGTGAAGCGGCGTATTGACGATGAAAATATTCCCCAGCAATTCTTTTGTCACCAATCCTTCGATGCGTATGCCCGTATCGATGTAATCATCGAGGCCGACGGAACGCTCGAATACGATGAGCGCTCCCGTGCGGCTCTTCGACATCGACTCCGCCGCTTCCGCCACGCTGTCGATCACTGCCGTCAGGTCGGAATCGCTGACCACGCTGGACGACACATAGAATTTTCCCCGGCCGATCTGCTCCAGCGCGCGGCGCAGCTCCGGCTGGAACACCACCGGCAGCGCGACGATGAGCACCGTCATCAGTTTTTCCAGGATCCACGCGACCGCATGGAGCTGGACCCAGCCGGAAATGAGCGTCAGCACGCCCAGCACCACCAGCCCTTTGACGAGCGCCGTGGCGCGGGTATTGCGGATCAAAAGATAAATGCGGTAAAGGAAGAACGCGACCACCAGGATATCCAGCAGATCCCAGAGCCGCATCGTCATGAGAAGTCCCTGAAGCTGATTGAAAATCATTCGCCTTTCCTGTATTTTCCCTTCTAATAAAAAAGACTGAAATAAATGAACGGATATAAATTATTTTACCATGGATAAATAAATAAGAGGGAAAAATTTCCCTCCGCCGCGCAAAAAGCGGCTGAAAAAAATCGGGAGAAAAATTACCGGCGCTCTGCAAAAAACGGCCGAAAAAAAACGGAGGAAAATTTCCTCCGCTTTCAGTTCTCCTGTATGCCCCACTGCAGTTTCTTGATCTGCCAGTCCTGCTCGGTGCTCTGCTTCTGCAAATGATACAGGTCTTTCCCGTATTCTTCCAATTTATCGTCCGTCACTCCGGCGTGCCAGTAAAGCGTGCTCAGCTGGTCATCATAGCGGGACGCCTCGATATTCATCATCCGCTCCTGCAGATCAGCGATCTGGCTTTCCTGCCAGGAGACGAAAGCGATCAGCGCCGCGATGACGGCAAGGAAAAAGCGATTTTCTTTCTTCTGAAAAAATTCTTTCATGCTCACACTTCATACGGCTTGTCCGCATTGAGCAGCGCCAGATGCCCCTTGGTGAACTCGATCCACAGCCGGGCGGCTCTGGAGAGATACCGTCCTTTCTTCCAGATCGCGTAGAGATGATGAATCATCTCCGGCTCGGTGAGGCGGCGCACGACGACCGGGCTGTCCTCGGAATTTTTCGGGCACAGGCGGCTCGGCAGGAGCGCCACGCCGAGGCCGGACGACACGGTCTGGATCATGAGCTCTCTCTGGCTCGTCTCAAAAATGACTTTCGGTGCGAACCCGATCTTGCTGCACGTCTGTAAAATATCATCGTGCATATTGAAATCATCCCGGTAAAGGACGAGCGGATAATCGGCGAGCAGCTTCATGGGCACGGTCTTTCTCTCCGCGAGCGGGCAGTCCTTCGGCATGACCACGCACATCTCGTCATTGGACAGGAAGAACGATTCGAAATCCTTATTCGGGATCGTGCAGATGATGCCCACGTCGATGATCCCTTCCTGCACGGATGACTCGACGATCTTCGAGCCGTGCTCATACAGCTTGATCTCGATCTGCGGATAGGTCTTCTTGAATTCGCCGAGAAGCTTGGCAAAGACATGGGCATCCGTGATGGGCGGCAGCCCGATCTCGATCGTATCCTGTTTCAGATTGAACTCATTTTCAAAATCCGATTTCAGATGCTCAAAGGAAAAGACACAGCGCTTCGCGTAATTCAGGAAGATCGTTCCCGGCGCTGTGAGCTCCACTGTCTTCGCGTTGCGTATGAAAAGCGTGACGCCGATCTCATCCTCCAGCGATTTGATCATGCGGCTGATCGCCGACTGAGAAATGTGGAGATTACGGGCCGCTTTGCTGAAGCTCTTCTGAGAAGCCACTTCCAGAAAATACTTCAAATGTCTGTAATCCATTCTGACACCTCTTTCTAAAACCCCGCGCCGACGGCGCGCATTTCTTGAGAATTCCACAGCTATCCCTTATAATGTAGGGGATTACAGCATGAAACAGATATTTTCCCTCTGTTCCCTGTTATGAAATAATGTGGAACATCTATGCGAATTTATCATAATTACATTGTAACGAATTTCTGCTGTATTCGCAAATTTTGGTGCCTCGAAATCTGCCAAAATTTTACACATGAAAAAGGGGTGTGTACTTGTGAGAAAAATGAAAACAATGGACGGCAATACGGCAGCCGCGTATATTTCCTACGCTTTTACCGAAGTCGCCGCCATCTATCCGATCACGCCGTCTTCTCCGATGGCGGAATCTGTGGATGAATGGGCCGCTCACGGAAAGAAGAACATTTTCGGCGATACGGTCCACGTCGTGGAGATGCAAGCGGAAGGCGGCGCGGCAGGCGCGTTCCACGGTTCTCTCCAAAGCGGCGCGCTGACGACGACCTACACGGCGTCCCAGGGCATGCTGCTCATGATCCCAAATATGTACAAAGTCGCCGGCGAACTGCTGCCGGGCGTATTCCACATCGCCGCCCGCGCGCTCGCCAATCACGCGCTCTCCATCTTCGGCGATCATCAGGACGTGATGAGCGCCCGCGCGACGGGCTGCGCCATGCTGGCGGAAGCGAACGTGCAGGAGATCATGGATCTGGCTGCCGTCGCCCACCTGTCCGCGATCCGCGGCCGCGTGCCGTTCATCAATTTCTTCGACGGCTTCCGCACGAGCCATGAGATCCAGAAAGTAGAAGTCCTGGATTATGATGAACTGGCTCCCCTCATCGATCAGAAGGCGCTCGCCGAATTCCGCGCCCGCGCGCTCTCCCCGAATCATCCGGTCATCCGCGGCACGGCGGAAAATCCGGACATCTACTTCCAGCACTGCGAAGCGGCCAATCCGTACTACGACGCGCTGCCGGGCATTGTCCAGGGCTACATGGATGAGATCGCGAAGCTCACGGGCCGTCAGTACCATCTTTTCGATTACTACGGCGCGGAAGACGCGGAACGGGTCATCATCGCCATCGGCTCTGTCACGGACATCGCAAAGGACGTGGCGGATGCCCTCAACGCGCACGGCGAAAAAGTGGGCCTCGTGAACGTCCACCTGTACCGCCCCTTCTCCGTGAAGGACTTCATCGCCGCGCTGCCGAAGACGGTAAAGAAAGTCGCCGTCCTGGACCGCACCCGCGAGCCCGGCGCTCTCGGCGAACCGCTGTACCTTGATGTGCAGAGCGCCATTGCCGCGTCCGGCCTGGATATCCGCGTATGCGGAGGCCGCTACGGTCTCGGCTCCAAAGACGTGGTGCCGGAAGACATCATGGCCGTCTATGAACATCTCAAGGCCGACCATCCGCGCCACAACTTCACCCTCAGCATCAAGGACGATGTGACAAATCTGTCTCTCGCCCCCGCTGCCGTGCCGGAAATGCCCGACCGCACCGTCTCCTGCAAATTCTGGGGATTCGGCTCCGACGGCACTGTCGGCGCGAATAAGAACGCCATCAAGATCATCGGCGACCATACCGACATGTACGCACAGGGCTACTTCGCCTACGATTCCAAGAAATCCGGCGGCGTCACCATTTCCCACCTGCGCTTCGGCCCCGATCCGATCCGCCGGCCCTATCTCATCCGAAAGGCGGACTACGTGGCCTGCCACCGCCCGTCTTATGTCTATAAATACGACATGCTCCGCGGATTCAAGGACGGCGGCGTCTTCCTGCTGAACTGCCAGTGGAAACCGGAAGAACTGGACGCCATGCTTCCGGCCATGATGAAGCGGAAACTCGCCAAGCTCCACGCGAAATTCTATATCATGGACGCTTTCAAGATCGCCGAAGAGATCGGACTCGGCAGCCGCATCAACATGATCATGCAGTCCGCCTTCTTCGCGCTCACGAAGATCATCCCCGTGGAAGACGCTGTGAAATATCTGAAAGACGCGAATCAGCATTCCTACGGCAGAAAAGGCCAGGATGTGGTCGATATGAATAACGCCGCCGTCGACGCTGGCGTCACCGCGCCGATCGAAGTGGCCGTCCCCGAAGAATGGGCGCACGCCACCACCGGCGGCACGAGAGAAGTCATTGACCGCCCCGCCTTCATCTCCGATGTATGCGACGTCATGAACCGCCAGGAAGGGGATGATCTCCCCGTTTCCACCTTCAAGGGCATCGAAGACGGCACCTTCCCTACAGGCACCTCGAAATATGAACGTCCCACGGCGGCGATCAGCGTGCCGGAATGGATCCCCGAAAACTGCATCCAGTGCAACCAGTGCGCCGCGTCCTGCCCGCACGCCACGATCCGTCCGATCCTCGCCACGGAAGAAGAAGTGGAAAAAGCGCCGGAAGGCTTCATCGTCCGCGATTTCCAGGGCCCGGTAAAAGGACTCAAATTCCGCATGGTCATCGACCCGCAGGACTGCTACGGCTGCGGCATCTGCGTCAATACCTGCCCGGCCCGCAATAAAGCGCTCGTCATGAAGCCCATCGAGACCCAGCTCGATAAGCAGAAGCTCTGGGACTACGCCATGACGCTTCCCCGCAAGGCCAATCCGATTAATAAGAATACCATCCGCGGCGCCATGCTGGAACCGACATACTTCGAATTCTCCGGCGCCTGCGCAGGCTGCGGAGAGACGCCGTACGTCCATCTCATCACCCAGCTCTACGGCGACCGCATGAATATCGCCAACGCGACGGGCTGCTCCTCCATCTACGGCGCGAGCGCGCCCTCCATGCCGTACACCGTGAACGCGGACGGCTGCGGCCCCGCATGGGCAAATTCCCTCTTTGAAGACAACGCGGAATACGGCCTGGGCATGCACCTTGGAGAAACGAAGCTCCGCAGCCGCCTCGCGGCAAAAGTGGAAGCGCTCCTCCCCGCTGCCGATGACGAGACCAAGGCAGTCATGCAGGAATGGCTCGACAAGAAAGAGATCGGCGAAGGCACGAGAGACCGGGCCCGCCGGTTTGAAGCGGCGCTCCGCGCGGAAGTGGCGGCGCACCCCGAATATAAAGAACTCCTCGAAATGAAAGATCACTTCATCAAGAGAAGCCAGTGGATCTTCGGCGGCGACGGCTGGGCCTATGACATCGGCTTCGGCGGTCTCGACCAGGTGCTCGCTTCCGGCGAAGACGTCAATGTTCTCGTCCTCGACACGGAAGTGTATTCCAACACCGGCGGCCAGTCCTCCAAATCCACCCCGGCGGCGGCCATCGCAAAATTTGCCGCGTCCGGCAAGAAGACCAAGAAGAAAGATCTCGGCATGATCGCCGTCTCCTACGGCTACATCTATGTCGCGCAGATCGCTCTCGGCGCGGATATGAATCAGGCCATCAAAGCCATCACGGAAGCGGAAGCCTATCCGGGGCCGTCCCTCATTATCGCCTATGCGCCGTGCATCAATCACGGCCTGAAAGCGGGCATGGGCAAGAGCCAGGAAGAAGAAAAGAAGGCCGTGGAATGCGGCTACTGGTGCAACTGGCGCTACAACCCGGCGCTCCTTGAGGAAGGCAAGAATCCCTTCCATCTCGACAGCCGCCCGCCGAAAGGCAATTTCCGCGAATATCTGATGGGCGAAGTCCGCTTTGCGAGCCTCGCGACGCTCTTCCCCGACAAAGCGGAAGCGCTCTTTGAAAAGACGGAAAGAGACGCGAAGGAACGGCGTGAAAATTACGTCCGCATCCAGAAGTCTTACGACGACGAGATCAAAGCCAGAAAAGAAGCGGAAGGAAAGTAAGGACCTGACCGCAGAATCCCCGTTCAGCCATGAGCGGGGATTTTTTTGCGCGTTTCTCCTTTCCCGTAACCGCCGTTCATGGGTCGCCGTATACATGGACACTGAAAAATTTTCCGGCTTCCGCTGTTTCGCATTGACTTGTATGAAAAGAATGCTATAATAAGGAAAATTTTTACAGATTGCAGTGAAGGAAAAGAGTATTCATTCTGAAGCCGCATCAGAGAGCTCCGGCAGGTGGAAAGGAGCGCGGCAGGTCTGAAGAAGTGCGTTCCCGAGCATGGAAGACTGAATCCAGTAAGTCTTCCCGGCGCCGCCCGTTACGGCGGGGAGTCACAGACTCATAGAGGCCGGTACGGCGACGCATCGGCGAAATTGGGTGAGAATCACGGAACTTCCGTCCCTTTGGGGGCGGGAGTTTTTTTATTTCCTTCTGCACATCTCCATTTTCATCCGGAAAGGAGGAGCTTCATGAATAAAATACCGCTTTGCAGCGCCCGCTGCCGGACATCTCCGAAAGGCATCCTCCGATGTCCCGGAAATTTAGATTTCTAAAATTATGTTTACTTATTCCAAAATCTCATTCTTTTATGATACAATATCATCAATATATGAAGTATGCTGTTTTTGATTTTTGCTCAATTAGCATATGCGCAAAAGGAGAGAAAAGAAATGAGCAACACACAAACTCCGCATGATGTCCGCGAGACCGCCCAGGAAGCCCTGCGGCAGAACAGGCCGAAAAATCAGGGCCGTCAGTTCGCGCTCTGGTTCGGCGCGCTGATCCTCGGCGGCGTCCTCGGCTGGATGGGCATTCAGCCGCTGAACGAACTTTTCAATTTCGTAGCGACGGTCTTCACCCGTCTCTTCCAGTTCATCGCCATCCCCACGATCTTCCTGGCCGTCATCACGACACTGGCGGAATTGGGCGGCAATAAAGAAACGGGCCGCATCTTCATGCACGCCGTCTTCTACACGCTTCTCACCACCATCTGCGCCGCGGCGATCGGCCTCGGTCTCTATCTCTATATCGCGCCGGGCAATCTCCCTGTGGAGCTCCTCGCTTCCGGCCAGTCCGCCGTGCCGATGGATAATTTCAAATCCCTTTCTTATTATGACCACATTCTTTCCGTCATCCCCAATAACGTTCTTCTGCCCTTCACGACAGGCAACGTCCTTTCCGTCATGCTGATCGCCGCGGCGACCGGCCTTGCGCTGGCTTTCATGCCCCACACGGAGAACCGCGAACAGCTGATGAAAGTCATTCAGGGGCTTCAGGAACTGGCGTTTACCCTCATCCGCGCGCTCCTCGCCGTCCTGCCGGTAGGCATCATCGCCTTCGCGGGACAGCTCTCCGCTCAGATTGAAGCGGGCGTCATTGTGGGCGCGCTCGGCAAGTACACTCTCGTCGTCCTCGGCGGCAACGCCATCCAGATCTTCCTCATCCTCCCGCTCATCCTCGCCCTGCGCGGCCTGAATCCGCTGTGGGTATTCCGCAAAATGGCTCCGGCCCTTGCGGTCGCGCTTTTCACGAAGAGCTCCGCCGGCACCCTGCCGGTAACGCTCGCCTGCTCCGAGCAGAATCTGAAAGTCAATCCGAAAGTGTCCCGCTTCGTCCTGCCGATCTGCACCACCATCAATATGAACGGCTGCGCGGCATTCATCCTCGTCACGTCTCTCTTCGTCATGCAGAACGCAGGCTTTGAACTCTCCATGAGCACCATGATCACGTGGCTCTTCATCGCCGTGCTCGCCGCTATCGGCAATGCCGGCGTCCCCATGGGCTGCTACTTCCTCACCCTTTCCCTCATGTCCGGCATCGGCGCGCCGGTGGGCCTCATGGGCATCATCCTCCCGATCTACACCATCATCGACATGGTGGAAACGGCGGAAAACGTCTGGTCTGACTCCGCGGTCTGCGCGATGACTGACCATGACCTGAAAGGCGAGCTCTCCGAAGACGGCCCTGTGCCGGACCCGATCGGCTGATCTGTACAAGTAAACTGATATAAAAAAGACGGAACGCAAAAAAATTCCGTCTTTTTTCTTTGTGCTTTCCGCGCGCCGGCGCCGGAAAAATGAGCGCCCACGACGCAGAAATCACCCGGCGCGCCCCGGCTCTCCCGTAAAATTTCAACCCTCTGAAAAATAATTTTTCTCTCATTTTCCGCCCCAGGAAAGCGAAAAATCCCAATTTGGCCCGTACCGGGCCTTTTCAGCCGATTTTCGGCGGTACCGGGCAAACAGACTGAAATCCATTCTGCATATTTTCTGCGTCTTCTTTGCGTTATTCTGCATGAATATACATATTTGTAAAGGCCGTGAAAAAACAGAAAACCCGGAAACGCCCATCAGACGGGCATTTTCAGGGTCTTCAAAAAATCCCCCCGAAAATTCACTGCCTTTCAGAATATATCATGCCAATCCATGGCAAAACGGAATGGCAGCTCTTTTTCTTCATTTTTCTCTGTTTTTCTCTTTTCTCCTCAAAACTCCTTCGAAGTCCGCGGAAAATTTTTCTGAAATTTCCTATTGTACAATGGCCCCGACTGTGTTATATTGTTGAACACAAAGCTGTGGCGCGCCCTGCATGAATGTGCAGCTGAGCAGCGCCCGAACGGAAATGGTTTTCTTTTTTACCCTGTTTCTTTCACCATAAAGGCAGGCCATCCCGGAAGATGGTACAGCCCCTGCCTCCACCGAAAGCAAATGGGGTTCCTGCTTGCCCTAAAAAAGCAGCGCGGCATTCCGGAGCCAGTCTATCCGGGACAACTTTTCCCCCGTGAAGCGATTCACGAATACACATGAGAAAGAAGGGAAATCCATTGTCCAAGAGCAAAAAAATGGGAGTGATACAGCTCACAACAGTCACAGCGATCAACATGATGGGTTCGGGTATTATCCTTCTGCCGTCCAAGCTGGCGGAGATCGGAACAGTATCCATTTTCGCGTGGATCCTCGCCTCTCTCGGCGCGACGCTCCTCGCCTACGCTTTCTCCGTGTGCGGCATGTACGGCACGAAGAGCGGCGGCATGGGCGGCTACGCGGAATACCGCTTCGGCCGGATCGGAAATTTCCTGTCCAATTACGCCTACGCGATCTCTCTCATCATTGCCAATATTGCCATCGCGACGGGCGTCGTCAGTTATGCGACCTACTTCTTCGGCCTGCATCTGTCGCCGCTTGCCGTATGCCTCACCACGATCGGCGTCCTCGTGCTGGCCGCCTCCATCAGCTTCGGCGGGCCGAAAGAAGCGGGACGCTTCTCCACTGTGGGCGTCGCCTGTGTGCTGACTCCGGTGGCGGGCCTTCTCCTCGCGGGCTGGTATTTCTTTGACCCGGCGATCTACGAAGCTGCCTGGAATCCCCAGCAGCTTCCCTTCACCATCACCATGCGCGACTCCATCGCGGTCATTCTCTGGGCTTTCCTCGGACTTGAAACGGCCTGCGCCAATGCGGAAACTGTGGAAAATCCGACCCGCAACGTGCCCATTGCCGTCCTGGCAGGCACCCTTCTTGCGGGATTTGTCTACACCGTCTCCACGGCGATCATCGGCGGCCTCGTTCCGCACGAACAGCTCATCGGCTCCGAAGCGCCTTTCGGCCTCGCCTATGCGGCCATGTTCGGCGACACTGCTTCTCTCATCGTCTCCGGCATGCTCATCTGCTCCTGCTTCGTTTCCCTTACGGCATGGCAGTTCACCATCTCCGAAGTCGTCAGAAACGGCGCGGCGCTCGGCCATTTCCCGTCGTTCCTCACGAAAGTGAACCGTTTCCGTTCTCCTTATGTGGCGATCATCTCTCTGGTCACCCTCCAGTCGATCCTCACCATGTCCACCATCAGCCCGACCCTGCTGAAGCAGTTCAATATCCTCATCAATCTGGCTGTCGTGGTCAATCTCATCCCCTACCTGCTCGCCATGTTCGCCGTACCGGCGCTGCAGAAAGCGGAACATCTCGGCGGACGGAAAGCCAAGATCACGAATTTCACCGCCCTGTGCGGCGCGATCTACAGCCTCTACGCTGTGTACGGCTGCGGCTGGGAGATCATCTCCGACGGCATCATCGTCATGATCCTGGGCATCGTCATCTACATGGCGAAGACCTACCGCATCCATCCCGCGCCGAATCTGGCCACCTATCCGCCGTTCCACATCCACAAGAAATAAGAAACAAAAAACAACCTGTTAATAAACAGGTTGTTTTTTTGTGCATTTCCAATGCCCAGATTAACTGTCAAATATGCTTTTTAAAAAATCAGAGACTGCTGCTGTGGATATACACTGTTCTTCACCAGATACAGAAAACCGGAATTCAGTCTTACCTCATCATGGGGAATTAATACATAGGTCCATGGTTTTCCTTCATGGGCAGCATTCCATTCCGTAGCAGCCAGACAATAGGTCTGAGCCGCCTTGGTCTTCTCCTGTACATCTCTCGAAAAGATCTCATTGCGGGCTTTGACTTCGACCATAAAAATCTGATCCTCTGTTTCTACCACAAAATCCGGTTCATACCGCCGTTCTTCCCCATCCAGGTCATAATACAATTCAAACTGTCTTGGCGCCGGACGCAGCCATTTCTGGACATCTTTGTCATTTTCAAGAACCATGGCAAAAATTCGTTCCGTATTACTGTCAAATTTATACAGACGATGACATGCCTTATGAAAGCCCGTAAAAATTTTGCTCCTCACTTCTCCTACCGGGATATGAGCCCGCAGATCAAAAATCTGATCCGCCTGATACTTAGTGCCAAAATTCGCCTCAATCCTTGAAAATGGCCGCATAGACGTCGCTTTAAATTTCTTTTCATCACGCCGAAAATGGGCTTTCATCTGACTGTAAATCATTTCGGCAATCGTCTTTTGCCGCTCCCGCATGACCCGCTCAGCCTCTTTCTCTGACAGATATGCCAGGAAATGAGCTTTGGCATCTCCCACAAGCGAATACAGCAAATCCGCCGTCCGCTGATAATCCACATCATCATAAACGACCAGATGCCGTACAATTTCATTTTCCGGCGTATCCTTCATCTCATGGATATTTACATCAGGATTATATTCAAAAGTCCGGCCGCCTTCCCGCAGCTCCGTCCCTATTAATACATCCGAACCGGGATGCCAGTTCATATTTCGGGTATCCAGCTTAAACGGATAGAATCCCCGTTTCACTTCCGTATACGGCTGTACCACTGCCCTGGGAATAGGAATCACTTTATCCGTCAATGCCTGCACACATGTTTCAATACTTTTCCGCACCACCGGTTCAAGATCCTCTTTCCGAAGAGACAGATTGGAAAAATGGTGCAGGGTCTCACGAATGACCGTATTCTTCACAAATTCCTTCGCATCTTCGTCAGCAGCCGCATTATACGTCGTGACCTGCTTATTCATTTCCATGACCGAACGGGCCGTATACTGCGCTACAAAATGCGTAATTTCTGCTGCCTGCTCCGGCGTTTTCGGCTCTCCGGAGCTGTACGTCGCAGGGGTTTCATGAAGGTATGTCAGAGACAGCTGTTCAAGGAAATTTTTATCCTCCGCTGCCTCCTCATACACAGACGGCATCTCCACCGTTTCCTTCGGCTGGCCATCCCCTTCTACCACATCATCGATGTAATAAACTTTTCTCACCAGCGAATTCGGGTCTTTAGCCAGATCAACAATCTTGGCATAGTTATCATGATGTACGATAGACAACTGGTCAACTCGCTCAATACCGGTGCGCATGCCATACGGCAGACGAAGTCCCCGTCCAAGAGTCTGCTCCGTCAAAGTCTCAGACGCAGAAGCCCGCAGCGGGATGATCGTATAAAGATTTGTCACATCCCAGCCTTCCTTCAGCATATTTACATGGATAACAATCTCTATACGATTATCCGGCTTCTCCAGCGCAAGCAGTTTCTCAATATTCTCATCCTTTTCCGCTCCACGCTGTGCAGAATTGATTTCCAGCACCTTATCCCTGTAATACCCGTGAAAGAATTCATCTGACGTAAGATATTCCCGAATCTGCCGGGAATGAGCCGTATCCTTTGCCACAACCAGAACAAACGGCTTCACCAGCCGCTTTCCATAGGTGCGGGCATACAGTTCCAACTGACTTTTGGTGTCTTCATGAATACGAATGCCGTCATTCAGTTTTTCCCGATCCAGCTGTTCCGGCGTATATTCCTCCGGCCGGAAATTTTTCCGGGTCACCACCACCGGTACTTTTACATACTGCTCATCATTCAGGGCATGAGCCAGTGAATACTCATAAATCACATTTTTAAAATTGACCTTTCTGGTTCCCTTCTGTACCTGCGGCGTTGCCGTCAGTTCCACACCGAGAATAGGCCGCAGCTCATTGATGACCTCAAAACTTTTATCCGCATGATAGTGGTGACTCTCATCCATAAAAATACACAGGTCATCCAGCGACTGCAGATAGGAGAAATAGGACTCACCCAGAACCTCCGACAAACGCCGGATGCGCGCCGGCGCACCATTTCTCACCTTGCTTTCCGTATTCAATTTGGAAATATTAAATACATTGATCGTTACTTCGTTCGTCGTTCCCGCCAGAGAATCCATGCGGAAATTCATGTAATTTTCTCCGTCTATGATCCGCGGTGCCGTTACAAAAGCATCCAGTCCGCGAAACACATATTTGGGATTCGATACATCTCCCAGATCGGCCCGCAGCTTTTCATAAATCGTCAGACTTGGCGCCATGACGAAAAAGTTATTGATATGCTTCTCATAATGCAGATAGGCAATGCAGGCGCCCATAAGCCTTGTTTTCCCGATGCCGGTAGCCAGCGCAAAGCACACCGAGGGAAAATCCCTTTCAAAGGAAGTAAAGGCCGGACAAAGAGCCCGTACTGCTGCCAGATCAGCCTGATAAAAGTCCGAAGCTGCTTCTGAAGCCCATTTCCGCAAAAGAGACTGCGCCTCTGATTCACTGCCGCACGCCGCCAGTTCCGCTGCATGTGCGGCACGGAGCGACTCCAGCGTAACCGGATTCTTTTTCAGAGACAGCACATCACAGAGTCTGGCAAAAATCTCCAGACTTTCATACTGCGGCTCCCGCAGTGCCAGTGCATTATAAATATATTTGGAATAATAGGAATAAAATTTTTCCGTATAGGGCTCCTTAATCATCCTGCCACTCCTCCTCCTCCAGCTTTGGCGGATCGATGATATTCAGATCGTAATTATCTACTCCATATTCACATTTATCCAGCACAGACTGGGGAATTTTCTTGACCGTAATATTTTCAGCCCGACGATTCAGCCCCGGATCAAAGGCCGGTGCACAAATCAGCAGATGCTCAAAACCGCCTACCTCTTCTGCAATGCCGTCAAACAGCTCTGTCGTTAGATATTGCGTCGTCACATAAATATAACTGTGATCCTGACTATATCCCTGTTTCCAGAAAGTGTCCTTATCCGGTGCATAATGATATCCATTGATCTTTGCCACCGCTGCCACAAGCATCTCCGGACTATACTGCTCTGAAAAGACAGGCTGTCCGTATTTATCTTTCACGATGAGTGTCGGCGCCAGCTCATAAAATTTATAGCCGCCGCCGCCTTTCCAATTAACCGCTTTAGATATTCCCCCTTGTTCCCCATCAATAACCTTATCCAAGCGGGGCTTACAATGGGTATAACAATGCTCCCCCATCTCAATCCCAATCCAGCGACGATTCATTTTCTGTGCAACCGCAGCGGTAGTCCCTGACCCGAGAAAACTATCCAGCACTAAATCATCTGCATCTGTTATTAGACTGATAACTCGTTCCAATAACGCTTCTGGTTTTTTCCCATTAGGAAATTGAACTCCCCCTTCTTTAGTTAAATTATTATATGGGATATCCACCCATAATGTGCTTAGCTTTTCTAAATAATAATATTCTCCATTTTCAGACTGAACTGAATCAGATAAAAACATCATCATCCGACGCTGTTTTCCTTTATATAAGAGTTCAATCCTTTTACCAGCATTTTTCCCTTTTGTCGGAACGTACTCTAATCCAAACATTGGAAAATCCCTATCTTGCGTTTTTTTTATTACAGTCTGTCTCACGCTACTTTGAGCATTTGTTGTTTGAAAAATTAGATTTGCATATTTATTATAAACATCTTCTTCACTCATTTTATATTTTTTAGCAAATGCAGCTATAGACATTGTCTCTACAGTCTTATATCCATATAAATTCATTCCACGCTCATTATCACAACTTATTAAAACCTTATCTTTGATATTTGTAAGAATGGAAGTATATTTCCAACTTTTCCCTTCAATTTGATAATTCCTAATCCTCGTAAATAATTTTTCTTTTGTATAAATCGGATTTAATTGTAACTGACTCTTATTCTTTGCATAGACTAATATGTATTCAATATTATCTTGTAAACTTCGTCTTAAATTGCTTCCACTAACTCCAGAAATCTTAGCCTTTACAGAAATGATATTTACAAAATTACTTCTGTAAAAAATCTCATCCATAAGAACTTTCAAATATGCCATTTCCACAGCATCAATTTGTACGCAAATTGCCCCATCTTCCGCTAAGAGAGTTTTCAATATTTCAAGGCGCGCCTTCATCAAACTCAGCCAAATGGAATGCTCCATATTATCATCATAATGTTCAAAAGCGGCTCCCGTATTATAGGGTGGATCGATATAAATGCATTTCACCTTGCCGGCATACTCCTGCTCCAGTGCTTTCAGAGCCAGCAGATTGTCCCCGTGAATGAGCATATTCTCCGTATTCTTATCCCCATAATCCTTTGATGCATCATGCAAAAGAATCCGCGGCTCCACCGCCGGATTCTGTCCTTTCCCGATCCACGTCAATTCCAGTTTCTGCATTTCCGTTCCTCCATCACACAATAGTGAATGCCAGTGTCATAATGTGTTCGATGCGGCACTGCCCTTCCAGACGTTTGCGCACTTCGTCCTGCAGCCGGTCCTTTTCTGCATCGATCTCATCTTCCCGGTCGTAAATCTCCCGCTGCATTTTCTTTTTTTCCTTTTCCATGCGGTTGATTTCTTCTTTCTGATCCAGCACCTGGGCCAGCGGCAGTGTCGCACTGACCGCTCTAAATTCTTTCTTCTTTTCCGAAATGGCTTTTTTCAGCTCTTTTAATTCCCGCTGAAGCCCTTCTTTCAGATCCTCGCTATAGGCATCCAGCTTCTCGCATTCTTCCAGATAATAGCGTCGGTTTGCCTCTTCAATTTCCTGCTGCTTCGCCTGTATTTTCTGCCGGCGCACCGCAGCAAGCTGCTCACTCTCCGGCGGGCAGGGACCATCTACATGGGCCGGAAGTTCCAGAATGCTATTCAGGATGGAGTCATCCAGCATGGTCCCGTCTTTTGTTTCCACGGAAAAAAGCAGATGCTCTTCCTCATTGGCACCGGCATAACTCATTTTGTCCACCGAAAGAATACCGCTCAACTGCGGATGCGTTTCCAAAAAGGAAATATGCCGGTCCGAATGGGTATGGTCGAAACAGATATGTACCGGCGGCAGTGGAGCAGCCATTGCTTCGGCAAGCCATTTCTTATAAAGTGGATCGTCCCGGCGCAAAAAGATATCTCCTTCTTTTTCTGCATCTTTCCATTTCAGATTATAAATATGCTCGATTCCATTTTCGGTATATTTCAGCCGCCACTGATTGAGGGGTCTTACCCGCTCCGCCCCATGAATCAGAAAAAAGTAATAGATCCACTGCGTAAATTTATCAAGACTGGCTACGGTATCGGTCTCACATTCCCGAAGTCTGGCCGCCACTTCCTCATCAAAATTTTCTAAAATGGACTGTCTGGCCTGAATCATTTTATCCTGTATCTGGTCAGACAGTTCCTCCTGCAGGTGGTCAAATTCCTCTTTGATCTCATCAGCAGTCTTACATTTCTGATAGATATCAGCGATTCGTTTTTCAAAATCGACACCGGATTCCAGCGATCCGAGAACTTCATCAGAGGAACCAAATACCCCGCTGAAAAGCTTAAATTTCTGATCAAGCAGTTCATATACCCGCCGGTCGGCAGCATTTTTCTTATTCAGAAAATTAATGACCACCACATCATTTTTCTGTCCATATCGGTGGCAGCGTCCAATACGCTGTTCGATACGTTGTGGATTCCACGGCAGGTCATAATTAACGACCAGACTGCAGAACTGCAGATTGATGCCTTCCGCCGCCGCTTCTGTCCCGATAAGGATATTGGCACTGGTACGAAATTCCTCAACAATGGCCGCTTTCATATCAGCCTGACGGGAGCCGGAAACGGTTCCGTCATCCTTATGCCGGTCCTTCCATTTTGTATATATCGCTTTGGAAATCGGATCATCATTGACGCCATTCAGAAAAACAATTTTCCCTTCATAGCCATGATGCGACAGAAGATTCAGAAGATATTCCTGGGTTCTTCTCGATTCTGTAAAGATGACCGCCTTTCTCTGCCCACCCAGTTCTTCCATTTTTATGAATCCCTGTTCCAGCGCCACAAGAAGGTTATCCCCTTTTGCATTGAAACGGATACTGGATGCAAGATCTGCGAAGTGGCGCAGTTCATTCAGTTCCGCCTGTATTCCTGACTTATCATGCAAAAGCACTTCTCTTTTCTCTTCACTGCTCCCGGTATCAGTTTCTTCATGCAGTTCTTCCAGTGCATCGTAATCAGTCAGATCCAGTTCTTTTTCCACGCCTTCCAGCTGCGCTTCCAGTCTCTGAATCAGCGATTTCAGTGTCCCGGCTATAGCAAAGGATGAGGATGCAAGAAGTTTTCTGAGAACCATGGTGATCAACGTACGCTGCCCGGCCGGCAGTGCATACAGCGTATCACGCTGCAGATACGCAGAAATAAAATTATATAAATTTTCCTCTTCTTCTGTTGGCGTATATTCCTGCAAAATGGGCAGTCTTTCCGTATAGCGCACATATTCCGTAACCTGTTTGCGCAATGTCCGACGGCAGAATGGCTGCAGGCGTTTCCTCAGAGTACGGTTTCTCAGTTCCTGATTCTGAACGGAAACATACATTTCCCTAAAGGTTTTCGCATCACCAAAAACATGCTCATCAATCATGCTGACCAAGCCGTAAAGTTCCATCAGATTATTCTGGAGCGGTGTTGCTGTGAGCAGCAGTTTTTTTCTTCCCTGCAGTGCAGCTTTCAGCCGTTTTCCTGTCACATTACTGTTTTTATATACGTTTCTCAAGCGATGTGCTTCATCCATAATGACCAGATCCCATGGCACTGCATGCAGAAAATCAGCCTTGCGGGAAGCAAAATTATAAGAACAGATCACGACCTGCTTCTCTGTATCAAAAGGATTAAAGGTTCCCTCTTTCCTCATCTTATTAAAATTTCCTGTTTCCAGTAAAAGGGAATCAATATAGAACTTTTCACTCAGCTCAAAGCGCCACTGCATACGAAGCGATGCGGGAACAATCAATAAAATATGGCGCTTTCTTTCCGCCCAGTACTGAGCAAGCACCAGCCCTGCTTCTACCGTTTTCCCAAGGCCGACTTCATCGGCCAGAAGCACACCGGCTCCCAGCGGAGATTTCATGGCAAACAGCGCAGCATCCGCCTGATGCGGATTCAGATCCACTTTAACTCCGGACATGGCAGATGCCAGATTATCCACGCTGGACTGAGGCCGTTTGAGTGAAATCTGTTCTGCGAAATATCTGTCCTGATAGGGTGTATATGTATTCATAGTTCTCCTTTATCAAATTATGGTTTAATCGGATCTTTTGCCTTTGTATCATAGTCGATATCTGTTAATAAAGAATGTAGATAATCATCATTCAGAATTTTTAAAAACTGCTTCCTTGCGGTCTTTGTTCCCAGACAAATGCGAGTATGATCCTCGTTAAACCGGATATCATTTTTCAGCGTGGGACTTTTCTCTATAAATTCCATGATTCTCTCGGCAGAAATATTCTGACTAAAGATTGGGGACGACCGGTAAGCCCGCGCCAGATTTTTCATAAAACTTTTATCATTTAGTCCTTTTTCAAGGTCCTCCATACTATCAATTAGGTTTTTATTTGCTATATTTTGCAGCGCATTCTCCGCATCTTTTTTCAGAATTTTATCAAAACCCAGCCATTTTTCCATTATATTCAGGTCACGTATATACATTTCCGTTCCGACTTTAAAAAGTTGAAAATCTCCGCTGATACGCAATATATCTGCATCAATCGGTTCCATCCTTCGGCTATTAAAAAGCAAACAGTTTTTCCCATGCCGAAGCAGCGTCACCGGATAATGTTTTTTAAATAGTACCACGCCATGGTTCATTGTCCCAATATAAATTACATAACCAAATAGCCCTTCGCAGGAAGCTGTCTTTCCATCAAAAACTTCAGCATCCTGAACTGCTGCATCAATACTGAAATCGCTGAGCCAGGCAATTTCCGGGTAGGTATCATAATCATAATGATAAAGGACATTACCACGGTTATCTGCTCTGGATAATTCTCTTAATTCCAATTCATCATTGGATAAAATTTTTTGTTCAACCGCATTAATGAACAGCTGCTTTATCTCGGGCTCTGTTTTTTTATCATTCCAATCCACCCGGCAAAGACTGTACTGGTCCTCACGTTTTAATACAAGATACAGCTGCGATGAACTTTTTTTGTCTTTCAAAACATGATCAATTTGATTTTTTAATTCCTCGATCGTCATTTCCCTGCCTCCCGAACTACCCAGACATCGGGTTCCATTTTCATCCATCGAATATAATCGTCTGCCTGTATCTTGTCTTTGGTAATGAGCATGATATCCCCTTTGATATTTTCGTCCTTAATTTTAGCCCGATATAACCGATACCCACAAAAGAACAAAGTGGGATTCCCATAATACAGGCTCATTTGTACTGATATCATTCCCATAACCACAAGTAGTATCCACAGAATAAGAACATACCTTATATTGCTAAAATCCATACAAACCAGTGGAATCACACAAGTCGCAAGGAACAGCAGATATTTATAATTTTCATTCCGGATCTCCTCAATTTGATAGGCCGGATTCATTGTTCCCTTCCATTGATATGTCACATACCACTTCGCAATATAACTTGCCAAAAAACCTATGCCCATAGAACTAAAGCCCATATTTCTCACACAGTCAGTTAATAAATCCTGCATATTCAGTGGAACCAGCAAAATCCCTACCAACATAAAAAGGATTCTCAAGGACATAATATAAAAACAGATTTTCATCCAAATAGTGTTTGTTTCGTCAATGTCCTTTTTCTCCATAATTCCTGCCTCTCTCATATACATTCAATAGTTTTATTATACATGATTTCCACACAGCAAAAGGCGGCGTTCTGAGAGAACACCGCCTTTTTTCAGGCCTGATTCTGATCGGTTTTCTTTTTGTCCTTCCGCGGATGCTTCCAGTACATGCGCTCGCAGTGAGAGCAGCAGAACCGGGTCCGGCGGTCTTTGATATCCGTCACGTCTACCTTTTTGCCGCAGCGGGCGCAGTAGAAGGTGCGGATGCTTTCCGTCCCGCCGGCAGACTCCTTATGGGAGATCCCGTTCTTACGGTAGCTGTATCTGCGGCAGTCTGCACTGCAGAACCGCTGCGCGCCCCACCTGGAACGAAAGACCTTCCCGCACACGGGACATACAAGCTCCCTTTCCATGATGCGCCGCTCAGGCCTTATTGACCCGCACCCGTTCGATGGTCGGATTGCCCTCGCTGTCCTGAGCGATCGTATCCACGCGGATCAGCGCCAGCTCGGGTTTGAATTCATCCACCAGACGCTGGATGTCCTCATTCATGCCGATGCCCTTCTGGAGAGCCCGGTATACGATGGTCGCAAATTCGTAGCGGGTCATCTGCCGGTCGCCGCCAAAGGTGCCGTCCGGATAGCCTTCCACGATGCCCCGTTCACGCATCTGTTCGACCGTTTCATAGGCCCAGTGATTTTCCGGCACATCCGGGAAAGGAGTGGTCATGCTATTGCTGATCTGGTCCTTGGCTCCTACAAGCTGGTTCACCAGTTCAGTCAGCTGTGCCACGTTGTGGCGGAGGGTCTCAATTTCCTTGGCCATGGCCACGCGGGAGGTGGATACGTGGTTGCCCTGTCCGATCTTGAAGGAAACGCCGGCATTGACCATGTTTTCGCCGGTGCCGAAGCTGCCGCCCACGCTGAACATGGTGTCTTCATTCGGACGGTAGAAGGCGCCTACAGCCATGGCATTTTCATTACCGTAATTGCCGTACCCTGCCGCGAAATCCCACTTGTCATCGGGATCGAAATCGAGCGGATGGAGCGCTGCGAGAGCTGCCGCATTGGCGCCCACCTTATCGATGCGGCCGTCAAGGGTATTGACCCGGCTGTTCAGGCTGCCGATGGCCGCCGTATTGGCGTTGACATCCTGCTGTACAGTCCAGAGCTGGTTTTCAGTAGCAGCCTGTCCGGAAGTGAAATTCACTCCATCCCAGGTGGTATTGCCCAGCCCGTTGATGGTATTGGTGGCCTGCCCGTTTTCATCTGTACCATTGATCTGGATATTTCCAAAGGAGCCGCTCTGCGCCTGTACGGTATCCACTTTCAGATCCGGATTCAGCGCGATGTGATAATCCCGGCCGCCCTTGTCATTCACAGTTTCCGTCAGCTGGATATTGCTGTCCGTCGTGCTGACTGTGGTATGCTTCTTTGCTTCTTCTTCCACATTGTCCAGACGTCCATCCTGCTGTTCGTTCCATTCTTTCTGTGCATCCAGTTCTTTCTGCTGGTTATCGATCTGGTTCTGCTGACCTTCGTTCACATCTTCAATGCTGTCCAGACGATTGGAATGATCATCGATCTGACTCTGCAGTTTTTCATCTGCATTTGCTTTGGCAGATTCTTCCTTTTGAAGATCCTGCACCGTGGCATACTCTTTTTTATTTCCATTATCAGGCCATCCTAAAAAAGCCGAAGCTGGCATGAGGCCGGCGGGCGAGAGGATGGCGCCGGCCAGCGGCGCCGGCCAGCAGTGCGGCGGCCACGAGGCCTTTCAGTTTCCGTCCGGAGATCCGGCGGCTCCCTGCGGAATGGCTGCCGCGGATGAATTCGGAACCCACCATATAGCTGTTTCGGGCGGCGTTCCACACGACTTTATAGATCTTATTCATAATGCATACCCCTTTCCATGTGTGTATACTTCCCTCGTCTTCAGTCTGCGCACGGAAATCTGTCCGCGCCCCTTCTTTCATCCGACCCCGGATCGAAGGTATATATATATGTATTGTAAAAATTCCTGTCTTTCGGTATTACCGCTCTATAGACAGGCATGCCGCATGTGACGGGTATAAAATTTTTCTTTGTCCACCGCCCGGAATTTCCCTGTATCCAAAGGCGCCTCTCTCCTCCGCCGTACAGAGAGAAAGGCGCTTCCTCCCGGAAACAGGCAATAAAAAAAGGCCCGTGCTTTCGCATGGGTCTTTTATGAGCTGTACTTACTGCTTTGCGCCGGTGGCTTTCATGGCTCTGGCGATCTTGGCGGCGAGGCCGGTGATCTCTTTTTTGGAGACGGAGCAGACCGCGAGGCGGATGCCTTTTTTGAGGGGCACGAGGAAGACCTGTTCTTCATTTTCCAGCGTGTCGCAGACGGCTTTCGCCCCTTCCATGGGCAGGGTGATGAAGAAGCCGGAGATGTAGGGCACGTATTTCACGCCCGCTTCGTCCGCTTCTTTCATGAAGATGGCCGCCCGTTCCTGGATAAGGCGGAAGTATTTCGCCCGTTCCGCGTCGAGTTCTTTCACTTCTTCCGGATCGGCGCAGATGGAGGCCATGGCTTTCATGGCGGCGCTGTTGGAGTTGGACCAGCAGGCGCGGCTGCTGTACTGGTTGATGTCCACGAATTCCTGCGCCACGTCTTCGTCGGAGGTGATGCAGATCATCGCGCCGATGCGCTGGCCGTAGAGGGTGAAGCCCTTGGACAGGGTGTAGGCCACGATAGTGAGGACATTTTTCGGCAGGTTTTCAAATTTTTTGAAGAACGTGCGGCATGCTTCTTTTTCGCCGCTGTAGTCGAGGTAAGCCACGTCCGCCACGAGGATGATGTTCTTGTCTTTTCCTTCGACGGCTTTCGCGCAGAAGTCCGCCACAGCTCCCCATTCGTCATCGCTCATGCAGTAGCCCGTGGGGTTGTTGGCGATGCCGTTCAGGATGATGACCGTATTGTACTGTTTTTCCACGAGGTCGGTCACATTTTCCTTGAAGCTCTCCATATTGAAATGGCCGTCTTCGGTGAGGAAGGAGAAGGTGCGCACTTTGCGGCCCGCGTCGATCATGACGCTGTCATAAGCGCCCCAGTGCCAGTCGGTGATGAGTACTTCATCGCCGGGGGAGGAGTAGTTGTGCACGGCGTGGTGGAGCGCGCCGGTGCCGCCGCTCGTGGAGAGGGCGCGGATATATCCCTGCGGACGGGACTGACCGAAGCACTGGTCGATGCAGTCTTCGAGGAAATCCGGATAGCCCTGGATCGGCGCATAGGCTACGATCTCGCGGGGCGTGAGGCGTTTGTACGCTCTCTGGATGACGTCGAGCATGACGAGCTGACCGTCTTCGTCCAGAATGGAGCCGACGGTGCCGTTGATGACCTTGTCTTTCCCGATCTTTTCCGCCAGAGCGTTCGCTCTGTTATTTGCCGCGAAAATATTATCTTCTGCGTTTTTGCCTTTTGCCTGCATGGCTGCCACGCTGTATTTTGCCATGTCGCTTCCTCCTGTACAGTTCTCAATAATCGTATACTTCAATTTGTATTTTGCGCAAATAGCGCCAAATTTATTTTACAAAAAATGTACGCCGTTTTCAATAAAAATCAACAAGCCATAGAAAAAAGACCGGTTCTCCGGTCTTTCTCCATCAGCGGATATTCATTTTTTCTCCGATCTCCTGCGCGGCCCGGCGGAAAAAGGCGCTCATGCCTTCCCGCGGCTGGATGGAAGCGCCCGCGGAGAGGATGAGGCCCCGTCCGCCGGTCTCTTTCACCGCCCGCCAGATGTCCCGCTCCACGGCATTTCTCTGGCCGAATTCCAGGGAACGCCGGGAGACGCCGGCCATGACGCATTTCCCTGTGAGCGCCCGCGCCTCGGCGAGCTCCGGCAGGGACTGGGAGGCGTCCCAGGAGAAGATCTGCGCCGGATATTTGCGGAGCAGCGGAAACATGCAGTTCGTCTCGCCCGCCCGGAGCACATTGCACCAGCCGGAAGAAGCGGAGAGCACCGCCAGATCGTAAGGCGCGCCGTATTCGCGGTAGAAATTTTCATCCACGATCTCGTAATCCGCATAAGGCGCCTCAAAAAAGATGCCGTCCGCGCCGAGCTCGATCACCCGCTGCACCAGCGCGCAGGAGGTCTCCGTCACGGTGCGGAGCGCTTCTTTCACCATGGCTCCCGCGCCGCGGCGGATGTCTTCCCGCACGTGGAATCCGAGACGGAAGACCGTCGCGAGCGGGCTCAGGACGCGGAAGAGCACCGGCACGCCGTCTTCCTTCCCGCCGAGGATGAGTTTCAGCGCCTCCTGCTCCCGAGCGAGAGCGCCTCCATTGACGGAGCTCCCGGAAAGGCGCGCCCAGTCTTCCGGGTCGGTGACGTAGGCGACGCCGCCGACTTTCGTGAATCCCGGCGCGATGTAGTCTTCCGAACTGTACGCCGTGCCGTTCACCGTGACGAGGAGATCCCCGTCCCATTCTTTCTGGAAATCCATGGCCATCCCCGCATGGATCTCCGCGCTCTCCGGCTCCGTCAGGCCGGGGCCCCAGAATGCATAGGGCAGCCGGTCCGGTCTTTCTCCCGCGATCGCCGCGGCGATCCGCTCCTTTTTATTCATCGTCCGCCTCCGTTTTCCGCCGCGTTACCAGGCCGCGGCCACACCGTCGGCCCGCGGTTCCGTCGCGCCGGCGAGCACGCCTTCTTTATTTCTCCAGATGATCTCGCCCCGGCCGAATTCGGACATGTCGTCGAGGATGCGGATCTCATGGCCCATCATGCGGAGCTGCTCCACCGCCTGAAGAGACAGGCCCGGCTCCACGTCGAAATGGAGGCCCCCCGTCCACTGCCAGCGCGGCGCGTCGAGCGCTTCCTGCGGATTCATGTGGAAATCAATGACATTCGTAATGACCTGTAAATGCCCCTGAGGCTGCATAAAGCCGCCCATGACGCCGAAGGGCCCCACCGCGCGGCCTTCCTTCGTGAGGAATCCGGGAATGATGGTATGGTACGTCCTCTTGTGCGGCGCGATGCAGTTCACGTGCTCTTTATTGAGATTGAAATTGAAGCCCCGGTTCTGGATAGCGATGCCGTATCCCGGCACGACCACGCCGCTGCCGAAGCCGCAGTAATTGCTCTGGATGTAGGAGACCATATTTCCTTCCCCGTCAGCCGTGCAGAGGTAGACCGTGCCGCCGCAGTTCGGGTCGCCGTAATGCGGCATGAGAGCGCGTCCGGTGATCTCCGCGCGGCGCGCCGCGCCGTACCGGTCGGAGAGAAGCGACGCCACGGAGACATTCATGTATTTCGGGTCGGTGATGTACCGGTCTCCGTCGGCAAAGGCCATCTTCATCGCCTCAAACTGGCGGTGCAGGGTCTCCGCGCAGTCTCTTTCCTTGAAATCCAGCCCTTTCAGGATATTGAGCGCCATGAGCGGCACGATGCCGTGGCCGTTCGGCGGGAGCTCCCACACGTCATAGCCGCGGTAATTGACAGACACCGGTTCCACCCAGAAGGGCGACCATTCCGCATAGTCTTCCTTCCTCACGAGGCCGCCGGTCTCTCTGGAGAAGGCGTCGATGGCGTCGGCGATCTCCCCGCGGTAGAAGCTCTCACATTCGCTGTCACGGAGCTTCTCCAGCGTCTTCGCGTGGTCGGGGAGCTTCATCATCTCTCCCGCCCGGGGCGTGCGCCCGTCTTTCAGGAAAGTCTCGAACCATCCGGCGAGAGCTTTATCGTCTTTCAGCGAAAGCAGCTCCTCATATTCCCGCCGCCACGTGTTCGCCACGAAGGAAGAAACGGGATAGCCGTTCCGTGCGTAATCAATGGCCGGTTCAAAGAGCTCGCCGAAAGGCAGCTTCCCGAAGCGCCGGGACAGACTGATCCACGCCGCGGGAGCGCCGGAAACAGTGACGGGCATCCAGCCGCGCTTGGGCATCGCCTCAAAGCCTTTTTTCCGGATCGCCTCCGGCGTCGCCGCCTGCGGGGCCCAGCCGCTGGAATTCAGGCCGTACATTTTGTCCTTCATCCACACGATGGCAAAGGCGTCCGCGCCGATGCCGTTCGATACAGGCTCCACTACGGTGAGACAGATCGCCGTCGCGATGGCCGCGTCCACGGCGTTGCCGCCTTTCCGCAGCATCGCCAGCCCCGCCTGGGCCGCCAGCTGCGAAGCGGTGCACACCATGCCCCGCGAACCATAGACGACGCTTCTCCTCGACGGATAGCGGTAATGCTGCTCATCTGCATGAAATTTCAGTTCTCTCATTTGCTCCTCCTTATGAAAGGCCTGCCGGAAAGAGACAGGCGCTGCCCCGTGATCCTTTTCCCATTATAGCAAATGCCGGTCGCTCCGGCGAAAATCTCATTTTTTTCTTCGGCGTTTTTATCGGCGGCCCCGCGTTTTCCCGCAGAAAAATTCTTGCCAAATGAAAATCTCTGTGTTAAAATTTCAACCAATATCACAGAAATGCACAGAAGAGAACCAGTACCTTCTGCCGAAGGCAAAGAGAGCCGCGGGCCGGTGCGACGCGGTACGGAGACAGAAGCGAACTCATCTCAGAGCAGCCCGCTGAAATACAGGTAGGCGGCGCCGGAACCTTCCGTTACAGAGGTGGTCACTGACCGCAGAGTGCGCGCCTCCCGGCGCGAAATAGAGTGGTAACGCGAAGCTTTCGTCTCTTGTATGGCGAAAGTTTTTTTATTTCTCATGCTCTCTCAGGACCGTCAAGTGTCCGGCACAGCCGGAAATCAGAGTGGTACCGCGGGTTCCCCGTCTCTCATCAGGAGGCGGGGCCCTTTTTATTTGCACATATCTCTCCCTCCGGGGACTGATATACATAAAGGAGGAATTGTAATGGGAATGACAATGACGCAAAAGATTATGGCCGCCCATGCGGGAAAAGATTCCGTCAAGGCCGGCGATCTCATTTACTGTACGCTGGACATGACGCTCGCCAACGACATCACGGCCCCGCCGTCGATCAAGGAATTTGAAAAGATCGGCTGCCCCGTCTTCGACCGCACGAAGATCGCTCTCGTGCCCGACCATTTCACGCCGAATAAGGACATCAAATCGGCAGGCCTCGCCAAGATCGTCCGCGACTTCGCGAAAAAGCACGACATCGAACACTATTACGAAGTGGGCCGCGTGGGCATCGAACATGTGCTCCTGCCGGAACAGGGCCTCGTCGCGCCTGGCATGATGGTCATCGGCGCTGACTCTCACACCTGCACCTACGGAGCGCTGGGCGCATTCGCCACCGGCGTGGGCTCCACCGACCTGGGCGTCGCCATGGCGACGGGCGAAGCGTGGTTCAAAGTCCCCGACGCCATCCGGATCGTCCTCACCGGCACGAAGCCGGATGACGTCACAGGCAAGGACGTCATCCTCACGCTCATCGGCATGATCGGCGTATCCGGCGCGCTCTATCAGTCTCTCGAATTCACCGGCCCCGGCGTGGCGCAGCTCTCCATGGCGGACCGCTTCTCCATCGCCAATATGGCCATCGAGGCGGGCGCGAAGAACGGCATTTTCCCGGTGGACGCGCGCACCATCGCCTATGAAAAGGGCCGCGTGGACCATCCCTATGAAATTTACGAAGCCGACCCGGACGCGTCCTACGCGCGCACCATCGAGATCGATCTCTCGAAACTCGCGCCGGTCGTCGCCTTCCCCCACCTGCCGGAAAATACGAAGGTCGTGGGCACATTCGGCGAGATCCCCATCGATCAGGTCATCATCGGTTCCTGCACGAATGGCCGTCTGGAAGATCTGGCCATCGCGGCGCGCATTTTTGAAGGACACAAAGTCGCGCCCTCCGTGCGGTGCATCGTCATCCCCGGTTCGCAGCAGGTCTACCGCGACGCCATGAAGGCGGGATACATCGACACCTTCATCGAAGCGGGCTGCGCCGTTTCCACGCCGACCTGCGGCCCGTGCCTGGGCGGATACATGGGCATCATGACCGCCGGCGAACGTTGCGTCTCCACGACGAACCGCAATTTCCGCGGCCGCATGGGCCACGTAGACAGCGAAGTATACCTCGCAGGCCCGCAGACAGCGGCGGCCAGCGCGATTATGGGCAGAATCGCTGCCCCGAAGGAGGTCATCTAATATGGCGATCGAAGGAAAAGTCTGGCGCTACGGCGACAATATCGATACGGACGTCATCATTCCCGCAAGATATCTGAATTCATTTGACCCGAAAGAACTGGCTTCCCACTGCATGGTGGACATCGACGAGAGCTTCGCCCGGAACGTACAGGAAGGCGACATCATGGTGGGCGGCCGCAATTTCGGCTGCGGCTCTTCCCGCGAGCACGCTCCCATCGCCATCAAGGCATCGGGCATTCCCGTCATCGTGGCGGCGAGCTTCGCCCGCATCTTTTACCGCAACGGCATCAATGTGGGCCTGCCCCTTCTGGAGATCGGCGACGACGTAGAAAAGATTCATGCCGGAGACCGCCTCCGCATCGACCTTGCCGAAGGGCGCATCGAAAATCTCACCACCGGCGATGTCTTCCAGGCGCCGCCGCTTCCCGGCTTTGTGCAGGATATCGCCAAAGCGGGCGGACTCATCAATTATGTAAAGGAGAAAAAGCAGAAATGACAAAACATATCGTCGTCATCCCGGGAGACGGCATCGGGAAAGAAATCACGGATTCCGCCGTGGCCGTACTGAAAAAGATCGATGAGGTCTTCCATATCGGCCTCACTTTTGAATGGAAAGACGCCGGCGGCACGGCCTACGACCTCTTCGGCACGCCGCTGCCCGACGATACGGTGGAAGCGGCCAAAGCGGCGGACGCCGTCCTCTTCGGCTCCGTCGGCGGCGACCAGTGGGATCACCTTGCGCCGGAGCTCCGCCCGGAAAGGGCCATCCTCGGCCTGCGCAAGGCCCTCGGCCTCTATGTGAATCTCCGCCCCGTCAAAGTGATGGACGTGCTCGCCGAATATTCCCCGCTGAAAGAACACATCGCCCGCGGCACGGATCTTCTCATTGTGCGTGAGCTCATCGGCGGTATCTACTTCGGCGACAAATGCGAATCGGAGATCAAAAACGGCGCGGAACGCGCATGGGATCTGGAAAACTACAGCGTTCCCGAAGTCGACCGCATCACCCGCTTCGCCATGACCGCCGCGAGAAAGCGCCGCGGCAAAGTTACCTCCGTCGATAAATCGAACGTTCTCGCCACGTCCCGTCTGTGGCGGCGCACCGTGACGGAGATCGCGAAAGAATACCCGGATATCGCCGTCGATCACCTCTATGTAGATAACTGCGCCATGCAGCTCGCCATCCATCCGACCCAGTTCGACGTGATCGTCACCTCGAACCTCTTCGGGGACATCCTCTCCGACGAAGCGGCGGTCCTCTCCGGCTCCATCGGCATGCTCCCCTCCGCCTCCATCGGCGAGAGCACCAGCCTCTATGAACCGATCCACGGCTCCGCGCCGGATATCGCCGGACAGGGCATCGCCAATCCTTCGGCGACCATCCTCTCCGCGGCGATGCTCCTCCGGTATTCTCTCAATGAAGACGCCGCGGCGGACGCCATCGAAAAAGCGGTGGAAGCGGCTCTCGCCGACGGATACCGCACGCCCGATCTCTACCGGGAAGGATTCAAAAAGGTAGGCACCGCCGGCATGACGGACGCCGTCCTCGCCCACATCGGCTGATTTTTCCCCCCAAAAAAGCACACAAAAAGCATCAGGAAGCAAACGCCTGATGCTTTTTTTATGGTTTATTTCCGGCTCCCGCCGTATTTCCTTTCAATGAAGAAGAGCCGCCCCGCCAGGAAGAGCGCCGAGCAGCCCACGCCGATATCGAGCCCCTGCCAGTAGGAGAGCGCCCCGTGGCCCGCGATGTGGTCAAGAGCGAGCCCCGCGGGGAAGCACACGCCCCAGTACGCGGCCATCATGAGCATGAACGGCACTTTCGCGTCCTTATAACCGCGGAGAATCCCCTGAATGGGTGCGGCCACCGCGTCGAAGCACTGCCACCCCGCGCAGTAGATCAGGAAGATGCCTGCCGCCGCGGCGACGCCCGCGTCTTCCGTATACAGCCCGGCGATCAGTCCCTGCCCGGCGATCGTCACGCCCGCCGTCACGAGCGCGCAGACCAGCGCCGCCGACAGCCCGGCCTTCCGGAAAGCCCGCGCCCGGTCAAAGCGCCCCGCCCCGGCCTCCACCCCGATCAGGATGGTGAGCGCCATGGAAAAGGACAGCGGCAGCATGTAAATAACGCCGGAAAAATTGATCGCCGCCTGATGCGCCGCCAGCACGTCCGTGCCGAACCGGGCGATGAAAATGACAATGAATCCGAACAGGCTCGACTCCATGAACATGCCGAAGCCGTTCGGCAGGCCGATCCCCAGAAATTCCTTCCACGACGCGAGGCGCATGCGGCAGCTCCCGAAGATCTCCCTGCTCATAAATACGGGGTCCTTCATCACCACGGCAAGGAACATCGCGAGCAGGATCAGATAGGTCAGCGCCGTAGCGATGCCCGCGCCGATGCCGCCCATGCGGGGCACGCCGAAATTCCCGAAAATGAAAAGATAATTCAGAAACGCGTCGATGGGAAGCGCCAGCAGGAAAAGGCGCATGGAGATGGACGTGCCGCCAACCGTATCGGTGAGGCTCCGCATGACCATGACGGGCGTCTCGAAAAAGACCGCCGCCGTCATGGCGAGCAGGTAGTACCGGGCGACATGTTCCACTTCCGGCTCGAGGCGCATCGCCGCCAGCACCGGATCGATGGCCGCCGCGTAGATCCCCGCGAAAAGGACAGATAAAAGGAGCCCCACACAGAAGCCGGTGCGCATCGTTTCCGGAATGGCCGCCGTTTCCTTTTTTCCCAGATGCTGGGCGATCATGGGCGTCGCCGCGGCGAGCACCCCTGTCGTCGCCACGAGGATGGGCATGAACAGGCTCGCTCCCACAGACACCCCCGCCAGATCGACTTTCCCCGCGTGGCCGGACATGGCGGTATCGAGGAAATTCATCCCTACCGTAGAGAGCTGCGCGATCAGGATGGGGACCATCACGGAGATCAATTTCCGCAGCACCGGAGACAGTCTCATGGTTCCTCCTTTCTTTCAAATACGCAAAAGAAAAAGGCGCCTCGCGCCCTCTTCCTCATTTTCATTTCCCCGCTTTCGCCCAGTCTTCTTTGAAGCGGGCGATACCGGCGTCCGTCAGAGGATGCTTCATCGCGTCCATGAGCACCTGGTACGGCACGGTGGCGATATCCGCCCCGGCGAGAGCGCACTCCGTGATATGCTGGGGCTTCCTGATGGAAGCGGCGATGATCTCCGTATCGATATCATGGAGATGGAAGATATCGGCGATAGTGCGGATGAGCGCCACGCCGTCCCAGCCGATGTCGTCAATGCGTCCCACAAAGGGGCTCACATAGGACGCGCCCGCCCGGGCCGCGAGGAGCGCCTGATTCGCGGAAAATACGAGCGTCACATTGGTCGGAATGCCGAGCTTTTTCAGCTGCGCCACCGCTTTGAGCCCTTCCGCCGTCATGGGGATCTTCACCACGATATGGGAGCCCAGCTTTACCAGCTCCTTCGCTTCCGCCACCATGCCTTCTGCGTCGTCGGAGAGCACTTCCGCGCTGATCGGCCCGTCCACAAAAGAGGAGATCTCCCGGATCACCTCATGAAAATCCCGGCCTTCCTTCGCCACGAGCGACGGATTCGTCGTCACGCCGGAAATAAATCCCATGGCATAGGCCCTGCGGATCGCGTCCACATCGGCGGTATCAATAAAAAATTTCATCGTCAGACTTCCTTTCCCGGCAGAGCACGGCTCCGCCCCTATTTTCCCTTATATGTGTACACTTATATTTACCATGCCCTATATAAAATGTCAAATGCCCGGCAAATGCCGAAGATCCGGACGGCGCCGGGAAATTCCCGCTTTCAAATTGACCTTTTTATAACTTTTATTTTATAATATGAATGATATATAATATATTATTTCCTAATATAGAGAGGCCGCTATGAAACCTACGCTCCTTGCGCTGTCTTATTTCCAGAAAGCCGCGGAAAAACAGCATCTCACAAAAGTCGCGGAAGAACTCCATATCTCCCAGCCTTCCCTATCCCGCACCATCAAAACGCTGGAGACCGATCTGGGCGCGCCGCTTTTTGAGCGGAGCGGGCGGAACATCGTTCTCACCCGGTACGGCGAGATCCTGCTCCGCCATACGGAAAAGATCATGGAAGAGCTCCGCGCCGCGGAAAAAGAGATCGAAGACATGAAAGGCGCGCAGCAGACCACAGTGAGCTTCTCCCTTTTCGCCGCGTCGAAGCTCATCCCCGGATTTCTCATGGAATTCCGCCGTCTCCATCCGAACATCCACCTGGAGATCCTCCAGCAGAAGATCGATCACGAAAAGAAAAAAGGCGACGGCGTCGATCTGTCCCTTTTCTCCTCTATCAATCCCATGGAAAACGATTACTGCACGACCCTCATGGAGGAAGAGATCCTTCTCGCCATGCCCGACACGGATCCTCACGCAGGCGACGCCGCGGTGAAACTGAAAGATTTCGCCGAATCCGGATTCATCCTGCTTCAGACGGGAAAAAGCCTCCGCGCCATCACCGATGTCTACTGCCACGCCGCGGGATTCACGCCGCGCATTTCCCTGGAGAGCGACAGCCCCGATACGGTGCGGGAATTTATCCGCGCCGGGCTGGGCATTTCCTTCGTCCCCAAGATCACCTGGCACGGCGTCAGCAGCAGCCATGTGAAGCTCGTCCCCATCTCCACGCCGATCTGCCGCCGCAGCATCATTCTCTCGTGGCGCGCGGACATCGAAGACTCCCCTTCCGCCGTGCTCCTCCGAAACTATATGATCGACAACTTTGCCCGTTATGCTTACGGTCAGGCCGAAAAATGACTGTATCCAGGTCAAATTCTATATTTTTTCGCAAAAAATCCCATTCTTTTTTTGCATAAGTCCGCGCCGTTTTCCCGCGCTCGCCGCCGTATTTCTCTCTTTTGATCAGGCATTCTGCCCGTTCCCTTTATTTTATTTCATTTTTCCCGATATCTTTCTTCCCGTTCTCTTTCGCTTTTTGTGCGTTCCTTATTTTTTCCGCAAAGCAGGCTTTCTCATCCATAGAAAAAAGTCATACTTTTCCCGCGCAGGCTCTTCCGCAATGCGCTTTTCATGCTTATAAACATTTGTCATATTATGCGTTTTCTGTTATTTTAAAAGGGTAAATTTCATATTTTGAACAGGAAATGTCAGCAATATGTGTACGCTTAATGATCGGCAAAAGCGTGCGCACCATCCTGCGTATTTCCACAAAATATTTATCAATGTAAAAAATCTAAGGAGATCCCCCATGAATTTAGGCTCAAGAATTCGTCAATTCCGCAACGCGGCTGGCTTAAGCCAGGAAAAACTTGCATGGCAGGCTGGAATTGCGCCTGCATTCCTCGGACAGTTGGAACGGGGACTCAAAAGCCCGACCGTCAAAACGCTGGAGAAGCTCACCCGCGCGCTGGGCATCTCGATCGCTGAACTGTTTTCCGGTCCTGCCGATCTGTCCGATGAAAAAGACGCCGCCATCAAGCAGATCGTTTATCAGATCCGCGACCTGCCGGTAGAAAGCATCCAGAACATTTCCGTCATCATTCAGAATGTCTGCGAGATCAGCGCGAGAAGTGCCGAAGAAGCGCGCGCCGCTGAAGAAGCGCGCGCCGCCGAAGCACCGGCGGAAGAGCCCGCAGAAGAAACCAAGTCCGACGCTCCTGCTGCCGATCCGCAGGAATAAACGGAACTGGATCCGTCTCGAAAGAGGCGGATTTTTTCTGTCTCCGATACCCGAAGCGGCGAAAAAATATCCCCCTCCTGCCTTGCGCAGAGAGGGGGATTCGTATTTTCACAGCCGCAGTTTTTATTTTCTTCCGCCGAGGTAAGCCGCCATGACGCTCGGATTGGCGGCGACTTCCTGCGCGGGGCCTTCGAGGACGATGCGCCCTGTCTCCATGACGTAGGCGTAATCAGCGATGGCCAGCGCTTTACGGGCATTCTGCTCGACCAGGAGCACTGTCGTCCCATTTTGATTGATCTCCCGGACGACGTCAAAGATCTGCTGCACCACGAGCGGCGCCAGACCCATGGACGGTTCGTCAAGGAGCATGACTTTCGGGCGGGCCATCATGGCGCGTCCGATGGCGAGCATCTGCTGTTCGCCGCCGGAGAGCGTGCCGCCGTACTGGCCGGCTCTTTCTTTGAGGCGGGGGAACTGGGCGAAGACTTTTTCCATGTCTTCCGCGATACCCGCCTTGTCTTTGCGCTGGTACGCACCCATTTCCAGGTTTTCCGCGACCGTCATGGTCTGGAGGATCTGCCGTCCTTCGGGAACGAGCACGACGCCTTCGCTGACGATCTGATAGGGCTTCTTGCCGCGGATCGATTTCCCTTCAAAGAGGATATCCCCTTCTCCCGGCTTCATAACACCCATGATCGTCTTCATGGTCGTCGATTTGCCCGCGCCGTTCGCGCCGATCAGGGTGACGATCTTGCCTTCCTCGACGGAGAGGCTGATGCCCTTCAGGGCCTTGATGTTGCCGTAGCTGGCAACGATATTTTTCAGCTCAAGCAGCATTACGCATCCTCCTTCCCAAGGTACGCCTCGATGACGGCAGGATTATTCTGCACTTCCGCCGGTGTGCCCTGCGCCAGCATCCGCCCGAAGTTGACGACGATCAGACGGTTGCAGAGCGTCATGACCAGGTTCATATCGTGTTCGATCAGGATGATGGTGATATTGAACTGCTCACGGATGCCCCGGATCAGCTCGATGAGGGCCGCTGTCTCGCTGTCGTTCATGCCGGCCGCCGGTTCATCCAGAAGGATGAGCTGCGGGCGCGCCGCCATGGCGCGGGCGATCTCCAGCTTTCTCTGCTTGCCGTAAGGAAGCTCGGTGGCCAGATGATCGGCCACATCGTCAAGACCGACGTAACGGAGCAGTTCGTGCGCTTCCTCCACCGCGTCTTTTTCTTCCTGTTTCATGGAAGACGTATGGAAGAGGCTGCCTGCCAGGCCTGTCTTCATGCGGCCGTGGTGGCCTACGAGGATGTGCTCGAGGACCGTCATATTCGAGAAAAGGCGGATATTCTGGAAAGTGCGGGCGATCCCCGCATTGACGATCTCATGGGTCTTCTTCCCTATGAGGGACTCTCCGTTCAGGAGCACATCGCCCGACGTCACGGGATAGACCCCGGTGATCATATTGAAAATAGTCGTCTTCCCGGCGCCGTTCGGCCCGATGATGCCGAAGATGTCGCCTTTTTCGACGTTGAAGGAAATGTCGGACAGCGCCGTGATGCCGCCGAATTTCTTGACTACGTTTTTCATTTCCAGAAGCACGGTCACTTGCCCCCTTTCGGCGATTTTTTCAGACGGCGGGAAATATATTTCACCGCGTCATACGACAGGATGCCGTCGGGACGGAAATCCATGAGAATGACCAGCATGAGCCCGTAAATGATATCGCGGTATTCCGACATGGCGCGGAGGGATTCCGGAACGATGGTGAGCACCGTGGCGCCGAGGAGCGGGCCCCACATGACATTGCTGCCGCCGAATACGGTGTAGAGCAGCATGTCTACGACTTTGTGCCATGTGAAATCCGTCGGGCTGATGAAGAAGGTGGCGTGCGCGTAGAGCGCCCCCGCCACGCCCGCGAAGAAGGCGCTGAAGAGGAAGCTCATCATTTTGTAGTACACCACATTGATGCCGGACAGGGACGCCGCGTATTCGTCAGCTTTGATCGCCGCGAAAGCGCGCCCGATGCGGGAATGTTCGAGGCGGTACCAGAAGAAGAAGATCACCGTCACCAGGATGATGAGCGCAATGCACATGAGGAACTGTCCCGTTGTCTGAGAATCAATGCCCAGCGCGTCGATCAGGCCCGCGTCGCTCGCGAAGGAGGAGAGGGAATTCGCCATGGAGGGAATGCCCGACAGGCCCAGTGCGCCGTTGGTAATCTTCATATTGAGGGCGATGACGCGGACCACTTCGCCGAAGCCCAGCGTCGCGATCGCCAGGTACAGGCCGCGGAGCCGGATCGTCGGGATGCCGATGATAAGCGCCACCGCCGCCGCGACGATGCCGCCGCAGAGGATGGCCGCGGGCATGGGCAGACCCATCTTCATGGTGAGGATCGCCGATGTATACGCGCCGAAGCTCATGAAACCGGCATTGCCGAGAGAGACGAGGCCGGTGCAGAGCGTCATGTAAATGGTCAGCGCCAGGATCGTATTGATGCAGATGAATACGAGAACCTGTAAAAAGTAACCGTTCAGTAAATCTTCCATTACGGTCTTCCTCCTTTCCCAGCCTTAGAGAACAATCCTTCCGGCCGGATGAAAAGGATCAGGATGATGAGGCCGAAGGCTACGGCGTCGCGGTAGGTGGACGCGCCGTAAGCGACGCTGAAGACTTCCGCGATGCCCAGGATGAAGCCGCCCGCCATGGCGCCTTCCACATTGCCGAGGCCGCCCAGGATGAGGACTGCCAGTCCTTTGAAGCCCATGGCCGTGCCCATGGTCGGCTCGATGGCGTTGAAGGACAGGCCGATGAGGACGCCTGCCGCAGCACCGAGAGCCGACGCCAGCATGACCGTAAATGTGATGATCCGCCCCGTATTGATGCCGAGGAGGCCGGCGGTCTCAATATTTTCCGATGTCGCCCGCACGGCCTTGCCGATCTTCGTCCGGTTCAGCATGACCGCGAGGAGCACCATGAGCACCACCGCCGTGCCGAGGCTGACGATCTGAATGCCGGAGATCTTGAATGCGCCCATATCCATGAGCTCGCTGCTGATGGTGGACGGGAAGGATCTCGTCTGCGGGCCCCAGATCATGAGGGCCACGCTTTCCAGGAAGATGGATACGCCGATGGTGCCGATCAGGGGCGCCAGGTGGGTGACTTTGCGGCGGCGGAGCGGACGGAGCGCCGTCAGCTCCAGGATATAGCCGAGGACCGCGCCGCCCGCCATGGCCGCGAGAAGCGCCGGAAAGATTCCCATGCCCGTCTCCGTGACGAGCAGAAGACCGATGTAGGCTCCGATCATGAAGATCCCGCCGTGCGCCATGTTGACGATATTCAGCACGCCGAATACCAGCGTGTAGCCGATGGCGATCACGGCGTAGGCACTGCCCAGAGTCAGACCGTTGATAAGCTGCTGTGAAAACACGTTCATTTCCCTTTCTTTGCACACAGGCACTTTCTCGCTGCCTCTCCCCAGTGCCTTTTGGGAAGCAGGCCCGGCTCTGCCGGAACGGATACCTTTGAAAAAACGCGCCCCTGCCGCAGTCCTTCCATGACCGTGACAGGGGCGCGTTCCGCGCGGTACCACCCTATATTTCTTACTTTCCGGAAACGGACGCATCCGGTGTCCCGCCACAGAAAAAGCCCCCACCTGCCTCAGCAGATAGGGGCGATGAACGCGGTACCACCCTATATTATACTTTCGTCTCCGATCCGTAACGAGGATACACGCCTCTCCCTACTCGGTTCAGGAAAGGAGCTCCCGAGTGATATATTTGGGCCGCAGAATGCGCCGCCTTGCACCAGCCGCCGGCTCTCTTCAGTCATGGACTGCCGCCCTTTTTGCTCTCGATCATAGCCTATCATGTCCGTAACGCAGACTGCGCCGCCGGTTACTTGATTCTCCGACGGAACTCCCGGGAGAGCTTGCGTCCCGCTGCCTGTCAGCTTCCACCGCCCGCTGACTCTCTCTGCCGCATGGTCAGGCCGCTTTTTCCCGTTCCTCGTCTTTTCTCTTCGGTTATATAGAGTATATTATAGGAAAATCTGCTGCATTGTCAATAGAAAGTATTCAAATGATGCGATTCACAGAACCGCTCTTCCCTGAAACGGCGCGCTTATTCCAGCGGCACCCACTGGCCGTTCTTGACCTGGAGGACGTCGAGCTCCATTTTCGGATCGCGGTTCCCGTCGAATTCAAACTGACCGGTGGCTCCTTCAAAGCCTTTGATCTTCGCCAGGGTGTCGCGGAACTTCTTCCGGTCCGTGGTGGTGCCGGACTGCTCCACCGCCTGATGGAGCGTGTACATCGCGTCGTAAGCCTGAGCAGAGAACTGATCCGGCTCGTGGCCGTACTTCTCTTTGAAGGCCTTGCGGAATGCCTGAGCTTTTTCGGTCTGACGCTCCGGGTTCCACGGGGTGGCGACGAGCGTACCGTCCGCGGCGGCTCCCGCCTGTTTGATATATTCCGGACTGTTGAAGCCATTATTGCCGATGATCATCTGAGTCATGCCCATGTCGCGGGCCTTCTTGGCGATGAGCGCCCCTTCCTGATAGAGGCTGGCCACGCAGATGATGTCAGGATTGGCTGCCTGGATCTTCGTGAGCTGCGCGGAGAAATCCGTGTCCTTTTCAGCGAAGGTCTCCGTGGCTACCACGTCGATGCCCATTTCCTTGAAGAGATCCTGATAGATGCCGTTTTCGCCGACCATCTGGTCATTATTATTGCAGTAAATGATCGCCGCCGTCTTGAATCCCAGCTTGTCGTGGGCTTTCTTTACCGTCTGCGGGATGGCCATCTTGCCGGGGATGGCGTTTCTGAAAATATAGTCGCCGATATCGGTGATGCCGGGCGCTGTCGTCCCCGTGCCGAACGCCACGACTTTCGACTGCTGCGCGATCGGGCCGGCGGCGAACATTTCTCCGGAGAAGGTCGGCCCTTCAACGGCGAGGACCTTATCCTGCTCGATGAGCTTTTTCATCGCGTTGATGGCCTCTGTCTTGCTGCCCTTCGTATCGTAGAAGACGATATCCAGTTTCGTCTTCGTGGCGGGGTTCGCATTGATCTCCTCCACCGCCAGATCCACGCCTTCTTTCATGGCAATGCCGTACGCCGCGCCGGGTCCAGTCACCGCTTCGAGGACGCCGATCTTTGCGGACGCCGCGCCGCCGGAAGGCGCCGTTTCGCTCTTCTTCTCTCCGCCGCACCCCGCGAACGCGCCTGCGATCATCAGCGCCGCTCCTGCGGCGGCCAGTCTCTTCATCCATCTGCTGTTCATCATGGGAAGTTCCTCCTTTTGTCTTTCCGCAAAAATTCTCTTCAATACGGCCCGGTAAAAAGAAAACGCCCCTGTCTCCGGAAGTCATGCTTTCCCGGAGACAGGGGCGCCGTGCGCGGTACCACCCTGTGGTTTCACTCTGCCTGCAAGTCAATGCGGCGGCGCTGCCAAAAGAAAAACCCCTATCTCATCCCGAGATAGGGGCGATGTTCCGCGGTACCACCCTACATTATACTTAGAGGTGTGTCCGTAACGGGGACCGGCCGTTTCTCCCTACTCGCTTCGGAAGAAATACTCGCGAGGGACATATCGCACTTCAGCATGCATCAGCTCTCACCATCCGCTGACTCTCTGCAGTCATCTCTGAAATACTCTGGAAAATCTCGTTCATCGTACTTGCTGTATTGAATGGCTGTATTATACGGTCATCGAAAGGAGATGTCAAGAGATTTTTTGAGGGAAAGAGATGATTTCATGCATCTGCCGCATAGTTCGTAAAAATTTGGTAAAATGAGAACAGAAAAGGACATCTCACAGAAAGGAGGCGGTCTTCATGACGGTCTGCGATATAGTCATCCGCCTGCTGGCGGCGCTGGTGCTCGGCGGCATCATCGGTTATGAACGGCAGGTCCGCAGCAAGGCCGCGGGGCTCCGCACGCACATCCTCGTTTCCATGGGCGCCTGCCTCTATATGATGGTCTCGCTCTCTATTCCCGCGGAAATGCAGGCCGCCTACGGCATGTCTTCCGACGGCGGCCGCATCGCGGCGCAGGTCGTGAGCGGCATCGGCTTTCTCGGCGCGGGGACGATCCTCGCCGCGCAGGGCACGAGAAAGATCATCGGTCTCACGACGGCGGCGAGCATCTGGGCCGTGGCGGCAGTCGGTCTCGCGGCGGGCGCGGGCCTCCTCTTCATGGCAGGGCTCACGGCGCTTCTGATCCTTATCACCCTTCGGGCGCTCCGCCGCATCGACCGCATGCTCTCCCGCACCCGGCCCCACCATTTCCTGGAGCTCACCCTGACGGTGGAAGCGCAGCATTTCCCGCTGGAACGGTTCCGCCTCTATCTGCGGCAAAATGAATTCCGTCCGGTGTCTTTCGAATCGGAGCGCGCCGCCCCGGGGCGCACGGTCTACCGTATCCTCCTGGAGGAAGAGAGCGAAGAGGAAGAAGGGCGGCTCCTTCTTGATATGATGGCCTTCCCCGGCATGGAACAGGCCGCTTCCCGGAAGGTAACCACGGAAAAATGAACGCCAAAACGGCGGCAGGAATGATCCTGCCGCCGTTTTTATACGTCTTTATCCGAGCACTTTCTTCACGATGTCTACGAATACGTCCTTGCCGCCTTCCAGATATTCCGTCTTGAAATGCATGTCCGGATGATGGAGCCCCGGAAACGCGTCGCAGCCCACGCCGAAATACCCCGCTTTCAGGGACGGCTTATGGCGGATATAGTAATGGAAATCTTCCCCGCCGGTGAGACGGATGGGCCGGTAGAGCCGCTCCGCGCCGAGCACGTCCGTCACGGCTTCGCTGATGAGACGGATGGCGTCTTCGCTGTATTCCGCGGCGGGCACTTCCCCGTCGCAGGACAGATCGACGGACGCTCCCACCGCTTCCGCTGCCGCGAGGATGGCGCGCTTCGTCTTTTCCTTCATTTCATCCATGGCGGCATTTTCTTCACACCGCATATCCCAGGAGACCACCGCTTCCGGCGGAATGGCGTTCAGCGCGCCGTTGTCGCAGACAAAGCGCGTCGGCTTCACGCTGAAAGAAAGATTCGGGTCAATGTGCACCATGGAGACGCCCGCCACGGCCATCGCCCCCGCTTCAATGGCGTTCACGCCGAGATGCGGACGGGAGCCGTGCGCCTGCACGCCGTGGAAATGAGCGGTCATCATGTACTGCGCGGAATGGTACATGGCCGGCGTGATGGAGCCGGTGGGCACATTCGCCGCGGGCTGGATGTGCGCGCCGATGAGGATATCCACATCGTCGATCGCGCCGCCTTCGATCATGGAGAACGCTCCGGAGGCGAGTTCTTCCGCCGGCTGGAACAGGATCTTCAGCTTTCCTTTCTTCACGAGGCCCTGCGCCTTCGCTTCTTCCGCCGCGGTGAGCACCATGGAGGAATGCCCGTCGTGGCCGCAGGTGTGGCGGGCGCAGCGCACCCCGTCAATCACGTGGGTGAGCGCGTCCATATCCGCGCGGAGCCCCAGCACCGGCCCGGGAACGCCGCTGTCCCACACGCCGACGACACCGGTCTTCCCGCCGACATGGCGCTCCACTTCGTAACCCGCTTTTTCCAGGCAGTCCGCGAGATACTCCGACGTTTTAAATTCTTCCATGCCTCTTTCCGGAATGGTGTGCAGATAGTTGTAATGATCCATGAGCTGACTCATATTGCTTCTCCTTTATTTCCACATGCGATTACGCAAGAACGATCCAATTCATGATGAGCATCGCGCAGGACGCGTTGATCACGCTGGCCAGCATGAGGAGCGGCCAGTACCGCGCCGGTACGCCCGCCGTGCCGAGCAGACGGCCCATGTACTGAATCTGCGCGTTCAGCAGAAAGTACGCCGGCATCATGACCGTCACGTCATGGGGCGAGATCGAGCCGGAAGCCACCATGCCCGCGGTGATGCCGATCGCCGAAGACGACGACAGCCATGTCGTGAGCAGGATGATGATCGCCTCGCCGGGCAGTCCGAAAACAGCCATGACCGGGCCGCACACCTGGCTCAGGAAAGCCATCACGCCGAGGCGCGTCAGGATATCCGTCAGCACATAAGCCATGAGGATATTCGGCATCAGGCTGCCGATGGACAGATTGAATCCTTTTTTCGCCCCGCGGACGAAAATATCGCAGGGATTGCTGGTTGCTCTCTCGGCTGTATTATTCATCTTTGAAGTCCCCCTTGTACACGGTATTCAGCATGAAGCGGACAAAAATCGCTCCCACGAATTTGAAAACGAAGATCAGTACGAACGGAATGAAAAGCGGGCAGATCAGGAAAGCGAAGGCCCCCGACCCGATGGTGAAGTAATTGTTGACCATACCCGCGCCGGAATACTGCCATGCGCTCATGATGATGAGCTCCTTCTTCGTGACGACCCCGTCGTCATAGAGCTCGCGGGTGAGCGCCGCGCCGGCGTCCGTGCTCTGGAGATCGGTGATGAGCGCCAGCCCCGTCGCGCCGGGAATGCCCATGAGCGGACGGAGGAGCGGAGTGAGCAGCTTCTGCGCCGCTTTCAGCGCGCCGTAGTGGGCGAGGATCTCCAGGCAGCCCAGCGCCAGCATGACCGCCGGCGTGAGGGACAGCGCGAAGAGAAAGCCCTGCCGCGCGCCTATGCCCGCCGTGCCGAGGAAGTTGCCTCCCTCCTTGATCTTTCCGAAAGAGCCGGAAAGCGTGGTGAAGTCAAAAGCGGCAAGCCATTTATACCCGGGTACATCGGACAGCGCTCCGCAGAAATATAGAACCGCCACAGCAAGAGCAATGTACGCTTTTACGCCGATCTTGATCGTTTCTTCCGGCGGCGATTTTTTCTTGTTTTCCTTGTCTTCCATACAAATTCCCCCCATTTCGCGGCATATCCTGCCGTAAACATAAAAAATGCAGAGCACTGAAAGGCCGTCCTGCTGTACGGGCCTTATCAGCGTCTCTGCTGTCCGCGCTGTCGCGCATCTGAAGATGTTTCCTGATTTCTCAGTTCTTAGTATGTATCATACTTAATAACGTATTATTACGCAATATTCGATAGTGTTACTTTATAGATTTTATCAATCAGTTGAAATTATTTTTCTCTTTTTCAATCATTCCCCGCGGATGAAATCCTGCACGATCCGCGTATACGCTTCCGGATTCTCCGCAAATTCCCGCGCGTGCCCCGCGCCCTCAAAGATCCGCACCGCTTTCCGCCGCGACGCGCAGGCTCCGCCCAGCTTCTCCGCCGAGTCCGGCGGGATGAGCGTATCGTCCGCGCCATGAAGGAAAAGCGCCGGCGCGCGCATGCGGCCTGCCGCGGACAGGGGATCGATGTCCGACAGGACGCACCCCGAATGGAGGAACATCGCCGCCTGGAAGAAAGGATTCAGCGCGTCCATGGCAAGGAGCAGCCGTTCGTCGCCCGTCCAGCGGAAGAGTTTCTCCCGGCCGAGCGAAAAGAGATCGGCATAGGAACTGTCGGCGATGCAGAAACGGAGATCCCGCCCGCTTTCCGAGCCGCTCCAGAGAATGGCCATCGCCGCGCCGAGCGACACGCCGTGCACGCCGATCCGCATCTCCGGGTCTTTCGCGAGAAGCCATGCTTTCCACGCCGCGAAGTCGCCGGTCTCCTTCATGCCCCACAGGGTGTGACGGCCTCCGCTTTCCCCGTGTCCCCGGAGATCGATGAGAAGCACATTATAATCAAGGGCCTGATACAGCGGCACGAGGCTCTCACACATGGCGCGGTTGGAATACAGGCCGTGCACAAGCACCACCGTATAATGCGACGGCCTCTCCCGAGGCACATACGTTCCCGCCAGCACCGTGCCGTCCCCGGCCGTGACCTCCGCCGGTTCCCATCCCGCTCTCCGCTCGATCTCATGGATGCGGGCGAGCTGCCCCGTCTGATTTTTTATGCCCAGTATCTGATCCCACGGCGACTCCAGGAGGCCTTCGTACATTCTGTTTCCCGCGTACATCCCCGCGGCAAGGCACAGCACCAGAAACACCGCGGCGAACCGCTTCGCCCATTTCCAGAAAAAACGGATCATCTTTTCCGCCGCTCCTTATCTCTCATGACCGTTGATTGGTTATCGCTTATTGATTATCGCCTATTATATAGAAAAAATTTTCTTTCCGCTGTAAAATTTCCAAAAATTTTCGCAGGAATTTATTATAATGATATTACCATTTCAAATCACTGCACGGCGTCCGCGCCGTGAAAGGAGCGCTTATCATGAAACAATGGCTGGAAAATCAATTTGAGCTAGCCCGATGGCATACGTCAGTCTCCACAGAGATCATCGCCGGGGCCACCACATTCGCCACCATGGCCTATGTCCTCGCCGTCGTGCCGGGCATGATGGCCGGAGCGGGCCTTCCCGCGGGAGCCATGCTCACCGCGATGGTCCTCATGATCGTCATCACCACGCTGGGCATGGCGTTCTACACGAACCGGCCCTTCGTCCTAGCGCCGGGCCTGGGCAGCGTGGCCATTTTCTCCATCACCATGGTGCAGCTCCAGAAGATCCCCGTGGAGACGGCGGCAGGGCTCGTCTTCCTGTCGGGCATCCTTTTCATCATCGTCACGGTCTTCGGCATCCGCGACGCCATCGTCGCCCTCATTCCGAAAGGCATCAAAATCTCCATCAGCGCGGGAGTTGGGCTTTTCATCGCCGTCATCGGCATGCGCAACGCCCACCTCATCGCGGCGAACGCCAAAAAGACCGCCCTGTCCTTCGCCGATCTCACCCAGCCTGCGGTCATCGTGGCCGTCATCGGCATGGTCATCCTCCTCATCCTGGAGAGCCGCCGCGTGAAGGGAAGCGCGCTCATCGCCATCGCCGCCGCCACGCTTGCCGGTCTCCCCCTCGGCGTGACCCACCTGCCGTCTTCCGTCTTTTCTTCCCCGGAAGGCATCGGGGACCTCCTCTTCCGGTTCGACCTGGCTTCCGCGCTGGATCTGAAATACATCCCCTACCTTTTCGCCTTCTTTCTGCCGGATTTCTTCTCCAGCTTCGGCACCGCCCTCGGCGTGGGCGGCCGGGCGGGATTCCTCGATGAGAACGGCGACCTGCCGAGTCTCCACAAGGTCTTCCTCGTCGATTCCCTGGCGGCCACGCTGGGCTCCTTCGCGACCGTTCCCGTACTGATCACCTATCTCGAATCCAGCGCGGGCGTGGAAGCGGGCGGCCGCACGGGCCTCACGGCGCTCACTTCGGCAGCGCTCTTCCTGGCGGTCCTCGCCGTGACGCCCCTCGCCCTCATGATCCCCTCTGCCGCCACGGCCCCCATCCTCATCTACGTGGGCATCAGCATGATGAAAGGCCTCCGCAATCTGGATTACGACACCATGTCCGAATGCATTCCCGCCTTCCTCTGCATCGCCCTCGCCATTTTTACATTCAACGTGGGCAACGGCATCGCCGCCGCCTTCATTGCCTATGTCATCATCCGGCTAGCGGCAGGCGAATTCCGCCTCCTCCGTGCGGGCCATTTTCTTCTCGCCGCCGTGCTGATGTACTACTTCTACTCCATGGCCGTCATGAAATGATTCCAAAGAAAGGAGCCTCCCCATGTCCATCGATCTGCTTTTTGCCGGCGGGCAGGTATTCAACGCCCACCTGAAACGATTCATCCCCGCCGATCTGGCCGTCCATCATGGAAAGATCGTCTACGCCGGGCCGAAGGGCGCGGAACTTTTTGAGGCGGAAGAGACCGTCAACGTCTCCGGGCAGTTCATCATTCCCGGCCTCATCGACAGCCACATGCACATCCAGAGCTCCATGATGTCGCCCCGCGCCTTCTCCGCAGCCGTCCTGCCCCACGGAGTGACCACCGTCGTCTCCGAGCCCCATGAGATCGCCAATGTCTTCGGCCTCGACGGCGTCCGGGAATCGCTCCGCGCCGCCGGAGCGTGCGCCCTGGATATCCGCCTCGCCATGCCGAGCTCCGTCCCCTCCGCGCGGCCCGATCTGGAAACGGCAGGCGGCGAGATCGGCCTCTCGGAGATCATGGAAATGATGGAGTGGCCCCGCACGGTCTGCCTGGGCGAAGTCATGAACATGCACGACGTCATCAGCGAACCGAACGGACGCATCAATCAGATCATCCGCTCCGTCCGGGAAAACCGTCCGCACTGGCCCATCGAAGGCCACTGCCCGCGCGTCTCCGGAAAAGATCTCGCCGCGGTCATCGCCGCCGGCATCGGTTCCGACCACACGGAGCAGACCCTGGAAGGCATGAAAGAACGCATCCGCATGGGCATGATCATCCAGCTCCAGCGGAAATCCCTCCGCCCGGAGCTTCTCGCCTATATCGATCAGGAAGGGCTGGAAGACTCGCTCTCCTTTGTCACAGACGACACCATGCCGGACACGCTCCTCCGGGAAGGCCATTTGGACGAGATCCTGCGCATCGCCGTCTCCATGGGATATCCCGCGGAAAAAGCAGTCTACTGCGCGACCTGGACACCGGCGCAGCGCATGCGCCTCTTCGACCGGGGCGCCCTCGATCCGGGCCGCATCGCCGATTTCGTCATCCTCGATGACCCGGCGCGCTTCACGATTTCCTCCGTCTGGAAAAAAGGCCGCCGTGTGCCGCAGCGCCGGAGCCTGTCCTATTCCTCCGGCTTCTATCCGGCGGAGTTCTACAACAGCGTCCATGTGCCGCCGCAGGAGGAGAAAGACTTCCGCGTGCCCGCCCCCATAGAAGAAGGCACGGTCCGCTGCCGGGCGGCGCTCGTGCAGGAACATTCCACCATGACTGTCCCGGCGGAGGCGGAGCTCCCCGTGCGCGGCGGATATATCGACTGGGAATCCTCCCCCTGGGCGCTGGCGTCCGTCATCGAGCGGCACGGCCTGGGCGGCGGCCGGGGCTTCCTCTTCGTGGGCGGCGCGGCGCTGAGACACGGCGCGGCGGCTTCCACCTATTCCCACGACGCGCACAATCTCCTCGTCATCGGGCAGAACGGCCGGGACATGGCAGCCGCTGCCAATGACGTCATCGAAAAGCAGGGCGGGATCTCCGTCGCCGCCGACGGACACCTGCTCGCCTCCGCCGCGCTCCCCGTGGCGGGCATTCTCTCCGAAGAGCCGGTAGAGCTCCTCGGAGAAGAGATCGAACGCGTCCGCGAGAGCCTCTCCGCGCTCGGATGGACGCAGGACAATCCCGTCATGTCCATGGCGACACTGGCCCTGCCCGTCAGTCCGGCGCTTAAAGTCACGGACAAGGGCATCGTCGATGTGAAGAACCAACAGCTCGTGCCCCTCGTCATGGAGGCAAAATAAAAAGACCGTCCGCAGACGATCCTTTTTAGAAGCATGATCTTTCAAGGTCATGCTTTTTTATTTTTCTTTAATCACAAGGCCCGCTTTCTTCAATTCCCGGAAAAGATACTTCAGCACTTCATAGAGCCGGGCCGCATCCTCCGCGGTAAGCTTCTTCGGCGAGACGCGGAGAAAATCGCGGTAATAAAATTGGAGCCGCGGCGCCAGCTCGCTCTCCGGCAGCGTCTTCCCGGATTCCGCTTCCTCTTTCTGCTCATGAAGGAGGCGCGTCTTTTCTTCCAGCGCGGCAATGCGCGCGTCCCTTTCCGCGAGCGCCGCCCGCATCTGGTCTATCTCCCTATAGAGCGCCTCCGCCGTGAGCGATTCGCCCGCCCGGTGCGTCCTGATCTCTTCCAGTTCTCTCTCCAGCACCGTCCCCGCTCCGCGGAGCACGGCGATCGTCCTTCTCGCTTCTTCCAGCATTTCCCTATCCGTCATGACAGCCTCCCGCTCAATGTTTCTCAAAGACCAGCCGCATCTGGTGCCACACCGCGCCGCCGTGTTCCGAACCGGATACGCCTTCGTCAGTAAATCCGAATCCCCCGTAATAATGGATGAGCCGCTCTTTACAGGTGAGCACAACGCCCCGCCGCCCTTCCTGCCGGGCCTCTTCGATAAAAGCCCGCATGAGCCGCGCCGCCAGCCCTTCCCTGCGCCGTTCGGGGATCGTATTCAGCCCGAAGATCATCTGCCACGCTCCGTCTTCCCGGTGCATGGACGCGTCCTCATACATGGCGTCGGTCAGGTCCTTTTCGTCTGTCACCATGCCGTCAATGAATCCCACGAGCTTTCCTTCGTCGAAAAGGAGCAGAAAATGCGCGCCGTACGCGGCGAGGCGCTGCCGGAACTGCTCCTCTGTAGCCGCTTCCGCCGCGGGAAAGCACGCCGCTTCCACAGCAGCCACCTGTTTCAGATCATTCATTACCGCTTTTCTGATCTCCATCTCAATCCCTTTCCAGAATCAATCCTTCTGCCCAGTACGATACCGGTTTCCCCGGTTTGATAAACTGTGTGCACCGCCGGAACACGACGCGGTGCCTCCCGTCGGGCTCCCACACCATGGGCTCCGTCTGCGGCCCGGCCGTCCGCGTCCGGAAAAACGCTTCCAGCTGCGGCCCTGCGTCGTAAGACAGCCCGGCGGCGCGGATCACGCCGTCATCGGTGCTGCGGAACACATAGAACCGGTCATAACCTGCCACAGAGACCGGCCCCTCTTCCGCGAGAGACCGCACTTCCTCCTTTTCTCTCGCCGCTTCTTCCGCGAGTTCCCGGATCACCGGCGAGGCGGCGATCTGCTTCGCGAAAGAATAGGTCCCGCTGTCCGCCGCATCCCGCCGGATATACCAGTATGCCGACAGGAGCCGGTCCCGCTCCTCTTTCGGCAGCGCTTCTCCCCGGACGATCTCGCCTTCCCGCATCATGCCGTACCGCGCCATGACCGTCTGCGCGCGGTACACCTGATCGCGGAGCGGGACTTCCCACACCGCGAAAGGCCCCATGGAAGCCGCTGCCAGCACCGCTGCGGCGAGAAGAAAAAGCATCCCCCGCCCGCGCCGGAAAAAGCCGAACCCCATCACGACGAGGCCGAAAACGGTGCACAGGAGCGACGCGTACCGCGCTTCCGTCAGGCCGTACGCATCGACGCGGATCCA
>ULQM01005135.1_pt1 | contig 53555 bp, 45 predicted proteins | sample 1954451 | NCBI WGS metagenome assembly ULQM01 (sample SAMEA4835655, study PRJEB28245) | human gut metagenome | biome: gut microbiome; material: fecal sample | place: Denmark | collected 2008 | reverse complement strand
GAGCCGACATACGCTTCGGCGCACGCACGAGCGTCTCGCCCTCCGGCGTCAGTTCGAGAGAAACGGTGCGCCTGTCGGATCGCAGGATGCGGTATATCTGCGGCATCCGCTTACACCACCTGGAACAGATAGAACTTGAGATAGTCCGTCTCCGGCACATTCCAGAGGATCGGATGATCCGGCGACTGCTGCCGCGCCTCGATCTGCCGAAGCTGCACGGCTGCGTCCGCCGCCGCGTCATGCAGCATGGTGCGGAACAACTCGTCCGTCATGAAATGTGAGCAGGAGCAGGTCGCAAGATACCCTCCGCGCGGCAGAAGGCGCATGGCTTTGAGATTGATTTCTTTGTAGCCGCGGCTCGCGTTTTTGACCGTGGCGCTGCTCTTTGTAAACGCCGGCGGATCGAGAACGATAAAATCGTAGTCGGACCGCTTCTTCTCCGCCAACGCGGTCAGCAGATCAAACACGTCCGCACAGACAAAGTCCATATTACCAGAAAGATCGTTTCGTGCCGCGTTCGCTTCCGCAAGCCGGATCGCATCTGCGGAAACATCCACCGCAGTCACATGCGCCGCGCCCGCCTTTGCTGCGTTCAGCGCAAACGCCCCCGTATGCGTGAAGCAGTCGAGCACGCGCAGACCCGGCGCAATGCGGCCGACCGCCTGCCGGTTATACTTCTGATCGAGGAAGAATCCCGTCTTTTGTCCGTTGATGTAATCCACGTCGTAGCGGATGCCGTTTTCCGTAATCTCCGTGTGTCCGGAAAGCTCGGTCGAAAGTCCGCTTCCCGCATAGAAGCCCTTGCCCTTTTCCAGTCCCTCGCGCTCTCGCAGAGCGGACTCGTTTCGCTCATAGAGCGCACGGATCGTCTCACCGTCCTCGCGCAGCAGCCGCACGAGCGTATCGAAGAGCATCTCCTTGCGCTGCTCCATGCCGAGCGAGAGCACCTCCGCCACGAGAATGTCCGAGAAGCGATCCACCGTGAGCCCGGGGAACATGTCCGCCTCGCCGAAGATCAGCCGGCAGCAGCCGTAGTCCGCGCCCATGATCTGCCGGCGGTAGTCCAGCGCATAGCGAAGGCGCCGCTCGAAAAACGCTGCGTCAAAGCGGTCGTTGGGATTGCGCGAGATGACCCGTACGCGGATCTTGCTGTGACTGTTATAAAAGCCCGTGCCAAGGTACTTGCGCTTATCGGAAAGCACATCCACAAGCGCGCCGTCCGCAATATCTGCATCTGTGCGCGTGACCTCGCCCTCGAACACCCACGGGTGTCCGCCGCGCAGGGCGCGTTCGCCCTTTTTTGTGATCTCAACGGTGCTGTAATTCCGTTCCATACGGTCATTGCTCCTTGCTGCCGCGCGCACAAGGCGCGGATGATAACGTTCTTTGCATTCCGCTATATATCGTACCACAACAGCGTCCGTGCGGCAACGCCGCTTGGTCGGTACGTCCCCTTTTTGAGACGAAGGAAGGGTACGCTTTCTATTCTTGAAGAAAAGAAACTCAAGGCATTACGGGACAGACGGCCTTTCGTGGAGGACGCTTTCCCGTACCTCCTGCATCATGGGCGAAAAACGGACGGTTCGTATGTGAACCGTCCGTTTGGTGCTGCATGTTGGCGAAAGCAACGACAGCGGCGATGCGCACCTCTCCCGCAATCGATTTCCTTTTGCCTCTTTTTCTCTCCAGAAAGATAAGGAAGGCAAAAAAGAAAAGAAGAATCCGTCTACCTTTTGCTCGGTCAGCCTGCGCGGAAATGACTGCCGCGCAGGCCGGCCGTGTGTTCTTTCCGGAATAAACAGATCGTGCGTCAGGAGATAAGATCGCCCTGATGCGCCACAAGCGTTGCGTCGAACACGCCGGGGACGCGGAGGAACTTGTCCACAAAGTCCGTCTCGGATTCATGGATGCGCAGCTCGACCGTCAGCTCCATGCCGTCGCGCTGAACGGTCTTGGACTTGACGCGCGCCTTGGGCAGCTGCTTGACAAGCGCCTTGATCTGCTGGGACGCACGCTCATCATAGTGCAGGATCAGCAGATACGGCGCAGTCCCGTTGCTCTTTGCGCCCGAGACCAGCACCATGATCACGCCGATGACCAGCGCGCCGATCAGGCCGACGTCCACAAAGCCTGCGCCGAGCGCCAGGCCTTCGCCCACCGCCCAGAACATGAACACGGTGTCGATCGGGTCCTTGATCGCGGTGCGGAAACGCACAATGGACAGCGCGCCGACCATGCCGAGCGACAGCGTCAGGTTCGAAGAGATCAGCATCAGCACGAGCGACGAAACCATCGTCAGGAGAATGAGGCTGATGTTGAAAGAGCGCGAATAGACGACGCCCGCAAAGGACTTTTTATAGATCAGGTACAGAAATCCGCCCACGCCGAATGCGATGAGCAGCGTCAGTACCACGCGCAGGGGGTTCAGCGTTCCGGAAAACAGGTCGCTGAGCTGGAAAGTTGCAAACATATCTTGTTTCCTCCTTCTACTTTTGCAGGCGCGCGATCGATCGCACGCGGAAAAACATTGGGTTCAGGTGATGCGACTGCCGGCGCGGCCGGTCAAAACTCGTACTGGCGGCAGAACACATACTTGCTCGCCGCGACATGCTGGCTTGCGCCGAGCTGGACGAGCGACTGGATATAGGTCGGCAGGTACCGATTGAACTTGACCTCGAGAATCATACAATTGCGAAGCTCGGACACGGGGTAGGTCGGCACTTCCGGATTGAACAGATCCGTGCTGCGCATCCCCGTGCGAATGTTCTTGTCAAAGGTGATGCGCACATCCTCGATGGGGTAGACATACGGCTCGCGGGTGTAATCGACGAGCACCTTGGGCCGCAGCTGCCGTGTGCGGAGGATGCCGTACATCTGCCCGGCAAACGGCTCCGGTCGCTCGAGCAGGAAGCCGTACTGCCCGCTCATAATCGCATCGCATTCCTCGCGGGTGATCGTGAGCGAGCTTTTCTGAATGTATGCGCCGTCCTTGTGCTTGCGCTCGAGCTTGATCGTGCGGTCGCTGAGGTTGTAGATGCGGATGCGGAACTTGTCGCGCACCTGGATGCCGTCCGCCTTCTCGGCGATCGCCGTATCGTAGGGGTCGTCGAAGTATAGGCTTCGGATAAAGTATTCGCCGCCGTTCCTTGCCGCATACTTATCCGGCGGCAGAGCGCTCTGCAATCTCCTCGAAAGGATGCGGTGCTCTCCCTCGGAAATGACGTATTTCAGTTCATGCCGGTAGGGCTTGGCCGTCTGCTGTTTTCCCTGTTCCATGACGCCTCCGTCACTTATCGCTCGTTTTGCCGAAAAGCTGCACCATTTCGCTGTCGGACAGCGAGAAGTAGCTCTGGCAGTATTTCAGGAAGTATTCCGGCGCGTTCTTTGCCGAATCCTTCAGGTTTTCGATGCTGCGCTCCCAGGTCTTCATCGAGAAGCCGTCCCAGCGCTGCGTATCGTAATTCATCTCCGACTGCATTTCCGAAGCAAGCGCTTCGATGCGGGCGAGCATCTTCTCCGTCGTGAACACCTCATTATACATGAAAGCGCACTTCTGGAGGAACAGCGCGCGGAAATTGCTGTTTTTCAGCAGGCCGCGTGAAAGCACCGTCGAAAAGCCCTTGCCCACGCCGTGTCCCGTTTCGTGGAAGTATTTCTTAAAGAAATCGCGGCGGTAGCCTGCAGTCGATTCCTCGCTCTTGTCGTCGTTGCGGTTGAACGCCCAGTCAAAGTCGTAGGGAATCCAGCGCCACTTGTTATCGTAGGCTGCGCTCTTCCAGAACTTGATGTTGCCCGTATCCGTGTTGCCGACAAAGATTTCCATCGCGCAGTATTCCGCAAAATTCTCCACGTCGATCTTCGTCTGGATATAGGCGTAGTTGTCCGGGTTCGACAGGTCATGCGAGCCGACCCAGTCGATGAGCTCCTTGTACTCGAGGTAGGCGTTCGTCCCGGAGATCTGCGACGCCTCCGTGACGCCGTTGCCCACGAGCACGTCGATGGCGTCCGGGTTGCCGATATTGTAGTGCTGCGCGAGAAAATACTTGTTCACCTTTTCCCGCAGGTTGTAAATTCCCCAGTACTTGCCGTTGATATACACGATCGTGCGGCGATAGGCCTGCGTGGGAAGGATGCTCCCCGCATCCTCGAGCAGGCCCTGGATCAGCACGTCGCGGATCTTTGACATGAAGCAGTCCATCGCGGACGGGCGCAGCGTCAGCGATTTATAGCTCGTATAGGTGCGATTCCCGAAAAAGGCGTCGTTCAGCGCGCTTGCGCCGTAGCCGCCGCGCGTGACGAGCGCGAGGCCCTTCTGCGATTTATAGCGCGAGAATGCACCGAACACGCGCACCATAGCATCGTCGCCGTATTCAAAGCTTCCGTTCGTATCGATGACCTCGATGTGAACGGGGCGTTCCCAGTTCAGTCCGAGCGGATCGGGGTTCGTCTGGTGCTGGGCGTTGAAGTTCGCGTACTTCCAGTTCACGTTCGCCGTATCGTCCGGGATCGTGAAAGAGGCTGCGTCGCCCGTAGGGTCCTTTTCTGCGAATTTCGAGCCCGCAACATAGATGCCGTTCGTTGTGCCGAACATATTGTCCGGATCGGTCACAAGGCTGATGATCGTAAACGGCGTATCATGGCTTTCGAGCGTTTGCGAGCCGCTGCGGATGAAGAAGGTCGCGGTCGCGGTATCGCTCGGCTCATAGCCCTGCCGGAACGCGCGCGCCCGAATGACCGTATTGGTCGAAACCGTGATGGGGCTGCTGTAGATCGGGCTGGACTCGGTCGGCGTCGTGCAGTCGGTCGTATAGCGCACGGTGCAGCCCTCCGGCACCTTGATCGAAACGCTCTCCGCGGAGGTATATACGCCCGCGGGCGTCGAAAACTCCGGTTTTTCCGCATACCCGATCATGCCGCCGCTGTTCGCTGCGCCCGGCGTCGGGGACGCGTAATACATGAGCTGGCCGTTCGAGCGTCCGTAGGAGACGTCCGCATGCGCGCGGCCCAGCAGGAGCTTATCGATCAGCGTACCGTCCGGGGCGAACAGAAAGATCGCGTCACCCTCGGCGGAGATCGAAAAGTTCGTCTCTAGATTTTTTTTTTGCGTGTCGGTCACGTTCTTGCCCGACGCCAGCACCACGATATATTCGCCCGGTCCGATCGTAATGTCCGGAAACACCCATTTTGCCGGGTTTTTCGCATTCTTTGAGAGCGCGTAGCCCGCAAGATTCACGGCCTCGCCGGACTGGTTGCAGATCTCGATCCAATCCGGATAGGTCAGATCCGCCTGCCGGAGCGTCGTCGTGTTCGCGGCGAGCACCTCGGAGAGGATCAGTTCGCGCGTTCCGAACGAGAGCGACGCGGTAAAGGCCGACAGCCCGTTCGCCGTGTTCGGATAGCCGGGCGTCGGCTGCGAGGTCTGCTGCCATGCGCCCGTGCCGTCGGGCGAACGCATCATGGACTTGTCGGTTTCCTGCCGCGTATAGGCATAGCTGTCAAGGATCTTTCCCGCAGGGGTCGAGAACACGACCTCCTCCTGATAGGCGCGTAGGCCGAAAGGCGCTTCGATCGCCGTGTTCGACGTGCCGGCGCGTCCCGTGCAGTATATGAGCAGAACGCCGTTCGGCTCGATCTTCGTGCCATCGGGCAGGGTGTATTTCAGCGGCTGCGCGGACGAGTCCGAAATGCCGTAGCCGGAAAGGTCGATCGTGCTGCCCGTGGTATTGTACAGCTCGATCCAGTCGCAGTAGCTGCCGTCCGGTCCGACGATCGTCGAGGCGTTGGACGCCATGAATTCATTGAGATACACACCGATGTCCTCGCCCGCACCCGCGGAAAGCATGGAGACAAAAGCCGCCTGTCCCTCGGGCGTGTTCGGGTATCCGGGGCTGGGGCTCATCTCGACGAATGCGCCGCCCGCGTCCTTTGCAAGCGTCATGCCGGAGGCGACCGCCTTGAGCTGCACCTGCTCGATGACCGCGCCGCCGTCGGTGGACAGCGTCAGCACGTCGCTTGCGGAAAGCTTGAACGCCGCATGGAGCGGGCCGCCGTCCAATGTGCCGGAGCAATAAATGATAAGATAGCCGTTCGGCTCGATCTCCGTCCCTGCCGGGATCGCCCACTTGACGACGCCGAGCGGGCTGTCGGACAGGCCGAAGCCGCCGATATCGATCTTCGAGCCGGTGGTATTGTGCAGCTCGATCCAGTCCGGGAAATCGCCGTTTTCGTCCGGCACGGTTCCCTTGTTGCTCGTCATGACCTCGGAGATCTCGACGCCGTGCGACCCCGCCGACTCTGCGGGCGTTCCGCCTCCCGCGTTCTTTGTCAGATACAGGACAAGGCCGACCGCGCAAAGAACGAGCAGCACGATCGCAAACAGGCGGTTCGATGCGCCTCTGCGCCGGGGCGCCGCCGCGGGACGTCTTGCCGCAGCTCCATTCTGTCCCTGTGCGGGACGGTTCTGTCCGTTCTGCGGGGCGCGAGCCGCGTTCGCCGGGTGGGACGGCTGCGCCGCGCGCTGTGTATGAGAGGGTGCTGCGTTCTGCTGCGGCGTACGCGAAGCAGCCGCCGCGTTCTGCCGCGGGGCTGTCTGCTGCCGCTGCGGGGAAGGCCTTCCCCCGCTCGCCGTACTCTGTGTCGTTTTTGCTGCGGGCCGCTGTATCCGCGTGCCCTGCGCGCTCCGATTGTGCGCTTCGTTGCTCAACGTTCGGAGTCTCCTTCCAAATTCTGCCTGGTTCTTTCCGTTGAACATGCGCATCGCTATCCGCCGGCCGGCCGTGCTTTCCGCGCGGCACACGGAAAAGGATGGCTTGCGCATCCTACAACAGCGTACAGTTTACCACACAACCGCCGAATCGAACAGCATTTCTTCCGATAATTCACAAATTATCCAAAACACGGCGCGGATCCGCCGCGGCAAACCGAACGGTTTCGGGCGCCGAACTGTTTATTCAGAGTTTTTGATCGAAAAGCGAAAAATCCCTTGCAATTCTGTCGAAAACAAGGATATAATAATTTTCATAATGGGGGGGAAGAGATTTCTTTTGTGCGCAGTGCCGCCCCAGGCTGCGGAACCGCGGGTTTTGCGCCCGCCGCGCCCCGGCTTTTGCCGCACGAACGCCCGCAGATGCCAGACTCGCTTCGAGTGACACGCGAGCGGAGCCAACGTAATTGAACCGAAAGGAGCAAATACAACATGAACGAACTTAAGGAGTATGTGGAATCTCTCGGCATCATCGCACCGAAAGCGGTCTACCGCAACCTGACGCCGGCACAGCTCACCGAAAAGGCGCTTCAGCGCGGCGAGGGCAAGCTCTCGAGCACGGGCGCGCTCGTCGTCACAACCGGCAAATATACCGGGCGCTCCCCGAACGACCGTTTTGTCGTCGACACCCCCGCCATCCATGACGACATCGACTGGGGCAAGGTCAACGTCCCGATCTCCGAGGACAAGTTCAACGCCATTCTCGGCAAGATGACCGCGTATCTGCAGGATCGCGAGATCTTCGTCTTTGACGGCTTTGCGGGCGCAGACGAAACCTATCATCTGCCCGTGCGCGTTGTGAACGAACTTGCGAGCCAGAACCTGTTCATTCATCAGCTGCTCGTCCGCCCGACCGCGGAGCAGCTCGACAGCTTCGTGCCCGGCTTTACGGTCATCGCGGCCCCCGGCTTCAAGTGCGTGCCCGAGATCGACGGCGTGAATTCCGAAGCCGCCATCATCATCAACTTTGAGAAGAAGATGGTCATCATCGCAGGCAGCCGTTATGCAGGCGAGATCAAGAAGTCCGTTTTCTCCGTCATGAACTATCTGCTGCCCAAGCGCGGCGTCCTGCCCATGCACTGCTCGGCAAACGTCGGCCACGACGGCGATTCCGCGCTGTTCTTCGGCCTGTCCGGCACGGGCAAGACCACGCTGTCCGCAGACCCGAACCGCAAGCTCATCGGCGACGACGAGCACGGCTGGTCCGACAAGGGCGTGTTCAACTTTGAGGGCGGCTGCTATGCAAAGTGCATCAACCTGTCCGAGGAGAATGAGCCGCAGATCTGGAACGCCATCAAGTTCGGCGCGCTGGTCGAGAACGTCGTCATGGACGGCGAGACCCGCGAGTTCGACTTCGACGACGGTTCTCTGACCGAGAACACCCGCGTCGGCTACCCCGTCACCTACATCCCGAACTGCGTGGAAGCGGGTGTCGGCGGCCAGCCCAAGACCGTCGTGTTCCTGACCGCGGATGCGTTCGGCGTCATCCCGCCGATCAGCAAGCTGTCCAAGAACGCCGCCATGTACCACTTCGTCTCCGGCTACACCTCCAAGCTGGCCGGCACGGAGCGCGGCATCACGGAACCCGTCACCACGTTCTCGACGCTGTTCGGCGCGCCGTTCATGCCCCTGCGTCCCTCGCTCTATGCGGAGATGCTCGGCGAGCGCATTGATAAATATGAAGCAAACGTCTACCTCGTCAACACCGGCTGGTGCGGCCATAAGGCGGGCGACGGCAAGCGTATGAGCCTGAAGTACACCCGTGCGATGCTGACCGCAGCGCTGACGGGCGAGCTGGAAAAGGTCGAGTTCGAGCTGGATCCGATCTTCAACGTGCTCGTTCCGAAGTCCTGCCCGAACGTGCCGGACGAAGTGCTCTCTCCCCGCGCTATGTGGAAGCAGGAAGCAGGCGAGGCCGAGTACGAAAAGACGGCGAAAGATCTTGCGGCGCGCTTTGTGAAGAACTTTGAGAAGTACACCCACATGCCGCAGCACATCATCGACGCAGGCCCGAAAGCGTAACGGCAAAGAGCGATTCCGGGAACACTGTTCCACCGTGGAGCAATAGTAACACCAAAGGACGGGGCGCGAGCTCCGTTCTTTGGTCTTTTTTATGGCGCAGCTGCGCCGGTCTCCGCCTACGCCTCGGTGATGTTTGCGATCTTGCCGTCCTCAACGGAGAAGTCGAGCCTGCGCACGGGAAAGATCCCCTCCTCCGGCGCAAGCACGAGTCCGACCGTGCCGCTGTCCGTGAGAAAGGGGCGCGCCGCGGCAAACTCACCGAAGAATTCCTGTACCGCCGCTTCATCGAGCGTCCTTGCAAGCGCATCGTCCATGAGCGAAAGCGCTTCGCGGTATTCGCCGAGCAGGACCGCTTCGCAGCAGGCAAGCGGGATCGACGCCGGCTCCGTGGGCGCATGGGAGAAGAATCCGATCTGCGGACGGCTCGTGAGCAGCTCCGTCCCCTCCGCGCGGTAGACCGTGCGCCGCTCGTGTCCGCGCTGGGTGCGCAGGCGTTCCGTGACGATGAGCTGCCCGCCTTCCGCACGGATGCTGTCCGCAGAGAGAAAGAGCTTCTGCGACCGATCGGGCGCAATGATGCGGGCGGTGTCCTTCGTTCCGTGCGCCACGGCGACGAGCAGCCGTCCGAGAGAAACAAGCTCGCCCGTGCGCGCGGCGCCGAGCCAGTAGCCCGCAAGCGGCAGCCGGCTGCTTTCGAGCGACAGCCACAGCCCGTTTTCATAGTAGAGGATCGCGTTCATGCCCTCGTAGCCGCGCTGCGCGATCGTGTAAGGAAACGCGCGCTCCTCCTCCCCGCGCAGCTCGCCGCACCAGAGCTCCGCCTCGAACAAGCCCCCTCCCCAGTCGAACAGGGAGACGTTATCCAGTCCGCCCTCCGGCCTGCCGTCCGTAAAGCGCATTCGCCGCGTCACGCCGTAATGCCGCGCGGCGTCGTACAGCGGCGCAGCCGAAAGATAGCTCGTCCCGTTGGCCGGCAGCGTAACAAGACACGGCGCATCCCCGGCGGGAACGCCGTTTACGAGTATGACGGCATTTGCGTTTTTCACGGTGATCCAACCCTGTACACACTGCATGGTTATACCTATGCCGCATGAAACGCATATATGCGGGCAAACATACAAAAAGATGGTGGAAAATTTCACGCCGTGTGGTATACTAATGGAAATTTCTTTTGATTTTATAGGAGAGACCAGCCATGTTGAAACTCAGTCAACTGCAAAAGGATCCCGAAGCCTTTGCGGGGCACGTATCCGTCGCGGGATGGGTGCGCACCGCGCGCGAAGGCAAGACCATGGGCTTTATCGAGCTTACCGACGGCACCTGCTTCCGTCCGGTGCAGGTTGTATATGAGCGCGACGATCGAAATCTTGGCAATGGTCTGTCCACCGGCTGTGCGGTCGCGATCGAGGGCGAGCTCGTTTTGACGCCCGACGCGCCGCAGCCCTTCGAGATCCGCGCCGAATCCGTTGTGGTGGAGGGCGCCTGTCCGGCCGACTATCCGCTCCAGAAAAAGCGCCATACGCTCGAGTATCTGCGCACGATCCAGTATCTGCGTCCGCGCACGAACACGTTCCAGGCGACGTTCCGCGTGCGCTCCGTCGTTGCCGCCGCGATCCACGAGTTCTTCCAGCAGCGCGGCTTCGTCTATGTGCATACGCCCATCCTGACCGGTTCGGACTGCGAGGGCGCGGGCGAGATGTTCCAGGTCACGACGCTTCCGGTCGGCGAGCCGCCGCGCACGGAGGACGGCAAGGTGGACTACACGAAGGACTTCTTTGAAAAGCCCGTGAACCTCACCGTGTCCGGACAGCTCTACGGCGAGGCGTTCGCGCTTGCGTTCCGCGACATCTACACCTTTGGGCCGACGTTCCGCGCGGAGTACAGCTTCACCGCGCGCCACGCAGCCGAGTTCTGGATGATCGAGCCGGAAATGGCGTTCTGCGATCTTCTGGGCGACCTCGAGGTCGCGGAGGCCATGGTCAAGTACATCATCAACGCCGTGCTCGAGCGCTGCCCTGCCGAGATGGAGTTCTTCAACAAGTTCGTGGATAAGGGGCTGCTCGCACGGCTCGACAACGTTGTGAACTCCGACTTTGCGCGCATCAGCTACACCGAGGCCGTGGCGCTTCTCGAAAAGAGCGGCGCAGACTTTAAGTATCCGGTCAAGTGGGGCGACGACCTCCAGACGGAGCACGAGCGCTATCTCACGGAGCAGGTTTTCCAAAAGCCCGTGTTCGTCACGGATTATCCGAAGGCGATCAAGGCGTTTTACATGCGCCAGAACGACGACGGCAAGACCGTTGCGGCGGCGGATCTGCTCGTTCCCGGCGTCGGCGAGATCATCGGCGGCAGTCAGCGCGAGGAGCGCTACGACGTGCTGAAAGCGCGCTGCGAGGAGCTGGGCTTCGACATGGAACAGTACAGCTGGTACCTTGACCTGCGCAAGTACGGCGGCGTCAAGCATGCGGGCTTCGGTCTGGGGTTTGAGCGCATGGTCATGTATGTGACGGGGATGCAGAACATCCGCGACGTACTGCCCTTCCCCCGCACGGCCGCCAACCTCGAAATGTAAGGGGCGGTTCTCTTCTCCCCCCTTCTTTTCTTTCTAGAAGAAAAAACGGTCGGCTTGCGCGGGAAGCGCAGCCCCTCAGACGGACGGACGCAGGCACAGCCTGCGTTGTCGTCGGTCGGAATACCGCAGCGGGTATGCCTCCCTCCTCCGCCTTGTCTCTGCCCGTGTCCGCCGCGCCTGCGCGCCAGCTTTCCCGTGCAAACCGACCACGCAAAAGAAAGTCAATTGCCGATTACGCTTGATACGCTTCTCAAAGCGTTTTGCGCACGCGTGCAGCACACAAACCGGGCGGTTCCCATGCGAGCCGCCCGGTTTTCCTGCCGTAAGCGGGAGGCGCAGGGAAATGGCTGACCTCTACGCAACCCCCTCAGCCGCAGCGTCTTTTGTTTCTTTTCTTCAAGAAAAGAAAACGTCCCCCCTATTTAGAAAAGGCACAAAAAAGCGGAAGCGCCGTTTCACGCTCCCGCTATTTCCGAAGTGTTCCTTATTTGGAAGAATACGAACCGCAAAGGCTCTCGTGACAATCGCCCGTGTGGCAGTCGCAGTTGGGGCGAACCTCGATGCGCTCAAGGCTGCACTCGCAGCCCTGCTGATTGAAGCGGCAGCTGGTAACGCCGCATCCGATGGTCTGTTTGCCGAACTTGCTATCCATAGACTCGTTTATGCCTCCTTCATTATTCTGGGGCCGTTGGCGCCCTTGAAGAATAGCATGCCCGCGTTCCGGCACTCTATGCGCAGCAGCGGTCAATCCCGTCTGCGGGACGAAGCCGCGATGGAATACAGACGCAAAAAGCTGACGAGCGCAGCGAGCGTTGCGAGCACATAGGTCATTGCGGCTGCGCGGAGAACCTTTTTCGCATCGTCGGACTGGCTGTAGTCCACATAGCCGCCGTCCTCCAGCATGCGGAGTGCACGCGAGGAAGCGTTCAACTCCGCCGGAAGCGTTGCCAGTTGGAATACGAGCACCGCGCCGAACAGCACGACGCCCACCATGGACAGATTGTAGCTGCCGAGGAACAGTCCGAGGATCACGATCCACGGCGCAAGATTCGATCCGATACTTGCCGCAGGCAGAACGGCGTTGCGGATGCGAATGGGCAGATATCCTTCCTCATGCTGCAGCACATGCCCGATCTCATGCGCCGCGACGGCAAGCGCGGAAACGGAGCGCTCGCCGTAAACGGCCTGAGAAAGCCCCACAACGCCGGTCTTGGGGTTATAATGATCCGTCAGCGCGCCGGATACCGGCTCGATGCGCACATTGCCCGCGCCGTAGCGTGCGAGCAGCTCATACGCCACGGACTCGGCTGTCTTTCCGGAAGCGGCGGGTTCGTTTGCATATTTTTGAAACACACGCTGCACGCGGCCCTGTGCAAACAGGCTCACGACCATGAGGATCAGCAGCGCGAAATAGAGCAGCGATTGGATGGACATAGCGCGTTCTCCTTCCCAAACGTCTTGCGTGCAAAACGTCGTTTTCTTTCAGTATAGCATAACCGAATGCGGAGACTTGCAAAACCCGCCCCGGTTTTCCAATTCTTTCACATCACAGAACATGTTTCGTAACGATGCGCGCGCCAAACGGCATAAACGCAAGCTGCGCATACTTGAAACACTGCAGGCCCCACGGGATGCCCACGATCGTAATGCAGAGCACGAGCCCGATCACCGCCGCTTCGATGGCAAGCGGCACGCCGCTCACAAGGATCCAGAGCACATTCAGCAGCACGGAGCCGACGCTTCCGCTGTACACGACGTCCTTCCCGAAGGGCGCGAACATCAGCTTGGCAAATTTGAAGCATTGCAGCCCCCACGGGATGCCCACGATCGTGACGCACCAGAGCAGTCCCGCGAGCGTCCAGCCGAGCCAGAGCCACAGGCCCGCAAACACGAACCAAAGAATGTTGCCGATAAGACGCATCGTATCCTCCTCTTTCCGCACGGGCGGCAATGATACAGGAGTATACCACATTTTTCGGCAATGCGCCATGCTGCGCTGCATTTGCAATGCGTAGGAAAATAAAGTATACTGGGATTGATCCCGGCGCGATACGCCGCGGCACCGAAAACGGAAAGGATGATGCATCATGAAGCTTGCAGAAGCGCTGCTTCTCCGCGCGGATCTGCAAAAGCGGATCGAACAGATCGAGAGCCGTCTGCTGAGGAACGCGAAAGTACAGGAGGGCGAAACGCCGGCCGAGGATCCGCAGGCGCTCCTGGCGGAACTGTCCGATCTCGTCCGCCAGTTGGAAACGCTTATGCGGCGCATCAACGAGACGAACGCGGCTCTCACGGACGCAGGCGAGACCATGACGGCGCTGCTTGCACGGCGTGATTGTCTCCGGCTGTATGTGCAGGCGCTCCGGCGCTTTTGCGCGGAAGCGTCCGAGACCGTCATGCGCGGGACGCGCAGCGAGGTGGTCGTGCGAAGCGCTGTGGACGTTAGGCGTCTGCAAAAAACGATCGACGATACATCAAAAGAGCTTCGCGAGCTTGATCTCCGCATCCAGGGCTTGAACTGGACGGCGGAGCTGCAATAAAGCGAGGCATTCTTTGGCGTAGCGGATGCGGGCGGGCGCTCTCGGCGGCAGAGCGGAGCCGCAATCTATGACGGGTGCGACGGAGCCGCATAAAACGGGATTATCCCGGCACAGCGCAGGCTCAGCACACGGCACAGGCGCACAGCGCACAGCGTACACGGCATGACCATGGCGCCGGCGCATCCGCGAGGGTGGGTTGCGGGATGTTTCTTTCTTTTCTTCTTTTCTTCTTCTCTTCTTCTTTTCTTTTTTGAAGAAAAGAAGCAAAAGAAAATCAGTTACGGAACAGCTGTTTTTCTCTGCCGTTGCTGTTTTCGCCTGCATATTGCACAAAACGGGCGGTTCCCATGCGGGCCGTCCGTTTTTTATGTCATGGGCAGGATGCACCGGGAAAGGGCTTGCTTCCGTCAATCCCCTGTCCCGCGCTGTCTTTCATTTCTTTTCTTCAAGAAAAGAAAACGTCCCCCTACCTTAAATGAGGGAGGCGGGAACCGATGAAAGACCACATGGAGGGTTTTCACATGAACAAAAATGAAACAGATGCCTTTGTGATTCATGAAATTCTGGCAATTCAGTCGCTTGCGCAACGAATGCGCGAAAACCCCGAACGGGTCGCGGATGACTTGCAAAAATTCGCCGATGATGTCGCGCGAATGTACTTCAAAAAAGACGCCGCCAGCGTGGGAAGCACTGACGGCAAGACGGACTAAGACGATTTAGTCAAGTTGGAGCGGTGCCCGCCTCCCCTCCTTTATATCAGACGCAGCGGGAAAAGTCAAGACATTTAAGGAGGAGAACATGGAATACACGATCACGAAGAACGCCGAGTTTGGCAGTTTAGAAGTACGGTTTGACGAAAAGCCCGCCGACACCGTGCGACTTGCTCTGAAGCGTCTGAAAATGCGCTGGCACGGGGTCAACCACTGCTGGTACGGCTATGCGAGCGAATCCGCGCTTGTCAGCGCCATTCTGGAGAACGCGCCGGAGGAACAGCCCTCGACCGTCGTTTCAGATGGATACATGGGCGGCGGCGCGGTGTACGGCAGCAAGAGCAACAAGAGCCTATACGGCGCGGATCTTTCGGCGGCGATTCGGGCAGACATCAAGGCGGCAGGGATCATGGGCGTAACCGTCAAGTGCAAGAGCTACTCCGGCGGGCAGTCCATCACGGCCACGATCCGCACAAGCCCGGCGGATTACATCGATGAGGCGGACTATATCGCGGCTTACCGTGTGCGCGGGAACTGGGTATACGATGGGGAACGGTCTGTGTATAGCGGGGACTTCTACAACATGAGCGCCGAAGAGCAAGAGCGGCTGCGCGTGGCCGCGGCGCTCGAACGTGTTCAACGGGTCTAGGCCATCATCGAGGCGTACCGATATGATGAATCTAATGCCATAAAAACCGTCCCCCCGCCCGTTACAGCGCACACAGGATGAGCCGGGTCGAAACATAGGTCTCGGTGAGCGCGGCGAGCACGAGCAGCGGAAGAATATAGCAGAGATACACCTTGAAAATACCGAGCGCAAGCTCCTTTGCCGGATAGGCTTCGCCGCTCTTCATGATGGAACGCACAAGGTTGTTGCAGATACAGATGCCCGCCGCCGCGCCCAGTGCCAACGCGGGCAGTTCAAAAATACCGTGCGGAAGAACGCCGAGCAGCAGCATGCGCCACACCGAAACGCCATGCGCTGCCAGGGACGCGGTCGTTGCCCCGAGAAACACGCCGTTTGACAGGATCGGCAGCACGGGGATGAACAGGAACGGGACAAAGCCCAGCAGCGTCATGAGCGCTGTGGCGCGGAAATTCTGAACGAACAGCGGTATCAGCCGGATCGTTCCGGCCTCCTCGTCGACCGCCCCGCTCTGTTCAATGGCCTGCTCAAACTGCTCGGAGAGCATCTCCGCGATATCCGGGCGCGCAGTGCAGAAACGATCTGCCGCAAACGCCGCAGCCAGCAGCAAAGCCAGAAGAACCGCCGCCCGAAGCAGCAAGTGCTTTTTGAGAAACGCCGTTGCGGAACCATAAAGCGAACGCATGACGCATCCTCCCGATCGCTCTTTTTTTCTATTCTAACAAACGACGTGCAGCCGGGCAAGCGCGCCTCGGAAATTCTCGGATCTGACACATTTTCTTTCTATAATATATATACAAGCAGCAACGAATGTGGTATAATAAATTGGTAGATTTCTGCTCTGGAGGACGGAACGGCCGAATGCGGATCCAAGCGCTGCAACTTCGAAACTTTCGCAACTACACGGCGCTCGCCATGGAACCGGACGAGGGTCTCTGCGTGCTCACGGGCGAAAACGCCGCAGGCAAGACGAATGTGCTGGAATCGATCTTTCTGTCCGCGCTCGGCAGGAGCCATCGCACCATGCGCGACGCGGAGCTGATTCGTTCCGGTGCGGAGTCTGGCAGCATCAAGCTCACGCTCGATACGCGCGGCGGGACGCGCACGATCGAATGCCGTCTCATCGCAAACGAGCGCAAGCGTCTCACGATCGACGGTGCGCCGCTTGCCCGCTCGGGCGAGCTTCTCGGCTGTCTGAACGTGGTCATGTTCGCGCCGGAGGACCTCATTCTTGTCAAGGGCGGCCCTGCGGAGCGCAGGCGCTTTCTCGACATGGAGATCTCACAGCTCAAGCCCGCATATTACTACACGCTGCAGCGGTACAACGCCGCGCTCAAGCAGCGGAACGCGCTGCTGAAGGACCCCGACGCGGTGTATGCCGGCATGATCGAACCATGGGACGAGCAGCTTTCGCGTCTCGGCGCTGCGATCACGGTAGAGCGGGCTGCGTTTCTTCAGGAGCTCTCCGCCATCGCGGCTGATCTGCATCTGCAGCTTTCGGATCACCGCGAAACGCTGCTGCTCGCCTACCAGCCGAATTTGCCGGACGCGGATGCGGAGCAGCTTGTGCGCGCCATGCGGGAACGGCTTGCCGAGAATCTGGAGCGCGATCTGTACCGCGGCTTTACCTCCGTGGGGCCGCACCGTGACGATGTGCTCATGATGCTCGACGGGACGGATGTACGCGTTTACGGCTCGCAGGGGCAGCAGCGCACGACCGTGCTCTCGCTGAAGCTGTCCGAAATCGAGATCGTGAAGAAACTCCGCGGCGAAGCGCCGGTGCTGCTGCTCGACGACGTTTTTTCCGAGCTGGATCGCCGCAGGCAGCAGATGCTGCTCGCAACGGTGCAGGGGTGTCAAACATTTCTGACCTGCACGCATCTGGAAGAGCTGACGGCCGCGGGCGCAGAACGGATGCAGGTATACAGCGTCAAGGATGGCCGGGTGATCGAGGTATAGGCCGGGCGCTCCTGCCCCGTTCCGGGGCGGCCGCGCGGCGCACACCCACACATCCGCGGCAGACGCGCTTGCCGCGCGGAGCGCCCGCCCACGCGCACGAAAGCGCAGAAAAAAGGAGGCCCTGCACAGCCGTGTTTTTACACATCGGAGACAATGTGAGCATCCCGCTTTCCAGCATCGTCTGCGTCCTGAACGCAGCGGGGCTTTCGGAGAGTACAGCGGCCTATATCGCGCGTGCAAAGCAGCGCAAGCGTTTCCGTGCCTGCAAAGGCGCGCTGAAATGCTATCTGATCGTCAACGAGCACGGCCTCGAATATGTGTATGCAAGCCCCATCTCCTCGTCAACACTCGAAAGGAGATGGAAGAGCGAGCTGCACCACGACTGGATCCGCGAATGCGCGGCTCTGACGATCCTCGAGGACTGACAGAACAAATGAACCGCGGCTGACTGCCGCCCGCCACGGAAAGGAAAGGCTTCCCCGGCCCCTCGCCGGATGCGGAAGCGGAGAAAGAGAGAGTGACAATGGAACAACAGACGCAACACTATGACGCCTCGCAGATCCAGGTGCTCGAAGGGCTGGAAGCCGTTCGGCGCCGCCCGGGCATGTACATCGGCTCGACCGATACGCGCGGCCTGCATCACCTTGTGAGCGAGGTCGTCGATAACTCCATCGACGAAGCGCTCGCGGGCTACTGTACGCACATCGAGGTCACGCTCCTGCGGGACGGATCGATCTCCGTGCGTGACAACGGCCGCGGCATTCCCGTCGGCTATCACGCAAAGACCGGCAAAAACGCCCTGACCGTCGCCCTGACCATGCTCCATGCGGGCGGCAAGTTCGGCGGCGGGGGCTATAAGGTCTCCGGCGGCCTGCACGGCGTGGGCGTAAGCTGCGTCAACGCGCTTTCGGAATATCTTCGCGCCGAGGTTCGTTCGAGCGTCGATCACAAGGTCTATGTGCAGGAGTTTTCAAGAGGCGCGGAAACGAGCGACGTCATTGTCGAGCGCGACATGCGCGATGGCGAGGAGACGGGAACCACCATCACCTTCCTGCCTGACAAGGATATCTTCGATACCGTCGAGTTCGATTTCACCATGCTGGCGAACCGTTTCCGCGAGCAGGCGTTTTTGAATGCGGGCGTGCGCATTTCCATCACGGACGACCGTCCCGAGGAGCAGCCCGTTCGCGAGAGCTTCTGCTATGAGGGCGGCATCGTCTCGTTCGTGGAGTATCTGAACCGCAACAAGCAGGTGCTGCATGAGCCGCCAGTGTACTTCACTGCAAAGGATACGAGCGGCAGCGTCGAGAGCGCGGAGCTCGAGGTCGCCATGCAGTACAACGACGGGTACAGCGAGAGCATCTTCTCCTACGCGAACAACATCGCAACACACGAGGGCGGTTCGCACCTCGACGGCTTCAAGGCTGCGCTGACCCGCGTCATCAACGACTATGCGCGGCGCAGCAAAATGCTGAAGGAAAAGGACGAAGCGCTGTCCGGCGAGGATATCCGCGAGGGCCTCACCGCCATCATCTCCGTCAAACTCACCGAGCCGCAGTTTGAGGGTCAGACCAAGACGAAGCTCGGCAACGCAAGCATCCGCAAGGTCGTCTCCGCCGCCATGACGGAGAGCCTGACGACATATCTTGACGAGAACCCCATCGTCGCGCGGGAGATCGTCGGCAAGTGCATCCGCGCAGCCCACGCGCGGGAGGAGGCGCGGAAAGCCCGTGAGAAGGCGAGAAAAACCGCCCTGTCCGACAACATCCGTCTGCCGGGCAAGCTGTGGGACTGCACGGAAAAGGACGCCGCAAAGTGCGAGATCTTCATCGTCGAGGGCGACAGCGCAGGCGGCAGCGCAAAGTCCGGCCGAGACCCGAAAACGCAGGCCATTTTGCCGCTGCGCGGAAAGATCTTGAACGTCGAGAAGGCGCGTGTGGATCGCATGATGGGCAACGCCGAGATCCTCGCCATGATCGCATCGTTCGGCGCGGGGCTCGACGCGGAATTCGACGTGTCGAAGCTGCGCTACCACAAGATCATCTGCATGACCGATGCGGACGTGGACGGCGCGCATATCCGTATCCTGCTTTTGACCTTCTTCTTCCGCCACATGCGCCCGCTCATCGAGCAGGGCTATGTGTATATCGCCATGCCGCCGCTCTTCCGCGTCAAGCGCGGCAAGTTCGAGCAGTATGTGTATACGGACGAGGAGCTTGCCGATCTTCTGAACGAGATCGGCCGCGAGCAGCCCTATGACATCCAGCGCTACAAAGGTCTCGGCGAAATGGACCCGGAGCAGCTCTGGGATACGACCATGGATCCGGAAAAGCGCCTCATGAAGCGCGTGACCATGGACGACGCCATGGCAGCGGACGAGCTGTTTACGCTGCTCATGGGCGATAAGGTGGAGCCGCGCCGCGACTTCATCATGCAGAACTCGAAACTCGTCGCCGATCTGGACTATTGATCCGGCGCACCACTTGACCGCTTCCGGCGCGGGCGGAGCATTCCCCCGCCGTCCGGGGCAGCAAAGGAGCAAATACAATGCCTGAAGAACGAGAGCTTGCCGGGCGCATTCAGCCCATGCACCTCGAGCAGGAGATGAAAACGAGCTTCATTTCCTATGCCATGTCGGTCATCATCGACCGCGCGCTGCCCGATGTGCGCGACGGACTCAAGCCCGTCCACCGTCGCATCCTGTTCGACATGGACGAGCTGGGTCTCGATCCCGACAAGCCGCACAGAAAAAGCGCGCTGACCGTCGGCGACGTACTCGGCAAATATCACCCGCACGGCGATTCCTCCGTCTATGACGCGATGGTGCGCCTTGCCCAGCCCTTCAACATGCGCTACCCGCTCGTCGATCCCCACGGCAACTTCGGTTCCGTAGACGGCGACGGCGCGGCCGCCATGCGTTACACGGAGGCGCGTCTTTCCAAGCTCGCGACCGAAATGCTCGTCGATATCGAGAAGGACACGGTCAATTTCGTGCCGAACTTCGATGAGACGCGCACGCAGCCGACCGTGCTGCCCGCACGCTTTCCGAACCTGCTCGTCAACGGCTCGGGCGGTATCGCCGTGGGCATGGCGACGAACATCCCGCCGCACAACCTCGGCGAAACGATCGACGGGCTGATCGCGCTGATCGACAATCCGGACATCACCTCCGACGAGCTCATGCAGTACATCCCCGGCCCGGACTTCCCGACCGGCGGCATTATCATGGGCAAGATGGGCATTGCGAGCGCCTACCGCACGGGCCGCGGCAAGATCGTCGTGCGCGCGAAAGCGGAGATCGAGCAGTATGCAAAGGACCGCAGCCGCATCGTCGTCACGGAGATCCCCTATCAGGTGAACAAAGCGCGCCTTGTGGAAAACATTGCGCAGCTGCACCGCGACAAAAAGATCGAGGGCATTTCCGACCTGCGCGACGAATCCGGCAGAAACGGGATGCGCATCGTGATCGAGCTGAAGAAGGACGTCAACGCGAACGTCGTTCTGAACCTGCTCTACAAGCACACGCAGCTGCAGGATACCTTCGGCGCGATCATGCTTGCGCTCGTGGACGGCGAACCGCGGGTGCTGAGCCTGCGCGATATGCTGTTCTATTATCTTGAACACCGCAAGGACGTCGTCACGCGCCGCACGCGCTATGACCTTGAAAAAGCAAAGGAGCGCCTGCACATCCTCGAGGGCCTGCTCATCGCGCTCGACAACATCGACGAGGTCGTGGAGCTCATCAAGAAATCTCCGAACGCAAAAGAGGCAAAGGATCGCCTCATGGAGCGTTTCGGCCTGTCCGAGCGGCAGTCGCAGGCCATCCTCGACATGCGCTTGCAGCGTCTGACCGGTCTTGAGCGCGACAAGATCGTCGAAGAGGATCGTCAGCTCAAGGAGCGTGTGACATACCTCGAGAGCATCCTTGCGGACGAGCACAAGCTCCTCGGCATTATCCGCGATGAAGCGCTCGACATCAAGGCGCGCTACGCGGACCCGCGCCGCACGGAGATTACGCAGATGATCGACGACATTGACTTGGACGACATCATCCAGGTCGAGGATATGGCGGTCACGATGACGCACTTTGGGTATATCAAGCGCATTTCGCCGGATACCTACCGTGCGCAGCACAGAGGCGGCCGCGGCGTAAAGGGGCAGGCGACCCGTGAGGAAGACTTTGTTGAGAGCCTGTTCGTGACCTGCACGCACGCGCCCATTCTGTTCTTTACGAACATGGGACGCGTGTACAAGATCAAGTGCTACGCCATTCCGGAGGCAGGCCGTGCCGCGAAGGGCATCCCGATCGTGAATCTGCTGCAGCTCCAAGGCGGAGAGAAGGTCACTGCGACCATTCCGCTGCCGTGGCATCTCGAAGAAGAATGCTACCTTGTCATGGCGACGCGCGACGGCGTGATCAAGAAAACGCCGATGTCCGAGTTTGACAACATCCGCAAGGGCGGTCTCATCGCGCTGAATCTGCGCGAGGGCGACGAGCTGATGTCCGTTGAGCTGTCAAACGGAGACGACGAGTTCATCATCGCCACAAAGAAGGGCAAGGCGGTGCGCTTTGACGAGCGTGACGTGCGCGCCATGGGCCGCACCGCAACGGGTGTACGCGCCATTACGCTCGAGGGCGGCGACACGGCGGTCGACATGGTGAAGGTGGTTCCTGACGCGACCGTCCTGACCGTAACGGAGAAAGGCATGGGCAAGCGCACCGAGGCGGAGCAGTACCCCATGCACCGCAGAGGCGGCAAGGGCGTGCTCGCCATGATGCTGACGGACAAGACGGGCGATCTGACCTGTCTCAAGATGGTGAAGGGCGACGAGGATCTCATGCTGATCCGTGACGACGGCACGATCATGCGGATGCCCGTAAGCCAGGTCAACGTGATCGGGCGCAACACGCAGGGCGTACGGCTCATGCGCGTGGACGAGGGGACAAAGGTCGTTTCCATCGCGGTCGCGCCGCATTCCGAGGAGGAGGACGAGGCCGAGGGCGAAGCGATCACGCCGGTCACGGAAGAATAATGAACGCCGGGAGCGGGCAAGCAGCTTTTTTCTCTTCCTTTTCTTTCTAGAAAGAAAAGGAAGCAAAAGAAAGTCAATTGCGGATCAGATTTTTACGTTTCTCAAAGCGTTTTATGCAACCCTGCAACACAAACCGGGCGGTTCACATGCGAACCGCCCGGTTTTTCGTTCCGAGCAGGATGTGCGGGAAAGCGCCTTTTCTCCGAAAGAAAACCTCCCCCGCAACGTCTTTTGTTTCTTTTCTTCAAGAAAAGAAATCGTACCCCTTCTTTTCTTTTTAGAAGAAAAGAAGCAAAAGAAAATCATCTGCGGAACAGCTTTTTTCCTGCGCTGTTGCCTTTCCCACCAACGTGCTATACAAAACGGACGGTTTGTATGTGAACCGTCCGTTTTTTCGTTCCGAGCAGGATGTGCGGGAAAGCGCCTTTTCTCCGAAAGAAAACCTCCCCCGCAACGTCTTTTGTTTCTTTTCTTCAAGAAAAGAAATCGTCCCCTTCTTTATTTACAAGAAAAGAAATCGTACCCCTTCCCCTATAAAAAGGAGACGTATAAAACCCCTGCGCCGTGTTCATACTCAGGGCGAGGTGAAACAAATGAATCCGATTCATGCAACAAAGCGTTCTCTTGCGTACGGTGCGGCATGCATCGTCGTGCTGTCGCTTCTTCTGACGCTCGGATGCGGCGCCGATACGCCGGCGCAGGCGTCCGGCAGCGATGAAAACACAAATATCCTCCGTCTGCATGTCATTGCAAACAGCGATACCGCCGCAGATCAGGCCGTAAAGCTCAAAGTGCGCGACGCGGTGCTCGCCTGCGTCGAGCCGGGCGGCAGCGCAGAGGAAACGGAAAATTTCCTGCTGCGTCACGGCAAGGAGCTGCAAGCCGCCGTGGAAACGACGCTCCGCGATAACGGCTTTTCCTATGGCGCGCAGCTCATGCTCGGCCGCTATGAATTCCCCGACCGCAGCTATGCCGGCACAGTTTACCCCGCGGGCGAGTACAAAGCGCTCCGCGTCGTTCTGGGCGCCGGCGGCGGCCACAACTGGTGGTGCGTGCTGTTCCCGCCGTTGTGCATCGTATCGGACGCAGAGACCGTTGAAACGAGACCGGACGGCATCCGCTTTGAAAGCACGATCCTCAAATGGTTCCAAGATTGGAGGAAAGCATCATGAAGCCATCGATCCGGCGTTTGCTCGTCCTTTTGCTTATCGTGACCGCCGTGCTCTGCGCGGTAGAACTCCCGTCCGAGGCGGCGTCGCTCCGGCGCGGCTCGTCCGGCGACGACGTGATCGCGCTGCAAAAAAAGCTCAAAAACTGGGGCTATTACTCCGGCTCCGTCGACGGAAAATTCGGCGCGGAGACCGAACGCGCGGTCATTTATTTTCAGACCAAGAACGGCCTCGATCCGGACGGCGTCGTGGGGCAGGCCACGGCAAAAGCTCTCGGCCTCACGCTCACGAACAGCGGCTCGTCCGGCGGCGGCTCCGCGACCTCGAACAGCTCCGGCGACGTGTATCTGCTCGCCCGCTGCATCTACGGCGAAGCGCGCGGCGAGCCGTATAAAGGGCAGGTCGCCGTGGGCGCGGTCATTCTGAACCGCGTCAAAAGCAGCAGCTTCCCGAACAGCATTTCAGGCGTCATCTATCAGCAGGGCGCCTTTTCCGTCGTTGCGGACGGGCAGATCAACCTGTCGCCCAACGAAACAGCCATCAAGGCCGCAAAGGACGCCATGAACGGCTACGATCCGACCGGCGGGTGTTTGTACTATTATAATCCCGATAAGACGACGAATAAATGGATCTGGCAGCGCCCCGTCATGCTCGTGATCGGGCGGCACAGATTCTGCAAATAAAGGAGGAAGGACGATCATGCAGAACGAAGCGCTCCTGCGCAAAGTCGCGGCCATTGCCGTACCGCTCATCCTGCTCGCCGCGCTCATCGCCGTGTCCATGTGGGGCTCGGAACAGGCGGCGCGCGCAGAAGGGCTCACCCAGCAGGTGCAGTCCATTTACCGGCATACGTTCTTCGAGCTGTCGGACAATGTGACCGATCTGCAAGTCGCGCTGAAAAAGCTCTCGGTCGCCGCAAGCAGCGCACAATATGTGCAGCTGCTGCAAGACGTGCGCAGGCTCTCCGGCGAAGCGACCGCAAATCTCGGAAACCTTCCCGCATCGCATGTGGATACCATGGTGCTGAACCGCTTTGTCATACAGGCGGGCGACTATGCAAACACGCTCTCCGTCCGTATCCTGAACGGCGGTATGCCCGGTGCGGACGACCGCGAACAGCTCGACGCGCTGTATGAAGCGAGCGTCCGAGTCGCGGCCGCGCTCGAAGACCGTCTCAGCGAAGAAGCGTTCCCGACGGAAACGGTGACATCGGAGACGTACTTTGAAAGCGCGCTTGCCGCGGAGGGCGAAACCGGCGGCACGCAGGAGGCGAACCTCTCCAACTATCCGACGCTCATCTATGACGGTCCGTTCTCGGACAGCACGGAAAAAGCGGAACCCTTGGGGCTCCCGGAGGAAACGGTAGACGCGGAGACCGCGCTCGCCCGCGCGTCGGAAAGCCTTGGCGGCGCGTCGCTCACGCCGGACGGCGAAACGCTCGGCAGCATCGAGACCTACGACTTTTCCGGCACGGACGCCGCGGGCAGGAGCGTCGAGATCTCGATCACAAAGCGCGGCGGCTGCGTGCTCACCATGATGAAAACGCCGGAGGGCGCGGCGGAGGGCAAGCCGGAGGACGCAGAGGTCGAGCGGTACAAAGCAGCGGCGGCGGACTATCTTTCCGCACAGGGCTATCCCGCCATGACCTCGTCCTATGCGCAGTACTACGCCGGCATTGCGGTGTTCAACTTCGCTGCGGAGCAGGGCGGCGTGGTGCTTTACCCCGATCTTGTAAAAGTGTATGTCGAGCGGCAGAGCGCCGAGGTCGTGGGGCTGGATGCGCGCAGCTATTTCTTCTCGCACCGCGAACGGGCGCTTCCCATTCCGGCGCTCACGGAAGAGGACGCAAGAAACGCCGTGTCCGACCGGCTCACGATCGAAACGGTGCGGCTCGCGCTCATCCCGAAAACGCCCGTGACGGAGGTTCTGTGTTACGAATGCACCGGCAAATACGGCGACGCGGCGTTCGTGGTATACATCAACGCCCAAAGCGGCGCGGAAGAACAGCTCTTTGAGATCATCAACAGCGACGAGGGCGAGTTCACGGTGTGACCTTCCGGCATCGCCCCGACTGTGCAAAGCACCGGCCTGCTTCCCATTTTTTCCGCCGAAAGCCGGAAAAGCCGCCCGCCATTTAGCGTTTCTCTCCGGACGGTCTGCACAAGATGTTGTGGCGAAATGCGCGGAAAATTGGCGGCATTGGGGACATTTCGACGGAAAAACAAAGGGGTTATCCACAAAATGTTACGGTTATTTTAACAAATGGCACAAGATATTGATGTTTCGGCATGGATTGTGCTATAACTATACCAGAGCAAGAGAGTGTATGACCGAAAGGAAGGGTATCCGCTATGATGGAACTGCTGCTGAATCCCAAGAGTGAAGATGTGATCGAGGTTCTTTTGAACAAAAAAGCGGAGGACATGACCGTAGCGGCAGACACCTGTGAACATTTTGCCTATCGCAAGTCCCTGCTGTTCTACACGACCGAGTGCAAGTATTGCCGCTATGCAAGAATGGTCAAGGACAAGGGCAGCAACGCGCGCGACTGCGTCTGCACCTATGCGGCACAGATGCTGCAGGACTCCGTGGGCTGAGCCCCGACGCCTGTCATGCAGCGATCCCCGATTGGACCGACCGAAGCCGGAGGGTTTTCCTCCGGCTGTTTTTATGCCCCGCCCGGCCTGCGCAGCAAAACCGGGCAGAGCATACGATCCCGAAGCGCTATCGGAGGAGCAGCACCGTCTGTCCCTCTGCGAGCGGCTCCTTCAGCTCGCCGTTCCATTCGAGGATGCGCTGTACCGGCACGAGAAACCGCTTGCCGATGGAAAACAGCGTATCCCCCGCGTCCGCGCAGTAAACGATCACGCCCTGATACGCAGGCTCCGTTCCTCCCGGCGTGACGCCCGACGTCGCAAGGATCCGCTCCTCCGCGTAGCGCTCCGCCGTCGCCATAACGGTGAATTGCAGCTCCGGCATACGCCCGCCGCCCGCCGCATGTACGGACAGCACGTCAAGCGTCACGCGCACCTCCTCCGCCGTCTCACAGTCGAACAGCATCTGTACGGGAATATCCTCCGTAAAACTGTGCAGCATTCCGCCGTCGCACTGATACAGCACCGTGACGAACAGCATCGCATCCACGCCGAGCCTGCCGTCGCGTTCAAACGTGCCCGTGACCGCGGGGATCGCCGCCGCAAGGATGGGTCGATACGCCTCCGGCAGGTGCGGCGGGATCTGCACGCTCTCGCGAAGCGAAAACCGCTGCTGGGCCGCGCCGAGGCTGCGCTTGACCGTCAGCGCCGTCTGTTCGCAGGTGAAGGCCGCGCTTTTGTCATATGCGTCGAGCAATACGGACGTCTCCGTCCGTTCCACGCCGTACAGCCGGAGCTGTACGAGCGCCTCTACATCCGCAACACCGAAGCTCTCGTCCGCCGATACGACGGAGAGCTGCTGCACCGCCGCCACGGCCCACATTTCCGGCGCGTATCCCGCTTCGAACACATCCGTAAACGGCAGGATCGCACTCTGCGTCGTGAGCTGGCCGTCCGCGCTTTCGTTCAGCAGCATGACATACAGGCTTCCCTCCGCCGACACGCTGTTGCCGGAACAGGACAGCGAACGGATCTCGGCAGCGCCCCGATAGAGCAAGATTTTCGCGGCATTCGGCGCGGCGATCTCCTCATATACGCGCACCGTATGCTCCGCAAGCAGCACGCGCCGCCTGTGCTCGATCGTCCCCGCCTGCACCTCCAGCCCCGGGCAATCCGTAATGCCCGTCACGAGCGGCACGGTGCAGGCCGCCGTGACCGCGGCATTCAGCTCCAGCACGGCGGACAGCCGGACTTTGCCGTTTTCCGCACGGCAGCGGCATTCCATGAGCTGTCCCGTCACCGTTGCCTGCATCCCCTCCTGCGCGCCCGAAAGCCGCATCTCATGCGTAAAGGCGGACGACGCCGTAAACCCGAACGGTTCGCCCGCATCCGTCCCGCAGAGAAGTCGGAGCGTCAGCCGTCCGGAAGCGCGCACACCGTCCTCCACGCAGGCCGTCTCCTCGACATGCAGCTCCGCAAAAACCGAAAGCACCGAGACGGCAATCCGTCCCTCCGGCAGCGGGATCTCGCTGTCGAGCACCGTTTGCGCGGTCGTATTCCCGATCCAAAGATCCAGTCCTGGTATGCTTGTCTGAATATCCATGTTCCGTCCTCCCGTTTGGTTCGCTACAACATGCTTATGTAGCCCGTCACAGGCAAGAACCAAAAAATCTATCAGCGGGAAAAAATATATTTTTGCTATCTCGTTGACACGGCTATGCGCCGGGGGTATGATGAACACGGAAACACGTCGTACGGCGGAACACAGCCGCCGATCTCATTTATTATGCTTTTGCAAGTCACGGGAGGAACAAAAAAACATGAACGCATACATCGAACGGGTACTGAAAGAGGTCCGGGAGAAGAACGGGAACGAGAAAGAGTTTCTGCAAACGGTGGAAGAGGTGCTGAGCTCGCTGGCGCCGGTGGTGGAAAAGCACCCGGAATACGAGGCGCAGGCGCTGCTGGAGCGCATGGTGGAGCCGGAACGCGTGATCGAGTTCCGCGTGGTGTGGACGGACGACGCGGGCAAGGCGCAGGTCAACCGCGGCTACCGCGTGCAGTTTAACAGCGCGATCGGGCCGTACAAGGGCGGTCTGCGCTTCCATCCTTCGGTGAACCTGTCGGTCATGAAGTTCCTGGGCTTTGAGCAGACGTTCAAAAACAGCCTGACCAGCCTCCCCATCGGCGGCGGCAAGGGCGGCAGCGACTTTAACCCCCGCGGCAGAAGCGACGCGGAGATCATGCGGTTCTGCCAGGCGTTCATGACGGAGCTGTACCGCCACATCGGCCCCGATGTGGACGTTCCCGCTGGCGACCTCGGCGTGGGCGGCAAGGAGATCGGCTATCTGTTCGGACAGTATAAGCGCATCAAGAACGCCTACGAAAACGGCGTTTTGACCGGCAAGGGCTTTTCCTACGGCGGCAGCCGCATCCGTCCGGAAGCAACGGGCTTCGGTGCGGCCTACTATGTGAACGAGGTCTTCAAACACGAAAACGACAGCTACGCGGGCAAGACCTTTGCGCTGTCCGGCTTTGGCAACGTATGCTGGGGCGCGGTCACAAAGATCACCGAGCTGGGCGGCAAGGTCGTGACGATCTCCGGTCCGGACGGCTATGTGTACGATCCGGACGGCGTATCGACGCCGGAGAAGATCGCGTATCTGCTGGAGATGCGCGACAGTCGCAGAGACCGTGTGCAGGACTACGCGGACAAGTTCGGCGCAGAATTCTTCGCGGGTCAGAAGCCGTGGGGCCGCAAGGTGGACGTGGTCATGCCCTGCGCGACGCAGAACGAGGTCACGCTTGACGATGCGAAGAAGATCGTCGAGGCCGGCGTGAAGTATTACATCGAGGTATCGAACATGCCGACGACGAACGATGCTCTGCAGTACCTCATGGGGCAGAAGCACATGATCGTTGCCCCGTCCAAGGCCGTCAACGCGGGCGGCGTGTCGGTCTCCGCGCTCGAGATGAGCCAGAACTCCATGCGCTACGCCTGGGAAGCGGAGGAGGTCGACGCCAAGCTCAAGACCATCATGAAGAACATCCACGACGCCTCCGCAAAGGCTGCGGAGGAATACGGCTTCGGCTACAACCTCGTCGCCGGCGCCAACATCGCCGGTTTCCTCAAGGTCGCTGAGGCCATGCTCGCCCAGGGACTCGTCTGAGCTGCAAGAACAAAACCCTTCTTTCTATCGCAGAAACCCCGTCCTTTCGGATGGGGTTTTTGTGCGTTCTGCGGCGCGGCGGGTCCCTTTCCCCGCAGGATCGCGAGCGGCAGCAAGGCTCGCCTGCGCGGGCCGCCGGCGCTGCGCCCGGATCCCATCAAAATAACGCGGCCGCCCGTTCGGAGCAGACCGCGTTTTTTGTTGTATTCTTCCTGTGTTCGGCGGCACGGCGCCCTTACAGCAGCGTCACGCCCGCCGCATCCGCACGGCGCACGGTCTCCGCATCCCAGATCGAGGACTGTACCTCGCCGATGTGCGCCTTTTCGAGCAGCAGCATACAGAGCCGCGACTGCCCGATGCCGCCGCCGATCGTGAGCGGCAGTTCGCCGTCAAGCAGCGCCTTGTGGAAGGGCAGCACTGCCCGCTCCTCGCAATGCGCCTCCCGAAGCTGCGTCCGAAGCGACGCCGCATCTACACGCACGCCCATGCTGGAGATCTCCAGCGCGCAGTCCAGCACGGGGTAGTAAAACAGGATATCTCCATTCAGCTGCCAGTCGTCATAGTCCGGCGCGCGCCCGTCATGCGGTTTGCCGTCGGAGAGCTTGCCGCCGATCTGCTCGATAAGCACGGTCCCGTGTTCCTTTGTATAGAGATACTCGCGCTCGCGCGCCGTCTTGCCGGGGTACAGGCGGATGAGCTCCTCGCTCGTGACACAGCTGACCTCGCGGCAGAGCGGCAGCGTCAGCACGGGGTATTTCGCCTGCACGACCGCCTGCGTATAACAGATCGCCTCCACGATGGCGCGCGCCGTCCGCTCAAGATAGGCAAGCGTGCGCTCTTCCCGTGTGATGACCTTCTCCCAGTCCCACTGATCCACATAGATCGAATGGAGATTGTCGAGCGCCTCGTCGCGGCGAATGGCGTTCATGTCCGTATACAGTCCGCGCCCCTCGCGGAAGCCATACCGGTGCAGCGCATAGCGCTTCCACTTTGCGAGCGAATGCACCACCTCGGCATCCAGCCCTGCGCCCGGCGCGTCAAAGCGTACCGGCCGCTCCACGCCGTTCAGGTTATCGTTCAGACCGTCCGCGGGATTGACAAACAGCGGCGCTGATACGCGCTTTAATCGCAGCATGGCGGACAATGCCTGCTGAAACGTGTCCTTGATGAGCGCAATGGCGCTCTGTGTGTCATATAGGCCGAGCTTCGCCTCGTAGCCGCCCGGGATCCATGAGCCTTGCATGTCGCTGTCCCTCCCGTGTCTCACACGGTTCCTTTCTTTGTATACTATATATAATTTTTATAGTATAGACCCGGTTTTCTTTGCTTGTCAAGTCTTTCTTTATCCAGTATAATGCAGATAGAAGAACTGCGCCGCAGAGCCGCGCGATCGCGGGCTTTGAGGCAGTACGTCACGGAGGTATTGCAAGGAATGAAAAACGCCAATCTCACGCCGCACATCGCGTGCAGCCCGGAGGATTTTGCAAAGACCGTGCTCATGCCGGGCGACCCGCTTCGCGCCAAAATGATCGCGGAGACCTATCTCACGGATGCGGAGCTTGTGAACAACGTCCGCGGCGTTCACGGGTATACGGGCTATTACGAGGGCAAACGCGTTTCCGTCATGGCGAGCGGTATGGGCATGCCGTCGATCGGCATTTATTCCTATGAACTGTACAACATTTTCGGCGTGGAGAACATCATCCGCATCGGCAGCGCGGGCGGTATCCATCCCGACCTCAAGCTGTACGATATCGTCATCGGCCAGGGCGCATGCTACGACTCGCTGTACCCGAACCAGTTTGGTGTAAACGGCACATTCGCCCCGATCGCGGACTACGGCCTGCTGCGCAAAGCGGTGGACGAGTGCGAAAAACGGGGGCTCCGCCACAAGGTCGGCAACCTGCTCTCCTCGGACTGCTTCTACGGCGAGGCGGGCATCGAAGGAACGCTCAAGTGGCGCAAGCTGGGCGTTTTGGCCGTCGAGATGGAATCCGCGGCGCTGTACAGCAACGCTGCGCGCGCAGGCAAAAAAGCGCTCTGCATCTGCACGATCTCCGACCTGCTCGAAGGCGGCGAGGTCACGACTGCGGAAGAACGGCAGAACGCCTTCCATGACATGATGAAAGTCGCGCTCTCCATCGCGGAGTAAGCGCGCCGAGGCTCCTCCGCCTTTTGGCGGAGGTTGGGGCCGTGCGGCGGTGAAAGTCCCCCCTTCGCCGACGCCGGCCCCTGTTTTTATACCGCAATACGCGCCGGAGGCTCCGTCCTGCGGCGTCGAGACCCGTCCGGAGGTAAACGATCCATGCGACATTCCGTTTTCCGCCCGCTCTGCGCCGTCGTCGCGCTGCTGTTCCTGCTCGTTCCCGCGCTGTCGGGCTGTGCGGGGCGTGCGACCAAGGCGGACATTGCCGCGCTGCAAAGCGCGATCGACGAGCTGCGCCTGCAAAACTATGAAATGAAGCAGCAGCTTGCCGCGCTCGAAGCCGGAACCGGCGGCAGCGTCTCCCCCGCGCCCGCAGACACGGCGCCGTCGCCCCCCGCGCCGGCCGAGGAAGCCGCCGCAACGCCAGCCCCGCAGGCCGCGCACGCGCTTGCCGCAGACGAGATCTGCTCCGCGCTGCTCAAAGACGGTATGCCGGTGCGGACATTTTACCGATATACGGCGGACAGCGACCCGGACGGTCTGCTCGGCAAGCCCAACGGCTATACGAGCCGCGCGGACTTTGAGGACAGCGAAAGCGGCGAGCTGCGCGGCATCGTGGAGGTGTTCCCGGACAACGCATCGGCAACGCTGCGGCTGACATCGCTTGCAACGCTGGAAAAGAGCGGCGATACCGCATCCGAACAGCGCTACCGCTATGACAACGTGCTGCTGCGGCTGCCCGCGGCGTTTTCCGAGGAAAAGTGCCTCGCCTATGAGGAATCGCTGCGCCGCGTGCTCGGCCTCGCCGGGTAACGGCGTTCTTTCTGCGCGCCCGTTTTTCCTGCATTCATCCCCCGTATTGCGTGGTGACCCTATGCGTCCTTTCTCCATCGGCTCCGTTCGACCGCCCCTGTTTCACGAAAGGCTGCTGCCTGCCGCTGCGCTCGGTCTGTGCGCGGGCGTCGGCTTGTTTTCGTTTCCCGGCGGGCTGCACCTGCCGCTCCTGTCCGTGCTTGCGGCGCTCGGACTGTTTCTTCTTTGGCGCAGACAGCCTATGTCCGCGCTGTTTTTCTTTTCCGCCGTATGCGGGCTGCTCCGCGCCCGTCTTCCCGCGCTGTCGATCCCCGCGGCGGCAGCGGCACGGTTCTCCGATCTTGCACAGGCCGTGGGAAACCGCATCGATCTGCTGTTTCCGGATTGGCCGGGGGTCGCCCGCGGAATGCTGCTCGGCAGCCGCAATGCCGACATTTCATCTGCGCTGTCCGAACGATTATACGCGGTCGGCGTCGGACACCTGCTCGCCGTTTCCGGGCTGCACGTCTCCGTTCTGACGGGCGCGCTGCTGCTTGTCTGGCGGCGGCATGCGCTGAAGCTCCGCTATGCCGTGATCGCTGCATTCCTGGTTTTTTATTGTCTTTTGACGGGCGGCGCACCCTCGGTCGTCCGCGCTTCCGTCATGCTGCTCGTCTGCGTTCCCGCGGGGCTGTCGCTTCGGCGGCGCGACCCGCTTTCCTCTCTCGCGCTCGCCTGCTGTATCGTCGTTCTGCTCGATCCCGCAGCACCCGCCTCCGTCGGCTTTCAGCTGTCGTTCCTCGCGGTGCTCGGCATTCTGCTGCTTTCTCCCGTTTTGCAGGCGCATCTTGCGCTCTTCGGCCGCACGCTTTCCGGCCTTTTGTCCGCCTCGCTGTCCGCCGCGTTGTTTACAGCGCCCGTCATGGCGCGCGCCTTTGCGGAGATCAGTGTGTTCGGCCTTGCCGCAAACGTCCTGCTCCTGCCGCTCGTTCCCTTGTTTCTCGTGCCTGCATTTGCCGCTGCGCTGCTGTCCTTTCCGTTTCCCGCGCTTGCGCGCCGTCTTGCCGCACTGCCGCGGCTCGCGCTCGACGCCATGATGACGCTTGCCCGTGCAGGCGGAAGCACCGTCCTGCGCGTCGCAGCGCCCGGCCCTGCCGCAGCGCTGTTCTTTTATGCCGGACTTCTGTTTCTCTCCCGCTATTGTCTGCGCTCCGAACGCCGCCGCGCACTGTACGGCGCTATCTGCCTGCTGCTTTCCGCCGTGTTTGCGTGCTTGTTTCCCGCAGAATAGCCGCCTTTCCAGCGGACAAGGTTTGTGCTATACTGATTTTATGGATGAGATCGCCTTTTTCAAAGCCATACAGGCCGGCTCGCTCTCCGGCGCGTATCTGCTGCACGGCGACGAGGAATACAGCAAGGAGCGCGCGCTCCGTCAATGTGAACGCCTCGTCTCGGACGCCGCGCAGGACATGAACCTGCAGCGGCTGAAAGCCCCCTCTGCGGACGCAGTCATCGCCGCCGCGGAAACGCTGCCCTTTTTCGACCGGCTGCGCGTGGTCGTCGTCACGGAAATGACCGCGGATGAAGAAACGCGCCTTGCCCCCTACGCCGCAAAAGCGCCGGACAGCACCCTGCTGCTGCTCGTTCGCCGCGGCGTCGCCGCAAAAACCGGCACGCTCTATAAAACGCTCGGCGCTGCGAGCCGCGTCGTCGAATTCCCCCGATGCGATACGGGCCGCGCCGTCGCCTTTCTCGGAAAGCGGGCAAAGGAGTTCGGCGTGCTGCTCGACCGTCCGACCGCGATGCACCTTGTGGACGTTGCGGGCGTGGATATGGCGACGCTGGAAAACGCACTGCTGAAGCTCGCCGCCTATGTTGGCCCCGGCTGCGCCGTCACGCGGGAAGCCATCGCCGTCTGCGTCACGCCCAATCCGGAGTACACCGTGTTTCAAATGCTCGATCGTTTCCTCGCAGGGGATCTGAAAACCGGTCTCTCCATGCTGCAGACCGCACTGCAAAGCGGCGAACAGTCCGCGATGCAGCTTGCAAGTTTTTTTGAAGGCCGCATGAAGCAAATGCTCACGGCAAAGCAGCTTCTCTTGGCACGGCAGCCGGAGCAGGCCGTCGTTAAGCAGCTCGGCGGCAGTCCCTATGCTGCGAAAAAGACCGTCGCCGCGGCAAAAACATGCAGTCTTTCCCGGCTCAGGACCGCCGTGCTCGCCTTTTCGGGCGTGGATGCGGCCGTCAAGACCGGCGCAAAGAAGGACACGGACGCGCTGCTGCTGGCCATTTACCGCTCCTTCTCCAAGGAGGCGGCGGCCGGGCAAACCGCCGACGTGTGAACCCCGTTCCCACCAGCGATCCATCATAGACTGAAAAGGAGTGTTCGTCCCATGCTGAAGTACATCGTTCTGTTCAAGTTTCGCGATCCCGAAGAATGCCTGCCGACCGTCATCCAAAAGCTCCACTCCATGGAGGGCGTGATCCCCGAGATCCTGTCCATGGAGACCGGCGCGGACATCTGGCACAACGGCAGCCGCAGCTACGATCTTGCGCTCACCTGCACGTTCCGCGACATGGACGCGGTCGCGGTCTACGACAAGCATCCCTTCCACGAGAAGCAGCGCGAATATATCTATGCGCACCGCGTGGACGGCAAGACCGTCATCTACGAGGTCCCGGACGAAGCATGACAGCCGTGAAATGCTCGCCCGTGCAGGCGCAAGCGCTCGATTTTCTCCGCGAGCGCTTTTTGTCGTCCGATGCAATGGACGCCGCAGCCCGCAGTTACCGCTTCCGGCACACGCTCCGCGTGGCAGAGCTCGGCCGCAGGATCGCGCGCGCGGAGGGTCTCTCCGAGGATGCGCTCGTCGTCGGCTGCCTTTTGCACGACCTTGCCTATTCGGAGGTCATGCCGGACGAGGCAGCTTGGCGCGGCCACGGCAGGCGCAGCGCGGCGCTTGCGCGTCCCTTTGTCGAGACGCTGGCGCTGCCGGATGCGGATCGCGAGGCGCTGCTGTTCGGCATCGCCATCCATGTGGACGATGTGTCCGGCTTTCCCGGCGAACGCAGTCCGCTCGCATGCTCGATCGGGGACTGCGACAATCTCGACCGGTTCGACGTATACCGCGTGTATGAGCAGCTCGAGCGCGTCGGTTTTTCGACGCTCGATGCGGATGCGCAGCGAGCCTTCGTTGCAAAGGCGCAGGCGCATCTGCGGCATTGCGAGAACGCCCCCGTCTCCACTGCGACAGCCCGCGCGCTCTGGCAGGATCGTCTCGCGTTCCAGAACGAGTTTTACCGCCGGCTTTCCGCGCAGCTCGCACTGGAAACGCCGTTTTCCGTTTCCCTGTAACCCCTGACCCGCGCGGCGGTCTGCCGCGAACACAAAGCAATGAACGAATTTAAGCTCGTATCCCCCTTCTCCGCCTGCGGCGATCAGCCCGAAGCCATCGACGCGCTGTCACAGGGTGTTCTCCGCGGCGACAAAACGCAGGTGCTGCTCGGCGTGACCGGCAGCGGCAAGACCTTCACCATGGCGAAGGTCATCGAGCGCGTGCAGAAGCCCACGCTCGTCATCGCGCACAACAAGACGCTCGCCGCACAGCTCTGCGCCGAGTTCAAGGAGTTTTTCCCTGATTCCGCGGTGGAGTACTTCGTTTCTTATTACGACTATTACCAGCCGGAGGCATATATCCCCGCGTCGGACACCTACATTGAAAAGACCGTGGACATCAACGACGAGATCGACAAGCTGCGCCACAGTGCGACCTGCGCGCTGAACGAGCGCCGAGACGTCATCATCGTGGCGTCCGTATCCTGCATTTACGCGCTCGGCGATCCGGAAGAATACCTGAAACTGTCCATCTCTCTGCGCCGCGGCATGGAGATCGCCCGCGACGAGGTGGTCAAGCGTCTCGTCGATATCCAGTTTCAGCGCAACGACTATGATTTTACGCGCGGGACCTTCCGCGTGCGCGGCGACGTGCTGGACATTTTCCCCGCGAACTGGTCGGACAAGGCGCTGCGGATCGAGTTCTTCGGGGACGAGGTGGACCGCATCAGCGAGGTGTCGCCTGTCACGGGCGAAATTCTCTGCGACCGCGCGCACGTCGCGGTCTTCCCCGCTTCGCACTACGCGACGAGCCACGAAAAGCTCATGGCCGCCATGGAGGAGATTGAACGGGACTGTGCGCTCCGCGTCGAGGAGCTGACCCGCGACGGCAAGCTCGTCGAGGCGCAGCGGCTTTCGCAGCGCACGGAATACGATCTGGAAATGATGCGTGAGATCGGCTTTTGCAGCGGCATCGAGAACTACAGCCGCTATTTTGACGGCAGAAGGCCGGGCGAACCGCCGTTTACGCTCATCGACTATTTTCCGAAGGATTTTCTGCTCTTTGTGGACGAATCGCACGTCACGCTCCCGCAGATCGGCGCCATGTACCGCGGCGACCGCGCGCGCAAGGCAGCGCTCGTGGAATACGGCTTCCGCATCCCGTCCGCGTTCGACAACCGTCCGCTCAAATTCGACGAATTCCGCGGCCGCATCCCGCAGATGATCTGCGTGTCCGCGACGCCCGGCGACTATGAGCTGTCCGAGGCCGCGCAGGTGGCGGAGCAGATCATTCGTCCGACGGGTCTTTTGGATCCCGAGATCAGTGTGCGCCCGGTCACGGGGCAGATCGACGACCTGCTCTCCGAGGTGCGCGTGCTGGCGGAACGGGGGCTTCGCACGCTTGTGACCACGCTCACAAAGCGCATGGCGGAAAACCTGACGGAATACCTCGACGGCATGGGCGTTCGCGTGCGCTACATGCACTCGGACATCGACACGCTGGAGCGCATGGAGATTATCCGCGACCTGCGGCTCGGCGAGTTCGACGTGCTGGTCGGCATCAACCTGCTGCGCGAGGGACTCGATCTGCCGGAGGTCGGCCTCGTCGCCATTCTCGATGCGGACAAGGAGGGCTTTCTCCGCTCGACCACCAGCCTTGTGCAGACGATCGGCCGCGCCGCACGCAACGTCGAGGGCCGCGTCATCATGTACGCGGACGAGATCACGCCTTCCATGCAGCGCGCCATTGACGAAACGAACCGGCGCCGCGCAAAGCAGCAGGCCTATAACGAAGCGCACGGCATTACCCCGCAGAGTGTGAAAAAGGCCGTCCACGAAAAGCTCGTGATCTCCACCAAAGCAAAAACGGACGAATCCGCGCTCTCCGACGAGGAGCGGCAGGATCGCATCGCGCTGCTCACGGAGCAGATGCAGCAATGCGCGCGCGAATTGGAGTTTGAGCAGGCCGCGCGGCTTCGCGACGAGATACGAAAGCTCTCCGGCCTCGACGCAAGCGGCGAGCGGAAGGCAAAGCCCGGCACGATCGGCGCGCACCGCCGCAGCCGCGGCCGCACAAGAAAATAAATCCCGGACCAACTCCGGCGCGGACGCCGGACACGGAGTTTCTGCAAATATGAAAAACCTCAAGGGCAGCCTGTTGCTGCTGCTGACCGCCTTTTTGTGGGGCACCTCCTTTGCTGCGCAGACCTCTGCCGCGGACACCATCAGTCCCTTTGCCTTCAACGGCGCGCGTTCGCTCATCGGATCCCTGTTCCTCTTTCTGCTGTTCCTCGCGCTGGGACGGCGGCACGGCGGGCTCCGCGCAAGCCTTGCGCGTCCCGAGGTAAAGCTGGGCGCCCGCATCGGGGCGCTCATGGGGCTTGTGCTGTTCGCCGCGGCCAATCTTCAGCAGTACGGCATTGCCGCATACCCGGCGGAGGCTGCGGCTGCCGGCCGTTCCGGCTTTCTCACGGCGACCTATGTCGTGATGGTCGCGCTGTCCGCGCCGCTGCTTGGCAAAAAGCTGCATCCGCTCGTCGCGCTGTCCGCGCTGCTCTGTCTCGGCGGCATGTATTTGCTCTGCACCAAGGGCGGCGACGGCGGGCTGTATCTTGCCGACCTGCTGCTGCTCGGCTGCGCGCTGTGCTTTACCGTGCAGATCCTGTTGGTCGATCGTTTTTCCTCCGCGGACAGCATTGCCATGAGCTGCGTACAATTCCTTGTCTGCGGGCTGCTGTCCATGGCTGCGGCGCTCGTGTTTGAGCGGCCGGCGGTCTCCGATTTTGCAAACGCCGCTCTCGAGATCCTGTACCTCGGCATTTTCTCAAGCGGCATCGCCTATACGCTCCAGATCGTTGGCCAAAAATACTGCGAGCCCGCCGTCGCTTCGATTTCGATGAGCTTTGAATCCGTGTTTGCGGCGCTGTCCGGCTGGGTGCTGCTCGGCGAGCGTCTGAGCGGCCGCGAGCTGCTCGGCTGTGCGCTCGTGTTCTGTGCCGTTCTGCTGTCGGAGCTGCCCGGCTTTTTTGCGCGGGACGCAGGGAAACACTCCTCCGTACACGAATGACGGAACGCGCCCGGCTGCCGGGTACAAAACGGCCGAACAAAGGCGCATCGATGCGCCGAAGGCATACGGCGTGCGCGGACGGCTGTTCCTCCATCGTTTCAACGGCAAGACCATGCGCGGCGGACTCGCGGAAAAGGTGCGGATCGGGCAGGCGGCGGAAACGCGGCGTCCGCGCCGCTTTCGATTGCCGCGGGACGGGATTCTGTGATATACTAAACGATCATATGACGCTTTGCGTCCGCATCGGGCTTTCGCGGGCGTGAACCGTATTTTGCATAAAGGAGACGCTCGGTATGCGCAAACGCATTTCCGTACTGCTGGCGACGGCAGCATCCGTGCTGCTGATCTTTGTACTGCTGTTCACTGCGGTGCAGATCGGCATCAACGACCATACGTTTATCAATAATGAATACACGCGGCTCGGCCTTGCAAAGCAGATGGGCATGAGCAACGCGGAGCTTGTGAACTCCTGCGTGCAGCTCATCGACTATATGCAGGGCGACGCGGACAGCATCGACATCTATGTGACCGTGAACGGAGAAAAAACGCTCATGTTCGATCAGGCGCAGGAGGTCGAGCACATGAAGGATGTGCGCACGCTGTTCCTCACCTGCAAGCAGTATCGCGACATGGCGCTTCTCGCGCTGCTCGTACTGTTTTTGCTTGCCGCCGTGCTGACGTTCCGCGATGCGCTCGGCACCATCGCCAAAGGGTATGTTTGGGGCGCGTTTCTCATGTTCCTCATCATCGGCTTTGTCGGCACCTGGGCCGCGCTGGACTTCTCAAGCTTCTGGACAGCGTTTCATCAGGCGCTGTTCTGGAACGAGCTGTGGCTGTTCGACCCCGCCGCGAGCCGCATGATCAACATGCTGCCGGAGCAGTTCTTCCAGGATCTTGTCACGCGCATCGTACTCTACGCGGGCGCGGGCATTCTCGCGCTGCTCGTGCTTGCGATCGTCACGCTCGTTTCGCTGAACAAGCGCCGCGCCAAGGCGCAGGAGGCTGCGCGGCAAAAGGCGGCGGTGGAGCCGGCAAAGCGCCGCCGCAAAGCGCCCCGTCCCGGCATGGAGCCGAAACGGAAGCCCGTTCTGACCGAAGCGGAACGACGCGCGCGCATCGCGGCAAAACGCAGGCGCGAACAGGCTGCGGCGCAGGAAAACGCTGCGCCTGTCCAAAAGACCCGCCGCCCCGCGGAAGAGACCGCGGAGGAATGAGCCCTTTCCCCCGGGGAAGGGTCTCCCGCACCTTTTAACTGGAGTATACAAACCATGCTACAGAATGCGCAATCGCGATATGACGCACTTGTTTCGCGCGGAAGCGGCCGTCTGCTCGCCATTGAGACGAGCTGCGACGAGACTGCGGCGGCGGTCGTGGAAAACGGCAGGCTCGTGTTGTCCAACGTGGTACACACGCAGATCCCGCTGCACCAGGTCTACGGCGGCGTAGTGCCGGAGATCGCCTCGCGCAGCCATGTCGAGATGATCGGCCCGGTCGTGGATCGGGCGCTGTCGGAGGCGGGGGTAACGCTTGACGCGCTGGACGGGATCGCGGTCACGCACGGGCCGGGACTGGTCGGCGCGCTGCTCGTCGGCCTGAACTATGCAAAAGCGCTCGCCTATGCCGCAGGCCTGCCCTTTGCGGGCGTGAACCACATCGCGTCGCACATCGCGGCAAACTATCTGACCTATCCGGATCTGCGCCCGCCCTTCACCTGTCTTGTAGCGTCCGGCGGTCACAGCCATATTGTGCGCGTGAACGACTACGGCAGCTTCACGCTCATCGGCAGGACCCGCGACGACGCGGCCGGCGAAGCGTTCGACAAGATCGCGCGCATGCTCGGCCTGCCCTATCCCGGCGGCCCCGCGCTTGAAAAACTCGCCGAAGATGGCGACCCGAACGCGATTCGCTTCCATTCCGCTTTCAACGAGGGCGCAGGCTTTGATTTCAGTTTTTCCGGTCTGAAAACGGCGGCGATCAACGAACTGCATACGCGGCAGCAGCGCGGCGAACCCGTGAACCGAGCGGACGTCGCCGCCTCGTTCCAGCGCGCGGTCGTCGAGGTGCTCGCGGAAAAATCCGTGCGCGCGGCCGTAGAAGCGGGCGACGGCACGCTGGCGCTTGCGGGCGGCGTTTCGGCCAACACCTGTCTCAGAAAGACGATGGAGCGAAAGTGCAAAAAGCACGGCATCCGTTTCTGCTGCCCGGACTTCCGCTATTGCACGGACAATGCGGCCATGGTCGGCAGCGCAGGGTTTTACCGGCTGCTGTCCGCTCCGCCGGACGCGCTCTCGCTGAACGCGATCCCGAATCTTTCCATTGTGTGATCCCGCAAAACGGCACGGTCTGACGGTCTCAGACCGAACCCGCGCGCGGCGAGCCCTTGTTTTCGGCGACAGGACGACGTACAATAGTAAGAACCCCTCCGAGCACCGCAGCGTTTGACGCAGCGAGCCCTCGCAGCCATCCAAAGGAGACATTTCATCATGGACATTCCCGTTTACATCACTGGACACAAAAACCCGGATACGGATTCCATCGTCGCCGCGATCGCGTATGCGTCGCTGCGCAACGCCCTGGGCGACCGGGACTACCGCGCGGCGCGCATCGGCGTGATCTCCGACCAGACGCAGCTCGTGCTCGACAAGTTCGGGTTTGACGCGCCGGAATATCTGCGCAATGTCCGCACGCAGGTCAGCGACCTCGACTTTGACACGCCGCCCATTCTGTCGAGCGCCGTGACGATCCACCACGCCTGGGAGCTGCTCCGCAAGGACGATTCCCACGCTTCCATCGAGTCCATCCCCGTCACGGACGAGGAGGGCCGCCTGTTCGGCATGCTCACCTCCGGCGACATCGCGGGCTTTGAGATGCGATTTGTCGAAAACGCCGAGATTCGCGGTATTCCGCTGTTCAACCTCATCGCAAACCTGGACGGTCAGATCTTCGGCGATTCCGGGCAGACCTCGGAGATTTCCGGCGAGCTTGTGATCGTGCTGCCCGGCGAGGAGGAGGAGCTGCACGGCAATTCCATCGCGCTCATGGGCAACCAGCCCGAGGCGTTCCGCGCTGCGGTCAAGGCCGGCGCGCCCTGCGTCATCCTTTGCCAGGCGGACGTGGATCGGTCGCTGCTTGCCGAAGCGGGCAATACGATCGTGATCGCCACGCCGTATGACGCATACCGTGCGGCGCGGCTCGTGATCCAGTCCCTGCCCGTGGCACGCATCTGCCAGACGCAGGGACTTGTGAGCTTTCATATCGACGACTACCTCGACGATGTGCGCGAAACCACGCTGAAGTCACGTTTCCGCAGTTACCCCATTCTTGATGAGGACGATAAGGTTCTCGGAACGCTTTCGAGATACCACCTGCTGCGTCCGCGGCGCAAGCGCGTCGTTCTCGTCGATCACAATGAGATCTCGCAGTCCGTGCCGGGTCTCGAACAGGCGGACATCGTGGAGATCATCGACCATCACCGCCTTGCGGACGTGCAGACCGCCGCGCCGGTGTATGTGCGAAACGAGCCGGTGGGCAGCACCTGCACGATCGTGACCGCCATGTTCCAGGAAAACGGCATCATGCCGAGCCGGAAGCTCGCGGGGCTGCTGGCTGCCGGCATCGTGTCGGATACGATCCTGTTCAAGTCGCCGACCTGCACGGAGCGCGACCGTATTTTGGCGGAGCGCATGGCGCGGCATGCGGGCGTATCGCTCGAACAGCTCGGCAAGGAGATCTTCTCCGTGTCGCTCTCGACGCATGACCCGAAGGAAATGCTGTTTTCGGACTTCAAGCGCTTCCAGATCGCCGGGCATTCGCTCGGCATCGGGCAGGTCACCTGTCTGGATTCCGTCGGCGTGGAGGACGTGCGCGATCAGTTCGTGGAGATCATGGAAAAGGAGCGGCAGGAAAAGGGCTACGATCTGCTGCTGCTCATGCTGACGGACGTTCTGCGGGAAGGGACGGAGCTGATCGTCGTCGGGGATACGGAGACGGTGGAGCAGGCGTTCAATGTGAAGGTGACGAACCACCGCACCTTCCTGCCGGGCGTGATCTCCCGGAAAAAACAGATCGTCCCCGCGCTTTCGGTCCTGTGGGGCTGAGGCCGATGCCTTTTGCAGCGCAAACGGCAGCATATAGTTTTCGAGACTGTATTTAGGACGCGGCGGCGGGCGTGCCTCGCGGCCGCTCCGGGCGCGGGCCCGGCGACCCGCTGTTGTCATGATTGGTTTTGCGGTCCGGCGGCTGCGGCGCTTTTCGTATCGCGACCGCGTTTTCGTTTGCAGCGGGCGGACGCTGCGCCCCGTTTCGGTGCTTTCCGTCCTGGCCGCCGCGTTTTGTCATCCGATATTCTCTTTGTATGGGAGGGAACTTATGGAACTGTTCATCGACAACATCCCCGTCGAGGTGCAGGAGGGCGAATCACTGCTCGATGTTGTGCGGCGGCTCGGTCTCGATACGGACGAGCTTGCCACCCGTCCGCTTGCTGCCCAGCTCGCGGGCGAGACTTTCACGCTCCGCTATGTCCCCATTCGTGTGGGACGCAGCGAGAACGACCCGCGCGCAAAGCGCCGCGCCGTTCGTGCAGCCAAGGGACGGGTCACGCTCCTCCGCTACGGCGACCCCCGCGGCCAGCGCGTCTATGAGCGCACAATGCTGTTCGTGTTCCTGCTCGCGGTGCGGAACCTGTATCCCGAGGCCAAAGTGCATGTGGACTACGCCGTGGGGCAGGGCGTGTACTGCTCCGTCCGCAGAATCCCCGCCATCACCGCGGAAGACACGGCAAAGCTCGAAGCCGAGTGCCGCCGGATCGTCAAAGCGGATTATCCGCTCGAGCGCCAGCGGCTCGACATCGAGGATGCGATCGACCGCTTTGCCGAGGACGGACAGACGGATAAGGTTCGCCTGCTCGAGTGGCGCACATTCCCGTATTTCGACGTGTATGCCTACGGTGATTACGAGGACTACTTCTACGGCGAAATGGCGCCCTCGACCGGCTATGCGTCCGTGTTTTCGCTGCACCATACGGCGGACGGCGTTGTGCTGATGCGGCCCGACCCGGCGGATCCCAACCGCGCGGCCGTGTTTTCTCCGCAGCCGCTGCTCTCCTCGGGCTTCCGAAAGAGTGCGGACTGGGGCGAGCTTATGCATTGCTCCGTCGTCGCCGATCTCAACGACCTCGTGCGCGACGGCAAGATCCGTCAGCTCATCCGCGTCAACGAGGCGCTGCACGAAAAGGAATACGCCCGTATCGCGGACGAGATCGTCGAACGGGATGCACGCGCGATCCTGATTGCGGGGCCGTCCAGCTCCGGCAAGACCACGAGCGCCAACCGGCTCTGCACACAGCTCCGCGTTCACGGTAAGTCGCCAGTGCTGCTTTCGCTCGACGATTACTACATCGACCGCGACAAGATCCCGCTCGAGCCGGACGGTACGATCGATCTGGAGCACATCCGCACGATCGACGTTGCGCTCTTCGGCGAGCAGCTGACCGCGCTGTTGAACGGCGAAACCGTCGAGCTTCCGCGGTTCGACTTTCTCAAGCAGCGCCGCGTGATGGACGGAAGCCGCACGCTGCGCATCGATGAGAACACGCCGCTTGTCATCGAGGGGCTGCACGGGCTGAATCCGGCGCTTCTGCCGCCGTCCGTCGACCGCGACCGCATTTTCCGGCTCTATGTTTCCGCGCTCACGACGCTGAACCTCGACGACCACAACCGCATTCAGACCACGGAGATCCGGCTGCTGCGGCGCATCGTCCGCGACTACGAAACGCGCGGCGCGTCCATCGAGCACACGCTCTCCATGTGGGGAAGTGTGCGGCGCGGTGAGGAGCGTTGGATCTTCCCGTATCAGGAGCAGGCGGACGCCATCTTCAATTCGGCGCTCGTATATGAGCCCGCGGTGCTCAAAAAGCACATCTTCCCTCTTCTCATGAATGTGCGGCCGGACAGCCCGTATTATGAAGAGGTCCACAGCATCGTCAAGTTCCTGAACTACTTCCTCGAGGCAAATGTAGAGGACGAGATCCCCCCGACGTCCGTGCTGCGCGAGTTCATCGGCGGAAACACGTTCTACAGATAAGCTTCCGGGGTACGGTTTCTTTGCTTGAAGAAAAGAAACAAACGACATTGCGGGAAAGATGATGCTCCAAAACAGGCGGTTTCCCGCACATCCTGCTTAAAACGGAAAAACGGGCGGTTCGCATAGGAATCGTCCGTTTTGCGCTGCATGCCGCCGCGTCTCGGAGAAGCGGTGAAAGCCGCACGCCCCAAAGTGGCTTTCTCTTGCCTTCTTTTCTTTCCGAGCTGCGGCCTTCTCCCCCGAGGCGTATACGCCGGGTTTCGGCGCAGCCCGCATACGCTCTTATCCTGTATCCTGTTAGAAACAACACTTCCGGGAGGATCTATGAAACAGACCATCGTTCGCCGCGCAAAGCGGGAAGAACTTGCACGCGTCAATGCACTGCGCGAAGAAGTGAGCGCGCTGCACGCCGCCGGGCGGCCGGATATTTTCCGTGCGGACTTTTGCGAGGCGCTGCGGGAGCATGTCTACGAAAAATTCGACAGCGCGGATGCCGATGTGATCGTCGCGCTTTGCGGCGGCACAGTCGCAGGCTTTGCGATCGTGGAATATATCGTGCGCCCCGCCTCGCCGTACAACCGCGCACGCCGGTATTATCACATCGAGGAGATCGGCGTGGACGCCGCATTCCGCCGCCGCGGCGTTGGCCGGGCGCTCACGGACTTCTTCCGCGCCGAGGCGGAGCGCTTGGTCTTTGACCGCATGGAACTGGACGTTTGGGAATTCAACGCAGACGCGCTCGCGTTTTATGACGCGGTAGGGTTCACTTGCTATCGAAGGTTTTTGGAGCTTCCCGTCGCATCCTGCGCGCGCAGCAGGGCGGAATGCGATCCGGAACCGCACGCCGCGGCAGAAAATCCTCACAAAACAGCCCGCTGCGATTGACAAAGCGCCCCTTTTAACGATAATATTATTCAGTTAGAATGGAGGAATTTTGTATGGAGGAAACAGTCCGCAGCAAGAACTTCATCGAGGAGTTCATTGAAGAAGATATGCGCACGAAGGAGCCGCGCGTCAAGACCCGCTTCCCGCCCGAGCCGAACGGCTATCTGCACATCGGCCACGCAAAGGCGCTGTGCATCGACTTTGGCATGGCGGAAAAGTATGGCGGAAGCTGCAATCTGCGCTTTGACGATACGAACCCGACCAAGGAGGACGTCGAGTACATCGATGCGATCAAGTACGACATCGAATGGCTGGGCTTCCATTGGGATCAGCTCCGCTTCGGTTCCTCCTACTTTGATCGGTGCTACGAGCTTGCCGTCGAGCTCATCAAGAAGGGGCTCGCCTATGTGGACGACCTCTCGAAAGACGAGATGAGCGAATACCGCGGCACGCTGACCGAGCCCGGTAAGAACAGCCCGTATCGCGACCGCACCGTCGAGGAGAACCTCGACCTGTTCGAGCGGATGAAGAACGGCGAGTTTGAGGACGGCGCGCGCACGCTTCGTGCGAAGATCGACATGGCCTCCCCGAACATCAACATGCGCGACCCCGCGCTCTATCGCATCAAGCACGCGCATCATCACCAGACGGGCGACAAGTGGTGCATCTACCCGATGTATGACTTTGCGCACCCGATCCAGGATGCGATCGAGGGCGTGACGCACTCGCTCTGCTCGCTGGAGTTTGAATCCCACCGCCCGCTCTATAACTGGGTCGTCGAGCAGTGCGGCTTTGAGCACAAGCCGCGCCAGATCGAGTTTGCGCGTCTGAACCTGACGAACACCATGATGAGCAAGCGGTATCTCCGCCGCCTCGTCGAAGAGGGCTACGTCAAGGGCTGGGACGACCCGCGGATGCCCACGCTCTGCGGTCTGCGCCGCCGCGGCTTCACCGCCGCAGCCATTCGCGATTTCCTTGACCGCGTCGGCGTTGCCAAGGCGGATTCCGTTGTGGAGACCGCGATGCTCGAGCACTGCGTCCGCGAGGATCTGAACGCGCACGCCCCGCGCTACATGGCTGTGACAGACCCGCTCCGCGTGATCGTGGACAACTGGGAGGATGGCCGTGTCGAGGAGATCACGATCGAGAATCTTCCCGGCAGCCCGGAGGCCGGCACGCATACGGTCCCGTTTACAAAGGAGCTGTACATTGAGCGCGAGGATTTCTCCATCGACCCGCCGAAGAAGTATTTCCGTCTGAAGCCCGACGGCGAAGTGCGGCTGAAGGGCGCATACGTCGTCAAGTGCGTCGGCTGGGATACGGCGGCGGACGGCACGGTCAGCGCCGTGCATGTGACCTACGATCCGGAGACCCTCGGCGGCGAGTGCGAGCGCAAGATCAAGGGCACGCTGCACTTTGTTCCCGCTGCGGCCGCCATCCCCGCGACCTTCCGGCTGTATGAGGATCTGCTCGACCCCAATGCGGATCCGTCGCTCGATTTCACGGAGCGGCTGAACCCCGCGTCGCTCACGGAGCTTCAGGGCTATGTCGAGCCTGCGCTTGCCGCGGCAAAGCCGGGCGACACGTTCCAGTTCATGCGCATCGGCTATTTCACAAAGGATGCGGATTCCACGGACGAGCACCCGGTGTTCAATCGGGCGGTCGGATTGAAGGACGGGTATAAGGCCTAAAGGCTTCCGCGGCAACGGCAAGTCCGTCGCCGCGGGTTTTTCGCCGTTTGCCTCTCGCAAGCCTATGGCTTGCTCCCGGGCGGCAAACGCCGCAGTGATTTTGCCCCAAAGGGGCAATCCGTTTCGGCGGCAAAGCCGCCGAAGCCGGAAGAACCCCGAATGCGGCGGTGCGGATTCACTCCGAAGCCGCCGAAGCCGGAAGAATACCGAATGCGGCGGTGCGGATTCGCTCCGAAGCCGCCGAAGGCGGAAGAACCCCGAATGCGGCGGTGCGGATTCACCCCAAAGCCGCCGAAGCCGGAAGAACCCCGTGGCTGCTGTGGGCAGCAAAACCGGAACCGCCCGCGGCGGCAGGCGCATTAGTTTGAGAACAACAAAGGAGATCTGTTTATGAGCACAGTACGCACGCGCTTTGCGCCCTCCCCGACGGGCTTTATGCACCTCGGCAATCTCCGCAGCGCGCTTTACACCTATCTCTATGCAAAAAAGCACGGCGGGCGCTTTATCCTGCGCATTGAGGACACCGATCAGGCCCGCTACGTCGAGGGTGCGGTAGATGTGATCTACAACACGCTCCGCAGTATCGGGATGCAGTGGGACGAAGGCCCGGACATCGGCGGCGATTACGGCCCGTATGTGCAGTCCGAGCGCAAGGACATGTATCTGCCCTATGCAAAGCAGCTCGTCGAGGCGGGCAAGGCCTACTACTGCTTCTGCACGAAGGAGGAGCTGGACGAGCGCCGCGCGGAGGCCGAAAAGAACGGCGGCGTTTGGAAATACGACAAGCACTGCCTGCACATGCCGAAGGAAGAGGTCGAGCGGCGGCTTGCTGCCGGCGAACCCTACGTCATCCGCCAGAACGTTCCGGAGAGCGGCGAGGCGAGCTTTGACGACGTTCTCTACGGCCACATCGCGGTGGACTGCTCCGAGCTGGACGACATGATCCTCATCAAGGCGGATGGTATGCCGACCTACAACTTTGCAAACGTGATCGACGACCACACGATGGCGATCTCGCACGTCATGCGCGGCAACGAGTATCTTGCCTCCACCCCGAAGTATAATCTGCTGTACGAGGCGTTCGGCTGGGAAAAGCCCGTGTATATCCATATGACGCCCATCATGCGCGATGCGCAGCACAAGCTGTCCAAGCGCGACGGCGACGCGTATTTTGAGGATTATCTGAACAAGGGCTACCTCAAGGAAGCGATCGTCAACTATGTAGCGCTGCTCGGCTGGAACCCCGGCGACGAGCGCGAGTTTTTCACGCTGAAGGAGCTGGAATCGGCCTTCGATGTGGACGGCATGAGCAAGTCGCCCGCCATCTTCGACCCCGTCAAGCTGACGTGGATGAACGCGGAATATGTGCGCCGACTGAGCCCGCAGGATTTCACCGCGCACGCCATGCCGTACTATGAAAAGGCGGGCGTTGCCGCGATGGACAAGGAGGTCCTCTGCCGCATTTTGCAGCCGCGCGTCGAGGTGTTCACGCAGATCCCCGAGATGGTCGATTTTCTCACCGCGATCCCGGCATACGACGCGGCGTTGTTCACGAACAAAAAGTCCAAAACCAATCCCGAGGTCGCGGCGCATGTGCTCGATCTTGCCATTTCCGCGCTCGACGCATTGCCCGACTGGGCGGAAAGCGCGATCCACGACACGCTGCTCGGCGTCGCCGCGGAGCAGGGGCTCAAGAACGGCACGATGCTCTGGCCTGTGCGCATTGCGCTCGCAGGCAAGACCGTGACCCCTGGCGGCGCGATCGAGATTGCCGTGCTGCTCGGCCGCGAAGAGAGCATGAAGCGGCTGCGCGCGGGGCGCGCCTTGCTCGAAGCCTGACCGCTGAAGGGCCGGGATATGCGCCGGCCTTCCCCTGCGGGTCGACCGCGGGTTCTTCTAAAGAGACGGGGTACGTTTTCTTTTCTTGAAGAAAAGAAACAAAAGACACTGCGGGCGAGGGGGATTGGCTGCGGATGAAGGCATCCCTCGCCGCGGCATTCCGGCCGATGACAACGCAGGATTCGCCTGCGTTTGCCCGTTCGCGGCGCTGCGCTTCCCCTGCGGGTCGACCGCGGGTTCCTCTAAAGAGACGGGGTACGTTTTCTTTTCTTGAAGAAAAGAAACAAAAGACACTGCGGGGCGAGGGGGATTGGCTGCGGATGAAGGCATACCTCGCCGCGGCATTCCGGCCGATGACAACGAAGAAAAGAAGACCCGTGTTTCACGATGCAGCCGTGCCCCCGCGGCAGCGTCAGAATAGCGCAGCCCCCAATTTGATTTTCTTTTGCTTCTTTTCTTCTAAAAAGAAAAGAAGAGAAAGGTTTTCCGAAATGCAGTTTATTGATAAAGCACGCATCGTCATCAAGGCCGGCAACGGCGGTAACGGCTGTGCAGCCTTTCACCGCGAGAAGTACGTTGCCCGCGGCGGCCCCTCCGGCGGCGACGGCGGACGCGGCGGCGACCTCATCTTTGAAGCGGATCCGCGCCTGTCCACGCTGCTTGAGTTCAAGTTCCAGCGGCATTTCCGCGCGGAGAACGGCGGCGGCGGCCAGCCCGAAATGAAGAGCGGCAAGGACGGCGAATCGCTCGTCGTTCGCGTGCCTGTCGGCACGGTCGTGCGTGACCTCGAGACCGGAACGGTCATCGCCGACATGAACGAAGCGGGCAAGCGCCGCACCGTGCTCAGGGGCGGCCGCGGCGGCAAGGGCAACGCCCGCTTTGCCACGCCGACGCGTCAAAGCCCCCGCTTTGCACAGGACGGCCAGAAAACCGAGGATCGCGAGGTCGAGCTGGAGCTGAAAACCATCGCCGACGTAGGGCTCATCGGCCTGCCCTCCGTGGGCAAGTCCACCATCCTGTCCGTGCTGACCGCCGCAAAGCCGAAGATCGCAGCCTATCATTTCACCACGCTCACGCCCAACCTCGGCGTGGCCACGCGGCACGGCCGCTCGTTCGTGCTCGCGGATATTCCGGGTCTCATCGAGGGCGCGGCGGAGGGCGCAGGGCTCGGACATGACTTCCTGCGCCACATCGAGCGCACGCGCATCCTCGTGCACGTGCTGGATGCAGCGGGAAGCGAGGGCCGGGACCCGCTTGACGACTTTGAGAAGATCAATGCGGAGCTTGCAAAGTTCAGCCCCGCGCTCACGGAGCTGCCGCAGGTCGTCGCGCTCAACAAGACCGACCTCCCCGATGCTGCGGAGCGCCTGCCCGCTTTGCAGTCTGCGCTCTCCGAACGCGGCTATCGCAGCTTCCCTGTGTCCGCCGCGACGGTGCAGGGCTTTGACGCGCTGCTCGACCACCTTGTCGAGACGCTCGATAAGCTGCCGCCCGTGCTGGAATACCCTGAGGAGGAGCTGGACGTCGGCCCCGCCTATGAAAAGGGCTTCACCATCGAGCGCAGAGCCGACGACGGCGCTTACGTCGTATCCGGCGGCGACGTGCAGCGGCTGCTCGATACCACCGATCCGAACGACGAGGCGTCCATGCGGCGCTTCCAGCAGCTGCTCATCCGCTACGGCATCATCACCGCGCTTCGGGAAATGGGTGCGGGCGAGGGCGATACCATCTGCCTCGGCGGCTGGGAATTTGACTTTGTAGACTGACGCCGGCCTGTCCCGGCGCGCGGTATGGAACGCAAGATTTGAAGGAGGAATTTGTCCATGAAACAGACGCTGACCTTTTTCCGCTGCGCGCACTGCGGCGCGATCCTGTCCGAGCTGCGCCGCGGCGCAAGGCCCCTGTGCTGCGGCGAACCCATGTGCGCGCTCACGCCCAATGCGGCTGTCGCCTCGCTCGACCGGCATCTGCCCTATGTGGAGATCGGCGGCGACCAGCTCACCTGCCGCGTCGGCATCGAGCCGCATGAGATGACCGAGGCGCACTTTATCGAGTGGATCTGCCTCGAAACGGTCAAGGGCTACCAATGGAAGCAGATGCAGCTCGGCGAGGATGCGGTGCCGCAGGCGGAGTTTAAGATTGCGGACGATCTGCCCGTCGCCTGCTACGCCTACTGCAATCTGCACGGGCTGTGGCGCACGTCCATCTGAATCGATCGCAACATAACGAAAGGATTCCTATATGACTGGCAAAGAACGCGCGGTTTTCCGCAAACAAGCAAACACGCTCACGCCCATCTTTCAGATCGGCAAGGGCGATATTTCGGACAACATGGTCGAGGCCGTTGACGCTGCGCTTGAAAAGCGGGAGCTGATCAAGCTCTCCGTGCTTGAGACCGCAGGCTTGTCCGCCCGCGACGCAGCGGAAATGCTTTCCGCCGCAACGGGTTCGGAGGTTATCCAGTGCATCGGCCGCAAATTTGTGCTCTATCGGAAGCGTGAGGAGGACTGACCTCCTCCGTTCCCGTTCAGCGCTGCTTCTTCCCCGGTGTCCGTATGGCCGGGGCTTCTTTTACGATGGGGAATAACTATGAACTTCAAAAAGAAATTTATCGGCGATAAAGCATTCTATTCCATGGTTCTTGCGCTTGCCGTTCCTGTCATGATCCAGAACGGCATCACGAACTTTGTCGGTCTGCTCGATAACATCATGGTCGGACAGGTCGGCACAGAGCAGATGTCGGGCGTCGCGATCGCGAATCAGCTCGTGTTCGTATTCAATCTCTGCATATTCGGCGGCGTGTCCGGCGCGGGCATTTTCGGCGCGCAGTTTTTCGGCAAGGGCGACAGCGATGGCGTGCGGGATATCCTGCGCATCAAGCTCTGGCTCGCACTCGTGCTGTCCGTTGCGGCCGGGGTCGTGTTCACATTCTGGAGTGAGCCGCTGATCAGTCTGTTTCTCCATGAGGGCAGCGAATCGGGCGATCTCGCCGCCACGCTTCTCTATGGCAAGCAGTATCTTTCGCTCATGCGTCTGCTGCTCGTTCCCTTTGCGCTCGTGCAGGCTTACGCGAGCACGCTTCGCGAGACCGGCGAAACGAAGCTGCCCATGCAGGCGGGCGTCGTCGCCGTGCTTGTGAACCTTGTGTTCAATTATCTGCTGATCTACGGCAAGCTCGGGTTCCCTGTGCTCGGCGTACGGGGCGCTGCGATCGCGACTATCCTTTCGCGTATCGTGGAGGCGGGCATTGTGATCGCATGGACGCATCGAAACCGCGAACGCAATCCGTTCGCCGTCGGTCTGTACCGGACGCTGCGCGTCCCCTCTGCGCTGCTCGGGCAGGTCGCAGTCAAGGGCTCCCCGCTGCTCGTGAACGAGGCGCTCTGGTCCATGGCCATGACGACGCTTGCGCAGTGCTACTCTTTGCGCGGGCTTGCGGTCGTTGCCGCTGTCAATATCACTTCGACGATCACGAACCTGTTCAACATCGTGTTCATGTCGCTCGGCAGCAGCATCGGCATCATTGTGGGGAACCTGCTCGGCGCGGGAAGGATGCGCGAGGCGCGCGACGCGGACAACAAGCTCATCGCCTTTTCCGTGGCGAGCTGCCTGCTCGTCGGCGCAATCATGGCCGTGGTGGCGCCGCTGTTCCCGCGGCTGTACAACACGACGGACGAAGTGCGGCGGCTTGCGGAAAGCATGATCCTGATCTCCGCTGCAATCATGCCCTTCCACGCCTTTACGCACGCAACATACTTTACGCTGCGTTCCGGCGGAAAAACCTTCGTCACGTTTTTGTTTGACAGCGTGTTTGTCTGGGCGGTCAACGTACCGATCGCCTTTGTGCTGTCGCGTTTTACCGGGCTCCCGATCCTGCCGCTGTTTGCGGTCTGTCAGTCCATCGAGATCCTGAAGAGCTTCATTGGCTATTTCTTTGTCCGCTCCGACGTATGGATGCAGAACATTGTCGGCTGATGCCGGGTGGTGATCGCACGAAAAAACTCCGTATGACCGAGTCATACGGAGTTCTCTTTTTTAGCGATCGATCGTTCGATCAGTCTTCTTTGCAGCCGCAGCCGCAGTCATGCTCGTGCTCTTCGCAGCCGCAGCCGCACTCGCACTCGTCGTCCTCGTCATCCCAGGACGCAATACGGTCTTCGACGATCTTGATGAGCTCTTCCATCTTGTCCTCATCGGCGGGGAGAAACTCTTCCATCTCGCCGTTTACGACGACCTTCATGATATAGACCTCGGTCTCATGCTCGCACTCTTCGTCCTCGCAGTCGCAGTCCTCTGTATCCATGAGCACGGCGTACTCCTGGTCCTCGTGATCAAAATAATCGATGACCTCAAGCTCGAACTCGTTGCCTTCATCATCGGAGAATACGACGACATCCCGTTCTTCTTCCATGGTTGTTACCACCTTTCCACATGATGCCATTATTGTACCCTACTTCTTGCAAATGTTCAACGGAATCTTTTGTGAATTCCGCTTCTCCCTTCCCCCTTCTTTTCTTTTTAGAAGAAAAGAAGCAAAAGAA
>ULQM01042473.1_pt1 | contig 54472 bp, 52 predicted proteins | sample 1954451 | NCBI WGS metagenome assembly ULQM01 (sample SAMEA4835655, study PRJEB28245) | human gut metagenome | biome: gut microbiome; material: fecal sample | place: Denmark | collected 2008 | reverse complement strand
CCCGACGCCGGGTTCCGTGCCGTCCCCGACACGAGCCCCCTCGCCGACCGCTGGCTCGCCTGGTGCGCGGGGCTCGGCTTCTTCGGCAAGAACCACTGCCTCATCCATCCCCGGTACGGGTCTCTCTTCACCATCGGCGCGCTTCTCACCACGCTCAGCGCCGCCCCCGACCGTCCCATGGAGGGCAGCTGCGGCAGCTGCCGCCGGTGCATCGATGCCTGCCCGGGCCGGGCTCTTTCTGAAACATCTATGAATCCGTGGCGCTGCAAGTCCTACCTGACCCAGAAAAAGGAAGCCCTCACTGACGAAGAAAAAGCCATTCTCCGCCGCACGCCCCTCATCTTCGGCTGCGACGAATGCCAGCGCTGCTGCCCGCGGAACGGGAATGCCGCTCCTTCTCCTCTGCCGGAGATCCGGGAAGACCGCATCCCCCTCCTTACAAAAGAAACACTCGCCTCCCTCTCCAACAGGGCTTTTGAAAAGCGATTCCGCGGCTACGCTTTCGCATGGCGCGGCAAAAAAATACTGGAACGCAACCTGGACATCCTGGAAGGCAGCCCGCGGACTGAAAATTCCCCTGAAACATAAGACGCACAAAAAAAGCAGGTACTCAGCTTTGAGTCCTGCTTTTTCTGTCTGTCAAAATCCGAAAAGCGACAGCTGCTCTTCATCGGGCAGCCCTTTCAAAATGCCCATGCCGTCCATGGTCTCCATGAGGGTCTGGCTCACCTTTGCCCGCTTCTGGAGATCCTCTTTCGAAGTGAACGCGCCGTCTTCCCTGGCGCGGACGATCATCTTCGCCGCCTGATTGCCGAGGGCGGGGATGCAGTTGAACGGCGGCAGGATCTTCCCGTCCACGATGAGGAATTCCGTCGCGCTGGAACGCATGAGGTCGATGGGAAGAAATTCATAGCCGCGGAGATACATTTCCGCGGCCACTTCCGTGACGACGGCGTTCTTTTTGTCCACATCACTGACATTATCCATAGTATTTGCCCGGGCGATCTCCGCTTTCTGCGCTTCCAGCCCTTTCAGATTCACGAGAGCGTTGAACTTCCCTTCCGCGCGGATCGTGAAATACGACGCGTAGAAGGCAAGCGGCTGGTAGACCTTGAACCAGGCGATGCGGAAGGCCATCATGACGTACGCCACGGCGTGCGCCCGCGGGAAGAGGTAGGATATCTTCTTGCACGAATCAATGAACCATTCCGGCACTTTCGCCTTGCGGATGGCGTCTTCATTGTGAGACAGATTGCCTTTCTTGTCGGCTTTTTCCAGGCCCTTTCCCTTGCGGACGTTTTCCATGGTCTTGAAGGAAATGAGCGGCTCCACACCGTGCTCAATGAGATAGTTCATCACGTCGTCGCGGGTAGAAATGGCTTCTTCCAGTTTGACCGTGCCGTTTTTGATCAGGTCCTGCGCATTGCCCACCCACACATTCGTGCCGTGAGAAAAGCCTGAAATGCGGACGAGCTCGGAGAAATTCTTCGGCTTCGTATCTTCCAGCATCTTCCGCACGAAAAGCGTGCCGTACTCGGGAAGGCCCAGCGAACCCACCGTATTTCCCCTGTTTCCGATGATCTTCGCCAGATCATCCGGTGTATAGCCGAGAGCGTCTGTGGAGCGGAAAATGGACACCGTTTTCTGGTCGTCGAAGGGAATGTGGAGCGGGTCGATGCCGGTGATATCCTGGAGCATGCGGATGACTTTCGGATCGTCGTGGCCAAGTATGTCCAGTTTCAGCATGCGCCCGGAAATGGAGTGGTAATCGAAATGGGTCGTGATGGTACCCGGGATGCGGTTGCCGTCCTCGTCCTTTTCGTACTTTTTATCCGCCGAATACTGAAGAGGCGTGAAATTGTGGATATCCATATCGCGGGGGCAGACCATGATGCCCGCCGGGTGCTGGCCGGTATTCGTCTTCACGCCGAGCACGCCGCCGGCGATCTTTTCCAGATAAATATCATTGCATGAAAGGCCCCGCACTTCCGCGTACCGACGCGCGACGCCATAGGCGTTCTTCTCCTGAAGGCCGGAGATGGTCCCGGCGCGGAAGACATTGTCTCTGCCGAAAAGCTCTTCCGTGTACTTGTGCGCCACGCTCTGGTCGTCGCCGGAAGAAAAGTTCAAATCGATATCAGGCACCTTGTCCCCGTCAAAGCCGAGGAACACCGCAAAAGGAATATTGTGGCCGTTCTTATTGAGCGGCGCGCCGCACTGCGGGCAGGGTCTGTCCGCCAGGTCGAAACCGCCGCCTACGGAGCCGTCCGTGTAGAAATGCGTCCAGTGGCATTTCGGGCAGACGTAGTGCGGCGGGAGGGGATTCACTTCCGTGATGCCCGCCATGGTGGCGACAAAGGAGGAGCCTACGGAGCCCCGGGAGCCGACCAGGTAGCCTCTGTCGTTGGAGTGCTTCACCAGCTTGTGGGCAATGTAGTAGAGGACGCCGTAGCCGTGCTTGATGATCGGCGTCAGTTCCTGCTTCAGCCGCGCCTCAACGAGTTCCGGCAGCGGGTCGCCGTATATGGCTTTCGCGTTATCATAGCACATCTTCACGAGCGCTTCGTCGGCGCCGGAGATCTTCGGGTTATAGGATTTCCATTCTTCCGCGAGCGGTTCCAGCCTTTCACACATGGCTGCGATCTTCCGCGTATTGGTCACGACGATCTCATAGGCCTTTTCCGGCGGGAGATAATCAAATTCCGCCAGCATTTCCTTTGTCGTGCGGATAAAAACGGGCGGATGGTCGCCTTTCTGCCCCGGCTTGTCCCATTTGGCGAGGAGAATATCCCGGTTGATCTGGTCTTCCCGGAAAAGAAAATGCGCGTCCGAAGTGGCGCAGCAGGGAATGCCCGCCTTGTCGGCGATGTCGATGACTTTCCTGTTCAGCGCCTGCAGATCTTTCACGCCGGTGATCTTCGGGAATTTATCATCGCTCATGAGGAATTCGTTATTCCCGAGGGGCTGCACTTCCAGATAGTCGTAAAATTTCGCCAGCTTGATCAGTTCTTCGTCGCTCTTCTCCGCGAGGACGGCCCGGAAAAATTCTCCCATCACGCAGGCCGAGCCGTAGATCAGTCCGTCGCGAAGCTCTTCCAGAAGAGGTTTCGGGATAAGCGGACGCTTCTTGTAATATTTCAGGCAGGAGAACGTGACGAGGCGGTACAGATTGCGCAGGCCCGTCATATTTTTCGCGAGGATGATGATGTGGCTGTACTTCTGCCGGTCCGTATCGATATCGTCGGGGATCTTCTCGATCATGTAGCCTTCCATGCCGTAGAGGATCTTCACATTGTATTTCTTCGCGTAGTCCTGGATCTTCGGGAAGGCCTGGATAACACCGTGGTCGGTGAAGGCGATGGCCGGCGCGCCCCACTTCGCCGCGGTCTTCACCGCTTTTTCCGCGTCGATGAGGCCGTCCAGGCTCATTTTCGTGTGCAGGTGGAGCTCCACCCGCACTTCTTCCGCGTCGTCTTCATGATCGATCTCCGCGGTCTCGCCTTTTTCCATCTGCACGATATTCATGGTGAGGCCGCCGGAAAATTTATCGATCCGCACATTGCCGCGGATGCGCACGGTCATGCCGGTCTTCAGATTTTTGTCCGCCGCTTCCGCTTCCCCGGCATTGTCGAAGAAGCGTTTGCAGTTCATGCCGTTCGTATCATCCGCCACTTTCAGGATATACAGTTTTTTATTGTCCCGAAGCTCCCGGGAATCAAAAGAAACGAGCGTCCCCTGAATGACGGCGCCGTCTGTTTCTTCCGTGATGGAAGAGATGGGGACCGCTTCGCCCCGGATGGGCTTCTTTCCGATGAAGATGCCGCTGAAGGCTTTTTTCTCATCCTTTTTCGCGGCCGGGCGCATCTCATCCGCGGAGAGCACGTCGTGAAGGGAAGGCAGGCCGCCGGGCATGGCAAAGCCGCCGCTCCGCGGCGCTTCGTCAAAAACTTCCTCCGGCTCTTCCGCCGTGCACGACGCCGCCAGGATGTCTTCCGGCGTGGGCGGACGGTACCCGCCTTCTTGTTCGTCATCGGGAAGCGGGATCTCTTCTCCGCAAAGCGGTTCTTCTTCAGGGAGCGGAGCCTCTTCCGGAAGAGAAGAAGCCAGAGTCAGTCCCTCATGCGGCACGCGGCGGAATATCGCTTCCGTCACGTCCTCCCCATTAATGAGGATCTCTTCCACACCGATGAGCGCCGCCCCCATGCCGGAGAGCGCATGGAGCGCCGCCGCCTGGTCTTCCGCCTGGATGTACCAGGCGCGGCTCTCCGTATCTATTTCCATCAGCGTGATCGTGCCGCCGTTCTGCCGGCAGCGGAGCCGGTATTTCGCCATGCAGTCCCCTTCTTCCTTTATCTTTCAGCGGCGGCCGGTCCTGTCTCCGGCTGCGCCTCTGCGGGCGCTTTCTTCGCCGTCTCTTTCTTTTTCTTCTGTTCCGCGGCGGCCTTCTTTGCCGCGTTCTCTTTCTCTATATCCGCTTTCATTGCTTTTTCGCTGTTGTACGTAATGACCGTATCCACGGCGTCATAGACAGAGCGGAAGCTGTCATACTGCCCGGAGCCGTCGGAAAAAGTCACGCGCCGGATGACGGTCGCGTCGCAGCCGTCGCTGCCTTCTTCCGTCTTTTTCTCTTCTTTCTGCGACGGATCGACTTTCCGTACCGTCTTATGCGGGAGCGTTTTACATTCCGTCTCCTGCACCACCGCCGACTGCGGCTCATCTCTCCTGCTGCCGAGGATGCGCACCGTGAGAGCGCCCGGCTCATAGTCCGCCTGGATATAGACCGGACCGGAGAGCGTATTCACGAAGCGGAAATCCAGGTATTTGTCCGCCACCGTCGCGTCCTGTCCGATCGGCACATAGGCGACCGGCGCGAAATGGCAGGTCCGCTCCGTCACGGCAAGCCCCGCAAGGAGCACCGCGTTGAACAGCGTGGTGCTCACCTGGCACACGCCGCCCCCCGCGTCGGGCACGAGCTTCCCGTCAATAAATACCGGCGCGTCGAGATAGCCGTTCGCCTTCGTACGGAGACCCGTCGCCTCGTTGAAAGAGAAAGATTCTCCCGGCATCAGGATCCGCCCGTCGATGCTGGCCGCGGCGCGGGCGATATTGCTGCACCGGTTCTCATCCATGGAAAAATAGGTGGTATATTCCGCCAGCACCCGGTCGATCTTCTTTTTCGCCTCCGCCCCGGCGGCGTCTTTCTTTTCCTCCTGCACGGGGATCAGCACTGTCCCGCTCTGCCCGGAGAGAAGCTGCGCTTCCGCCAGCGACCAGAGCAGCGCCGTATCGATCTTCATGGACGGCCGCCCTTCCGTGAAGGTCACAGACCCGTCCCCGCCGATCACCGGCCGGGACGCTTCCGGCGGACGGCTGTATTCCCGCGCCAGTGCGGCGATCTTTTTCTCCAGCCTGTCTCGGTCATAGAGGATGCGGAGATGCGTTTCTTTCCTGCCGAGGATCGCCTCCCACCGCACGGCCCAGTCGGAGAAGAAACCTCCGTCTCTTCCCAGCGCGAGGAGGCGGGCCGCTTCCGCTTCCGCATCCATCTTCACGCCAAGGTCCGCGAAAGGCCAGACTTCCCGTATGGCTCCGTGCTCCACCGTGAGCGACCGCCCGGACAATTTTTCATTTTTCTCCCGCACGAAAGCTTCCACTTCGCCGCGGGTCATGCCACCGGCCTGCACGCCGTCCACAGAGACGCCCTGAATGACCGCGCCGCTCCCGGTGCAGGCAAAAGGCGCGGCTGCCGCCGCGATGCACAGCACGGCCGCCGCCGCGATAAACAGATTTCTCTTCATTTCCGTATTTCCATCTCCCGTTCCGCCGCCTTCAGACCGGCCTCTTTCCGCCGGTGACGCCGCGCCTTCCCGGTTTCCCCCGCAGGCAGAAGCGGAGGAGCACGTCGGCGAGCTCCTCTCCGCCTCCGCCGAGGCGACGGCGGTACTGATACCGGAAGAGCGCCAGCAGGAAATCTTCCGCTTCCTTCTCCGTCACTTTCGCCGCGGAAGCTTCCAGCCCTTTCAGCTGCCACTGCCCGCGCAGGCCGAGGAGCGATATTTTCTCCAGAGAAGACGCATGATTCCGGGAAAGCTCTTTCAGCATCTTGATCTTCCGGAACTGCGCCGCCAGAAATCCCACATTTTTCAGCTCCGCATCGGTGCTCGTGAACACTCTCGGCGCGTCGGCGCGCACCGCTTCCGCGTCCCTGTCCAGGAGCCGCTCAAAAAAGCCGAATATCCCCTGATCCATATAGTCGGTGAGAGCCTCTTCCAGCAGCGTTTTCGTCACCTGCTTCGCTTCTCCGCACATCAGTATTATTTTATCACATTCCGTTTCAAGGAAAGGCTGAGAGATCTCCGCCCACGACGACAGCGCCTCCTCCAGGTACGCCCGCGCGTCCGGGGCGAGCCGCTTTCCCGCGTCGTACAGGTATTCCTCCATGCGCTGCGCCCCATCCTGGGGCTTCATGAACCCGCACTCGATGACCGATGCGAAATCAAGGAGCGCCTTCACCGCTTTCGTCCGCTTGTCCGGCTTTCCGTCCAGCGTCATCACCGCGAATATCTCCGGTCCTGCCGACTTCAGCGTCTCCAGAAACGCCGCGTAAGGCTTTTCGTCTTCCTTCCGAAGCGCTTTTTTCAGAAAGAACGGATTCCTGAGGATCACCGCCGTCTCCGCGGAAAAGAGCGACTGTCCTTCGATGCTGTCCCGGTATTCCTCGAAGCTCCCCGTCCCGTCGAATACGATCGGGTCCGGCGGATCTCCCTTGAAATACCGGCGGATCAGCTCTTCCCGCTTCGACTGGACGAGCGCCGTATCTTCGCCGCACACCAGCCATATATTTTTCTGCCTGACTTTGACTGCCATAGTTCCTCCGTCACCGCGCGCCTTTCACGGAAAAGACCGGCTCCGTCAGGCCGCTCGCTCTGTATTTTTCCATCTCCCACCCGCCGCCGCGGAAGGAGAGCGTCACCATGCCGTCCAGCCAGGGATCGCCCACAGGGATGCCTGTGAGGAGAAAATAGTCCCTGTCCTCGCCCGCTTCCCGCGAGCGGTTCCCCGCATAGACCGCGGCGGCCGGATGAAGCGCTTCCATTGTATCATGATTTACCGCCCCGCGAAATGCGGCGGCCCCGCCGAACCAGAACCACCGCGCCGCCTGCGGCCTTTCTTCCATGAGCGGTCCGCCGCCGTCGAAATAGAAGCCGTTCCCGCCGGACACGACGGCCCAGCTCTTTCCGTCCGACACAGCCCGCGTCCCGTCGGACAGCGTGAGATCGAACGTCTCCGCCCGGCGCACGGTGCTCTCCGGGTGGGACGCCGCAAAGTCCGCAGCAGCCCCGCTTTCTCCGGCGAGCCAGATCTCCCGCACAGGCAGATCCAGCGTAAATGGAGACACGCCGCGGGCCCCGCTGAAATCGACGATCACCACGTCCGCCCGGCTGATGCCGCGGTACGTCAGCGCCGGAAGCAGCTCCCGCTCTCCGATATCGAAGGAAAGGCCTCCGTCTTTGTAATAGACGATGGTCTTCTTTCCGTCCGTCAGCACAGCGGCGCGGGACGCCCCCAGATCAGGCGCGAAAAATTCCGCCTCCGCCGTCCGCCATCGTTCCCACGCGAAGCCGCCCAGCAGGAACAGCGCCAGAGAAGCCGCCGCCGCTTTCCGCCGCCGGTCCGCGCTCCACCACCGCCGCGTCCCCGCCAGCAGGAGACCGCCGTAATACAGCGCCGCCTCCCCCGCGGCCATGCCGCCTGTGAGCAGCACCGCATGCGGCAGCCGGGAAAGAACTGATGCCGACCGGAGCGCCGCCCACACGAGATAATCCGCCAGCTGTAAAAATCCCCCCGCCAGCGGCGGGATCACGGCGATCCAGACCGCCGCCATGAGCCCAAGAATGATCGACCATTCCAGAAGAGGCGTCACGACGAGATTCGCCGGCACAAAGTACAGCGGCAGCTGATGGAAATCATACAGCACCACCGGCACGGTCAGGACCTGCGCCGCGAAGGCGAGGGCCGTTCCCTCAGCGACCCATCGGGGCAGACGCGGCACGCGCCGGAGCGCTCTGAGGAAGGGCCCGTAGAAAAGCAGGATCCCTGCCGACGCGCCGACGGAAAGCTGGAAGCTCACGTCAAAAAGATAGAAGGGATCCCACAGGAGCATGCCGAAGGCCGCCGCGCCGAGAAGGTGAAGCCCCTCCCGCTCCCGCCCGAAAAAGAGCGCCCCCGCGGAAAGCACGCCCATCGCCGCCGCGCGGATGACAGGCGGCACGAATCCCGCCAGCGCCGCGTAGAAGACGATGGCCGCCGCGGCCAGGGGAAAGACGGCCTTTTCCGGCAGGCGCAGCCACCGGCCGAGGAGGCAGAGAAATCCGAAAAGCAGTGCCACGTGCGAACCGGAAACGGAAAGAATGTGAACGATCCCCGTCCGTGTAAAATCGTCCAGCACGCCCTCGGGGAGCTCCTGATAATGTCCGCCGAAGAGGAGCGTCATCAGCACCTTGAGACGCTGTCCGTCCATGTACGGCGCGAACGCCGTCCGCAGCGCGCCCGTGCACCGCGCGGAAAACGCCGCCAGTCTCTCCGTGCCCGCTGCCCCTTCCGCCCGGACACCGCCGGTGTCTTCCACATAGATTCTGCCGATAAGGCGCTGGCTCTTGTACCGGCTCTCCAGATCCATTTTCCCCGGATTTTTATAAAAGCGGAATGACGTGAGCTTCCCCTTCGCCGACACCGCCGTATCCGGAGGGAACGCCTCGGCTTTCCCGTCCCACGGCGCATAGATATAGACCGCTCCCCGCATCTCTCCCGTTTCCCCGCTAGTATAGCGCACCGAAGAAAGTTCCGCAGGATACCGGATATACCCGTCCGGCCCGGCTCTGCACAGCGCCTCACCCGATACGGTCCCGTAAAATACGCCTTCCGTTCCGGCCCTGTCCGCGGACTGCCGCTCCCAGTCCGCCTCCGCCAGTCCCATGCGCGCCGCGCCGCAGGCGCACAAAAAAAGCAGCGCCATTCCTCATGCCGCCGCCTTTTTTCCCCTGACCGCCGCCGCGAAGGAAATGCACGCGAAAAGAACGCCCGCCGCGGCGCAGGGCATGACGGGAAGTCCGCCCCGCTCTCCCAGCCATATCCCGGCAGCCAGCGCGCACGCGCTCCATACGATCAGGTATTTTTCTCTCATAACGTGATCCTGTCGGCGATCTTTCCATACCGCCCCTCGCCGATGGAAGGCACTTTCATCAGATCTTCCTTTTCCGCGAAAGGCCCGTGCTCCGCGCGGTAATCAAGGATCTTCTTCGCCGTCACTTCGCCGATGCCGGGCAGCGTCTCCAGCTCCGCCGCGCCGGCGGTATTGATATTCACCACGGACTCATCCGCGGCCGTTACCCGATCCGGATCGACAGGAATGTGCACCCGCTCCCCGTCGCTGAGCTCCTTCGACAGGTTCACCGCCTCCACATCGGCATAGGGCACCACATCTCCCGCCGCTTTGACCAGCTCATACACACGGCTTCCCTCAGGCACTTCGTATACGCCGGGATGCTTCACGCCTCCGGAAATATAGACCGTCACAGCGGGGGCGCGTTCTTCCGCCGCCGCGCCGGATTCCACGAAGACCGTCTCCTCCTCTGAAAAAGAAACCGCCCCGTACAGCGCGATGCCGGCAAGACAGACCGCGGCCGCGCAAAAAAGAAGGAGGTATCTCCGATCTGCCGCTCTCCAATCTGACAGCCGCATACCGCGCCTCCTTCCGCCTGTCTCATTTCAAATCTTTCCCCTATTTTACTACTGAAAAAGGCGCCCTGCGGAAAGAGCGTCTTTATTCTCTGATATTTTATACTTTTAAGAATCGTTATTCCTGCCGGCTCAGCAGGTACTGATAGACCTCGCGCCGGGAAAGCTTCCACTTCGCCGCCGCTTTCCGCGCCGCTTCCTTCACGGGCATTTCCGCGGCGTATGCCTCGGCATCTTCCTGCCAGCTTCCCGATGCTTCCTCTTCCTCCGCTTCGCCGTTGAATCCTTCCACAAGCACCACATACTCGCCGCGGGGTTCTTCCGTCTCCGCTGCCGCGAGAAGCCCGGAAAGCGTGTCCCTGCGGAAAGTCTCAAATTTCTTCGTCAGCTCCCGCGCCGTCACCGCCCGGCGGTCGCCCAGCGCGGCGAGGAGCAGTTTCAGCGTTTCTTTCAGCCGATGAGGCGCTTCATAGAAAATGAGCGTGAAAGGAATGCGCCGCACCGACTCGAGGAGCGCTTTCCGGTTCGCCGCCGTCCTCGGCAGGAATCCCACGAAAACGAACTGCCGCGCGTCGAGCCCGGAAGCGACGAGCGCCGTGAGCGCCGCATTCGGGCCGGGGAGCGGGATCACGGAAATTCCTTCCGCCAGAGCGAGCCGCACCAGGTCCGCGCCGGGGTCGGAAATGACGGGCATCCCTGCGTCGCTCACCTGCGCCACGGTCTTCCCCGCGAGAAGCGCTTCGATGAGTTTCGGCCCGGCTTCCTTTTTATTATGTTCATGATACGACACCACCTGCCGCTCGATGCCGAGATGCGTCAGCAGGATGCGGGTATGGCGCGTATCTTCGCACGCCACCACGTCCGCCGCGCGCAGCACCGCCGCCGCGCGCTCCGTCATATCCCCCAGATTTCCGATAGGCGTCGGCACAAGGTACAGCGCGCCCTTTTCCAATTCTTCCATAATGCCTCATTTCTTTCCGTAGATGCGCAGGATTTCTTCCGTATACCTGCCGTCCTTTTCATGCACGATGAGCGGCGGCCCGATCTTCACATCCGCCCGTCCGCCGTACTTCCACTCGCAGAGCAGCCGAGACGCCTCCTCTCCCTCATGGCTGTACACGAAACGGAGCCGCTTTGCCTCCATGCGGTGCGCCCGCCCGCAGGCAATGAGATCGCAGAGTCTGTCCGCGCGGTGCACCATGGCGAGCCGCCCGCCGTAGCACAGCAGGTACTGCGCCGCGCGAAATACATCGTCCAGCGACGCCGTCAGCTCATGGCACGCCGCCGCCACACCCGCCTTACCGCTGAGCCGCCCCGTTCCCGCCGCGCGGTACGGCGGATTCACCACCACAGAGGTGAACGCGCCGGACGGGAAAAGCGTCTCAGGGCGCGTATAGTCCCCCTCCGTGATCCGTATCCGGTCTTCCCGGTGATTTCCTGACACGCTCCGCGCCGCCATGTCCGCCGTGACGGGATTCATCTCGATGCCCGTCACATTTTCCGCGCCGAATGCCGTGAGCAGCAGCGGGATCACCGCCGTTCCCGTACCCAGATCGGCGATCCGGTCTCCCCGGCGGATCTTCACAAAATGCGCCAGCAGCACCGAATCGATGGAAAAGCAGAACTGATCCGGCCTCTGGATGATCTTCATGCCGTCCCGCACCAGATCATCCAGCCGTTCGCCTTCTTTCAATATAAAATCCACTATGTTTTCTCCTCGAAAAAAGGCAGCTCCCGCTGCCTTCTGTTTCAGCCGTTCTCCATCGGCACGATCTCGTCCCAGGGGATCATCTTCGTCTTCTGCCCGCCCATTTGCACTTTCGCGAGCCGCTTCTGCGCGTTTACATAGACGATGCACCCTTCGCCGCTGTCCGTGACGACCTTCATTCCTACGCGGAGAGCCGGCGTCTCCCCGCCCTTCCGGTCCGCGGCAGCCAGCTTCTGGCACTTCAGCTCGCCCGACGCATACATATCATTCTCATAGCGCAGGCAGCACATCAGGCGGCCGCACACGCCGGAGATCTTCGTCGGATTGAGAGAGAGTCCCTGCACCTTCGCCATCTTGATGGAGACCGGCGCGAAATCACCGAGAAAAGACGCACAGCACAGCGCCCTGCCGCAGGGGCCGATGCCGGAGACCTGTTTCGCCTCATCCCGCACGCCCACCTGCCGCAGCTCGATCCGCGTGTGGAAGACCGACGCCAGATCCTTTACGAGCTCCCGGAAATCCACCCGTCCTTCCGCGGTAAAGAAAAAAACGATCTTGCTCCGGTCAAAGGTGTACTCCACGCGGAGCAGCTTCATGGGACACTTGAATTTTTCGATTTTTTTCAGGCATACGTCGAAAGCGTATTCCTCCCGCTTCCGGTTCCTCTCCAGCTGGAGGAGATCCTTCTCCGTCGCCTTCCGGAGGATCGGCTTCAGCTCGCCGTCCGCCTCCGTCCGCTCCACTTCCCGCGGAAGCGTCGCCACATACCCGTACTCCATGCCCCGCGCCGTCTCCACGATGACGCCGTCGCCCTCGTGCAGCTCCAGCCCGTTGGGCGCGAAATCATAGATCTTTCCGGCCCGTTTGAACCGGATCCCTGCTACCGTTTCCATCTATCTGTGCCTGTCCTCCCGGATGCGAATCAAAGAAATCAGGATCATATCCCATATATTTTTCACAGAAATATACCGGCGGCACGCTTCATCCGCCTGTTTCAGCACTTCCAGCGCTTCTTCCGCCCGTCCGCCGCTCCACGCGGGCGCGATGCGGCGCTCCCGCGCCTCCGCCCGGCGGCACCGCGCCAAATCGGCTTCCGGCGCTTCCGACAGCACCATCAGATCGCGGCCGATCATAATCATCCACCGAAGCATCTTCCGAAATTCTTTCCTGTCCGCCGCCGCGGAAGACGCCGCCTCCGAGAAAGGCGTCCCGCTGTCCGTGAGCCGTTCCCAGAATTCCATGGCCGTATCCGGCTGCGGCGCGCCGCTCTCGCCGAACATCTCCAGGGTCATCCCCGGATTCCCCTCGGAAAGGAAGAACGCTTCTTCCAGCGCTTCGGGGCTCCCGAAATGAAATTCCTCCGGCCTCGCCGCGGCGAGCGCCTCATAGTCCGCCCGGCTGAGCGGGAAAAAGGGAAACCGCTCCGCCCGGGAAACGATCGTCGGCAGGAGCGCGTCCAGATCATGGGTAATGAGAATGAAGTACACATTCTCCGGCGGCTCTTCCAGCGATTTCAGCATCACATTCGCCGCCGCGGGCATCATGGTCTGCGCTTCGTCGATGACGCACACATGGAGCGCGCCGCCGAAAGACGGCATGGCATCCAGAAAGAGCCGCAGCTGATCGATACGCAGCTCGATGCCGGAAGGGCGGATATACCAGACGCTGTCCCCGGCAGCCGTCAGCACCGGCGCTTTCGCCGCCGCTTCATCATTCCAGGAAGCGGCTTCCTGAAAAATATCCTTTCCCGCGAGCGTTCCCGCCAAGTCGAGCGCGGCTGTAGTCTTTCCGAGGCCCTCCTCGCCGTAAAAGATCATCGTATGCGGCAGGCGCCCTTCCTCAAGAAGGCGGGACAGCTCCGCTTTCACCCGTGTCTGTCCGTACACATGAGAAAGAAACCCCATGCCGCCCTCCTTCACTGTTGTTTTCCGCCGCTGAAATCCCTATTTTATGCCTATCTGTTATATTATATGCGAAATACGCCGCATTTTCTACATGTCACCGCGCCCTGCCGGGCACCAAAAAAGCCGCGCTCCCGCGCAGCTCTTCCTCTCCTCAGTACGGATAATAATTGACGACGATAAATTCCGTGCGCCCGCTGTCCCGGTTGACATACTCGTGAGGAACGGACGATTCGGCGAGCCTGAGCGCATCCCCCTCGCGAAGCGCCCATTCTCCGCCGCCCGCGCGCACGGCGAGCGCGCCGCGCAGCACGTACACATATTCCTGCGACCGCCGGGAATGCCCCACCGTGGCATGCGCTGCTCCCTCTTCAAGCTCCGCGTAAAAAAACTCAAAATTCCGTTCCGCCGTACGGGGAAAATAACAGCGGATACGGTAATCGTCCCCGTCCCGCTGCTCGCCCACATCCTCCCGGCGGACGACGGCAGGCTCCCGCTCCCCCTGCTCCAGCAGGCGCGTATACGGCACCTGAAGACCGTTGGCGATCTTCCAGATCGTATTCACCGTGGGGTTCCCCGCGCCCCTTTCCATCTCCGACAGGACGGCCTTGCTGATCCCGCAGGCCCGCGACAAGTCCCCCAGAGACATTCCCCGTTTCCTTCGGAGCGCGCTCATATTTTCCGCAATGATCTTACCCGGTTCCATTCGGTATATCCTCCATATTGTATTTTGTATCGAACAATCATGTAATATAGCCAACACGCGTGTTCACTTTTTCTGACATTCATTCTGTATTTCAAACACCGGACAATTTCATTATAAAATGCCCGCGGAACGGCGCGCAAGCTGTCCGGTACGGAAAGGAGACCTTCTATGGTAAAAAAATTAGCGAGAGAAGAAGCCTGGGCGCTGCTCACGGAATACACGGAAACCGCCGCCCTCCGCCGCCACGCTCTGACAGTGGAAGCGGTGATGCGCCATTTTGCCCGCCTCGCCGGAGAGGATGAAGACATCTGGGGCGCGGCCGGGCTTCTGCACGACCTGGACTGGGAAAAATTTCCTGACAAACACTGCGCGAAAGCCGCGGAGATCATGCGCGCCCGCGGCATTGACGAGCTGTACATCCGCGCCATGCAGAGCCACGCCTGGGGACTCTGCACGGATGTCCGCCCAGAGAGCGCCATGGAAAAAACGCTCTTCACCATTGACGAACTGACAGGACTCATTTACGCGCTCTGCCTCATGCGTCCCTCGCGGAGCGTCCTCGATCTGGAAGTGAAATCGGTGAAGAAAAAATTCAAAGACAAATCTTTCGCCGCCGGCGTCAACCGTGATCTGATCCGCCAAGGATGCGAGATGCTCGGCATGACGCTGGACGACGTCATCCGTGAAACGATCGCCGGGATGCGGGAAGCCGCGCCCGCGATCGGCCTTCAGGGAACGCTCTGAAAAAAGAAAAGACCGGTGCTCATTTGCCGCACCGGTCTTTTTTACTGCCATATTTTTTCTATCTCCGTCACCCGCTCGGCGAAAGGCACCCCGGCCCGGCGGAAATGCTCTGCCGCCCGTGTTCCTTCGAGTCCGGTCAGAATGCCGAGGAACCGGAACCCTGCCGCTTCCGCGCCGAGCCTGTCCGCCTCCGAATCGCCGATCACCCAGATCTCATCCCCAGCTGCCGGTCTGACAGCTCCCGCCGCGTACTCCCTGTACGCCTCGGGACGGCGGCCGTAGGCCGCGCATTCATAGAGAAAAGGATGCGGCTTGTCCAGGGAAACGCCGCCCAGTTTTTTCGACGCTTCCCACGCGTCGCTTCCCGAGGCGATGAAGAGCGGATCGAAGCCTTCATACCAGCCGAACTGACGGAAAGGAATCTCCGTCTCTTCCCGGGAGCGGCCCGTCGCCACGGCGAGCTCCCAGCCCTCCGCCTTCAGCCGCCGAAAGAGCGCAAGGATTTCCCCCGCCGGCGCCAGCGGCTGTTCTTTCCGCAGAAATCCCTTCTTGCCCCCGCTCACAGGCAGCCGGCGGTTTCTCGCGATGAATCCGTCGTCGCCGAGATACCACGACTGAAAGGCTTCCGCGCACATGCGGCTGAAATCAGACCCGGCAGCCGTCCATTCGGGGATCTCACCGAATGCCGGCCGCATCGCTTCCGCCAGCGCGCGGATCACCGCCGCGCCCTCCGCGGTCTCCGGCACGGATACTTCCCAGCGGGCCAGCACGGCGTCCGCCTTCGGCACGGGCAGCCCCATGAGCTCCATCCCGGCCCGGCGGAAATCGCTCTCCGTCCGGAAAGACAGAGGCAGCACATCGCCGCCGGTCCGCCGCTGATACTCTTCCGCCATCAGCCAGAAAGCCGTGATCAGCCAGGCATGGACCATATCCCAGTTCGAATTGAGCCCTTTTCCGCGAAGCCACGCGAGGAGCCGGTCTCCGCCCCACACCGCCTGCCGGATCGCCGCGGTCTGGCCGTCTGTCACCGCGGCGGGCACAAAATCTTCCCGCTCCGACGGCAGCCCCATGTACGCCCTGCCGTAGAGGATCTCCCACACCGTCAGCCCGGACACATCGTAATAATGCTCCTCGCTGAGCAGCACACCGTCCACATCAAAAATGATCTTTTTCATTTCATCCCCCGATCGCCGCTGAAATTTCTTTTATTGTATCACAAGAAAAAACAGGCGCCGAAACGCCTGCTTCTCACGACTCATTTAAAAGATAATCCCTGGCCATCCACCGGCGGGACGCGGTGAAATTGATGGTCAGCCACTGCTGGCTGTCGGGATAGCCCAGTTTCTCATCAATGCTCTCCCGGATCGCGTCCAGTTCCTCCACGGTCTGCGCGGGAAAATCCCTGCCCAGCAGGATATCGATCTCGATGATCTTCGTATTTCCATACTGCTGCACGCTGGATACATAATCCTTGAAGCCGTACCGCGCGAGGCTCTCGTCCATGACCTGCTGTACCCGTTCATGCAGCTCCGCGGGAGCCGCGCCGAGGATCTGCCGGAACGACGGCGCGAGGATACGGTACACCGGCACCGCCATGTGAAGCGAAAGCACCAGCATGATGAGCGGATCCGCATATCTCGCGTACGCCCCGTATCCCGTCTGCGCCAGCGCCCACGCCGCCGCGAAAGACACCATCAGCCCCGCCGCCAGCACCAGATCGATGTACCAGCTCACATTGTCAAAATGCACCAGATTCGATTTCAGTTTCCGATTCTGCCGCTTCAGGTGCGTATAAAATCCCGCGGACATGATCATGAAGAAGAGCCCGTAATACACTGCCAGGCCGAAGTCTACATCCCGCCCTCCCACAAGGATGCCCTGCACGCCCGCAGCCGCCGCATAGGCCACCACGAACATGGTGAAAACGCCTTCCGTGAAGAGCACGAGCGGCTCCATCTGCCAGTATCCGAACTGGAAACGGACGCTCGTTTCCTTTGAAATCAGCCGGGACGTGCCCAGCATGAGCAGCTTGATGATGACGGCGAGGCATGAAAAAAGCCCGTCAGCCAGCACCGCCCGCGAATCGCTCAGGAGTCCCAGCGCGAGCCCCGCAATACCGATCGTCCCCATCACCGCAGCCGACTGCGTCAGGAGCCGCTGCTCCATTTTTTGTTTTATTGTACACATAAAAGCCTCCAAGTCTGAAAATCCCTTCCTGTTCTCACATTCCGCTTTCTACAGATTTGATGGCTCCTTCTCCCTTCCTCAAGATTACAACATATTGTATTTCTATATCTATCATACCACATCTTCTATTATTGTCAAATTTTCTATATTATCATAAAAATTTTCAATAAATAAACTTCCTTTTCAGCCGTTCGGACTTTTCTTCCCGGCGCATACAAAAAACTTCCCGCTGAACCGCTGCCGGTCATGCGGGAAGTTTTTTTGTATGGGGATATCATTCAAATTCACGGGGAAAAGACGTGAGCCTCTCTTTTCTCGCCTTCCAATCAGGCAGCCAGCGGGTCATGAGGCGGCGGAAACGGACGCTGTGCGGGCCTTCCAACAGATGATTGAGCTCATGAACGGCGACGGACTCGATGCAGGCGACGGGTTTTGCCGAGAGATCGAGCGCGAATGTGAGAGCGCCCGTGCGGAGATCGCAGCTCCCCCAGCGGCCCCGCATACGCCGGATAGTAAATCCCGCCGGATGAACGCCCATTTTCGGGGCCCACTCTTCGATGAGCATGGACAGCACCGCCGAGAGCTCCCGCGCCCAGCACGCGGCGAGCAGCTCCTCCCTGTCCGTGCGGCTGCTCCTCACCGTCATGAGCGCTTCATCGTCCCGGATGCGGCAGGCATTTTCGCTGCCCCGGCGCACACGGAGAGTGACTTTCCGCCCGAGGAGCCAGTGAGTCTCTCCATCGGTATATAAATATTCCTTTCTCTCCGGGAAACGGGCCGCGGCCTTTTCGATCCATTCCCGGCGGCTCTCCACAAAAGCCCGCCATTTTTCTTCCGGAACGCCGAAAGGCACGGTGACACGCACGGTCCGATCCCGAAGGACGCGGATGTACATGCGGCGCACGTCCTTGTAAATGACCTCCGGTTCCCTGCCGCTCACAGCCCGGCCTCCGCCAGCGTTTCCCGGAGCGCCGCTTCGATTTCTTCCCTCGCCGCGGAGAACTGCCCCTGCACCAGCTCATCCGATCCGCCGCCGCGGCCCCGGAGCCGCTTGTTCAGCGCCTGTCCCAGCGCCCGCGCGCCGCCTTTTCCCGAGGCGATGACATAGCGGAAACATCCGTCCCCGCCGGACAGAAGCACATAGACCGGCGCCCCGCCATCTTCCAGGAGCGTCTCCGCCCCTTTGCGGAGCGCCCACGGCGACAGATCCTCTTCGAAATCCACGGCGATCCCCTCCCGCGGGAGCATGGCCGCGCGGAGGCGGAAATAGTTCCGGCTCATATCCGCCAGCTTCTGCCGCGCCTCCGTGGCGGCGGCCATTTCTTTCCTTACCGCCTCCGCGGTCTGCCGCGGCTTCACCGAGAGGAGCCGCGCGATCTCCCCGTTATTCGCCATGACGCCGTTCATATAGGCCAGCGCCGCCTTCCCGCAGAGCAGCTCCAGCCGGACGCCGCCCCTGTGATTCATGAGCGAAAGGATCTTGATGACGCCGATCTCTCCGGCGCGGCGCACATGCGTCCCGCAGCAGGCGCACACGTCCGCCCCGGGGAAAGCCACGATGCGCACCGCCCCGGTCAGCGCCTTTTTGCTCCGGTACTCCAACGCCGCCAGCTCTTCCGGGGACGGGAAGAAAATCTCCGTCTCCCTGTTTTCCCAGACGACAGCGTTCGCCGCCGCTTCGACGCGGAGCGCGTCCTCCCATGTCATGGGGCCGTTGAAATCGACAGTGACCGTCTCCCCCATATGAAAGCCCACATTGTCCCAGCCGAAAAGCCGGTGGATCAGACCGGATACGATGTGCTCTCCGGAATGATTCTGCATATGAGAAAAACGCCGCTCCCAGTCGATCTCTCCCCGCACGGAAGCGCCCTCCGGAAGCGGTCCGTCCGTATAATGGACGATCTCCCCGCCGCGGCGCTTCACATCCGTCACACGAACGCCGCCGAGCGTCCCCTGATCGGCAGGCTGTCCGCCGCCTTCCGGATAAAAAGCCGTGTCGTCCAGCACCACGGCAAATCCCTTTTTCTCCTTTTCGCACCGCAGCACCTTCGCGTCAAATTCCCGCGCGTACCCGTCACGGTAAAAAAGTTCATGCATTTCTTCCGCCATCGTCATTCCTCCATTCACGCAGCTGTCCTGCCGTATCATACCATTTTTCCGAAAGCCCCCGCAAAATGCCGCCGCTTTCCCGGAAATCGTGCTATCATACGGATAAAAGCATTTTCAGGAGGCGCCTATGCATTCAGATACACAGCCGGACATGCTCCGCACCATGGTCTTCTCCGCCGTCGTGACGGCGCTCACCGTTCTTCTCTCCCCGGTCTTCTCCTTTCCCCTCGGCGTGACGCGGGCCTTCCCCATCCAGCACATGGCGAATATTTTCCTCGCCGTCCTCGCCGGCACGCGGTACGGCGTCGCCGCCGCATTCACCGCGTCGCTCATCCGGAATATCGCCGGCACTGGAAGCCTCCTCGCCTTTCCCGGCTCCATGATCGGCGCCTTTCTCTCGGGATGGCTCTACAGCCGTACCCATAAACTCTGGGCCGCCGCAGCGGGCGAATTTTTCGGCACCTCCGTCCTGGGCGGACTCGCGTCCTATCCCATCGCCGCCCTCCTGCTCGGCTCGGAAAAAGGCGCTTTCTTCTACGTCTCCCTCTTCGCCGTCTCCTGCGGCGCGGGATGCGTCATCGCCTACTGCGCGCTGAAAGCCGTCTCCCTCTGCCAGCCGTCGCTCCTCCGCGGCCGCCGGTAAATGAAAAAACTTCCCCTTCGGGAAGTCTTTTTTATTGCGGAAATCAAAAGAACAGCATCACACAGCGCATGAGGATCATACCGATCACCGCGTTCATGATGGAAATCGCCATGAGAAGCGGCCAATACTTTTTCGGCACATCCGCCGTACCGAGCAGGCGGCCCATGTACTGCAGCTGCGATCCCATCAGGATAAACGCCGGCATAAGGATCGTGATGTGCGCCGGCTCAAGCATGCCAGAAGCAAAAAGCGAAGCCGCCACGCCCACGCCGGCCGAACAGGAAAGCCACACGGTGAGCAGCACGATCAGCGCTTCGCCGGGCAGCCCAAGGAGCCCCATCACCGGCCCGCACCAATGGCCGATAAAAGCCATGACCCCGAGAATATTCAGGATATAGGCAATGACATAGGCCATCAAAATATTCGGGATCAAGTTATTGATGCCGATATTCCAGCCCTTTCTAGCGCCGCGGATGAATATATCAAAAATATTGCCGGACGGCTCCAGCGCTTCGCTGATCTCCTCTGTCTTACTGTTCATGACTGAAATCCCCCTTATACACCGTATCAAGCACGATGCGGCATACCACCGCGCCGGAATACTGCCATGCGGCAATGATCGTCTGCTCTCTTTTATCGATGAGCTTCTCATCATACAGCTCCTTTGTGAGCGCCGCGCCCGCATCTGTGCTCTGCATATCCGTGATCAGCGTCAGTCCCACAAAGCCGGGCACATCCATGAGAGGCTTCAAGAGCGGTGTCATCAATCTCTGCGCCGCCGCCAGCGCGCCGAAATGAGACAGCACCTCCACACATCCCACAGCCAGCATCACCGACGGCACCAGCGACAGCGCGAACAGAAACCCTCCGCGGGCACTCGCGCCTCCCATGCCGACGAAAGTCGCCTTATCCGATGCCATGGTGCCGAATTTCCCGATGAGCGTGCTGAAATCGAACGCCCGAAGCCACGCGGCGCTCTGAACTGACGCAAAAATCCCCGCGAAAAATAAGATCGCAAACAAAAGCGCCGCATATCCTTTCCATGTCACCCTGGGCAGCCGCATCAGCCGCTCTTCTTCATTTCCCTTTTCCATACTGCACATCCTTTCCCCGCCAGGCGGACAAAAGCAAAAAGCGGCCCCCATTGCCGGAAAGCCGCTTCGTCGCTTTTTGTAAAATTCTTGGCGCCAGTATACCACGATTCTTTTCCATACGAAACCTGCATGCAAAGAGTTTATTATGTTTTAATGTTATCATCATCTTCACGCGCGTTCTTTTGCGAACCCTTCGAATAACTAAAAAGCCCGTCACATTTTGCTAACACAGCTCGCAAGTTTTTCACAAAAAACATACCGCCTCTCTTGTAATTCTCCCTTCGTCCTATACAATACAATCATAGACCGCCCGGGCTGCCCGGGCATTGCAACATAAGGAGGCATCTTATGGCTGACGTACAGAAACACTTCGAATACCTGCACACCATCCCCGAAGTGGGCATGCAGGAATATAAAACATCCGCCTATCTGGCAGACGCGCTGGAAAAAGCGGGCTACGCCGTGGAAAGAAACGTAGGCGGCGCGACGGGCGTCGTCGGCGTATGGGACAGCGGTGTCCCCGGGCCGGCACTCGGCCTCCGCGCGGATATGGACGCCCTCGGCACGCCGGAACACGCGGCGCACCTCTGCGGCCACGACGCCCACATGTCCATGCTCCTCGCCGCTGCGGAAGAAGCGAAAGCGGAAGGGCTCGTGAAAAAAGGCAAACTGAAGATCCTCTTCCAGCCGGCAGAAGAAACGGGCGGCGGCGCGCTCTCCATGATCGAAGGCGGCGCCGTCGACGATCTGGATATCCTCATCGGCATGCACATCCGCCCCATCCAGGAATGCCGCGTCGGACAGGCCGCTCCCGCCATGTACTATTCCTCCGCGGGCCACGTCATCATCGACGTTCACGGCAAGCAGAGCCACGGCGCCCGTCCCTACCTCGGCATCAGCGCCCTCGACGCGGCGTGCCTCATCGTGCAGGCCGTCAATGCGCTCCGCTTCGATTCCAATATCGTCCACAATCTCAAAGCGACCCAGCTCCACTCCGACGCAGGCGTCATGAACGCCGTTCCCGGCGAAGCGCAGATCGTCTTTGACCTCCGCAGCCAGGACAACGACCTCATGGACACCATGCTGGCAGAACTCCGCCGCGCAGCGGAAAACACGGCGGCCGCCGTGGGCGCGTCCATTGATTTCCGCGTCCATAACATCACCCCCGCGTCCATCATCACGCCGGAAGTGACCGATCTCATCGCCGATATCATCCGGGAAGAACTGGGCGAAGCGGCCCTCGTCCCGCCGATCACCACCGCCGGGGGCGAAGACTTCTTCTGGTATCCCCGGAAACGTCCTGATCTGAAAGTGGGATTCATCGGCCTCGGCGCAGACGCCCAGCCCGGCCTCCACGCCGTAGACATGCACTTCGACCACACCTGCCTGGCCAGCGGCGTAAAACTCCATAAAGGCGCGATAAGAAAAATCCTCGGATAAAATCCGCCAATAAAAACCCCGCATGCCAGCTTTGCTCTGGTATGCGGGGATTTGTATTAGTAAACATGCAATTAAGCTGCCTATATAGCAGATGTATTTTCGCCGAGGAAATTCGCGGCAGCAGAAGGCAAACGGAAAGCAATGATTGACGACTTGCGTTTCCCCGTTCACAGAAGGTAAGATGATGGAGAAAAACTTGGAAAAGGACTCGCTGTCTGCCTGTCTTCGCTGCGCCGAACAAGAAAGCCGTCAACGCAGTCGCATTCAACAATAGCATGAGTCGAAAGAGAAGTGAGGTAATTATGAATAATAAATTTGGCCCTGATGGAAAACCTCTTGATTTTTCCTATTTGGAAAAGGATCTTCCACACTACTTGCAGCATGACATTGATGTCTACCTGAAGGGCAGAAAAGAAAACAGCAGCCTGATCGACTGTATGCTCGATGAGATCTACGGGTCAATCAATTCCGCCGAAGTGGGCGGGGAGATCACCCATGAACAGGCAGCCTATTTAAGGAAAAAATATTTGTATGGAGAAGCAGAATCATGATCGACTTTACCGAATGCAGACGCAATGGCCGGGGATTCGACGGAGGGAATGGCCGCAAGATCGGGATCATCTATAACGGGATCCCCTATATGCTGAAATTCAGCGATAAAAAAGCCGGAGCCGGATCGTACAGCAACAATGATATCAGTGAATATCTGGGGTGCCATATTTTTGAATCGCTCGGACTTCCGGCGCAGCAAACACAGCTCGGTCTTTACCGGCACAAAGGAACGGCCTACCATGTTGTGGCCTGCGAAGATTTCCGTCAGAATGGAAACGAACTGCTCGAATTTTCCAAGATCAAAAACGGCTGTTTTTCTTCTTCCAGCAACGGGTACGGGACAGAGCTCAATGATATCCTTGATACCATTGAGGAGCAGGATTACATCCCCGCTCACAAAATGAAAGATTTTTTCTGGGAAACTTTCATTGGGGACGCGCTGATCGGAAATTTTGACCGCCATAACGGAAACTGGGGAATTCTGCGAAATGATCTGACCGGAAATGCCTGTCTTGCTCCTGTTTATGACTGCGGCTCTTCTTTATATCCGCAGGCCAATGAGAAATTGATGGAAAAAATTCTCTCCGATGAAAGCGAAATAAACCAGCGCATCTTTGTTTTCCCGCAGTCTGCCATCAAGGAAAACGGACAAAAGATCAACTATTTTGATTTTATTTCTTCCCTCAAAAATAAAGACTGTACCAAAGCACTGAAAAAGATCGGCCCCCGCATCCATATGAATAAGATCGAGCGCATCATTGATGAAACGCCGGGACTGTCTGCTCTCCAGTGCCAATTTTATAAGACAATGCTTCAGAAAAGAGAGGATCATTGATTTCTCTCTTGAAAAATGCAGCCGAATCGAAAGAGAAATATCTCCTGCGCGGGAGATCTGAAACGAAAAAAGGCGGGAATCACCCGCCTTTTTATATTTTTCTATCGGCCCCATCCACCTGATCGCTTCGCCGAACTGCAGCCTCGGCTCATCATCTTCCGTACCGCAAACAGGCGCAAAAAAGGCAATATAATTCCCGCATACCGGAATCGCATATCCATCGCCCTGCTCTACCGCACGAAACGCAGGGGGCTAATATAAAATTCAATCCCGTACACATCTCCACGCATAAGCTGCCTATGCGGCAGTTCACTTAACAATATTATTGCGAGGTATCGTACTACTTTTCTAAGCTGCCTATGCGGCAGTTCACGACGATAACCGAAAAGCAATAAATGATAATGATTTCTAAGCTGCCTATGCGGCAGTTCACTTAGACTGAGGCAAAGAAACAGCACCAGAATTTTTCTAAGCTGCCTATGCGGCAGTTCACCGAGGTACTCGGGGCGCTGGAGTCTACTGTCATTTCTAAGCTGCCTATGCGGCAGTTCACCCGTCATCAGCGGTACGGCTCTCAACATTTATTTTCTAAGCTGCCTATGCGGCAGTTCACGAACGCTCCTACCGCGCCGCGCTCGCTGTGTTTTTCTAAGCTGCCTATGCGGCAGTTCACCGACACCGCCGCCACGGCGGAAGAGCGGCAAATTTCTAAGCTGCCTATGCGGCAGTTCACCATGCGATGTTGACGGCCCATCTCCCCTTTCTTTTCTAAGCTGCCTATGCGGCAGTTCACTTCTTCGATTATTACGAGCCACGAGACTGGAATTTCTAAGCTGCCTATGCGGCAGTTCACGCAAAGTACGAACAGAAACAGACATATCAGACTTTCTAAGCTGCCTATGCGGCAGTTCACCTCGTTATACTGAGATTCTTCGTTCTCACTTTTTTCTAAGCTGCCTATGCGGCAGTTCACAACAATAAACTCAGGAGTTCGACCATCATCACTTTCTAAGCTGCCTATGCGGCAGTTCACAGGGCGAATGATACCCTCTTTTTTTGTGCAAATTTCTAAGCTGCCTATGCGGCAGTTCACTTTGTGGCGAGAATCCTCTACAGCTTCTATAATTTCTAAGCTGCCTATGCGGCAGTTCACCCGTCGTTGCGGTGGCCCTTCTTCTGTTTGTTTTTCTAAGCTGCCTATGCGGCAGTTCACGTCCGTTGACCGGCAAGAATGAGGTTGTTTTTTTTCTAAGCTGCCTATGCGGCAGTTCACGCTGATTCTGGCTTATAAGGTCGGGCGAAAATTTTCTAAGCTGCCTATGCGGCAGTTCACCTCGGTTTAATCGGGGCGCTCTTTAACTTTTCTTTCTAAGCTGCCTATGCGGCAGTTCACTACGCACGAGCGCTGGACGAGTGGGAGGCGGAGTTTCTAAGCTGCCTATGCGGCAGTTCACCATCGTGGCTGTCGGATACATGCTGATGATGTTTTCTAAGCTGCCTATGCGGCAGTTCACCGCGCCGCATTCTCCCACTGCCGCCGGCTGTGTTTCTAAGCTGCCTATGCGGCAGTTCACGAATTTCTGGGCCGGGGTGTACGCCCCATGGTTTTCTAAGCTGCCTATGCGGCAGTTCACTATTTTGTCATTTTTTTCCTCTATTTTTTTGATTTCTAAGCTGCCTATGCGGCAGTTCACACGAAAGGAAACAGCAATGAACCAGAATGTCATTTTCTAAGCTGCCTATGCGGCAGTTCACATCACCGCGGCGCAGGAAACGCCGCCCATTACTTTCTAAGCTGCCTATGCGGCAGTTCACTACGTACCAGCCATCTCCGCACATACCATAAATTTCTAAGCTGCCTATGCGGCAGTTCACCGTCAACTCCCTCGCTAAGTACGTGCCCTATTTTTCTAAGCTGCCTATGCGGCAGTTCACGTCGATCGCGTACTGCCATCCGGCGCATTTCATTTCTAAGCTGCCTATGCGGCAGTTCACGAAATGCGGGAAGGAGATTCGAGGCTGTTCGTTTTCTAAGCTGCCTATGCGGCAGTTCACAAACTTCTGGGCCGGCATATACGCGCCATGGTTTTCTAAGCTGCCTATGCGGCAGTTCACTTTGGTATGACGTGGAAGACCCGCGCATAGTCTTTCTAAGCTGCCTATGCGGCAGTTCACACCTCCAATCAAAGATCAGAAATGATCAACAATTTCTAAGCTGCCTATGCGGCAGTTCACATTCGTCGCCACCCTCAACGGCGAAAACTTCTTTTCTAAGCTGCCTATGCGGCAGTTCACAGCTCCGGCACGCTTACTTCCCCAGCGCATCTTTTCTAAGCTGCCTATGCGGCAGTTCACGATTTTGCGCAATAGAGAAAATAAAAAAGTTTTTTCTAAGCTGCCTATGCGGCAGTTCACTGTATATATACAGGGCAGAACACCGACAGCGCCGGTGTTTTCTGATATTTTCTTTATTTTACCTAAAATTTTGGAATGCTGCAAAAAGAGCCGTTTTACGGGCTCTTTTTTTGCAGTTTTTATTTTGGGTCAAAATTCCGGAACCGCTTGTTCCCGACTGAGACCGTAAGTCCCGATAATGCCTTTTTGCCCTTCTTCCGCATCCTTCTTTTCGATGAACAGCGAAAATCCTTTTTTATTGCTGAGGCTCTGCATCTGGATATAAGGCGGATAATCATCCGCCTTCTTTTCTTTCAGCAATTTCCTCGCTTCTTCATATGTCACGCCTTCGTGTCGGCGCACATAACGCCTTGCTTTCCGTTCTGCCGTTCCATCCGGCTGCCAGCGGCTGTATATTGACCACCCGCGTATCAGTTTGAGCCGTACAGGACGGATCCCTGTGATATGGACATAATCGGAAAACCGCCGCAAAACCTTCCGCGCCAGAAATTCTTCCAGTGTTTCTTCCGATTCCGCCAGTATCCGCATTTTAGTCCCCAGCGTATTTTCTCCATATTCAGGAAAAGAAACCGCAATATCCACACGACTCTGCTTGTTTTTCCGGTCAGCCAGAGCAATATGCAGCTGTGTAAAAACTTTTGTCCACAAAAAGTTCACCGATGTTTCCGCATCGGGAAGGAGCGTGATCTCCTGATAGTACAGCATGGCGGTCATTCCTTTCCGCTGTCGCCAAAGACGCCGCCGCGGACCAGCACTGCCATGACATAATGTTTCTCTTCTGCCGTCGCCGGTTCTGTTCCCCTTGACCAGGAGTCAAAGAGGGTATAGAAATCAACTTTGTCTTTCGGATTTCGAAAAGCCCGTCCGAGATTTGTTACTGCACCATAAGGTTCGACCGCTATAGGCCCGAGGCCGGAATCGTCTTCGTCAGGATACCATGTATCGATCGTCCGGATCGCGTTTCCGATCTTCTGGGAGTGGAGCGCCGCTGTCTCATTAACCTGATACAGGATTTTACTCTTTGTTTTATTGCCTTTATCAAGGACCATCTCTTCACTGGGATATACATCCTGTCCTTTTCCCATTTTGACATGCGCCGTGACTTCCAGAAGCAGATATTCTCTTTTCCCGCACAGGGCATCGGCGATCAATCCCGCCATTTCGCTGATCTCCGGGTGGTCGCCGTCAAAATCTTTAAGAGAATAATCATAGGCATTGAATTCCCATTTCTTCTGATCCGCTTCATCACATATCGCGATCTCTATATCTTCCGCTCCCACACGGTTCCGCCAGAGGAATCGGCCGTTTGCGATATTCATCGCATACCGTCCCGCCAGTTCCTGAAATCCCGTCGCTTTTGCATAGGATTCCCCGAACTCGATGATCTTCCGGTAATGTTCCGGATCATTGCAGGCCGACGGGATCCACGCATGGGGCAGTACTTTCAGCGTGAACTGCACCTTCAGTGTATCGTCGCCAGGACACAGCGCTGCATGATCCACCGTCTGTGGGTTCGCATTCTGAATCTTTGCATTCAATTTGGCCGGATCATTGATAATATCTGCTTTTAAACGATTGGATATCGTCCCGCGTACTGCTTTTTCCGTAATATGGACGGGTGTTTCACAGGCTCTGTCACTCCATTTCGTGCTGTACATATATCCGTCTGACGGTACCAATTTCTTCTCAAATGCCAGTACGCTTGCCAATTCCGACTTATTTTTTGCCATGATCAATTCTCCTCCATTTTCTGATTTTCACACAGATACAGTGCTGATTTTTCCTGATATGTATAGTGCCATAAGATCTCATCAATGCAGCGGAACCGAATGGGCAGCCGGAATTCTCCCAGCGTCAGCACGCTTTCCGCAAACCGATGCGGCGTCTTCAGATCTCTCTGCTTCTTCACATGACCTAATGGCGCCAGTCCTTTGAAGCCCACTGCGATTGGCACGAGCCATCCCGGTTCTTTTCTCCATGAGTTCCAGCCGATCACCTTACCGGCCTCATCACGACGGGCGCTGTAATGGGCAGAAACCAAATGAAGAAGCGCGTCCAGTCCATTCTCCCCGTTCTTCATAGCCCTCTCCATCAGATCCCGCCGCTCAATGAGCACATAGCCAGGCATCAGGGTGCGCAGCACAGCCCGTTCATCTTTTTCGTCTCCTTCTTCTGCCCGAAGCAGCTTGAGCTGTCCGCAGCGGATCAGATCGCCGCTCGCCCATTTCATCCCGTAGACGGCGCCGTCGAGCCGCTTGATCAGCTTCTCATCGTCCACACCTTTGTGGTTTTTGACCTCGATCAACAGGGATACTGACAAATGTATTCTCGCCTCTTCAATAAAAGGAGGCCTTTCGAAATTCGCGCCTTTTTTCCTGAGCGGATTCGCTGTTCCTATAATGGAATTTCTGTAGTCGCCCTGCCCCCGGTAGACTTGCAGATCGCAGGAATGGCAGGAAACGGCTGTGCCGGTAAATCGGATATGTTCCAATCCGGGTGCGCCGGTGATCTTCCGTTCCAGGGCGTGCACCGCGCCAAGCCAGGCAGTCATCGCGGGAAACCCAATTGTATAAATGCTGCTCATAGCGTTTGCATCCTGGATTTTCATCTGCGGAAGCAGCAAATAGGTCTTCATTTTTCTATCCTCACCTCTTCTCTCAGAATATCTATTAATTCTCTTCTAAAGTATCCCAATTCAATATCGCCCAAAATGACAGCATTTCCCTTTCCAACATATTTTTCATAAGTGAAGAGCAGCCAGCGTCCAAAGGCCGTACCGGCTTCACTGATCCAATCCTGATCTGCCAGCCGTTCCTCTTCATAAGCCGCATCCAGCCAGATCTTCTGCCATTTCGGCAGATTCTGAAAAGCACTGCCGTCGCTCCATCCCGGCTCTTCTTCCCGAATCCCGGCGGCCAGTACGACCGCCCGATCTGCCAAAGCATCCACTTCTTTACGGATCCGGTCCCGAATGGCTTTATTATTTCGCGGCAGTGTAAACAATTTATGCAGCATATACATACTGGATTTTACCGCACGGAGTCCCACCGTCTCACGGAAGAAATCTCTTTTGGGAGGCCGGATATCCCGGTGCGTCAACGTCGGCGGAAGTGAGGGAAGCAAATAAGCAGTCCCTCTGGCTCTGGAATTCAAAGCGCTGATATTCTGCGGTTTTGTTCCTCCGAACCCCACCTCTGTAAGATTTAAAATATCTTCATGATCCTCCCCATAGCACTCACTTTCTTTAGAATGGCAAGCGATTCTCTGCATCTGCATTTGCCAGATGCGATTTTTCATTTCCAGCATCTGGCTCGAAGCCGGAAGTATCGTTAATAAATGATATTGGCGATTTTCACTGATGGGGAAATAGACTTGTTTCAGCCGTTCATCTGTTTCATCAGGAACTATTCCGCTGCGTTTATGCAATGCTGCAAATGCCGTGGACAGCTCTTTTTCAGGAAGAGCAAGTTCACGCAATTCTGCTGCCATGGAGTCCCTGCCAGATTCCATACATTCCAAAACGGTCTTTCCTCCCGGCATTTCTTTCAATAAGAGGCTGGCCGCGCCTATATATTGCGCAGGAGTCAGAACATCTATTGAACATGAAGAGGTGGTAACAAAGCCTTTTTCTTCTTCCTGTTTCGCCAAAAGAGCGACTGTACTGTCTGGATGTGTAAATTTTCCAACATGCGTCGCCAATCGAAATTGGCTTTTCCCCATATTTTCTATATTGCTTTCCCACCATTCCTGCGGAGTCTTTTTCTTGCTTTCCGCGCTTCGGATAATGTACTCTTTCAGGCTCTCGTCCTTTTCATCTTTCTTTTTGGCCATGCACATTCCCTCCTATCCATTTGATATCTTTCCTGCGGAACAGCCCCAGCTGGTCGTCATAGTACCAGCCTTCATCGGCTTCTTTCACCAAAATCTCTCCAAATTTCCGAGCTTCCTGACGCAAAGCGGCGTCTTCGCTTATGGTCCCGCCGTTTTCCGCACGAAGCAGAAGAGACTTGCCATAATCTCTCGCCAGCCACAGGCGGGACCAATCCGTCGCAAACTCCTCTTCCCACTCCTTTATATCATACCTCATCTCTATAATTTTGTCCGATTCATAGTCATAGAAACTTCTCTGTCCATCTGATTCGGGCATCACATACAGGCGGATCTCTTCCTGGCCTTTCTCACGGAAACGATTGTATTTCTGCGGGAGTGCGGTCAGCCACCAGAATTCTTCATTCCACCCGGACAGTGACCCCGGCCCCTGCCGGTCTTCTTCATTCCCGGTCTTCCCGCAGAAATCCGCCATGGCCTGGTGTTCCAGATCGATAAGGTGATGCTTCCAGTTCAGCGATTCGTTCCGAAGGATCCGTGGAACGGCATCGATGCATTTTCCCAGCCGCTCCGTATCGACGATCTGACAGATATCATGCGAATCCATCCGATATCGCTCTTCAAAACCGGGACGCACAAATGCCTGTTTTTCTCCTGCAAGCCCCCGAAGATTGTATTCCATGACCGCGATGTTTGGCGCCGCGATATCTTCTGTCATACGGCGGTGGCGCAGTACGCGGCCTGCGAGCTGAATGATGGAGCGGTAAGACGACGGCTCGATGACGGCCCAGTCAAAATCATGATCTCTTCCGACCTCTTCGACAGGCGTCGCTACGACAATAAAAAGTATTTTCTTCGCCGCGGCGCCGTCGATATGTTTCCGCAGCACCGGATCATCCAATTTTTCCGGCTCTCCGTAAGCAACATTTCTTTTCAGGATACGGTCCAGGTACCGTTCCTCCTCATGACGGAGCAGCAATATCTGACGGCTGTGATAGGTCAGGATGCGCGCTTCATACCCTTCCAGCCAAGGACGTGTCAGCAGGTACAGGCTCAATTCCACACAGGGCTGAATATTGGCCATGCGGATGATCCCAAAGGATACTTCTTTCCCTGTCTTTTTGTCGATCACATGACTCCTGTCGTGCATCCGCTCCGCTGCCTCACGGATCCGGCGGAAATATTCCTCTTTTATTTCCGCACGCTTCTCTTCTGTCGTCAGCTCTTTACCGGCAGCACATTCACAGGAGACGACACAGCCTTTTCGGCGCACAGTCTGTCTTTCCAGTCTGGCCGCTCTTTTTCCCATAAATGTCTGATGGAAGGATGCATACTTTCCCGGCGAATCTCCGGCCTGACTGATCTCCGTGCGGAATTCGTCGCAGAGCATGGCCGCGCAATGTTTCGGTTCCGCGAAAAAGCTGTTGTGCACGGCCAGCCCGGACACGTAGGCGCGGTACATGCCCTCCGCCAGATCGGGCGGGATCGTTGCAGAAGACAACGATACATTACGCCCCATCATGCCTGCCAGATGAACCAACCGGGCAATGGCGATGAGATCTTTTTTACCGAAATCGTCGATTTCATCTATGACAAGATCGGAGGATAACAGACGCAGCATCGGCAGCATGTATCGTCCGCCCCGTGTCGTCTCGACTGCACCCATCATGTGGTCTATCGTCGCGGCAAGTACCGGTTTATACAGGAAGGCCCGGTTCTTTTCCGCGACATGTCCGTCTTTGTCTAAACGGCTGTCCCTATTGAAGAAAAGCGACAGAAATTCCATCTGCGCCGCATCACAGGTATCGACATATGTCATTTCTTCCTGCAGCAGAGCTTCGCTTCCGAGTTCATCAGACGAGCCGTCTTCCTCATTCTCCTGCACGCGGTTTTCTTCGTGCAGCTGCCGCACAGCGGAAGAACCGATGAGCACCGCCATATCGTCATCAGTCAGCCCGATGCGGTCTCTGTATTCGTCCCCGGTCTGCAAAGTGAGCGAACGCAGCCCCAGTGCGAGGATGTAGCGAAGCGATCTCCCGTCTTCTGAAAGCGCCTGCATGATCTTTGCATTGGCGATCGTTTTTCCGCATCCCGTACTGGCCGCATTGACGACGAACCATGCCGTTTTTTCTTCATGTTTTCTGCGATATTCCCTTATGGCGTCCACGGCCTTATCCTGCCACTGGAACCGGGCCGGTCCGCGCTGCCGCAGGAATCGAATGTCCCCGGCCCGTTCCATTTGATTTTGTAAATCCGGAAGGCGGTGAATGATCTTCAGCGCCTGCGCCGCCACTCCGACCAGATGCTCTTCCATCGTCTGCCGCGGCTCTTTTCCGTCCATATTCGCCCACAGGATATTTTTCGACCATTTCCGCTGTTCCTTTGCTTTTTCAGACGAGACATAATGGTCGCTCATCATCAGACAGAGCCGCGCGCAACAGAGGATCATCCGCAGAGCCGGTGCCTGGATGACCCCATTGAGCGTCTTTGTTTCCGCGCCAAGTCTCGCCGTCCATTTCCGAAGCATGCGGTTCCACCGGACAGACTCCCATAAAAGCCCGTTTGAGAATTGAAAACATCTGCTTTTTTCTTTATTTTCCAGATTTTCATAGCCCCAGTCGGCATGGATCTCACGGAGCACATCCCGGAAGCCTGCCATTTTACAGCCACTGTACTGTTTATCCTCTTTTTTCAGAAACGGCATCCGGTGATGCGACAGGATGAGCCAAGTAAGAAGCGCCGCTGCCGGCGGCAGTTTCTCCGAAATGGCGTCATCAGACCCCCGCGCGGCATTTTCCACCTGTTTTATGTCAAGCGTCCCTTCGGATATGGCCCGGAGCCATTTCCTGTCGTCGTCCCACGAGTCAGTCACGCGGACGATGGCTTCCAGCAATTTGCAGGATACCCACTCGTGCCGGTACGGATCCATATCTTTCCGCAGCCCTCTAAGTTTTCCCTGAAAATAGTCCGACGCTTTCCCCCAGTCATGAAGGAGCGCGGCTACCGCAAGAAGTGCTTTGATCAGAGGCAGGTACTGCCAGACGTTTTCCCACTCGCTGTGAATGATCTCCTTCTGTGTCGTATGCACAGGCACCACGCCTTCCTCATTGAAACAGGATCTGTTCCCCACGACCCACAGGAGCTCGCTCCGCCGCCGGGAACGGATCCAGAAACAGGCAACTGCCGTGCTCTTTGTGGCGTTTCTCCGAAGGAGCGCTTTCACCATGAGGAGCCCTTCTTCCGTGATGACGGTGCGCCACGTATCATTGCCGATGCGCTCCGCAAAACTGTCAAGGATCCTGCGGACGGACTTTCTCGCCTTCTTTTCGCTCCGGCTCGTAAAAAGGACCATCATTTTTCATTCCCCTGCTTCCGCAAACATCCGGCTGCATCGTTTAACGGTATCAAACATGTAATCCAGCGCTTTGTGTTCCGCAAATTTTTGCAGACACTGCTGCCGGAATTTTTTCTCCGCTTCCGTAGATGTCCCGCTTTCTTCACGGGCACAGATGAATGCCCATGGCAGGACGATTGCGTCTTTTACCAGATCTGCCACGTCAAATACCAGCGCCCCGCGCCGGGTTTTCCCATGCATTACCGCAAACCCATGGGGAATCCCCAGCACCCATAAAGTCGTTGCTCCCAGCCCGTAAGCCAGATAATTACCGTGATTCAAAAACGCATTCGCCGCGTCTTCGCCTTCCCTGCGCCGTTCAAAATCCAATGCGCTTGTCGCCTGCGCAGCATACTTATACAGTTCTTTGGTAAAATGCGCTTCTCCTGTCAGAAGTTCCGTCACATTCCCGGCAGTTTCTATCTGCCGGCGGAAATTCTTCAGCGCTTTTTCTGTGATCTCATCGTCCGCATAAAATCCTTCATCAGCAAGATCCCGGTCCTTATTCCAAGTCGTTTCAAAGAACCGACATCTCGCCCGCTGAAATTCCTTCGCCGCAGCCAGCCGCTTTTTCTCATCGAACCAGAAAGACAGCCAGCCCTGAACATACTCCGTCGGTCTGTATTCACTCTGCGGATTCATCCATTCGATCTCGACGCCCGCCAGCAGCGGCGTTCCGCCGCCTCCGCAGAAGCCCACCGCGACACCGGCTGCGGCCAGCATCCGAACGGCAGCCTGCGTAATGGACGTCCCCGGCCCCAGCATCAATACGGTCGTATTGGCAATGGGAATATTCCAATACAGATTCTCCTTCGTGCTTTCCGTCAAATACACGATACGACCGTCCTTCTGCATGATTCGGCACCGCTCCAGATAATATAAATTCGCTCTCTTGGAATGCAGGATCGCTTTTAACTCGGAAGGCCCCAATTCTTGTCTGCTCATACTATCTGCTCCTGTCTTCTATGATTTTGTATCTATTATACCAAATACGCCATGACATTTTATGTCCCTTTCTTTATATGAAAAAGTTTTTTATTTTTTCTTTATGCCATGAACTGTCTATCCGGTTAAAGGTATTTATGTCCCCGCTGACGCCCCATGCTTCGGCATGCGGGTTTTTCATTTTGAAAATACTGACGAGCCCTGCGGGTATTAAAAATTTCTTTTATCACAATCCATAAAATTTTGATACATCCGTTTCTCCCTTGACAGCTGTATAATGCAGTTAATTATATAGCATACTATCAGTTAAAGGAGGCTGTTTTATGAAATCCGCTGTTCTTGCGGCGCTCTGCTGTGCCTGTATGTTTTCCGCTTCTCCCGCGCTCGCCGCGGAAGGGGAGCCGTCTTCCGTTTCGGAAAATACCGGCGTCATCGGGAGCGCCGACGGCCCCACGGCCATTTTTGTCGCCCCGCAGTCTGACGGGAAAGAACCGTCCGCGCTTTCTTCCGCCGCAGCCGGAGAAAATGTCTCTGCGGCTCCCGCAGCGGAAACGCCGGCTTCGCGCTCTCATCCCGTGGAGATCCAGTTTGAATACATAGAGCACCGTTTTTATAATGACCGCCACATCGACAATTACACGATCCATCTCTACCAGGAAATGAAGCGGAACGGCTCCGTTTCTTTCTGGCGCGGCCTCACCTTCACCCGGCCTGACGGATATCTCACGGAAAACGGGCAGCGCCGGGACAGCGACGCCTGGGGACTGGGCCCGTCTTTCATGATCCGCTGGGAAAAGCCGGTCGGTGAGAAATGGTCCGTCGGCATCGACGGCACGGGATCGCTCCTTGCTTATAATCACGCCTTCCCGGAAGGAGGCCGCGCCTTCGGGTTCATGTGGCGCGCCGGCCCCCGCGTTTCCTATTATCCCAATAAAGACAGCGCCTTCCGTCTCGGTTATTCCTTTATGCATTGTTCAAACGGCTTCTCTTCGCATAATCCGGGCTATAACGGCGTAGGCTTCTCACTCATGTACGCCCACAATTTCTGAAATTTTCCAAAATAAAAAAGCCGGCCTTTCCGTAAGGTCAGCTTTTTATTTTATTTCCCGTGCAGTTCAAAAACTGCCAGTTCCCTGCCGCAGCCGAGGCGGAAGGGGAACCAGCCGCCGTTCCCCCGGGATACATAGCCCAGGCTGTCGCCGTCTTCATACATGCCGCGGGTGTATTTGAAATGAGAGACGACCGGCCGGCCCGCAATGCCGAACTGCATGGCGTGGGTATGGCCGGTAAGGGTCAGCGCCGCGCCGCGGGCAAAGCCTTCGTCGATGAAATCGGAATGGTGCGCCAGGAAGAGCACTGCCGCGCCCGCGGGGATATCCGCGAAGGCCTGATCGGCCATGGCCCGCATTTCCGCCGCGTGGCCCGCGCCTTTCGTCCATGGGTAATCAACGCCCGCCGCGAAGAGGACATCTCCGCCGCGCCGTATCTTTACAGACTCATTTTCCAGGATGGGAATCCCCGCTTCTTCCAGATGGCGGCGCACCATTTCCCTGCCGCGGTAATATTCGTGATTGCCCCAGATGAAAAGGATGCCGTCCGGGAAATCCCCCTTCTTCTCTTCGAGGATGCGCGCCGCTTCCGGCATGTACCGCACATCGTCGATGAGATCGCCTGTCACCACCGTCAGATCCGCACCGGATGACTCCGCCGCATCGAGCGCCGCTTCCAGGTCGGCGGGATGGTAGTACGGCCCGATGTGCGTATCCGAGATCTGCGCGATGCGGTATCCCTCAAACGCGGCGGGGAGAGCGTCCGCTGTCACGGCGATCTTCTCTGTCTCTTCCGGGTGATTCCCCAGCGACACGCCGTACAGCCCGGCAAGGAACGAGAGACAGAGCCACCCCGCGCCGAGCCGCTGCGCTGTGACCCGGCATGTCCGGGAAACGGACAGGGCCGACAGCACGGCGAGAGGCAGAGCCGCCGCCACTGCCGCCGCGAGGACGGCGCACGCGCCGTAACCGGCCGCCGTGCCCCATACTCCCGTATCCGCATAGGCAAGACGATACCAGGAGTAGGCTTCTTCCGAGGCAAAAGTCAGCGCCGCGCCGGCCGCGCCCCAGAGATACCACCGTTTCCTCCGGAAGAGCGCCGCCGCGAGACAGCCGTCCAGAAAGCCGATACACGTCAGCGCGAAGATCAGCATGGAAAAAGAAAATGTCGGTCCGTGATTCATGGCCGCCTCCTTACAGCGCCGCTGCCAGCCGGGCGTGCGGCCCGGCGAGCGGGATCGCTCTCATTTCCTCCGGCGCGAACCACCGCCAGTCTTCCCCTTCCGGCGCGGTTCCGCCCGTCATTTCATAGGCCCGCATATGCCAGATGCGGTGCGTAAATACATGAGTCAGCGCCCACCGCTTTTCTCCGGCATGTCCCGAAAGGAGCGCTTCCAGCCGCTCCGCGCTCTCTCCCTCATTTTCCGCGAGCGCCATGGGAAATTCCCACATGTTCGCCAGCATGCCCGACGGGGGACGCCGGTGCATCAGGTACGCTCCGTTTTTCTCAAGCAGTCCGCAGGCGGCGTAAAAAACGGCCTGCGGCTTTTTCTTTGTCCGCACAGGCAGCGCTTCTTCCAGGCCCCGCGCCGCGGCTTCGCACCACATCCGCAGCGGACAGGCCGCGCACCGGGGCCGCTTCGGGATGCATACTTCCGCGCCGAGATCCATGAGCGCCTCATTGAAGTCGCCCGGTCTGTCCGCGGGGATCGTCTCTTCCGCGAGGGCGGCAATACGCTTCCTGCCTCGGCTCTTCAGAATATCGTCTTCCACCGCGTAGAGGCGGGCATAGACACGGAGCACGTTCCCGTCCACAGCAGGCGTTTTTTCTCCATAGGCGATGGACGCCACCGCCCCCGCCGTATATTCGCCGATCCCCGGCAGGCTCCGGATGACTTCCGGCTCTTTCGGCATCTTCCCGCCGTATTTCTCCGCGATCTCCCGCGCCGCGCGGTGGATATTTCTCGCCCGGCTGTAATAGCCGAGTCCCTGCCACGCGCGGAGCACTTCATCCTCCTCTGCCGCGGCCAGGTCGGAAATATGGGGGAACCGCTCCATCCAGGCATTGAAATAGGGCTTCACCGCTTCTGTCCGCGTCTGCTGTAACATGATCTCCGAGATCCACACATGATAGGGATCGCGAGGCTTCGATTCCCGCCACGGCAGATCCCGCCGGTTCGCGTCAAACCAGCGGAGCAGCGCCGCCGGCCACTCACTTTTCTCCAAATTCTTCCTCCTGAAATTCCGTTCCCGTCACATGATCGCCGTCTTCCGCGAAATATACCGTGCCGCGGATCTTTTTCCCCGCGAGGATCATGGGCAGCCAGATCCTGTCGGCCTCCCACATTTCTTCATAAGGCAGCTCGTCAAGGGCGAACCACCGCGGCTCCATCTCATCGGACAGCCGCGGCTCCCCTTCCCAGGCGCGCGCGAAATACACGATACCCGCGTGCGACCAGGTGCGGTCAGAGGGCTGCTCGAAGTAGAGATCCGCCGCAAGCTCCAGCGCCTCCGGGCGCACGGTGAGCCCGCACTCTTCCCGGAGCTCCCGCGCGGCGCACTCCCGCATCGTCTCCCCCGCTTCGATCTTTCCGCCGAAGCCGTTCCATTTGCCGTACCCCATGCCGCGGCGCTTCCTGCCGAGGAGCACCTTCCCGTCTCTCACCGGATAGACCAGCGATGTATCACGCATGATTCTCCTCCGGACTGTACGTCTCAAGATACAGCGCCTCAAAAAGCCGCTTCCCGGCCTCTGTCTTGTACAGACGCCGGAAGAGCGCCTCATTCTGCTTCCGAGGCGCGCCGTCTTCATACTGATTCACCAGCATGTCCGCTTCCGCGAGGATCTGCGCGTCCGGTCCGTCGATCGAGCCGTAAGAATGGTGATGCCCCACGAGCCAGACGATGCGCGCCGTATCATCCGCCTCAAATCCGAGCGCCGTGAGCAGCTTTTCCGCTTCCGCCGGACCGAGCTCCTCCTGGATCTTCCCGTCATTTCTCCCGAAACGTCGCTCCCCTTCATGGATGCCGATATCGTGCACATAGGCTGCCGCTTCCAGCCGAAAGAGCGTCCCCGCGTCCAGTCCTTCCATGAGACCGATAAGGCGCGCGAAACTGTGCACCTTCAGAAAATGATGAATCCGCTTCGGGTCCCCCTGATCATAATCGATCATGGCGAGCGCCAATGCGTCAAGCTTTTCCATCTGCTGTCCCTCCCTGTTTTTCTTTATTATACATGACCGCGGGCACAAGACACTTGCCGTAAAAATTTCCGCCTGAAAAACAAAAAGGCCGGCATGGAAATTCCATGTCGGTCTTCGCCATTCTCTCAGTCTGCGCTGAAAGGAAGCAGAGCGATGGCTCTTGCTCTCTTGATGGCCAGATTGATCTTGCGCTGATGCTTCGCGCAGGTGCCGGTGATGCGGCGGGGCAGGATCTTGCCTCTTTCGGAAATGAAATGGCGAAGGGTCGCCACGTCCTTGTAATCCAGGGTGTCGATCTTATCGACGCAGCACTGGCAGACCTTTCTTCTCGGTCTTCTGATTCTATCTCTCTTGTTCATTTGTTGTATCCTCCATTGTCTGCGGCTCAGAACGGGATATCTTCATCCGTTCTCGGTGTGCCGAACTGATTGAAATTGCTTCCGGACTGACTGAATCCACTGGGCTGAGCGTACCCTCCCATATCCGGCGCAGGCTGAGAAGCATGCTGCATGCCGATGGGCAGCGCGATCAGATTGGCGGTCACTTCCGTAACATACCGTTTCTGTCCGTCCTGCGTTTCGTAGGAACGGGAAGAATAACGGCCTTCTACAAAGACGCGGGTTCCTTTTCTGAGCTGGTTTCCTACAGCTTCTGCCAGGGGGCCCCATGCGACCACATTGACGAAATCAGTGAGTTCTCTCTGTTCGCCATTGGGAGCGCTGTAGCTTCTGTTGACAGCAACGCTGAAGGACGCTACCGCTCTGCCGGTCTTCGTCGCGCGCATCTGCGGGTCTCTCGTCAGATTTCCCATAATCTGTACTGAATTCATCGTCTCGTCTCCTGCTTAGTCATCCAATTTGACAATGATATGACGGATAATTTCTTCGTGAATCTTGATGACGCGGTCAAGTTCCTTGATCTGTGCAGGATCAGCCTGGAAATCGATGACTACATAGTAGCCTTCGGTCTGGTGCTTCACTTCGTAAGCCAGCTGACGCTTGCCCCATTCATCTTCCTTGTCGATCGTTCCGCCGATCTTCGCGATGGTGGATTTGACGATTTCGACAGCAGATTTGATCACTTCTTCATCTGCTACGTTCACGATGAACATGACTTCATACTTTTTCATACTATCGCCTCCTTCTCGGACCTATGTCCCCTGCATCCCAGGGGCCAGGAAGTGCCTAAAACATTAGACCTGAATATTATACATGAAAGCCCCTTTCGGCGCAAGAAAAATGTATGCGAGCCATAAAATTTTTCTATATTTCACTTCGTTCCGCAAGTGATGCCCGTCACCTTGCCGAAGCTCACGCGGAAGACGAGATTTCCCTTCTCCCTGCTACCGAAATACCAGAGATAGTCGCTGTCTCCGTCGATCTGACGCAGATCCGGCTCCCCGTACCGGCGGAGCACGTCGTCTATTGCCGAACCGATGGTGATGCCGTCGGGCGTGGCGATCTTATTGTGCCGGTCCATGGACATCATACGCATGACCTGCCCCGTCTCTTCCAAAACGGTCACAAAAAAAGAATCACCGTAATTGTATTCGCGGACATATCCCTTCCGCGGCGCGTAATAGTCCCGGCTGTACGTTTTCGGCTTCCCGTAGGTGGCCCGCACATAAGCTTCCGTGCTCCCGATGCTGATGCCGCCCAGCGCGATGCGGCTGTCCTCGATCTTCGCTTCCGCCTCCGCGCCGCCGAGAAGAGTCAGCGCCAGCGCGGCGCAGATCACTTTCTTTTTCATGGCTGTCCTCCGTTTCCCAATTATTAATAAGATTTGATTTATTGTATCAAAAATCCGCGTTCCCCGCACGGTTCCTTTTGAATTCTTTCCCATGCTGTACTATAATGAAAAAAATTTTTACCTATCATCGAGCGGTCTTCATTGAGCGGTGAAAAATGAGAAGCTCTCATTTTCCGCTGATTTACGAAAAAGCGCCTATCGATGGCCGGTGGATTTTGCTGTAAGGAGGTCTCCTATGAAAAAGATATTCGCCTTTCTCCTCGCCTGCTTCACGGCTCTCGCTTTTGCCGGATGCGGCGGCGGAGACGCGCCGAAAGCGAGCGGCGGCGAGCCGGTCAAAGTCGCTCTCGGCATGCTCCGTCTGACGAGCAGCGCTCCCCTCTTCATCGCCATGGACAAGGGCTATTTCAAAGAAGAAGGCATCGAGATCGAGCCGCAGTGGTTCGACGCAGCCCAGCCCATCGCCGTCGCCACGGCGTCGTCCAAAGTTGACGTGGGCGCCACGGGCATCACCGCCGGGCTCTACAATATGGCTGCCCAGGGCCAGAAGCTCTGCATCACCGCCGACAAAGGCCGCGAAGAAAAGGGCTTCTCTTCTTCCGCGCTCATCGCCAATACGGACCGCTACAACGCAGGCCTCACGTCCATCGAGTCCCTGAAAGGCAGCCGCATCGGCATCACCCAGAAAGGCTCCACCTTTGAATACATGATGGGCCGCCTGCTGGAGGAAAAGGGGCTCTCCCCCGACGATGTGACCCTCGTTCCCCTCGGCAAGATCTCCGCCGTCATGGCGGCGCTCCAGAGCGGCCAGATCGACGCGTGTATCCTGAATGAACCGAATGTGACGAAAGTCCAGTCCGAAGGCTACGGCACCCTCATTACTCAGGTGAGCGACGTCATTCCCTACCAGACATCGGCCATTTTCTATTCTCCCAAATTTACGCAGAATGAAGACGCCGCCGTGCGGTTCATGAAAGCCTACAACAAAGCGTGCCGGGAATATCACAAGGCCCTCACCGGCGGCAAAGACTCGCCGGAACTCGCAGAGGCCGTGAAGATCATCGCGAAATACGTGCAGACGCCGGAAGAAGATATCCGCCTCGGTCTGCCCTATATCGATGAGAACGGCGTGCTTCTCGTGAGCGACATCCAGACCCAGATCGACTGGTACAGGGCGCACGGCCTTCTCAGCGGCGATCTGAAAGCCGACGATATCGTCAATACGGGCTTCCTTGAAAAAGCGATGAAATGATGATCCGCCCCGGTTCCGTCCGGGGCTTTATTTTCCAGGAGGATCTCCATGCAACTTGTCATCGATCACGTCAGTCAGACATTCACCTCCGGCGGGAAGTCCCTTCCCGTGCTGGATGACATCCGGCTCACCCTTCACGAAGAAGAATTCGCCGCCCTCGTCGGGCCTTCGGGATGCGGCAAATCCACGCTCCTCAATATCTGCGCCGGTCTGCTTTCGCCAACGGAAGGCGCTGTCCGCTTCACCGGCGAAGGCCTTGACCGCGAGCCCCGCACGTCCATCGTCTTTCAGGAAACGGGCCTCATGCCGTGGCGCACGGTCTATGAGAACATCGCCTTTGGCCTGGAAGCGGGCAAATTCCTTCCGAAGAGCGAATGGGACGGCCGCATCCGCCACTACATCCAGCTGGTGGGGCTCTCCGGTTTTGAAAACGCCTATCCGCACCAGCTCTCCGGCGGCATGCGCCAGCGCGTGGGCATCGCCCGGGCCCTCGCGGTCAGCCCTGATCTGCTTCTCATGGACGAACCGTTCTCCGCGCTGGACGCGCAGACCCGCATCATCATGCAGGAAGAATTGGTCTCCCTCTGGGAAAAAACAAAGCTCACCACGCTTTATGTGACGCACAATATCGAAGAAGCGGTCATGCTCGCCGACCGGGTCATCCTCCTCTCCCGCCGTCCGGGGAAAGTCAAGGATATCCTTGAGATCGGCATCCCCCGGGCCGACCGGGAAAAGCCGGAACACAGCGCGGAGATCGCCGGATTCATCCGCCGCATCTGGGAACACATCAGCCGCGACGCGAAAGAAGCCATGACGGAGGTGCAGCCATGACCGAATACACCGTAAAAAATAAATTGACCCGCTGGCAGCGCCGCGCGCCGCTCTGGGTCTCCTTCCTGTCCATGGCAGTTCTCCTCCTCGTGTGGGAGGCCCTCTGCCGGGCAGACCTCATCTCCTCTCTCTTCCTCCCCTCGCCGACGCAGATTCTCACCGCCCTCGCCGATATGATCTCCGGCGGAGAGATCGGGGAGAGCCTCATGGCCAGCCTTGGCCGCATTCTCGCGGGATTTGCCGCGGGCGGCGCGCTCGGCCTCGCCGTGGGCCTCGTGGCAGGCACGTCCGCCCTCGCCGACCGCATGGTGACGCCTCTGGTGAACGCCCTCTACCCGATCCCGAAGATCGCCCTTCTGCCGCTTTTCATCCTCTGGCTCGGCATCGGCGAGCTGTCCAAAGTCACCATCATCGCTCTCGGCGTCTTTTTCCCCATCGCCATGAACACCTACTCCGGCGTGAAAAACGTCGATCCCCTGCTCATCAAAGTGGCGGCGAGCTTTCGCGCCGGATGGTTCTACACCATGCGCTGCGTCGTCCTTCCCTACGCGCTGCCCATGATCTTCGCGGGTTTCCGCATCGCCGCGGGCACGGCGCTCCTCCTTCTCGTGGCGGCGGAAATGATCGCCGCGGAAAAAGGCATCGGCGCGCTCATCCTCCACTACGGCGACCTCATGATCACGGACCGCCTCATGGCGGGCGTCATCGTCCTCTCCCTTCTGGGGCTTCTCTTCACGCTCCTTCTAGAATGGCTGGAAAAACGGCTCGTTCCGTGGAGCCGTTTCAAATGAAAGGATCTGCCATGACTGCACAGGAAATTCTGGCGCGCGTCGATCATACCCTGCTCCGGGCCGACGCCCGCTGGGCGGATATCCGGAAGCTCTGCGAAGAAGCGGTCCGCTTCCGCACGGCCTCCGTCTGTATCCCTTCCGTCTTCGTCCGCCGGGCCCATGAAGCCTTCCCGTATCTTCCCGTCTGCACGGTCGTTGGATTTCCGCTGGGAAACGCGAACCTCTCCGCAAAGACCGCCGAAACGAAGCAGGCTGTCTCTGACGGGGCATCGGAGATCGACATGGTCATCTCCATCGGCGCGCTGAAAGACGGCGATACCGCTTATGTCACAGAAGAGATCCGCGCCGTGAAAGCCGCGGCGGAAGGGCGTATCGTCAAAGTCATCATCGAGACCTGCTATCTCACGGAGGAAGAAAAGATCGCCGCCTGCCGCTGCTGCACCGAAGGCGGCGCAGACTTTATCAAGACTTCCACCGGATTCGGCCCGGCAGGCGCCGCGCTCTCCGACATCGCCCTCTTCCGGGCGCACATCGGTCCGAATGTCTCCATCAAGGCCGCCGGAGGCATCCGCACGAGGGAAGACATGGAAGCTTTCCTTGCCGCCGGGGCATCCCGCATCGGCGCGAGCTCTGCCGTCCGCGTTCTCGCAGAAGAAATCGAAAAAAGCAAAGCGGAACAATAAAAACAGGCACAGAAAAACGGCCCCTTTCGGGAGCCGTTTTTTTGTGCCTGCATCAGTCTCTGTACTGTTCGGGCAGTTCCTTGACTCTTGCCACGCCGGTCTCGATCGCCGCTTTTGCCACGGCTTTCGCTACAGCCTTCGGCACTCTTTCGTCGAATACATCGGCCACAACGTGATCCGGGTCGAGTTCATCATCGGACATGAGGTTCGCCAGCGCATAGGCGGCGGCCAGTTTCATTTCCTCATTGATCTGACGGGCGCGCACGTCCAGAGCGCCCCGGAATAGGCCGGGGAATACGCTGGAATTGTTGATCTGGTTCGGCATGTCGCTTCTGCCGGTGCCAAATACGTAAACGCCCGCTTCTCTCGCTTCATCGAGCATCATTTCCGGTACGGGATTCGCCATGCCGAATACGATATTCTTTTCCGCCATGGTCGATACGATCTCTTTCGTAAAGACGCCCGGGCCGGAGCATCCCACGAGCACGTCCGCGCCTTTGACCGCGTCGGCCAGCGTGCCGCGGCGTCCTTCCGGATTCAGTTTGTCTGCGAGAGCTTTCTGGATACGGTCGAGGTGTCCGTTGTCATAGAGAATGCCCTTGCTGTTCAGAGCGGTCATATTTTCAGCCGGTACGCCCGCTTCCAGGAACAGTCTGGCAATGGCCGAGCCTGCCGCGCCGACGCCGTTCACGACGACTTTCACTTCATCGAGCTTCTTGCCGATGAGGCGCAGGCCGCCCAAAACACCGGCGAGAGCCGCAATGGCCGTGCCGAACTGGTCGTCGTGGAATACGGGGATGTTCATGGTCGCTTTCAGCGTATCTTCGATGTCATAGCACTTCGGGGAAGACAGATCTTCCAGATTGATGCCGGCAAAAGACTTCTCCAGCAGCTGCACCGTGTGAATAAATTCATCAGGGTCTTTCGTATTGATGACGATCGGGATCGCGTCGATGCCGCCAAACCGTTTGTAGAGAGCGCTCTTGCCCTCCATGACGGGAAGAGACGCCGCCGGGCCGATATCGCCGAGGCCGAGCACGCGGGTGCCGTCGGAAATGACCGCCACCACATTGCCTCTCCACGTCAGGTCAAGGGACAGGTCTTCATCCTCCTTGATCGCGAGGCAGGGCGCCGCGACGCCGGGCGTATAGACGACCGCCAGATCATGGCCGTTTTCCATGGGAGCCGCCAGATCGGTCTTGATGATCTGATGCGTCTTTCTTCTGAGTTCCATTGCTTCTTCTCTTAAATCCATAGGGTGTCTCCTTTCGGTATAAATCTGTGAAAAGCGCCCGCTTCCGTCAGTCGCGGATGGCCGGCATATTCCTCCCATTGAAGATCTCCGCCATTTCCTGTTTCACCAGGCGGCGGATGCGCTTCACTTCTCTGGGCGGCAGGCTGTCTTCTGTCGTATTGAAGAGATAATCATCCAAATGGAAATCGTGGAGCATCATCTTGGTGTGGAACAGATTCTCCTGATAGATATTCACATCCACCATGTCATACTTGTGCCGGATCTGCGGCGCGATGTAATTCTGGATGGAATTGATGCGGTGATCGATGAAGATCTTCTTCCCGTTCACGTCGCGGGTGAATCCGCCGACCCGGTAGTCCGCCACCACGATGTCCGCGTCGAATGAACGGAGGAGGAAATTCAGCGCATTGAGCGGCGAAATCTTTCCGCATGTAGAAACTTCTATGTCCGCGCGGAAGGTGCAGATCCCGTCCTGCGGATGCATTTCCGGATAGGTATGCACCGTGATGTGGCTCTTGTCCAGATGGGCCACCACATCCTGCTTCTCATTCTCCACCGGCTCCTCCGCGATGAGCATCGTCACGCTCGCCCCCTGCGGATCGTAATCCTGGGAAGCGATATTCAGGATATTCGCGCCGATCATGTCCGCCACGTCCGTCAGGAGCTTGGTCAGACGGTCCGCGCTGTACTCCTCGTCGATATAAGCGATATAATTCTCCCGGTCTTCCGCGGTGCTCGCGTAGCAGATGTCATACATATTGAAGCTGAGCGTTTTCGTCAGGTTATTGAATCCAAAAAGCTTTAATTTCTTTTTTGCCATGCTGATGTCCTCTCTCCCTCCTTTCCACATGAGCCTTATGTTGTATATTATATCAGAAATATAGTATACCTGCATGCTCAATATCAGGAATATTTGATATGCTCAATGTCAAATATTCATCAGAAGGGTATTATTTTCTCTAAACTCATGCCGCAGACGGCCTTATTTCTCCTCTTTCAGTTTTTCTATCAGCGCCCGCAGCGCGCGTCCCCGGTGGCTGATGCCGTTTTTTTCTTCCAGTGAAAGCTCCGCCATAGTCTTTCCGAATTCCGGCAGGAAGAAGAGCGGATCGTAGCCGAATCCGCCTGTCCCCGCGTAGAAATCGCGGATGATCCCCTCGCAGACGCCTTCGGCGGTCACTTCCCGTCCGTCCGGCCAGACGAGTGCCACCGCGCACACATAGCGGCCTTTCCGCTCTTCGCCGCTGTATGGAGCGAGCTCCCGGATGAGCTTCTGATTATTGGCCTCATCGTCGCCGTGTTTTCCGGCATAGCGGGCGGAATAGATCCCCGGCCTGCCGTTCAGTGCGTCCGCGACGATACCGGAATCATCGGACAGCACCGGCGCATGGATGGCGGCAGAATAGTACCGCGCCTTCTGGAGCGCGTTTTCTTCAAAAGTCGCCCCCGTTTCGTCCGGATCGGGCAGATCTGCCACTTCGGAAACGGGCTCCGCTTCCCAGCCGATCTCGGCAAGAGCTTCCCGAAATTCCCTGATCTTCCCTTTATTATGCGTAGCCAGAACGATCTTCATACGCTCCTCCTTACTCTCCCATCATCAGTCCCACAGAATCCCGCTTCGCCGCGCGCCACGCCGCTTCCGCGGCCGCCAGAGCCGCCGTGCGCCGCCGCACGAGATCCGTCACCTGCGCGATCCGCTCCGCGTCAGCCCGGCGCACCGGCACACGGAGCAGCCTCGACGCGCACGCGTGGACGCCGCTCTCCGTGCTCATGGCATCGAGGAAAAGCGCTCCCACAGGCCCGTCCAAATAGACTTTCAAATATTCCGCGGTATATTCGCCAACAGGCCGGAGCACGATCACATCACCGGCCGCCGCCGCTCCGGAAAGAGTCTCCGGAAGCACGGCTGAAATGAGCCGCCCCCTGCGCACCGTGAGAAGCAGATCGCCCGCTTCCGCCCGCTTCACATCGGCCGCCGCCTCTTCCTTCACCAGATCGGCCCGCACACAGGATTCTGTCACCGCTTCCCCGCGGATGACCGGATACGTGCCGAGCGTTCCTTTCATCGGAAGGACCGCCTTATACACGCTCCCTGCAGCAAAGTCCGGATCGAGCAGGCCCGCCGCCAGGATCGTCTGGAGCGCCTCGCTCCCGTTCCACGCATAGAGGTCATAATCCCAGCTCTCCGCGCGGGCAAAGCTCTCTCTGGAAAGGGCCGCCCGATCCAGTAAGCGGATCCCTCCCTCGTCGGCGGCTTCGCCGAATACGATCCTTCCGGAGACGTCCCGTGCGCCGGAGGTGATGAGATCTTTCTCCTCTCCTCCGTCCACGGCATGGTACATGGAAGATACCGTGCAGCTTTCGGCAGCCTCCCTCAGCACGGCCCGCGCGGCGGCGCTTTCCGACCGGAGGATCTCCGAAGAAAGGAGCGCCTCCATGGAGCCGCCGTCCGTCAGATGCGCCCCCATGGCGCGCCACAGCGCAAGACTTTCTTCCTCATTCTTCCCGGCGTAGAAAATATAATCATACCGTTCCGTATCTTCTTCGATCTCGTCCATCGTCATGGCCCGTCCGCGGGCATAGATCATAGCGACAGGCTCTTTCCATTCCCCGTCGGCCAGCGCCACGGCGATGCGCTTCCCCCGGAGCCGCACGAAAATATCGGTGAGACACGGCAGGTACTGTTCCGCTCCCGCGAAGAGCACCGTATTTCCTGCCTTCTCCGCGCGGGAAACAGCCTCGCTCACCATAGCCCCGAGCAGAGGACTCACCGGCGCCGCTCCGTCCGCAAAGAGCATGGGGTCCACCGACAGGGCGAGGCTGTAAATATAGGCGTACGTCTCCGCGCTGCCCGGCACAGGGCCGAATTTCTCCGCCGTGAGCTTCTCCGCCGCCTTCCGCAGATCCTCCTGCGACACCCCGTATTCCCGGTTCGACGGATTCTGGAAAAGCACGTAATCCAGATGACGCGCCCGCATGATCTCCCGGAAAATATCTTCCGCCGCTACGCCCAGCGCGGCAAAACGGCTGATTTTTTCTTCCTTCAGCTGATCCACAGCGTTCCTCCTTTATTTCTCGATTCTCTATTTATCTTTACTATTATACGTTCCGGGAAAAATTTTTTCTACTTCCCCGTTTTCCGGCGGCGAGGAAAAGAGCAGCAAAAAGAGCCCCTTTACAGAGGCTCTTCTGTTTTTTTACAGGTCCTTCACGAAGAGCGCGCGGATCGCGTTCAGCACGGCGAGGATCATCACGCCCACATCGGCAAAAATGGCGAGCCACATATTGGCCAGACCCACCGCGCCGAGGAGGAGACAGAGAAGCTTCACGCCGATGGCGAAGACGATATTCTGATACACGATGCCCAGGCATTTCCGGGAAATTTTAATGGCCTTGGCGATCTTCAGCGGGTCGTCGTCCATGAGCACTACATCCGCCGCTTCGATGGCCGCGTCGGAGCCCATGGCGCCCATGGCGATGCCGATATCCGCGCGGCGGAGCACCGGCGCGTCGTTGATGCCGTCGCCTACGAAAGCCAGTTTTTCTTTTTCCGGCTTCTGTTTCAAAAGCTCTTCCACTTTTTCCACTTTTCCCGCGGGGAGGAGCTCGCTCCATACCATGTCGATGCCGAGGTCGGCCGCCACGCTCTCCGCCACGGCTTTCGCGTCGCCTGTGAGCATCACGGTCTCGCGCACGCCCGACCGTTTCAGCTCCCGCACGGCTTCTTTCGCGCGGGGCTTCACCACGTCGGAAATGACAATGTGTCCCGCGTAAGACCCGTCGATGGCCATATGGATGATGGTGCCCGTGTGATGGCAGGGGATGTACTCCACACCGAGGCTCTCCATCAGCTTGCCGTTCCCCGCGGCGACGGAGCGTCCGTCCACTTTGGCCAGGACCCCTTTCCCGCTGATCTCCCGAATATCTGTCACACGGCTGCGGTCGATCTTTCCGCCGTAAGCTTTCCGCAGGCTCCGGCTGATGGGATGAGAGGAAGCGCTCTCTGCCAGAGCGGCATATTCGAGGAGCTTTTCTTTCGCCATCCGGCTGTGATGGACAGCGTTCACTTCAAAGACGCCCTTCGTGAGCGTTCCTGTCTTATCGAAAACGACGATTCCCGTCTTGGACAGCGTTTCCAGATAATTCGAGCCTTTCACGAGCACCCCTTCCCGGCTGGCTCCGCCGATGCCGGCGAAGAAGGACAGCGGAATGCTGATGACCAGCGCGCAGGGGCAGCTGATGACGAGGAAGGTGAGCGCCCGGTAGATCCAGATGTCCCATTCCGGCGCCGTTCCCATAGCGGAGAGCCGCACCAGCGGCGGGATCACGGCGAGGGCCAGCGCCGCTCCGCACACGGCAGGCGTGTAGATGCGGGCGAATTTGGAAATGAAGTCTTCCGATCTCGATTTGCGGGAGCTCGCGTTCTCCACGAGATCGAGGATCCGGGAAACGGTGGAGTCGCCGAATTCTTTTGTCGTCCGTATCTTCAGCACGCCCGTCATATTGATGCACCCGCTGATGATCGCATCGCCGGCCTTCGCGTCGCGGGGCACGCTTTCCCCGGTGAGGGCGCTCGTATTGAGGGTGGACGCGCCTTCGACAATAATGCCGTCGATCGGCACCTTTTCGCCGGGCTGCACCACGATGACCGAGCCCGTTTCCACTTCGTCGGGGTCGACCCGTACCAGCGCGCCGTCCTTTTCGATATTGGCGTAATCCGGCCGGATGTCCATGAGCTCGCTGATATTCCGGCGGCTCTTTCCCACGGCGTAGCTCTGGAAAAGCTCGCCGATCTGGTAGAAGAGCATGACCGCCACGGCTTCCGTATAATCGCCGGTCTCATCATAGAGGGCCAGCGCGATGGCGCCCACCGTCGCCACGGCCATGAGGAAATTCTCATCAAAGATCTGCCCGTTGCGGATGCCTTTCCCCGCTTTCCGCAGGATGTCCCAGCCGACGATGAAGTACGGCACGAGGTACAGCAGGAACCGCGCCACGCCTTCCGTTTCCGTGAAGGACAGCCCGATCATGAGGGCCGCGGCGGCAAGGATCCGCGCCAGCATGGTCTTCTGCTTTTTATTCATTGCTTTTCCCTCCTTCGTTCAATTAAATGTTTTTGCACTCATTTAATTGATGGGCTTGAAAGAAAGCGCCTCCCGGCGCTCCCCTCAGCAATAGATCTCGCAGTCGTCTTCCACTTTTTTGCAGTTCGCCCGCACGGCCTGCATGACTTCTTTCGGATCCGCGCCGTCTTCAAATTCCACGTTCATTTTCAGCATCATGAAATTGACGACCGCATTCTTCACACCGGCAGTCTTCCGGGCGGCATCTTCCATTTTATTGGCGCAGTTGGCGCAGTCCACTTCGATCTTGTAGCTCTTCTTCATTTTTGACTTCTCCTGTTCCTTCAACAATTAAGTATTTGTTTAACTGTTGTCTTCATCATATCATATCTCTCCGCAAAGTCAATATGTTTTTATCTGTTTTTCTGCATGGCTAAAAATTTTTTCTCGCATATATAAAACAGGCCATTTATCGGCATTCCGCCCCTCGCCTTCCTGCCGGCCGGCAAAAAAATCTCAGTTTCTGTCCTTGCGGGATCGTCAAATTAGGCTATACTAAGTTTAAGAGGATAATACCCCCTGGGGGTATGGATATAAGGAGGTCTCATGAAAGAAACATATACAGTCACCGGGATGACCTGCGCCGCCTGCTCGGCGCGGGTGGAAAAAAGCGTCGCCGCCCTGCCCGGGACAAAGGACGTATCCGTGAACCTGCTGAAAAACAGCATGGTCGTGGAATACGATGAAGAGAAGCTCTCTTCCGCGGAGATCGTGCGGGCCGTCACAAAGGCCGGGTACGGAGCGGCGCTTCGTGACGCGGCGAAGGCTGGAAAGGCGCCGTCTCCGGCGGAAGCGGCGCGGCAGGAGTATCTTGCCATGAAGCGGCGCATGACAGGTTCTTTTCTCTTTGCCATTCCCCTTTTCTACCTCTCCATGGGCCGCATGATGGGCTGGCCCATGCCGGAGGCTTTTCTCGGCGACAGCCGCGCCATGGTCTGCGCCCTCACGGAACTTTTTCTCCTCATTCCCATCCTCTTCCTGAACCGCCGGTATTTTCAGCAGGGCTTCAAGACGCTCGTCCACGGCTCGCCGAATATGGATTCCCTTGTCGCCCTCGGCGCGGGCGCGTCCACGGTCTACGGCGTGTACGCCCTCTACAAGATCGCCATCGCCCTCGGTACGGGCGATCTTGCCGAAGCGGCCCATTTCTCCCACGAGCTTTACTTCGAGGGAGCAGGCACGATCCTCACGCTCATCACGGTGGGAAAATTTCTCGAAGCCCGCGCGAAAGGCCGCACATCGCAGGCGGTGAATGAGCTCCTCGATCTCGCGCCGAAGACGGCCTCCGTCATCCGGGGCGGGAAAGAAGTCACCATCCCCGCGGAAGAGCTCGTCCCGGGCGACCTCATCGCCGTCCGCGCCGGCGAGTCCATCCCCGCCGACGGGGTCATCGTCGAAGGAACGGCGTCCATCGACGAATCGGCCATCACCGGCGAGAGCATCCCCGCGGAAAAGCGCCCCGGCGATACCGTCATCGGCGCGACGGTCAACCGGAGCGGCTATTTCCGCATGACGGCGTCAAAAGTGGGCAGCGACACCGCTCTCGCCCAGATCATCCGCCTCGTGGATGAAGCGACCGGTTCGAAAGCGCCCATCGCCCGTCTGGCCGACAAAGTCGCGGGGATCTTCGTTCCCGCGGTCATCGCCATCGCCCTCCTCGCCGCGGCGGTCTGGCTTCTTCTCGGCGCGTCCGCCGAATTTGCCCTCACCATCGCCGTATCCGTTCTCGTCGTCTCCTGCCCGTGCGCGCTCGGCCTCGCCACGCCAACAGCCATCATGGTCGGCGCGGGGTGGGGCGCGCGGCACGGCATTCTCTTCAAATCGGCGGAAGCCCTCGAAGCGGCGCACGATGTACAGACCGCCGTCCTCGACAAGACCGGCACCATCACCCGCGGCGCGCCGTCTGTGACGGATATCCTCTGCGCCGCAGGCGTCAGCGAAGACGAGCTCCTCCGCGCGGCGGCGTCTCTGGAGCATCTCTCTTCCCATCCTCTCGCGGCAGCCGTCGCTGAAAAGGCGGCAGCGACCAAAACGTCTCTCCTGCCCGTCACGGACTTTGAAGAGATCCCCGGGCAGGGCATCCGCGGCGTGATCGGCGGGAAAGAATGCCTCGGCGGCAGCCTCCGCATGATGGAAGCCTTCTCTATCCCCGCGGAAGCGCTGGCAGCAAAGGGAGCGCGTCTCGAAGAAGAAGGAAAGACGCCGCTCTGGTTCGCATCCGGCGGCCGCCTGCTCGGCCTCATCGCCGCCGCGGACACCGTGAAGCCCACGAGCCGCAGGGCCGTCGAATCGCTCCGGGCGCTCGGCATCGAGACAGTCATGCTCACAGGAGACCGCAGAAAAACGGCGGAAGCCATCCAGAAAGAAGTCGGCACAGACAGGGTCATCGCCGAAGTCCTGCCGCAGGATAAAGAGCGGGAGATCCGCCGCATCCGGGAAAGCGGGAAAAAAGCCGCCATGATCGGCGACGGCATCAATGACGCCCCCGCTCTCGCCCGGGCAGACGTGGGCATCGCTGTCGGCGCGGGAACAGACATCGCCATGGAATCCGCGGGCATCGTCCTCATGCGGAGCGATCTCCTCGACGCGGCGGCGGCCATCGAGCTTTCCCGCGCGGTCATCCGCAATATCAAGCAGAATCTTTTCTGGGCGTTCTTCTACAACGCCTGCGGCATCCCCATCGCGGCAGGCTGCTTCTACGCCGCCTTCGGCCTGAAAATGAACCCCATGGTAGCGGCCCTCGCCATGAGCTTCAGCTCCGTCTTCGTCGTGACGAATGCCCTCCGCCTGCGGTTCTTCCGGCCGAAATACGCCCTTCCCGAAAGCGGCGGCGCTCCCATTTCCGCTCTCCCCTCCGAGGAGACGAATCCATCCCATTCCGATTCAGCAAAAGGAGGAAACACCATGAAAAAAATCGTATCTATCGAAGGCATGATGTGCCAGCACTGCGCGGCTCATGTGAAAAAAGCCCTGGAATCCGTCCCCGGCGTAACTGCCGCGGAAGTCCGCCTGGAAGCGAAAGAAGCGGCCGTCGCCCTTTCCGCGGACGTCTCCGACGAAGTCCTCAGCGCCGCCGTGAAAGACGCGGGCTATACCGTAACGGGCATCCGCAATGAAGGCTGACCGGGAAAAAGCGGCCCGTTCCATCCGCATCGCCCGGGGCCAGCTGGACGGCATCCTCCGCATGATCGAAGAAGACCGGTACTGCGTGGACATCTCCAACCAGATCATGGCGGCGGAAGCCATCCTGCGCCGGGTCAATCACGACATCCTCCGGGCCCACATCCGGAGCTGCGTCCGGGAAGGACTCGGCACGGACGCGCCGAATCCGAAGCTGGAAGAAGCCCTCGCGCTCCTTGAGAAAATGGCCGGCAGCAATCTGTGAGAGAACCGCCTCCGGGCGGTTTTTTCATGACAAATTTCCCGTTCTTTTCCGATGTGATACAATACAGGAAAAGGAGGGACGCTCATGCCGGATACGATCCTGCCCCATGACCACGGGCAGCCATTGGAACACAGACTGAACCGCATGCCGGAAACGGAAAAATTCCAGACCGCGGCGGACACATTCAAACAGCTCGGCGACGGGAGCCGCCTCCGCATCTTCTGGATCCTCTGCCACGGCGAGGAATGCGTCATCAATCTCTCTTCCATGATGGCCATGAGCAGCCCCGCCGTCTCGCATCACCTGAAGCAGCTCAAAGCGGGCGGCCTCATCGTGAGCCGCCGCGAAGGCAAAGAAGTGTACTACCGCGCCGCCGATGCCGAGCAGGCGCAGCTCCTGCACCGCATGATCGAAGAGCTCATGAAAGTCAGCTGCCCCGCGCGATAATGAAAATTCCCACAAAAAAGGACCCGAAAGGGTCCTCTTTTTTATATTCAGAAAGCATACGCCAGCTGCACCATGCCGCTGAATCCTTCCCGCTCGCCCGCGTAGCCCCGGAGGTTCACGTCCATGCTCCACGGCGAATCTTTCCGGCCCCACACGGTGCCGATCTCGCCGAAGACGGTCGAGCCCTGCAAACTCTGCTCCGGCGCTTCAAACTGTCCCGCTTTCATGCGGCTGTCGCCGCTGAATTCGTATTCATACGCCGCGCCGCAGTAGAGGCTCCACGCTTTGTCCGTGTCCGCGGTATACCGCGCGCCGAGGCGGAGCCGGTCGCTCGTCACGCTGTCGAAGCTGAACCGGTCGCCGCCCATTTCGAAGCTGTCCCCATCGATGTCGGTGTGGAAGTACTTGCCGTAGATGTCCCACTGGCCGCTGCCTCTCTGGATGAGTTTCCCCGCACCGATGTGT
>ULQM01009861.1_pt1 | contig 56818 bp, 57 predicted proteins | sample 1954451 | NCBI WGS metagenome assembly ULQM01 (sample SAMEA4835655, study PRJEB28245) | human gut metagenome | biome: gut microbiome; material: fecal sample | place: Denmark | collected 2008 | reverse complement strand
GGTATCTCATCAGCTGAATTTTCTGATGTTATCGCTATTAATATTATAGGTGATTTTAAATCACATCTTAAGTATTTATTTGAACTTGATATTACTAAACGTTTACTTATGATTTTAGAAGACTTAAGAAAACAAAAGTATTTTGCAAGTCTTGAAAGTAAAATCGATGAAGAAGTAAAACGTAGCATTAATGAAGCTCAAAAAGAGTACTACCTAAGAGAAAAAATGAAAGCCATCCAGGATGAACTTGGTGATAAGGCTAAAAAAGAAACAGACATTGATGTATTAAGAAAGAAAATTAAAGAAGCAAAAATGCCAAAAACAGTAGAAGAAAAAGCTTATAATGAATTAAACCGTTATATGTCAACACCAAGCACTTCGCCTGAATCTGGTATTATAAGAACATATCTAGATTTTCTTATTGCATTACCATGGAACACACAATCAGTTGATTCTGATGACATTAAGAAAGCTAAAAAAATTCTTGATGAAGATCACTATGGACTTGATAAAGTTAAAGAAAGAATTCTTGAATATCTTGCTGTAAAAATTATGACACAAAAGAATCCACAAGCCATTCTATGTCTTGTTGGTCCTCCAGGTGTTGGTAAAACTTCACTTGCAAAGTCAATCGCAAGAGCTCTTAATAAGAAGTTTGTTAAACTTTCTTTAGGTGGTGTCAAAGATGAATCGGAAATTAGAGGCCATCGTCGTACTTATCTTGGAGCTCTACCTGGTAGAATTCTTCAAAATTTAAAACGCGCAGGCACAAATAATCCAGTATTCCTACTTGACGAAATTGATAAGATGAGTAGTGATTATAAGGGAGACCCTACAAGTGCAATGCTTGAAGTATTAGATGGTGAACAAAATCAATTTTTCAGTGATAATTATTTAGAAGAACCATTTGATTTATCCCATGTTTTCTTTATCGCAACTGCCAATTATTTAGGTAATATTCCTGAACCATTACGTGACCGTATTGAAATAGTTGAAGTGTCAAGTTATACTGAATATGAAAAATTCGAAATTGCTACACACCACTTACTAAAAAAACAACTTTTAGCAAATGGACTTGATGAGTCCCAATTTAGTATTAGTGATCAAGCAATTTACTCAATTATTCAAAACTACACACGTGAAGCCGGTGTGCGTGAATTAGAAAGATTGTTAAGTTCAATTATTCGTAAAGCCATTAAAAATATTTTATTAAATGGTGCATCAAAAATTGAAATTACTGTTGATAATTTAGAAGAATATTTAGGAAAACCTAAATTTACTAATAACAAAACCGAAGAAAATGATTTAGTAGGAATTGTTACTGGACTTGCTTATACACAGTTTGGCGGAGATACTTTATCAATTGAGGCAACTCACTATAAAGGTGAGGGGAAACTTCTACTTACTGGTCAATTAGGCGATGTAATGAAAGAATCGGCTCAAGCAGCTTTCAGTTATGTTAAAAGCAATGTAGAAAAATTCAACATTAATATTAAGGATATCAAAGAATCTGATGTTCACATCCATGTTCCTGAAGGGGCAATTCCAAAAGATGGACCTTCAGCAGGTGTTACAATTACAACAGCCTTAATATCAACATTTACTAATCGCCCAGTTCATCATGAAATTGGTATGACTGGAGAAGTTACATTACGTGGTCAAGTTCTTCCAATTGGTGGATTAAGAGAAAAATCAATTGCTGCTCATCGTAGCGGACTTAAGAAAATTATTATTCCATATGATAATTTAAAAGATATTGATGAGATTCCTGAAAGCGTGAAAAACAGTCTTGAAATTATTCCAGTTAAATCAGTAGAAGAGATTGTTGATATAGTCCTTAAGTAAAACATTTGCAATAAATCTCGTTATATGATATAATTATAACGTTATAGTATCAAAATATAAATTAGGAGGCCCATATGAGTGCTTTAAGTTGGTATGATTATATATTATTAGTCGTTTCAATTATTATGATTTTAATAGTAGTGTTACAATCATCTAAAGAAGATGGTATGAGTGCATTTACTGGTGAAAAGTCAGATCTTTTCGCAAATCAAAAACAAAGAGGTTTAGAAAAAGCTATTAATACTACAACAACAGTATTATCAGTAGTATTTTTCGTATTAACAATCTTAGCGGCTGTATTACCAAGATATTAAAAATTAGGGCTTAAATGCCCTTTTTTCATATTTTAATGGAGGGGAAAATGAAAGAACAAATAATCAAATTATTAAATACGCCTAAACATCAATTATTAAAAGCTGATGAAATATATAAAGAATTAGGCCTTACGACTGAAGAAGAATACGATATATTAGGAAATGCTTTAGAGGAATTAGAAAATGAATTTATAATTACGCATAATAAACAAAATGCTTTCGCCTTACTACCTTATTTTCAAATGCTAAAAGGCGTGATAAATATTAAAGAGGGTGGATATGGTTTTGTTGATGGTGATGATTTTAGTGTACATGTTGAAGAAGGAAAAACCGGAACCGCTATTTCTGGTGATACGGTTATTGTAAAGTTTGCAAAATTAAAAAAAGCAAGTTATGAAGGGGAAGTAACAAGAATAGTAAAAAGATGCACTGAAACCATTGTTGGTCCATTAATTAAAAGAAAAGGACGTTATTTTGTAAAAGCAACTATTAATAAGAACACTATCTGGTGTGTGATCCGTGACCATAAAAACGCGAAAACTCATAATGTTGTAAAAGTAAAAATCACAAAATATTATGCTTTCAACCAAGTTGAAGGTAATGTAATCGAGGTATATGGTGATGAATCAGAAGTAGGTATGGATATTACTATGCAAGTTCTTGCAAGTGGCATAAAATATCAATTTGATAAGGAAACTTGTGATGAAGCTGCATCTTTACCTCAAGTGGTTGACTTAACCAAATATAAAAAACGTAAAAATTTAAGTGACGAATTAATTATAACAATAGATGGTGATGATGCGAAAGACTTTGATGATGGTGTTAACGTAAAAAAACTTAAAAATGGTAATTATCTCTTAACTGTATGTATAGCTGATGTTAGTGAGTACGTTAAAGAAAATAGTTATTTAGATCTTGAAGCATATACGAGAGGAACTAGTGTTTATTTGCCAGATCGTGTAATTCCAATGTTGCCGTTTGAACTTTCCAATGGTATATGTTCACTAAATGAAGGAGAGTATCGTCTCGTAATGGTTGCGGAAATGGAATTTGATCATCTTGGCAATTTAGTAAATAGTGATCACTATGAAGGAATTATCAAAAGTGCTCACCGCATGACATATCAAAATGTAAACAAAATACTAGAAGAAAAGGATAAAAAATTAATTAGCCAATATCAAGATATTTATGAAATGCTTATTGATATGCAAGACCTTGCTAAAATATTATATGATAAGCGAATTAAACGAGGTTCATTTGATTTTGAGACAAGTGAGGCCAAATTAAATTTAAACCCAGATGGTACTGTTAAAAGTATTGAATTAAGGGAAAGACGTACTGCTGAAAAATTAATTGAAGAGTTTATGCTTGTTGCCAATGAAAGTGTTGCTGAAAAAATGTCATGGCTTGATGTACCATTTTTATACCGCGTTCACGATGAACCAGATGAAGCAAGATTAAATCTATTTATGAATCGTTTAAAAACATTGAAACAAGAGTTTTCATACAAAAATAAAACTGCTCTACCCAAAGCTTTACAGCAATTCTTATTAGATACCAATGCAGAAGAAAATACGCTCGAAAAAACTACCAAAAGTGTTATTAGTAATACCCTACTTAGAACCATGGCAAAAGCAAAGTACCAAGAGATTAACATTGGCCATTATGGTTTAGCCAGCAAATGCTATACGCACTTCACTTCACCAATCAGAAGATATCCAGATTTGCTTGTTCATAGATTAATGAAACAATTTTTATTTAACCATCAAGAAACAACCGAAATTGACCCACTAGGCTACTTTACAATTAAAGTCCATGAAACAGGCCTTTCCTCAAGTGCTAGTGAAAAAACGGCAGAAAATTTGGAACGTAGTACTGTTGATATGAAAAAATGTGAATATATGGAAAAGTATATTGGAAATGTATTTACAGGCATGGTTTCATCAGTGGTAAACTGGGGATTATATGTTACTCTTGATAACACCGTTGAAGGATTAGTTAGATTTGATGATTTACCACATGATTATTATGAGATTGATGAAACTGCCGGTATAATTTATGGATCTAATAAGAGTCATATCTTTAAATTAGGTGATATTGTACGTGTAAAATTAATTGATGTAAATTCTAGCAAAAAACAAATCACATTTAGAATGATGAGGAAATTAGAAAATGAATAATGAAAAAATAGTTTGTCAAAACAAAAGAGCATATCATGATTATTTTATCGAAGAAGAACTTGAAGCTGGTCTTGTTTTAACTGGTACCGAAATTAAATCAATTAGAATGGGAAAAGCCAGTATTCAAGAAGCTTATTGTGATATTAAAGGCGGTGAACTTTTTGTAGTGGGAATGAGTATTTCACCATATGAAAAGGGAAACATCTTTAATCACCAAGAAAAAAGCAACCGTAAACTTTTAGTTCACAAAAAAGAAATCTTAAAATTAAGTAATAAAGTAATGCGTGAAGGTTACACAATTATTCCTTTAAGAATTGTACTAAGAAATGGAATTGCGAAAATGGATATTGCCATTGCGAAAGGTAAAAAATTGTATGATAAAAGAGAAGACATGAAAAAGTCAAGCGATTTAGAGTACATAAAGAAAACAACAAAGGAGTCAAGATATGCTGACTAAACACATGGAAGCTATAGATACCCTTAAAAATGGAGAATATGAAGAAGCATATAAAAAATTCTCTAGAATATATGAGAATGATAAAAATGACTATTTGGCTTTATTTTACCGAGCAGTAACAGCATTTACGCATTTTCCAAGTAAGATAGAACAAACTATTAATGACTTTGAAAGATTAATTGCGATTAATTCTCCTTTTAAATATCAATCAATGGCATATTTAGTAATGATTTATTGCAATAATGAAGCAGAAAAAGCAATTAAGTATGCAGATGAAGCAATCAAGCACAATCCTGAATTATATATAGACTTAAATTTTGCACTATCAAGAGCATATTTTGAATATGGTGATGATGCATCATTACGTAAATCACTTGAGTATATTGATAAGTGTATCGAAAAAGATGAAGGAGAAACTTCGGACTTTTACATCTGTAAAGTAGAAATTCTGATAACACTTGGTAAATTTGAACAAGCAGAAGAAATTCTTGATCTTGTTTATACAAAATTTGGTGGTTCTCTTAATTACTATTATTTAACCGCAAAACTTAAGATTGCAATCTACAATAAAATAAATGATGCTAGTTTCCTTGATCAAGCTCTTTCTGATTTAGCGCTTGCTAACCAATATGAAGAAAATAATTGTAGCGTTGTTTTACTAAAGGTAGAAATTTATGCATTAAAAAAAGAAAAAGAAAAAGCTTTAAAAGAACTTGAAAAAGCAAAAGAATTTTTTGATGATGATTCTTACCTAGTTGAACAATTCAAAATATATGAAGAGTTAGGTGAAGATGACATCATAGTTAAAATAGCTTATGAGTATTTGAAAGAACATGAGTCATGGCGTATTTACTATTCACTAGGATTCTTTCTTGCGAAAACGGCAAAAAGTCTGATTGAAATAGAAGAATTAAAATCAGTATACTTAAAAGCATACAACTTAAACAAAGAAATATTTATTTTTGATGAAATCTATCGTCTTAATTTTATCTTATCATGTGATTATGAAAATTTAGAATTACTAGAAGATTTAATAAAACTTCATCCTGAAGATGGTCGTTTGCGTTTTCTTTTAGGTGAAACTAAGCACCGCTTAAATTATAATTATGATGATGTCTTAAATGAGTTTAATGCTTCATATGAACTTAAGTATTTAGATGAGTTTAAATACTTAACCTTGATAATGCCATTAACAATAGAACCTAAAAAAACAGCAAAAAAACTAAAAAAATACCAGAAAAAGGATTTCCATCCATCTGATATTTGGCTATTACGTAAACTTGGAATAATGTATCTATATGGTGAAGATGGCTTTAAGCAAATGCCTAATTTTGCTGAATCAATTCTTGAATACTGCAATAACATAGTTACTGAAGAAGCTTGCATGAAAACTGCCCTTGGTAGAGCACATGAACTTAATCACTCAAGTATGGCTGCCTTTAAATGTTATGAAGAAGCTTATCAGGCAGAACTTGCTGAAGCATTACCTGTTTGTAATTGTGCAAATGGTTATTTAGCTCATGCTTACATAAATGGTATTGGAACTAATGTTGATGAAGAAAAGGCTAAAAAATTAATACTTGAAGGAATATCTTTCCTAAAAGAAAAGTCTAGTAATATCGTAATATACCTTTATGCATATTTTGCCTTAAAAGGAGATAAACGATTTAGCTTAAGTACTGCACTTTCTTATTTAGAGACAAAATATCCATTTTATCGTTATGAAATATCAAGAGCAATAATGATTAATATTATTCGTAAAAAACTTAGTTTATCAACTAAAAATAGTCAAGAATATATCAAACAATGTTTAAAACAAGGCAATAAAACAGCAAAACTTTATTATAAAGAAAATAAAAATAAAGAGTTAATTTATCCATTATTTAATAACTACTAAAATCTTTGATTATTCTTTCGCATTAATTCATTAATCTGTTGTTGTAGATTGTTAATATCTTGATAAGTTGGTCGCTTAATTTGCCCACTACCCTGAGCGTTGAAGGTTAAAATTAATTGTCCAACTAGCTCAAGCCAATTTCCGAGTGAATTTTGTTGACTTATGGTTAGGTTACATGATAAAATATATCCGATGATCACACCTAGAGTCGCAAACTCAAAGGGGGTTAATGTCATTAGCCAATCCGCGAATGATCCGATATCTTGACAAGAATCTTGATAATTCATATGATTTCCCCCTTATATAATAATACTAACTAAATATCAAAATAATTCATAAAACAAAAAGGTTTTAAAAGGTGTAGTATGAAAGTATTAAAAAAACAATATAATAGTAAAATGTGCATTATATGTGGAATGAACAATGAAGCAGGTCTTAAGGCTCCATTTTATGAAATGGAAAATAATACAGTCGTAACCATTGTGACTTTTCGTCAAATTCATCAAAGTTATCCCGAAAGAACCCATGGGGGAATGATTTCAACATTACTTGATGAAATAATTGGTCGTGCCATTTGGATTGAAGAACCAACTTCTTGGGGTGTAACCATGGACATTCATGTTAAATTTAGAAAACCAGTTCCTCTAGATACACAAGTAATGGCATATGGTAAGATAACGAGAAATACTTCCAAATTCTTTACAGGAGTTGGAGCCATTATGACAATGGATGGTGAAATACTTGCAGAAGGAACCGCAAACTATATTAAGTTAAAAACAAATCAAATTGCAACTACAGACATTCACGATGATGTAAATGTTTATGTTGAAGATAATGTTACCGAGATAAATATCTAGGTAACTCTTGCAGCAATGGCGGAATGGTAGACGCGCTACTTTGAGGGGGTAGTATACGAACGTATGTGTGAGTTCAAATCTCATTTGCTGCACCATTAAGAAACAATAGGATTGATACCAAAAATATCAGTCCTTTTTTCATTTTTAGGGGCTATTTTGCTTGTTTTAGGCATATTTTGCTTAATTTCAAGTGAAGTGGCCTCTTTTTCTTTGTCATTTTTTCTAATCAGCATTTTGTCGAAAGCACGAAAAGCACGAATTGAATGATAAAAAGCACGAAAAGCACGAATATACTTTAATCCTTATTTATAGGCCTCTGGCGGTGATGCTGGAGGTCTTTTTTTGCGCTTTGAAAAATATTTTTAACTTTTTTTGAAAAGACACTCAACAAAATGCCTCACAAATCTCCATATGGTGAGCAAGAGATAACACGCCTTGCTTAGAAATCATAAGGAGGTGTTCATATGAAACACAAAGTAAAAATCAGTGTTGTCAATGAATCTCCTATAGGTGGAATCGTTATGTGTAAAAAGAAAAAGATGAAAAGAAGTCTATTCAAGAGACTTTTTGGAATCAATCCAGACAAAGTAACGATCATCATCCCAGGAGACTCTGTGCAAGATGTCACCATTCAAGAGGTGGCGGAAGTAGGAGGTGCTAAGAATGAGTGAAGAAAGAAAACACAGCATCTTGGCACCTAGTAGCAAGGAATGGGTCCATTGCGGATTCTCAGCAAAGTTCCTCGCCAATAAAGAAGAGGAGACCAACGACGCTTCTGAGTTTGGAACCGAATGTCATGCCTTAGCTGAAGCTTATATCAAGCAATCTTTAAAGATTGAGGACTTCGATGAAAAGCCAGTGAGCATAGATGAGTTGAAATCAACATTCAAGCATTACGACGATGAGATGGAAACACTCGCAACTGGCTATGCGAATTTCGTTATTGGTCAGGCTGATTATGAGGAAAAGCGTACAGGAAAGAAACCTTTAGTATTTGTCGAGCAGCTTCTTGAGATGGATTATGCACCAGATACTCATGGCACGGCAGATGCAATTATCATCGCTGGAGATACCTTAACAATCATCGATAACAAAACAGGATTTATTCCAGTGAAGATTTTTGAAGGTAATGAGTTAAATAGCCAATTAGGAATCTACGGTTTATATGCCTACAAGTTATTTGCTGACATTTATCCAATCAAAAAGATCAGATTAGTTATCTATCAAGAGCGAATCCATAACATCGATGACCAAACGATAGATGTTGAAGATCTACTTGAATGGGAAGTTTCTGTTTTAAGACCTGCTGCAAAAGAGGCACAAAACCCTAATGCAGAAGCAGTAAGCGGAAAGTGGTGCAAGTACTGTCCTGGCAGAAACGTATGCCGACAAAGAAGCGAAGATGCTCTTTCAATTAATGCTGAGAAGAAACCTGAACTCATGACCGATGATGAGATTGAAGAGTTATTACCAAGACTCGACTTCATTATCGATTACTGCACGTCCATTAAGGAATACGCACTTAAGAAAGCTATCGAAGGAAAGAAGTGGAAAGGCTATGTCCTATCTGAAACTTCAACAAAGCGAAAGATAAGCGATGAAGAAGCAGTGAAGAAAATTCTAAAAGATGCTGGTTTCAATCCAGAAGTAACCAAGCTCATGAGTATCTCAGACCTTCAAAAAATGGTCGGAAAGACAAAGTTCAACGACTTAGTTGGTGACTACATCATCAAACCTAAGGGACAACCAGTGCTGGCTCCTGAATCTGATGCCAAGAACAACAACACGGAGGATAAACAATAATGTTGAAGATAGAAACAGGCTTAGAGACCAGAGCCTTAAAAGTGGTCATTTATGGTGCAGAAGGAATCGGCAAAAGCACCTTCGCATCACAATTTCCTAATCCACTCTTTTTAGATACAGAGGGTGGTACATCTAGTTTGAATGTAAGAAGAGTTAAGTGCGGTAAAGACTGGTCCTACCTTCTTTCATGCGTTGATGAAGTAATCAAAGATCCAAGCATCTGCAAGACTTTAGTTATCGATACTGCCGACTGGGCAGAATCCTTATGCACCAAGTTTGTGTGTGAGAAATACCGCAAGTCCAACATTGAAGAATTCGGATTTGGAAAAGGGTATGTCTATTTGCAGGACGAATTCTCAAAGTTACTTGATTCCTTAAATAAACTTATCGAATTAGGTGTAAATGCAGTTGTTATCGCACATGGAAAACCTAGAAAGTTTGAACTTCCAGAAGAAGCAGGTCAATTCGACCGTTGGGAGATGAAACTTACAAAACAAGTGGCTCCATTACTAAAAGAATGGTGCGATATGCTCCTTTTCTGCAACTACAAGACTTATGTAGTTACAACTGAAAACAACACGAAGAAAGCACAAGGCGGGAAGCGTGTCATCTATACATCTCATCATGCTTGCTGGGATGCAAAGAATAGATATGGATTACCTGATGAGATTGATTTGGATTTCAAAGGCATCGCTCATTTATTTGGCACACAAAGCCCTAAAAAGCCGCCAGTTTCAAAGGAAAACAATGAGTCCGAATTACTTTCAAAGGTAAAGGAACTAATCAAAAATTCGGGCATTTCTGAGGCAGACGTTGAAGCTGTCGTTACTGCAAAAGGTCACTATACAAAGGACCAACATTTAGCTGATTACAAAGAAGACTTCTTGGCCCGTTGGATTATCCCGAACTTCAAGAAGATTGTTGAAACCATAAATAAAACTAAATCCACAGGAGGAAATGAATAATGGATAACACTAATTTAAATAAACCTAATCAAAATATGGAAATGGGATGGGACGATACCATCCAAGAAGACGGACAAGAACTAGTCCTTTTAGATGAAGGCGACTATAACTTCACAGTTACAAACTTTGAACGTGGCAGATTCCCTGGTGGTCAAAAAATCCCAGCATGTAATAAGGCATCTATTACCGTTCAAATCGAGACTGAAAAAGGTCTCTCTGTCATTAAATTCGACTTGCTTTTATACAGAAGCGTTGAATGGCGTATCTCTTCATTCTTTAGATGTATCGGTCAAAAGAAGCATGGTGAGAAGCTCACTATGGATTGGAACAAAGTTATCGGTAGCATTGGTCGTGCTCATATAACTCAAAGAAAGTACACAAATAACTATGGTGAAGAGAAAACAGTAAATGATATCGGCAGATTCATAGATTACGATCCAAAGTACTTTACTGAAATGTTAGGTGCTCCAGTTGAAATCTCTGACGATGATCTTCCGTTTTAATAGGAGGTGTCGTCAATGATGGAACTTAGACCATATCAAGAACAAGCGGTCGAGTCCATTCTAGGCGAGTGGGAACAAGGGCATCAGCATACTTTGCTGGTGCTCCCTACTGGCACTGGAAAGACCGTAGTGTTTTCAAAAGTAGTAGAAAAAGAAGTAGATAAGGGTGAAAAAGCACTCATATTAGCACATAGAGGCGAACTTCTAGACCAAGCATCAGACAAGCTTTATCAAACCACTGGATTGACGTCGTCGCTTGAAAAGGCAGAGTCAACAAGTATTGGAAGTCATGAATTGGTAACTGTTGCATCGGTACAAACTATGTGCCAAGAATCAAGACTTAAGAAGTTTAAAAAAGATGAATTCGGTGTAATCGTGGTTGATGAAGCACACCATTGCATGAGCGATACATATCAAAGAATCTTGAAATATTTTGATGCTGCTAAGGTTCTAGGCGTAACAGCCACTCCAGATAGAGCAGACCAAAAGAATCTAGGACAGTTCTTTGATTCTAAGGCTTATGAATACACGCTTCATCAAGCTGTAAAAGACGGATATCTATGCCCTGTAAAAGCACAGATGATTCCTCTTGAATTAGATATCAGGAACGTCGGTCTTTCAAATGGTGATTATGCCGTTGGTGAGATAGGATCATCGCTTGAACCTTACTTAAATCAAATCGCACTAGAAATGCTTAATTATTGCAAAGGCAGGAAGACAGTCGTTTTCTTACCTTTGGTAAAAACCTCTCAGAAGTTCTGTGAATTGTTAAATGTTCATGGACTAAACGCTGTTGAGGTTAATGGAAACTCAAAAGACAGAAAACAAATCCTAGCAGACTTTGAAGCTGGGGAATATGACGTTCTTTGCAATTCAATGCTTTTAACTGAAGGTTGGGATTGTCCAGCGGTAGATACAATCGTTGTTTTAAGACCGACTAAGGTAAGAAGCCTATATCAACAAATGGTAGGTCGTGGTATGCGACTTGCACCAAATAAAAAAGAATTATTACTATTAGATTTCCTTTGGATGACAGAACGTCATGACCTTTGCAGACCTTCGGCTCTTATTTCAAAGAATGAGGACATTGCTAATCGTATCGACAAAATGATGATGAACAATGAATCTGGCATCAATTTGCTAGATGCTGAAGAGCAAGCAGGAAAAGATATCGTCCAAGAAAGAGAAGAAGCACTAGCTCGTCAACTTGCTGAAATGAAGAAACGTCAAAGAAAACTTGTTGATCCACTTCAATATGCAATGTCAATCGCAGCAGAGGATTTAGCTGATTATGAACCTACTTTTGCTTGGGAATGTGGTCCAGTTACAGAAGGCCAAAGAACTAAGCTTGAAAAATTAGGAATCAATCCTGATGAAATCGAAAACTGCGGTAAAGCATCTCTTTTGCTCACAAAACTAATAAATCGTATTGATGCAGGACTTTCAACTCCTAAGCAAATCAGAGCTCTTGAAAAATATGGGTTCTATCATGTTGGAGAGTGGAGTTTTGAAGCAGCTAGTAAGATGATCTCAAGAATTGCAGCCAATAACTGGTTCGTTCCAAGAGGTATCGACGTTAAAACATATCAACCAGCATAAAAGGAGGAGGCTGTATGGAAAAAGACAATATTTTAGAAGCACTTGAGTACATTGATGCCTCAGACCTTAACTACACTGACTGGGTTAATGTAGGGATGGCTCTCAAAAGCGAGGGCTATCCTTGCTCAGTCTGGGACAATTGGAGTAGTAAGGATGCAGGGAGATATAAAGCAGGTGAATGCGAAAGAAAATGGGCTGGCTTCAATGGTTCAGCTAATCCTGTAACAGGCGGTACTATCATCCAATTGGCAAAGAGTAAAGGCTTTGCTTTTTCTCGTTTTGAAGGTGATGGTTGTATGGACTGGGATGATGTCATCGAGTACGATGGTGATGGATCTACACTTGAAGTGAAGCAGGTTGAAAAGCCTACAGAACAATTAATCAAATATTTAGAAGTCCTATTTGAAGAGGATGAACATGTTGGATATGTAACCAATGATGTATGGCAAGATTCAGAGGGTAAATTTCTACCTTCAAAAGGCGTATACGATAGAACCGTAAAAGAACTCATAGATTCTCTTAAAAGATATCCTGATGATTTAGGTGCCACCATAGGTGATTGGAAAGAGGACTGCGGTGCTTGGATTCGTTTTAATCCAGTAAGTGGAGGAGTAAAGAATGAAAATGTCACAAGGTACACATATGCACTAGTTGAATCAGATGATATGAGCCTTACAGAGCAAGATGCTCTTTATAGGAAGTTTGAACTACCAATTGCTGCTCTTGTTTATAGTGGTGGCAAATCAATACACGCCATTGTAAGAGTTGAAGCAAAAGATCAAGAGGAATACCGAAAAAGAGTAGATTTTCTTTATGATTTCTTAGAAAAACATGGATTGAAGGTGGATAAACAAAACAGAAATCCATCGAGACTTTCACGTATGCCAGGAGTCACAAGAAACGGCAAACAACAAACATTACTGGCTACAAACATTGGTCGTAAGTCTTGGATAGACTGGCTTGATTATGTTGAAGGAGCCAATGATGAGCTTCCAGAGCTTACAATTCTTTCAAAAGATTTACTTGCTCATCCACCAGTATTGCCAGAACAGCTTATTGATGGTGTGCTTAGATGCGGACACAAGATGCTTATATCAGGTAGTTCAAAGGCTGGTAAAAGTTATCTTTTGATGGAATTATGTGTGGCTTTATCAGAAGGAATCAAGTGGATTGATAGGTTTCAATGCAAGAAATCAAAAGTCCTATATGTGAACTTGGAAATCGATCCAGCATCTTGCATTAATCGCTTCATAGAGATCTATAAGGCGATGAAATATACACCAAAACATAGTGAAGACATTGTTATTTGGAACTTAAGAGGTCATGCCATTCCTTTAGATAAATTAGTGCCTAAGCTAATAAGAAGAGTAGCAAACCAGCATTTTGATGCGGTAATAATAGATCCGATTTATAAGGTTATTACTGGTGATGAGAATAATGCCTCTGAAATGGGCAAGTTCTGCAATCAATTTGATAAGATTTGTGCTGAAACAGGATGCGCATCGATATATTGCCATCACCATTCAAAGGGTGCTCAAGGCTTTAAAAAGGCTATGGATAGAGCAAGTGGAAGTGGTGTTTTTGCACGTGATCCTGATGCACAGCTTGACCTAATTCAATTAGAAACCGATGACGATTTTATGTTGAAAAATGCCGATAATCCAAATGCTACGGCCTGGAGACTTGAATGTAGCCTTCGTGAGTTTGCTAACTTCAAGCCAGTCAACTTGTGGTTCGATTATCCGCTTCACAAAGCCGATTTAACAGGGGTTTTGAGTGGTATTGGAGCAGAAGGTAGTGCAGAGGCTAATCTCGCCAAATCAGGCAAAAGAAAGTCGACTCCTGAATCAAGAAAAGAGGAGTTTGACAACGCATACGATGCACTTTTAGGAACTGACTCAAGCGTTCCAGTAAAAGACCTAGCCGAGTATCTTGGTATCTCTGAACGCACTATTAGAGATAGATTAAAAGAACTTGAATATGCATATCACCAAGCTAAAGGGAGGGTTTATAGAAATGGAAAATAAGCAATTTTGTATACTTGAAAACACCTCTGGAATTCGCTGTGTAATTTGTGGCGGAAAGGGAAAAATCTCCTATCTGTCAAAAATGACGGCAGAAAGGGAAATTTGCCTATCTGTCAAAAGTGGCAGAAAGGCCTTATATATAGGTAACGTTTCCGTCACCGCTGACGCACCCTTCTGTAGGATAGGGCTTGAGAGCCTGCCCTATCCCAGAAAGAAGTGCATCAACGTCAGCCCTTGCCTTTCTGTTAAAAAGAACATCAAAGAAAAATCGGAGGTAGGCTTATGAAGATATTTTTACTTTTAGATCCACCTACAGCAACGGCACAAATGAAGAAAATTGGAATAGCACATGGTAAGCCTTATGTATATACACCTGAAAATGTGCAAGCCGCTAAAGATAAAATAATAAAGCACCTTAGACCATTCAAACCTTCAACACCATTTACTGGACCAGTTGAGCTGCATGTCTTATGGAGATTTCCTAAGGGCAAACGTCACAAACATTATGAGTGGCGAATAACAAAGCCTGATACTGATAACTTGGAAAAGCTCCTAAAGGACTGCATGACATATCTTGGATTCTGGGAAGATGACGCGCAGGTCGTTAAAGAAACAGCAGAGAAGATATGGTCTGATGAACCAACAGGAATATCCATTGAAATAAACGTATTAGACAAGTTCTATAAGGAGGAAATAACATGACAGCTAAAGAATACCTAGAGCAAATTGGTAAACTTGAACATAAGATTCAATGCATGAAAGAACGTGCGGAATACTATGATCACATGAGTCTTTCAATTCCAGGACCTTCTTATGGTGAAAAAATTGGTTCTAACCCTAATCGCAATCTGGAAGCACCATTCATTAAGTGGTTAATTAAACTTGACGAGATAAAGCGTGAAATAGTGAAAAAAGAAGAAGAATTAAAAAATCTTAAAGCTGAGGCGTTAATGAAAATTGAAGCCTTGGATAATGAAGATTATAAGAATGTTCTAATTCATAGATATTTCGACCATAAAAAATGGGGAGATATAGCTGCCAAGATGTATGCTTCAGAAAAAACTGTAAGAAGATGGCATGAAAATGCGTTACAAGTGATAAAACCATAAGATTTTGTTGTATAATACATTTAGGAGGTACTTGACATGAAAAAAAGACTTATCAAGGTCGTCAAGTTACTTTCCACAGTCATTGATGTAGCATGAGTAGTGATACCAATCTTGGCTAGTCTAGGAGTAATATCATTATGATGACTGCTACCTGTGGGAATACTTGAGACCATAGTTATCGTAAGTAAAAGTGTAATAGCTTGAAAGCATAACTAATGAAACTTCGTGGCTCTGTACTGGTCTCAGTACATCCACTACCTTATAAAAAAATGACCGCCTATGACCGTTAGTGTCCGCTGTAAATATTGTCAAGGTGTGGTATAATTATAATAGGCGAAAGCTATAGAAAATCAGGTCAACAGAGTAACATCTGCTGGCCTTTTTTCATGCTTAAAAAGGAGGAAGCATTTATGCCAACAAAACCAAAGAAACCATGCGCATATCCTGGCTGTCCTAACTTAACCTTTGATGTTTATTGTGAAGAGCACGCTGCCTTAAGAAGAAAGCAGTACGACAAGTACAACAGGTCTCCAAACCACGATAAGAAGTACGGTAATAACTGGAGACGCATTAGAGGGCTTTATGTTAAGAAGCATCCGCTTTGTGAACGCTGCTTAGAAGAAGGAAGAATAACACCTGTTGAAGAGGTTCATCATATCATACCTCTTTCTCGTGGAGGAACTAATCAGTTCAGTAATCTTATGTCATTGTGTCAGAGTTGTCATACGAAGATTCATTACGAACTTGGCGATAGGAAATAGGGGTAGGGGAGTCGAAATCTCTACAACTAAAAATAAGAAGACCGAGCCTGGGGTTTCGTGTGCAAAAATTGGAGTTCAAACGGGGTAATAGCCAAATGAACTCTTTTTAATTATTCAAAATTGAAAAAGGAGTATGATGTAATGGCAAAAGATGGAACGATGCGTGGTGGTCCTAGACCAAATACAGGGCCAAAAAAGAAAGCCTTAGCTGATAAGTTGCTTGAAGGAAAAGCAGAACTAGACAATGGTGCTGTGGTACTTCCTGATCCAGTCGAAATTGAAGGTGTGGATATGCCACCAATCAAGGACTTCTTAAAAGCAAAACAGAAAAACGGAAAAGATATGTGCGCTGAGGAAGTTTATAAAAGTACATACCTTTGGTTAAAAAAGAGACATTGCGAAAAGCTGGTATCAACTCAGCTACTAGAGCAATATGCGATGTCAGTTTCTCGTTGGGTTCAATGTGAAGAAGCGATATCAGAATTTGGATTTTTAGCAAAGCATCCTACAACTGGAAATGCTATGCAAAGTCCATATGTGGCGATGAGCCAAAATTATATGAAACAGGTCAATCAGGTCTGGTTTCAAATTTATCAAGTTGTAAAGGATAACTGCTCTGCTGATATAGGCGGTGCTAATCCTCAAGATGACTTGATGGAAAGATTGCTACAAGCAAGAAAGAGGTAATTAAATATGTTTGAAAAAGTAAATCCATGTCACCCAGATAAGGTGGCTGATAGAATTGCTGGTGCTTTAGTCGACTTAGCATACAAGCAAGAAGAAAACCCAAGAATTGCAGTTGAAGTTTTAATTGGTCATGGCAAGTGTCATATCATTACAGAAACTTCCGCATTCCTTGATATAAATGATATTTCAAAAGCAGTTCATAGAATTGCTGGAGATATTCAAGTCGACTGTGTAATTGTACCTCAAGATAGACACTTATCTGATAACCAAGAGGGCGCAATCAGATGTGGCGATAATGGTATCTTCAAAGGAGTGCCACTTACGAAGGAACAAAAGGAACTATCACAAATTGCACATAAAATATTCGCTGCTTATTCTTGTGATGGTAAATACATCTTAAATGGCGATAGGTTAATCATCTGCCAAAGCAATGCTACAACTGAAGATTTAAATAAAGAATATCCAAATGCAGAGATTAATCCATTAGGTTATTGGACAGGAGGAACTGATGTTGATACTGGTGCAACCAATAGAAAGCTTGGTTCTGATATGGCTGATTCAGTAACTGGTGGTGGACTTCATGGAAAAGATCTATCCAAAGCAGATGTCAGTGTAAATATCTACGCTTGGTTGAAGGCTCAAGAGACAGGAGTTCCAGTTGAACTTTGTTGTGCTATTGGTGATGAGTACATCGATAATAAACCATATGAAGAAATAGTCGCAATTGCACGTGAGTTCATCTTTGACTTAGGAGGATTTGAGAAATTCGCTGAATGGGGGTTGGTATAATGAAGACAACAACTGAAATGACTTTGATATCTATCGATAAACTTATCCCTTATATAAACAATGCACGTACACATAGCCCTGAGCAAATAACAAAGCTTAGATCATCTCTTCGTGAATTTGGATTTGTGAATCCTGTGCTAATTGATCGTAGTTTCAATATCATCGCTGGTCATGGAAGATATGAAGCCGCTAAAGCAGAAGGCTATAGTGAGGTTCCATGTGTATATGTTGATCATTTATCTGAAGCTCAAAAGAAAGCATACATCATTGCTGATAACCGTATGGCAATGGACGCAGGTTGGGATGAAGAATTATTAAAAGTTGAATTAGAGGCTCTCGAAGGGGAGTCTTTTGATTTATCCCTTACTGGTTTTGAAGAAGATGAACTTGCAGATCTTTTTAAATCTGATGAATCACCAATTGAAGATGATGATTACGATTTATCTGAAGCATTAGAAAAGGCAGCATTCGTAGAAAGAGGCGACCGTTGGATTGTTGGAAGACACGTTCTTTATTGTGGTGATGCTACTAATCCTGATGATGTCGATAAATTAATGGATGGAAAGAGTGCAAACCTAGTACTAACTGATCCACCTTATGGAGTTTCTTTTAAATCAAGCTCTGGATTAACTATTAAGAATGACTCAATGAAAAATGATGAGTTCTATAATTTCTTAAAATCAGCCTTTGATAATATGGTGACTCATTGTGAAAAAGGTGCAGCAGGATATGTGTTCCATGCGGATACAGAAGGCTTGAACTTTAGAAAAGCATTCATCGATTCAGGATTTCATTTAGCAGGTTGTTGTATCTGGGTAAAAGATAGTTTGGTTCTAGGACGTTCTGATTATCAATGGCAACATGAACCAGTACTTTATGGTTTCTTACAAAATGGAAAGCATAACTGGTATTCGGATAGAAAGCAAACAACTATCTGGAATTTCAAAAAGCCTAAAAGAAATGAGAATCATCCAACCTCTAAGCCACTAGATCTTTTATCTTATCCACTTCAAAACAGTACAAGAGAAAATGCTGTTGTCATTGATACCTTTGGTGGTTCTGGTTCAACATTGATGGCTTGTGAACTAACAAATAGAATCTGCTATACGATGGAACTTGATGAAAAGTATGCATCAGTAATTCTTAGACGTTACGTTGATAATGGTGGAGATCCTTCAGGTGTTTACTGCATTAGAAATGGTGAAAAAGTAATGTACGCTGATGTAGCTAAGGAAGTTGAAAAAAGAGATGGGAGTCTTGAAGAAACACCATCAAATGACTTGATATAAATCGCCTTTAGAGTGATATATACATAGCACAAAGGAGGTTTATAGATATGACTAAAGTTGAATCATTAAGACTTGAACTTGAAAGAATGTGTAACGAAACTCAAACAAGGCTATCTGGAATGCAAAAGCTAGTAGAGTACTACATCACCTCACTTGGTTGGTCTGAAGAAAAGGCTCTTCAATATGCACTTGCATTATTTCACAATGGCACAGTTACACAAATTAAACTGCTTGGAAAAGATGGTGAGGAACTATGAGAATAGCAGAGCTTGAATCATTAAGAAAAGAGTATCTCAAAGGTGCTCGAGTAGAATTAGTCAAAATGGATGATATTCAGGCACCACCTATTGGAACAAAAGGAACAGTAGTTGGAGTTGATGATATTGGATCAATTATGGTTAGTTGGGATAATGGCAGTTCACTAAATGTTGTTCTTGGCGAAGATGTAGTAAAAGTCATTAAAAACTAGAAGTTTATATATCAAAGATATATAAAAATAGTTAAAAAATATACACAAAATGACTTGCTATTATGTCCTTTTAGAGTGATATATATACACGACGAAGGGAAGAAAAACCTTCAAGGAGGACAAAGAAATGAAGAACACAGAAAACCAAATCAACAATATGAAGCAACAAACAATCGGAGTAGAAATTGAAATGAATTCAATTACAAGACAAAAAGCAGCTAAGCTAGTTGCTGAGTACTTCGGAACAAGAGCCTGGAACGCAGCAAGTGAATACGGATATTGCAGTTGGGCTTGCAAGGACCAACAAGGTAGAGTTTGGAAATTCCAAAAGGATGTATCAATTGCAGGACCAGACGATGAGAAATGCGAACTTGTAACTCCAATCCTTACTTACAGCGATATGGATGATCTACAAGAGATTGTAAGAATCCTTAGAAAAGCAGGTGCAAAAAGCGATGCTTCAAGGATGTGTGGAGTTCACATTCATATCGGAGCACAAGGGCATACACCAAAGACAATGAGAAACCTTACAAACATTATGGCGAGCCACGAAAGCCTACTTGCAGAAGCCTTAGACCTTGATAGAAACAGAGTATCAAGATACTGCAGAACAGTTGACGCAAGATTCCTTAAGGAAGTCAACAAGAAGAAACCTCAAACAATGAGCCAATTTGCAGACGTTTGGTACAAAAGCCAAGGCGAAGATTATGCAAGAAGCCACCATTACAACGGTTCAAGATACCACATGCTTAACTTCCACGCTACCTTCACAAAAGGAACAATTGAATTCAGATTATTCCAATTTGATGAACCAAAGGATGGAAAAGCAAACGGACTTCACGCAGGACAACTTAAGAGCTACATTCAATTATGCTTAGCCCTTAGCCAACTTGCAAAGGATGCAAAAAGCGCATCAGCAAAACCTCAACAACACGAAAATCCAAAATACGCAATGAGAACTTGGTTATTAAGATTAGGTTTCATTGGTGAGGAATTCAAAACAGCAAGAGACTTCTTAACAAGAAGACTTAGCGGAGACTGCAGTTTCAGAAGTGGGGTAAGACCTACTTCTCAAGCAGCAATGTAGGGAGGTGAGAATGATGAGCAAATATTACTTAGCATATGGAAGTAACCTTAATATTAGACAAATGGCTTATAGATGTCCAACCGCCATTCCAGTAGGCATAGCAGTAATAAAGAACTATCGCTTGAAATTCAAAGGTAGCAAAACTGGTTCATACCTAACAATTGAAAAAGCAAAAGGATATGAAGTTCCTGTAGCTGTATGGAAAGTTGAAGATGAGGATGAACTTCATCTAGATTGCTATGAGGGTTATCCTACGTTTTATTACAAGAAAGAAATCGAGATAGATTTCATTAGCATAAAAAGAAAACTACCGCATCACGCTAAAGCATTTGTATACATAATGCACGAAGATAGAAAACTAGGAATACCAACAAAACATTATATTGATGTTTGTTTAGAAGGATATAAAGCATTTGGTTTTAACCCAGTAAGATTACTTGAAGCCATTAATTTATCAAAGGAGGATGTCAAAAATGGAAACAACTAAGATTTGTCCTAAGTGTGGAAAAGCTTATCGAGGACACCCTGCAATATCGAGGGTAGATAATGAAACGCCAATATGTCCAGAATGCGGAACAAGAGAGGCACTTGAAGGGCTAGGAATACCGCCTGAGGAAATTGAAAATATCATTCATACAATTCCAAAAGTTGAAGATAAATAAAATGTTGAAGTCGGCTACGGTCGGCTTTTTCTTATGACAAGGAGGAGGAATTTGTGAGAAAACTAAAAAAATATGTTCCAACAAAGTTCAAAGCAAAAGACTCCTCTTACGATAAAGAAGCAGCTGATTTTGCAGTGAACTTCATTGAATGTTTATGCCATACAAAAGGAACGTGGGCTGGTGAGCCTTTTGAACTTATCGATTGGCAAGAACAAATAATAAGAGATCTCTTTGGAATTATAAAACCAAATGGATATAGACAATTCAATACTGCTTACATTGAGATTCCAAAGAAACAAGGTAAGTCTGAGCTTGCCGCAGCAGTAGCTTTACTCCTTACCTGTGGTGATGGTGAAGAAAGAGCTGAAGTTTATGGCTGTGCAGCAGATAGACAACAAGCATCGATCGTATTTGAAGTTGCAGCGGATATGATAAGAATGTGTCCAGCTCTTAATAAAAGATGCAAAATACTAGCTGCAACAAAGAGAATAGTGTATTTACCTACAAATAGTTTCTATCAGGTTTTATCTGCTGAGGCTTACTCTAAACATGGTTTTAATATTCATGGAGTTGTATTTGATGAACTTCACACTCAACCAAACAGAAAGTTATTTGATGTTATGACAAAAGGTTCAGGTGATGCACGTATGCAACCTTTATATTTTTTAATAACAACAGCAGGAACTGATACTAAATCAATATGCTATGAAACACATCAAAAGGCAAAAGACATCATTGAAGGTAGAAAAAAGGACCCGACTTTCTATCCAGTAATATATGGTGCTGAGGTTGATGATGATTGGACAGATCCTAAGGTTTGGAAGAAGGCAAATCCTAGTCTAGGAATAACAGTAGGTATTGATAAAGTAAAAGCTGCATGTGAATCGGCAAAACAGAATCCAGCAGAAGAGAATTCATTCAGACAGCTTCGTCTAAACCAATGGGTAAAGCAAGCAGTCAGGTGGATGCCTATGGAAAAATGGGATGCTTGCTGCTTTGATTTTAATCCAGATGATTTAAAAGGTAGAGTTTGCTATGGCGGATTAGACTTATCATCAACAACCGATATTACAGCCTTTGTCTTAGTCTTTCCACCAACTGAAGAAGATGAGCATTATTATGTTTTACCTTATTTTTGGATACCTGAGGATAATATGGATTTGAGAGTTGCAAAAGACCATGTCCCTTATGACTTATGGAATACACAAGGTTTCATTGAAACAACTGAAGGAAACGTAATTCATTATGCTTACATCGAGCATTTCATTGAAGAATTAGGACTTAAGTACAACATTAAAGAGATAGCTTTCGATAGGTGGGGTGCAACAATGCTCGTTCAAAATCTCGAAGGTTTAGGATTTACTGTTGTTCCATTCGGTCAGGGTTTCAAAGATATGAGTCCACCAACGAAGGAACTAATGAATTTAGTTTTATCAAAAGAACTAAGACATAATGGTCAACCAGTCTTAAGGTGGATGATGGACAATGTGTGTGTAAGAACTGATCCTGCAGGAAATATCAAAATGGACAAGTCGAAGTCCACAGAAAAAATCGATGGTGCTGTGGCAACAGTTATGGCTCTTGATAGAGCAATAAGAAATAAAAATGGGACTTCTGATTCGGTATACGATTCAAGAGGTCTTTTATTTATCTAGGAGGTAGCAAATGGGATTATTTAAAAATCGATTTAAAGCAAGAGATCATCCTAACGTAGAAAATAAAACAGTTGGAAGCTCCTATTCATTTTATATGGGTGGTTCAACTGCTGGTAAAAGCGTGAATGAACGAAGCGCAATGCAAATGACGGCTGTGTATGCTTGCGTGAGAATACTTTCTGAGGCAGTAGCAGGACTTCCATTACATCTATACCGCTACAAAGAGGATGGTGGAAAAGAAAAAGTAATCGACCACTGTTTGTATCATCTTTTACACGATGAACCAAATAAAGAAATGAGTTCATTTATCTTTAGAGAAACATTAATGACTCACTTGCTTTTATGGGGTAATGCTTATGCACAAATCATCAGAAATGGAAAAGGTGAGATTATAGCTCTTTATCCGCTAATGCCAAATAAGATGAAAGTTGATAGAGGTGAAGATGGTGAACTTTACTATATCTATTCAAGAAGTACTGATGAAGCAAATGCCAAGGAAGATTCAACCGTTGTTTTAACTCCTCGTGAGGTTTTGCATATTCCAGGACTTGGCTTTGATGGACTAGTTGGTTATTCACCAATTGCAATGGCTAAAAATGCAATAGGACTTGCAATTGCCACTGAAGAGTATGGTGCAAAATTCTTTGCAAATGGTGCAGCACCAAGTGGTGTACTTGAACATCCTGGAACGATAAAAGATCCAGCAAGATTAAGAGAGAATTGGAACTCCACCTTTGGTGGTTCTGCAAATTCTGGTAAGGTTGCAGTGCTTGAAGAAGGAATGAAATATACACCGATTTCTATATCTCCAGAACAAGCTCAGTTCTTGGAAACTAGAAAATTTCAAATAAACGAGATAGCTCGAATATTTAGGATACCACCTCATATGGTTGGTGACCTTGAGAAGTCGAGCTTTTCTAATATAGAACAACAATCCTTAGAGTTTGTGAAATATACACTAGACCCTTGGATTATTCGTTGGGAACAAAGCCTATCTAGGTCTTTATTAACCCCAGATGAAAAGAAGACATACTTTTTCAAGTTCAATCTAGAAGGCTTGCTTCGTGGTGATTATGCATCCCGTATGAATGGATATGCAACCGCAAGGCAAAATGGATGGATGTCTGCAAATGACATAAGAGAACTTGAGAACTTAGACAAAATTCCTGCTGAACTAGGTGGGGATTTATACCTAATTAACGGCAATATGCTTCCGCTTAATAACGCAGGAGCTTATGCAAATACAAATAAGGAGGAGGAAGCCGATGAAGAAGTTTTGGAATTGGAAAAATCAAGCGGAAACAGGCGAAAGAGTACTCGAACTTAATGGAACGATAGCGGAGGAGTCATGGTTTGATGATGATATTACTCCACGAATGTTCAAAGAGGAACTCTTATCAGGAAGTGGACCAGTAACAATCTGGATTAATAGTCCTGGCGGAGACTGTATTGCTGCTTCACAGATTTATTCAATGCTAATGGATTATAAGGGTGAGATTACTGTCAAGATTGATGGTATTGCTGCAAGTGCTGCATCAGTAATTGCTATGGCTGGAACGAAAGTCATAATGGCACCTACTGCGCTCTTAATGATTCACAATCCATCTACCACAGCTATGGGAGACCACAGGGATATGCAAAAGGCAATTGAACTATTAGATCAAGTAAAAGAATCAATCATCAATGCCTATGAAATCAAGACTGGAATGTCAAGGATTACCCTTAGTCACTTAATGGATGCGGAAACGTGGATGAATGCAAACAAAGCCATCGAGCTTAAATTTGCAGATGAAATTTTAGAGGACGATAAGAAGAAATCTTCTGATGTTAGTTTTGCATTTTCAGCTCATGAGTTTGCTACAAACTTGCTAAACAAAATCGCAAGTAAGGAAAGTACAGAGCCTATAAAGACTGGCAGAAAAGTCAGTGAGCTTAAAAACGAGCTTGCAAAAATCAAAAAATTAATTTAATGGAGGATAACAAAGATGACTTTAAATGAAATGTTAGAGAAAAGAAAAAATCTCTTAAACACAATGGATGGGTTCTTAGAAACTCATAAAAACTCAAATGGTGCTTTATCTGTTGAGGATGATGCAACCTACTCAAAGATGGAAAAAGAATTCGATGAATTGACAGCTTCCATCACTCGTGCTCAAAGACGTGCAAATATGGAAATGGAAATGAACAAACCAGTAAATGCACCTATTACAGCAAAGCCTATGGTAATGACTGAAGCAGAAGATAGTACAGGTAGAGCTTCAAAAGGTTATAAAAAGAACTTCTGGAATGCAATGAGAAGAAAACAAATGACACCAGAAATGGTAAATGCTCTTCAAATTGGAACTGACTCAGAAGGTGGATATCTTGTCCCTGATGAATATGAAAAAACTTTAGTTGAAGCATTGGAAGAAGAAAATATCTTCAGAAAATTAGCTCACGTTATTAGTACTTCATCTGGTGATCGTAAGATTCCAGTTGTTGCTTCTAAAGGTAGTGCTTCTTGGGTTGATGAAGAAGGTACAATTCCAGATAGCGATGATGCATTCAATCAAGTATCTATTGGTGCTTATAAACTTGGTACTTTAATTAAAGTTTCAAATGAACTTTTGAATGACTCTGTATTTAATTTAGAATCATACATTTCTAAAGAATTTGCTAGACGTATCGGTTCTAAAGAAGAGGATGCATTCTTCAATGGTAATGGTACAGGAAAACCTGTAGGTATCTTCAATGCTACTGGCGGTGCTGAAGTTGGTGTTACAGCAGCAAGTGCTACAACAATTACAGCAGATGAAATTATCGATTTATTCTATTCATTAAAAGCACCATATAGAAAGAATGCTGTATGGATTTTAAATGATGCCACTATCAAGGCGATTAGAAAACTTAAAGATAATAATGGCAACTACTTATGGCAACCATCATTAACTGCTGGTACACCAGATACTATTTTAGGTAGACCTGTTTATACTTCAAGCTATGTTCCAACTATTGCAGCTGGTGCAAAAACTATCGCTTTTGGTGATTTCTCATACTACTGGATTGCAGATAGAGCAGGTAGAAACTTCAAGAAGTTAACCGAACTTTATGCAGCAAATGATCAAACTGGATTCGTTGCAACACAAAGAGTTGATGGTAAGTTAATTCTTCCTGAAGCAATCAAAGTTTTAAAGATGAAGGCAACTGCCTAATCAGTAAGTGGAGGTAGCAGTTATGACTGAAAATGAATTATTACAGCAGGTGAAGGATAACTTAATCATTACATTCAACGACGATGACAGTCTGATTCAAAAGTTCATAGCTGCTGCCATCACCTATGCAGAAGAATATCAGCATAAAGACTCAGGTTATTATAAAGAAAATGAAATGAGTGAAACTACCAGACAAGCAATCATTATGCTTGCGAGTCATTTTTATGAAAGTAGAGATGGTTCAACTGGTGGTTTTTTTGCTGATAATACTAACGCAGCAAACAATGTATGGTTAACAGTCAATAGATTACTACTTTTGAATAAGGAGTGGAGGTTATGAGTTTAGGATTAATGAACAAGCCTGCAAAACTCTATGAGAAGGTTCCTAATATCGATTCTGAGGGCTTTTCTGGGCGCACTGTGGCCTTTGTTTCTGATATTCGAGTGTTTGTTGAAGGAAGGCATGGAAGCGAACGTTGGGCGAATTTGGCGGCTTTCTCGGAAGCAACTGAGCTCTTTAGATTTAGGGCAATTCCTGGAGTTGAAGTAACCACAAAACACTACATTCTTTATGAAGGAAATGAGTACAACATTCTATCTGTTGAAAACGTAAAAGGTAGGAATGTGTATGTTGAAGTTTTAGCAAAAAGGGTGGTGGCATCCAATGGCTAAGTGTATTTGTAAGATGCCAGAAGATCTTTTGAAAAAACTATCAAGGCTTGGAAACAAGATGGATTCTATAACTGAAGAGGTTCTTCAAGTGGGCGGTGAGGTTGTCTTGGATAAAGTCAAATCTAATCTCGAAGGAGTGCTAAGCGGTGAATCAACTGGTGAACTTGCTTCATCATTAGGTCTATCAAAAGTACTTATCGGTAAAGATGGTAATGCCAATATTAAAGTTGGTTTTGCTGAGCCAAGAAGTGACGGAAAGTCCAATGCAATGATAGCTAACATCATCGAGTACGGAAAAGCAGGACAACCTGCTAAGCCGTTTTTAAAGCTTGCGAAAACATCATCAAAAAAGCCATGCATTGATGCAATGACTAAAAAACTAGAGGAGGAAATAAAGAAGGCATGAACATATTAGCTCAAGTTAACTTACTCTTATCTAGATTAAGCATTCCTGTAGAAACAGGATCAATGAAACAGGCTACAAGTGACAAATATATCGTGCTTGTACCTTTAGCTGATTCTTACCCAGTTTCTGCTGATAATTTACCTATCGCAGATGTGCAAGAATTAAGAATTACGATTTTCTCTAAAGAGAATTATATAAAACTTAAAAACCAGATTATTTCAATACTTCTAAGCAATGATTTTTGTATAACGGAGAGAAAATACAATGGTTATGATACTGATACAGGCTACTATCAGTACACAATAGACGTAGCCAAAAATTATGAAATTGAGGAGGATATTTACTAATGGCAACAATTGGTTTAGACAAATTATTTTATGCTTCCATCACTGAAGATAAGGATGGAAACGAAACATACGGTACTCCCGTTCAACTTGCAAAGGCTATCTCTGCTGATTTAAGTGTTGAACTTAATGAAGCAACTTTATTTGCTGATGATGGCCAAGCTGAAGCTGTAAAAGAGTTCAAAAGCGGTACTTTATCATTAGGAGTTGATGATATTGGAACTGAGGCTGCTGCAGGATTAGTTGGCGCAACAATCGATAAAAATGGTGTATTAATCTCTGGTGGAGAGGATGCAGCAAAACCTGTAGCTATTGGCTTTAGAGCTAAAAAATCAAATGGAAAATATAAGTACTATTGGCTTTATAAAGTCTTGTTTGGTGTTCCTGCTACAAACCTTGCTACTAAAGGTGATTCCATAACTTTTTCAACTCCAACAATTGAAGGAACAATCTTCAGAAGAAATAAGGTTGATGGTAAGAATAATCATCCTTGGAAAGCTGAGGTCACTGAATCCGACACTAATCAAAGTGTAATTAGCAAATGGTACACAGAAGTTTATGAACCTGTTTATACGGATGGAGGTAGCATCTAATGGCTGATGAAAGAAGTGCAATTATCAAAATTGGTGATAATGAATATGAGTTGCTCTTAACTACAAAAGCAACAAAAGAGATTGCTAAAAAGTATGGTGGCCTTGCAGATTTAGGAGATAAGCTCATCAAAAATGAAAAGTATGAAGATGCAATTAACGAGATTGTATGGCTTATTGTAACTTTAGCTAATCAACCAATATTAATTCATAACTTCAAAAACAAAGACGATATAAAACCACTTTTAACTGAGGATGAAGTTGAACTATTAACTACACCTACTGATTTGGCTTTATATAAAAATGCAATTACAGAAGCACTTTATAAAGGCACAAAAAGGAATGTTGAGAGTGAAGAAACAAAAAACGCAGTGGGCGAGTAAGTGACGAAGAGTTGTTTACTCGTCTTTTATATTACGGCTTGAGTCAACTTCATTTATCGCAAGATGAGGTTTGGTTCATGCCTTTTGGTCTGCTTTTAGATTTATGGGAATGCCATAAGCAATATAACGGTATCTCAAAACCTAAAGTGGAACATTTTATTGATGATGTTATACCAGATGGAATTTAAAAGGAGGTGAACGCAATGGCAGATAATTTTGGATTGAAAATCGGTCTTGAAGGAGAAAAGGAGTTCAAGGCTTCACTTGCTCAAATCAACCAATCTTTTAAAGTTCTAGGTTCAGAAATGAAACTTGTCGATTCTCAATTTGATAAAAACGACACCTCAGTTCAAGCACTTACTGCAAGAAATCAGGTCCTTGAAAAGTCAATTGATGCACAAAAGCAAAAAATAGAAACCTTGCGTTCAGCTCTTAATAATGCTGCTGAGTCATTTGGTGAGAATGACAAAAGAACTCAAAACTGGCAAATTCAACTAAATAACGCTCAAGCAGAACTTAACAAAATGGAAAAAGAACTCAAAGAGAATAAATCAGCTCTTGAGTCGACTGGTGATGAAATGGATAAAACCAAGAAATCAGCAGATAAAATGGGTGATGAAATTGAAGATGCTGGTAATCAAGCGGATGATTCTTCTTCAAAAATGGAAGCGTTAGGCTCAGTTTGTAAGGCAGCGAGTGTTGCTATGGCTGCTGCGTTTGCTGCGGTTACAGCGGCTGCTGTGGCGGCAGGTAAGGCCTTAGTTGATATGACTAAAGAAGGCGCAGCTTATGCTGATTCAGTTTTAACTCAAAGTACTGTTACAGGTATTTCAACTGAAAAACTTCAAGAATATATGTATGCAGCAGAACTTGTGGATGTTTCTGTAGAAACTCTTACAGGTTCTATGAAGAAAAATATCAACGCTATGAAAAAGGCTCAAGAAGGCTCATCTACCTATGTTGAAGCTTATGAGAAACTTGGCGTTGAGGTAATGAATGCTGATGGAACTTTACGTGATAGTGAAGAAGTCTACTGGGAGATTATTGAAGCATTAGGAAAAGTTGAAAACGAAACTGAACGTGATGCACTTGCTATGGCTCTTCTTGGAAAGTCCGCGACTGACCTTAATCCATTAATTGAGGCTGGCTCAGAAAAGATGGAAGAGTTAGCTGATAAAGCACATGAGGCAGGGTATGTAATGTCTGATGAAATGTTATCAGCTTATGGAAAACTAGATGATCAGCTTCAATATTTAAGTGTTGGAACCACAGCTATGAAGAATTCACTAGGTACCATTTTGCTTCCTATTCTAACTGATTTGGCAACTGATGGTGTATCTTTGCTTGGAGAATTCACTAATGGTATAAGAGAATGTAATGGCGATATATCAAAGATGTCAGGTGTCATTAGTGAGGTTTTACCAAAATTTCTGGATATGATTTTACAATATATTCCTCAAATAATGGACCTTGCTATGAGCATAGTCTCATCAATTGGAACAGCTATAATGGATAACCTTGATATCATAATTGATACTGCTTCAAAGATCGTTTTATCACTATTAAATGGATTGATTTCAGCTTTACCAAAAATAGCAGAAGGAGCATTAAAACTAGTACTTACTTTAGTAAAAGGACTGATTGCTAATCTTCCAAAAATACTTCAAGCAGCAGTTCAAGTAGTAGTAACTTTAGCAAAAGGAATAGCGGATGCTTTACCAGAGCTAGTTCCTACTATTGTGAGTGTAGTTATTGAACTATGTCAAACATTGGTGGACAATCTCCCACTTATTTTAGATGCGGCATTGCAACTTATTACAGGACTTGCTGAGGGTTTATTAGAAGCAATACCAATATTACTAGAGGCTCTTCCTGAGCTGATTATTTCTATTGTGGATTTCTTAGTTGGTTCAATTCCTCAGATTATCGAAACTGGTATCACGCTATTTACAAGTATAATTGATGCTCTTCCTGAGATTATTCAAACAATTATTACAGCAATTCCTCAAATTATTAATGGAATAATAAACGCTATTGTTGAGAGTTTGCCACTTATCATTCAAGCTGGAATTAATCTATTTACTTCTTTAATTCAAGCCTTACCAGAGATTATAGAAATGATACTAACTGCAATACCTACGATTATTAGTTCAATAATCAATGCATTAATAAGCAATTTGCCACTTTTAATAAATGCTGGTATTCAACTTTTTACCTCATTAATAACTAACTTACCAACGATTATTATTGAAATAGTTAAGGCAGTACCACAAATATTATCTTCTATAATAAACGGCTTTGCTGCAGGCTTTTCTCAAATGGCTGATGTGGGTAAAAACCTAGTAAAAGGGCTATGGGAAGGTATCCAAAGTCTAGCTGGTTGGATATGGGATAAAGTATCAAGTTGGGCTTCTGATTTATGGAGTGGAATTAAAAACTTCTTCGGTATTCATTCACCTTCAAAGAAGATGTCATGGATTGGCGATATGTTAATGGAAGGTTTAGCAGGAGGTATTGATGAGAGTGCCTCTGATGTTATTGATTCAGCTAACTCAATGACTAAAGATTTAAATTCTGTATTTAATGATCTATCCGCTGATATGAGTGGCGTTCCTACAAACTTTAATGTTTCAAGTACTACTGGAACAATAAGAGATGGAATTAAACAAGCTGCAAGCGGACTAACATTACAACTTCAAATAGAGAATTTTAACAATTACTCGAATGAAGATATAAACAGCCTTACAGAAGAAATAATGGAAACTGCAGCAAGTTTTACAAGAAGGAAAGGAGTGATATACGGATGAGCTACTTCATTTATAACGGAATAAAATCATCGGACTTGGGTGTATTTATTCAAAACAAAAATATATTTTCTAGTCCAAAATATGATGCGAGTTTTGTATCTATTCCAGGGAAAAATGGAGATTTGATTTCTTCAAATGGTAGGTATCTTAATTCATCTGTTTCCTATACTTGTTTTATTGCTGCAAAATCCATAGAAGAATTAGCTAATAAAGTTACTCTATTGAAGAATTGGCTATATAAGGAACCAGATAAATATCATGATTTAAGCGATAGCTATGATGTAAACTTTCAAAGAAAAGCGGTCTTTAATAGTAAATTAGATATTTCTGATGAGGTGAATAAGATAGGAACATTTACTGTTGTTTTTTCTTGTAAGCCTCAAAGATATCTGGTTTCAACTCTTGAAAAAGAAACTTATGCTGAAGAATTTGTTGTTAACAACCCATATTCGCTTAGTGCAAAACCTTATTTGAAGATTTATGGTAGTGGAGATATTACTCTTACAATAAGCTCTCCTGAAATCAATAAAATATGGATAATGAAGAATGTTGAAGACTTTATTGAATGTGATTCTGAGACTATGAATTTTTTTAAGGATACTGAACTACAAAATAGCAAAGTTACTGGTGATGATTTTCCTGAATTATATACTGGTGACAACTCCATAGCTTGGAAAGGTGAAGTAACTAAAGTTGAAATCATCAAAAGGCTGGTGAGCTTATGATACCTATTTTGTTTAATGAAACAGCGACTGATTTTACTACATTTGGAATTGGTGTCTTAAGAGAATGTACAAGCTGTGAAGTTACAGAAGAAAGAAATGGTTCATATGAACTCACCTTAAAATATCCAACAAGTGGTGATTTATTTTCTTATTTAAAGAATGAAAGAATTATTGTTGCTAAGCCAAATGATCTATCTAAAAATCAGGCTTTTAGAATTTATAAAATTACTACTCCGTTAAAAGGTGAAGTTACTGTTTATGCTCAACACATTTCATATGATTTAGCAACTATTCCTGTTATGCCATTTGATATAGAAAATGCTAGTCCAAAATATGCAATGGACCAAGTATTGATTCATTCATCAATTCCTAATAATTTCTCATTTCAATCGGATTATATAACTGTAAAGCAATTCAAAGTATCTAAGCCTGTAAGCATTAGAAGTTTGCTTGGAGGAAGTGAAGGCTCAATTCTTGATAGTTGGGGTGGAGAGTATGAATGGGACAATTTCAAAATCAAACACCACACCCATAGAGGCAGTGATAATGGCGTGGTTATTGCCTATGGAAAGAACCTAACCAAACTAGAACACGAATCAGATATTACAGATATTTATACACATATTTTGCCTTATGGAGTAATTAAAGATGATAATGATAAGGAAACAGTCGTAACTCTTCCTGAATGTGTCTTGCCATTAACATCAACAATTCTTAAAAATGGAAAAGTTTATATTAGAGATTTCACTGATGATTTCAAAGAAGATGAAAGAATAACAGAATATGAGCTTAGAACAAAAGCAAATGTCTGGATTAAGAATCATCCGCTTGGAGTTGAAAATTCAAGTATTGAAGTATCTTTTGAACCCTTATGGAATCAAAGCGAATATGCAGCAATTCACGAAAGATTATCACTTTGTGATACGGTGACAGTCAAGCATGCTATATTAGGCATAACCGCTAAGATGAAAGTGGTAAAAACAGTCTACGACTCTTTGAAGGAAAAATATAAATCTATTACTTTAGGAACTTTAAAAGCTAGCCTTACTTCAAAGATAAATGATCTAGAGAATGTGGTTGCAGATACACAAAAATCTATTGATAGATTACCAAGTTTACTGAATTCAGCTATTGATAATGCTACAAAACAAATAACTGGTAATAGAGGAGGAACTGTAGTACTTCACTCAAATTCAAATGGCACTCCATATGAACTTTTAATTATGGATTCTGATGATATTACTAAAGCAGTAAATGTGTGGCGATGGAACTTAGGAGGTCTAGGCTTTTCAAGTCATGGTTATAATGGGCCATATGAAACCGCGATTACTGGTGATGGTGCAATTGTAGCTGATTTCATCACTGCTGGTACTTTAGCTGCCAATATCATCAAAGCAGGAACCTTATCTAGTAACGATGGTAGTTCTTATTGGAATCTAGAAAGTGGAGAGGTTGTATTAAGAGCTTATGCAACAACTGCATCAGTTGAAGAACAAACAAGTAGAATTGATAACATTGAAGAACAAAAAATGTATCGATTAGTTATCAGTTCCTCAAACGGCAATATTTTTAAAAATGGAAATATATCAACAGTGCTTACTGCGACAGTCTTTTCTTGGGATAAAGATGTCACTGATGAACTTGATGATAATCAGTTTATATGGACAAGGGTGTCTTCAGATACTGAAGCAGATAAGGCTTGGAATTCAGCTCATTTTGGTGGAACAAAATCTATCACAATAACAAGCGATGATGTCAAGGCACGAGCTACCTTTTATTGTGACCTCATCGATACAACTACAAGAGAAAGCCTACTAGGCTAATTAAGGAGGATTATTAAAATGTCTAAAGCACAAGGACAATTTACAATTATTGATTATAATGATGCCTTAACCTTAACAGGTTATATAGGCTCAAATCTTGCAAAAACACAGATGTTCAATCCAGACAATAGTACTTATTCACCTGATTGGTCATCAACAAATTTAGTTTTAACACCTAGTTTATATATTATTGGTACAACAACAGATCAAATAACATCAACTAATGTTCAATCGGTAAAATGGTATGTTGGTTCATCTACAATCGCAATTACAACAGGTGGAAATTATGCTTTATCTGGTACGAAAAATCATATCTTAACAGTTAAAGGAAATACAATGGCTGGACTTCCTGGAATTGATTATAGATGTGTTATCACTTATAAGGACTCATCAACAGGTCTTGAAATAACTCATCCACTTACTATTTCATTTTCAAGAGTAGTAAATGGTGGTGGTATTGTCGATTTGCTTGTTACCACACCTCAAGGTAATGTATTCAAGAATGCTGAAGTTGCAACTTTGACTGCAAAAGGTGAACTATGGAGAGGCTCTAGTGTAGATACAACTAATGTCACATATAAATGGGCAATTATGGACTCTTCAGTTTCATCATCTTCATCAGCTGGATATGATGCAGACTTCGGTACTGGTTGGTATAAATTAGCAGATACAACTGGTAAATATACGGGAACTTCAACAGCGACAATCACCGTTTATGCTTCAGCAGTTGAATCATATGCCGTATTTAAGTGTTGTTGCAAGGATACTGATTCAGCATCTGCAACTTATAATTCAAAATTTTATGATGTTGCAACCTTCATCGACAATGCAGATCCACTACAAGTACAAATAACATCAACTGGTGGAGATGTATTTAAAAATGGAGTGGGTAGCACTGTTTTAAAAGCAGTGGTTTATCAAGCAGGAGTTGAAGTAGACGCTGCTGGTTCAGGAACTTATACTTGGACGAAATATAACAAAGATGGTGCTATTGATACTAGCTGGGGAACAAGCGGAAAGAAGACAGGTAAGACATTATCTGTTTCAAGTTCTGATGTTGCAACAAAAGCTACTTTTATGGTTGAAGTAGTAATTTAAGGAGGAAGGTACTATGAAGTCACAGAATCAATTTACAATCTATTCATTGAATGATGTGGCGACTCAGTCAACTGCTCCAGAAAATCCATATAAAGGTCAATTATGGGTGGATACTTCAAAAACTCCACCAGTAACAATGGTCTATAATGGCTCAAAATGGGTTGAACAGAATGGAACTGATACAATTAGATCATCAGTAAAAACAGTTGAAGAAAAGCAAGCAGAGTTCAAGACAAATCTCGATGGATTAACAAGTACAGTGGGTACTCAAACTAAAACAATAGAGACTATTGAATCTGATATTGATGGAATACAAGAAGATGTGACTTCTATTGAAAGTGAAGTATCAACTCTAAAACAAACTGCGACTAACATTTCTGCTGAGGTTTCAAAGAAAGCTGATAGTACATATGGTAACTCAAGCTCATCATTTGGATGGAAACTTGATAGTAGCAGTTTTGAACTTTATTCAAACAAGAAAACAGTAATGAAAGCCACCCCAACAGGGCTTGATGTGACAGGTAAAATTACCTCAACTGAAGGCTCTATTGGTGGCTTTACTATTTCTGATAAAGGAATATATAAAGGCGTAACATCTTTTAATGATACAAGCCATAATGGTGTATATGTTGGAACAGATGGGATTAGAGTAGGTCCTAATTTTACAGTAGATCCTACAGGAACTGTCACTGCAGTAGGCCTAAAGATTAACCTAACAGATACACAAAAGACTGAACTCAAAGGTGAAAAGGGCGATACTGGTGCAACTGGTAGTCAAGGTCCTAAAGGAGATAAGGGTGATACTGGTGCAACGGGTGCTACGGGCTCACAAGGACCAAAAGGCGATAAAGGGGACAAAGGAGCAACAGGAAGTCAGGGACCAAAAGGTGATACAGGATTAACTGGTCCTCAAGGCCCAACAGGTGCAACAGGTCCACAGGGTCCTACTGGTCCACAAGGCCCAACTGGTGCTACAGGACCGCAAGGTCCAGCTGGTTCAGATGCAACTGTTAATTGGACTAATATTTGTAGTGCTTTAGCAGGTTCAAAAAACTCTGAAGGTGCATCAAGAGGCATATATACAAGTGGTGGATATGTGTATGTTTTGGCGGATGCAATTGATGCTACATGGGTGAATTCAGGTATTCTTTCTGCTCTTCAAGGAAAAATTGGAGGGTTTACCATTGACTCAAATAGACTTTATGCAGGAACTCCTGGCTCAAGTAGTGGAATTGAACTATCTTCAGTTGGCTTAATTGCATATAAGTCGAACAACCAAGGAGTAGCTTCATCATATGCAGTAAGCAAAATAACAGTAAATAAAGCAACAAATCTTACTGTTTATATTCGTTCTTATGCTGAGTCTAGCTATGACTATACAATGATTTCAAATCCAAATGCTTCATCGTATCCTACTTCTTATTCAAGTAGTTATGTAAAAGCTCATACAAGATCAAATCAAAACAGTAGTTCAGCCTTAGCTGGTTATACAAAAGTTGAGTACTATGGTTTGAAACAAAACGACTATATTTATATCGTTTATAGGAAAGATGGAAGTGCAGATTCTGGAACTGATACTGGCTATCTTTTGATTCCAGAAACAACAGATATCTCAATTTCAAATGTTGGCGCTAGTTATTATTTTGTAAGAGATTCGGCATTTGATATTAAAGGTGCATCAATTAAGGTAGGTGCAAATTTTAGCGTTGATAGTACTGGAGCAATTAAATCAACTAGTGGAACTATTGGAAATCTAAGCATTACAGGTAGCGGTTTATCTTACAATGGCTCGTGGGCATCGCATTTTAGTATTGGTTCAGAATCATCTGATTCAAGAATGCCAACCTATGCAATATTTGCAAGAACCCAAAGAATAGATGACTGTATTATGGGATTAAAGAATACTTCTTATGGTGAAAATTTCTGGGTTGAATTTAGACCTGAAGGTTATTGCACATATATGTCGAGTGATGCTGAGGATGCTTCTCTTACTGGTAAAATCCCTTATAACCAAATGAATAGGATTTGTTGGCTTAATTCACCACTTGGTTCTGCTCATACTGGAAGTAGTGCTACTTGCCCACAGATTATCGTTTTTAATGCTAGCGTAAGTAATGGAAGTTATCAAACTTACGATTTGTCAGCATATGGCATAAATGAGATTATTGGTGCTCAACTAACTGAAAGAGATACGCCATCAACTGGTTCAAATAACCAATGGTTCTCAGTAAGTGGGACAAGCATTACTGTTAGAAATACCACTGGTGGTAAAAAGACATATTCATTATTAGTCATCGCAGTTTAGGAGGTACGTATGAAGAAAGTAAAAATAAACAAAGACGGCTTTTTAGAAAGCATATACATTAATGATGCCACCATTGAGATTGAGGTGGATGATGAACTTTATGAAACACTCATGTGCTGTAAAATCGGCAAGAATTGGAAACAAGAAGACGGTGAGTTTCATATGGTAGAACTTTTAGATGAACAGGTTATTAGAGAAAGAAGAGAGGTTGAATGCTTTAACTTAATCGATAATCGATCACCTCTTTGGTGGAGTCATTTATCTGAAGAAAGGCGAAAAGAGCTAGATGCTTGGTATGAGGCTTGGCTAGTTGCAACCAAAACTAAAATCATACCTGAGAGACCTACGTGGTTAAATTAGGAGGACTTATGGATTTAGCGCAAACAATTATTACAATTGCATCTGTTATAACGGCTCTTGGAGTAATCTTCGGAGTCGTTTTTACTATCTATAGATGGTATCTCAAAAATGAGAAACAAGATGACTCAATAAAAGAAATTAAGGAAGAACAAGGCATACTTACAAAAGGTGTGCTTGCTTGCCTTAAGGGACTTCATGAACAAGGATGCAACGGTCCTGTAACTCACGCAATTGAGGAAATTGAAGAACACATAAATAAACAAGCTCATAAATAGGAGGTACATATGGAATATTTAGATTTAATCAGCGTGCCAGCCATAGCAACGGCGGTGTACTTAATTATTGAGATTTTAAAGAAGGCATTTAACAACAATGAGAAGTTTCTTAGATTGATTCCTTTGATTTCTTTAATCATTGGATCTATCGCAGGTATTATTTGCTTTTACTTTATCCCATCAATTATTCCAGCAACAAATGTAGTTGTGGCGATTATAATTGGTGCAGCCTCAGGATTAACCGCAACTGGTACGAATCAAATCTTTAAACAATTTAATAAAGACAAAGAAAACTAAGGTAAGCCCATGAAAGTCAGAAATGATGAGTAGTGGGCTCTTTTTTGTTGCCAAAAGATTGATTTTGTCAAGATTTTGTAGTATACTTTATTTGTCCGATAAGGAAGGATTAGTTTCCTCAAAGTAGTTGAGTAATGTGATCTGTTTAATGCCTTTTGCAAGTGGGAGGCACTAAGTAGAAAATCTTACAAAAATTGTTTTGATTAAATTAGACCTTTGTATAGGAGGACTCTAGTTAGGAGGAGTCTACCCTGTCGGCATAAGGTCTTTTTTGTTTCCTTAAGGATAAAGTTTTGAATTAAGGAGGACGATAATTATGCAAAACTTAAACGATCATTTAGACGAAGTGCAAAAGAAAATAGGCTATTGGTTTAATAATATTGACCTATTACTTCAAGCATTCACAAGAAGCTCTTATTCAACACAATATGGTGGAGAGAATAATGAGGTATTAGAATTTCTAGGCGATAAAGTTTTAGATTTTTATGTGGTAAAAGTTATCGCTGATAGATTTGGTTTTGTAAAATCACAATCAGATTATTATGATGAAGAAAACGATGATGATGAATATTGTATTGTCGCTCATAAGAATGAAGCAGATTTTACTGAATTAAAAAAAGAAATTGTTTCTAATAAAACATTGGCTAAAAGAATTGACAGACTTGGCTTTGCAAAATACATGTTTATGGGTGATAGCGACATCGATAATCACGTTGAAAAACAAGAAAAAGTCAAAGCAGATTTATTTGAAGCCATATTAGGTGCGATTGCAATTGATAGTGATTGGAATCCTGATGAGTTACAAAACTCTGTTGAATTTATGCTACAAATTGAGGACTTCTTACAAGATGTAGATACTGAAGAAGAAAGACCAGATAAATTTAAACTTGAAAATGCAGTAACCACATTGAAGGAATTAGCAGAACATGGAAGATGCTCAGTACCTGAATATGATATTCCTGAAGAACAAGTATATCAAAATGGTAAATATTGGTGGTCTTGTACATGCTATATTAGAAGTTGGTCTATGCATCACACTGGTCTTGCTAATTCAAAGAAAGAAGCTAAAAGATATGCAGCATATTTAGTTCTTTGCGATTACTACGGAATCCCTGATGAATTTAAGGAGGAAGATGGCGATGAGTAAACCTAATGGTGTTAGTGGTAAGACACATACACAACAACAATTAAATAATTATTCAAATCAAAATAATCCTAACAATGCTGCATATAGAGCGAATCAAAATAACCACTCTAATCAATGCAATCCAAATAACAAGAATTATCAAGGGCATAAGAAGTAATTGATAATCAAATAACACTTGCAATAGATCTCACTCATTAATTTGGGTGAGATTAATTTTTTGTTTGCCAAATGATAGATTTTTCTGGGATAAAGTGCTATAATATAAGATAATCTAGCATAGTTTGGAGGAATATATATGAAAGAGAATTATCCAGATGCAATTAGAAAGCTTAGAGCAAAGTTAAATGTTTCTCAACAAGAACTGGCGAGTTTGCTTGATGTTGCATTTTCTTCTGTTAATAGATGGGAGAATGGGCATAATGAGCCAACTATCATTGCAAAGGAACGATTAAAAGAGCTGTTTAAACAAAACAATATTGTATTAGAAGAGGTAGATGAATAATGGAAAACAATCAAATGACTTTAGAAGAAAGTAAGTTAAATTTAATTACTGAAATTGATAGACGAGTAAATGATAAAATTATTGAAAAAAGTAATGCTGACTTATTGAAAAAATTAATTGGAAATGCTGAATCACTAACTGAAGCTATAGCTATTGCTGAATTAGGCACAACATACAAGAGGACTGGATTACATTTTGATAAAAGACTAGAAAAACTAGACAACACGATTAAGTATCTTAAAAGAAACACTAATTTAAGTTTTAAAACAAGTGATGAAGGTATAACCCATAAGCTTTATGTTGGTGATAACTATGATTGTTTACTTAACTTATTAATTTCTCATAGAGGCAGAATTGATGTAATTTATATTGATCCACCTTATGGTAAAGATAGTATGGGGGAGTTTGCTCAAACAAATTATGATAATACATTAACTAGAGATAATTTATTATCTATGCTTTATCCACGCTTATTCCTTGCTAAGCAATTACTTTCATCTGAAGGTGTTATATTTGTTAGCATCGATGACAGAAATCAAGCTTATGTAAAATGTTTAATGGACGAGATATTTGGTGAAAATGGTTTTTTACTAAATGTTTCTAGAATTACAAAAAAAGGTGGTAAATCTACTCAAACTATTGCTAAGAACAATGATTATGTTATTGCATATACACTTTCAACAGATATTAAATTTAGTCAAGAAGAAAAAACAGATTTAGATAAGTATAAATACGAAGATGAATTTGTAGAAACAAGAGGAAAATATGCTTTGACACAAACATTAGATTATAATTCTCTTCAATATAGTACTACTATGGATTTTGAAATTGAATTGGAAGGAAGAAAATTTTATCCTGGAGGATCTAAAGAAGGAATGCTTGAGAGACATTCAGGCAAGCATGGCGTTACTGACTGGGTGTGGAGATGGTCAAAGAGTGCAGTTGAATGGGGAAAAGAGCAAGGAATGTTCGTCATTAAAAATGACAGAATTTATACCAAGTCTTATCTAAAATGTAGAAAAAGAAATGGTAAAAATGAACTTGAAATAATTGATGCCACAAAATCATATACAACATTATCTTTCTTAGACAATAAATATTCAAATGATAATGGTAAAAAAGAACTTGATAGAATTTTTGATGACGGAAGCACATTATTTAAGAATCCTAAACCAACTGCTTTAGTAAGTGAATTAATTAAAATGGTATGCTCTAAGGAAGATGCAATAATTCTTGACTTTTTTGCTGGTTCAGGTACAACCGGTCAAGCAGTACTTGAACTCAATAAGAATGACGGAGGAAAACGTCAATTTATTCTATGTACTAGTAACGAAATAACTGACACAACTCCTAATGGCGTTGTTGTTGATGTGACTAGTAAGCGTCTAAAGAGAGTAATGACAGGTTCTTGTTATGATGGAAGTAAAGAATTTGATTTAGCAAGAAAGAATACTGTGCCATATGGTGATAATTTAGAAGTTTGTGAAATTGCGACTGTTGCAAATTTTGAAAAAACTCCTGGAAGTACTCCGTTCGATGTTATTGATGAAACAATATATGGCAACGAAAAGTTCCATTCTTTACGAGAAAAAATTTCATGGGTTTGTAGTAATTTTGAAGGTACACAATCAATCATTGAAAGCGATGATGAGTGGAAACGTAGAATGGAGGAATAATTATGTTTCATGAAGTAATTGAACTCCAAAAAAGAGCTGTTGATTCATTAGTTCAAAAATATGAAGAGTTAGATGAAATAACTTTTAGAGCTCCAACTGGAAGCGGTAAAACATACATGATGGCTGATTTCATGAATAGAATATTAGAGGAAAAAGATGATGTCGTTTTCTTAGTATCAACATTATCTAAAGGTGATTTGGCTACTCAAAACTACAATAAATTTCTAGAGTACTCTAATAAGGGAGACTTTCCAAATTTAAAATCACATTTGATAAATACAAATGTAACAGGTGAAGAAAGACTTTTTATTCCTACAAGTTTTAATGTTTATTTATTGCCTCGTGATTTATACAAAAGTGGTGGCAAACTTATGCAGGGTGCAATGGAATCATTTTTAAACACTTTAACCTATAACAGTTTTTTTGGTGGTTTAGAAAAAAGAATAGTTTTAATTAAAGATGAGTGCCATATTGCTACTAATAATCTTGACTCTATCTCTGATGCGTTTTTTGAGAAAGTAATCAATTTTTCTGCTACACCAAATTTGAAAAGAGGGCAAAATCCTGATGTTGAAATTACAGATGAAGAAGCAGTTAATGCTTCATTGATTAAGAGAATTGAATTAGGAGATGAAACAGACACAATCGGAGATGCTTTAAATAAATTTGAAGAAATAAAGCACGAATATAGAAATCTTTTAGGCGTTAATCCTTGTCTTATTATTCAAATTTCTAATAAGGAAAAAGCTGATTATGAATTAAAAAATGTTATTTTTCCTGAATTACAAAAAGTAGAGCATCAAGACTTGAAATGGATGCTTATTGTTGATAAAGAAGCAAATTGTGATACTAATGATGTTTTCAAAGCAAAAAAAATGCCTGTTAGTAAATGGAAGGATTACGCTAAAGAAAACACATCAACTATAGATGTAATTATTTTTAAAATGGTTATTTCTGAAGGATGGGATATACCTAGAGCATGCATGTTGTATCAAGTGCGAGATACTCAAAGTGATCAATTAGATGAACAAGTAATGGGTAGAGTAAGAAGAAACCCTCGTCTTATGGATTTTGAAACATTAAATGAGGATGCTAAAAAATTAGCTACAACTGCGTGGGTATGGGGAATCATACCTGAAGGGAAAAAGAAGACTTATTGTGTAAGATTATTTGACGAACCTTCAGATACAACTAACGAAATCAAAATTAAAACAACAAGACTAAAACCACTTACAAAAAAACTTTCTTTTGATTTAGATACATTTATCTCTTCACAGCCTTCTACTGCGGCAACTAATGATATATTTACACTATATAGGAAGATTAATAGGTCTGATGAAATCATAAAGGAAATGTGCTATGACTATTCAGATTCATTTGATAAATGGTGGAAATTTGCAGAAAGTTTGGATCAGATAAAATCTGAAAATGATAAATATGTATGCGAGTATGAAAAGAGCATGGAAATTGTAACTGATGAAACAGGGAAAGTAGTCTTACAATCTCTACCTCTTAATTCTTCATATGTAGATAACGGCAATTATGTAAACATTAGCGATTGGGTTTGGCGCAGAAGAGACGGAAAAGATAAATTCTCATTTGACAGTGATGCTGAACGTGAATGGGCAACAATTATCAAAGACCTAACTAACATTAGTGTAGGAACTGAAAGAGCAATTAAAAAGGTAACTGTAGGTAAGAAAAATCCTAATGCTGGATTAGTAGATTTATTTGGAAATGTTGAACCTGATCGTTTAAATGAATCACAAAAATACTTATGGGCAAAAAATTATGTCGCAAGTTCTGATATTAAATTTGAATATTATCTTGGCGGAGTTCATTCGTCTTATCCTGATTTTATAATGAAAGATTGTTTTAATAGAATTCATATATTCGAGGTAAAAAGTGTAAATGTTGCTTATGGAATGCCAGCTGCATTTAATGCTCAACAGTATATTGACAAAGTTAATGAACTAAAAAAGTGTTATAAGCAGGCATCTAAATTGACATCTCATATTTTTTATTTACCTGTTTTAAAAGATGACGTTTGGCAAATAACTCAATGTATTAACGGTGAAGAACACACACTTACCAAAGAACAATTTATTGCCTTTATCAAGGAAGGTCAAAGTGTATGATAGTTTATTTAGTTGATGGAGTTTTTATTATTGATTATAAAAATATAATTGATGATGATATAAATACAGATTATTTATCCAATCATACTATGAATACATGGCAAAGTGATAGATCTGCAGAAGATAAATTGTCTGACACTTTAATAGGAAAACATGCTGAAGCTGCTGTTGAAACAGCGCTAAAAGTTATTGGCATATCTGATTATCACTCCTATGATAGCTTTAGAACGGATAATTTCAAGGAACATGCTCCTTTTGATGGCATAATTTGTGCGGATAACTGTAAAGAAATTTTTGATCTTGTTAACGCGACTGTTAAAGAAAAAGGAAATAAATTATCTATAGAAGTTCGTAAAGAAATTAATAGATTGGGTGGTAAAACAGTAGAAATCAAGTCCACTAGATTAGCTCAAAAATATAAAGATAGAGTCGAATTTACTGGGTATAATAGTGCTAAAAAAATTGAGGCATTAATTGAAGACTTAATGGGATTAGATTTTTTAACATATCCATTTTTCACAAGATATGGTGATATGACATTTGATCAGTATTGTTGGTATGCTGAAACAAAGCATCTTCATACATTTCTTCGAGGTGAAGAGTTAAGAAAATATGTTGCTAATTATGAAAAAGATAATTCTGCGGATATTTATATAAGGGTTTTTATGGATGAAGAAGGTTCTAAGGCTCTTATAATGGGCTGTATTGATAAAGATACTTTTTATACAAATCCTGAAACACATAAACTTATATTAAATGGCAAATCAGAAGTACCTTTATACTTTGTTAAGAAGCTAAAAAAAGGACTTCCAATAGTTCAAATTCATAAGATATTAAATAATAAGAGAAGCAATATATGACAGAAAAAGCGGCTCAGCCAATTAAGGTTGGGTCGCTTATTTCTTTATTCGAAGATCTCTGGAATGTTGTATTGGATGTCTTTCAATTCATCCATAACATCTTGCTTACCGCAGTCCAGGATTTCCTTTTTGAGTTTAATAACACTGTTACGAGTGACTACGTACTTTGCCTTATGCTCTCGTATATAATCAGCAGTGTCACGCGTCATGCCGTTTCTTTGCAAGAAAATAGTGAGATCGTTTGTGGATCCAAACTCCACATATTCATACCAATCGTTATCGAAAGGCTGCCCATCATTCTTCAATCTTTTATATTCAGTTGAGAAGCGTAAGAAGTAATTAGCAATGCTAAAGAGAATGATGTTTTCTATGTTGCCTAGGGTTTCACCAATAAGGATATTTCGATGCTCTCTAGAATCGTCAAAGTAGATTGGTGTTCCATAATGCATTATCTGGCAGTTATGGGTGTAATTGTATTTGATAGTGTTATTTAGGATTTGCTTCAAGCCGTCTCCATTCATCCATTTGACAAGAATAATTGCATAATATTCGATTTTATTACCTTTTCCTAAAGTTTCTGGCTCATAGATATTCCATTTAAAAACAGAAGATAGCTTCTTTAGAAAATCCACCAAGTCATCATAATTTACTTCACCATTGACTAGCGATGGATATTCAAGCCCTTGTTTGATTGCAATAATAAGCCTTTCTGTTTGGTCGACAGAGACATTAATATCATCATCTGGCTTAGGCTTATCATCGCTTTGGTGTATAAATTTCGCTTTGATAGTCTTTGTGCTCTCTTCGTTTAGAAATGATTCAAACTCTTTTCTAACAACAGAATTCCTGTCTTTTGTTATGTCCCTTAGAAGAATAAGCCCGACTTTCCTCATCAAATCATATGTTTTAGGATCTTCGGCAACCAAAGGTGAGAATTCTGATTTGCCTTCAACTAGACAGTCTACGATATGTTTCTTTTGAACTTGATCTAAGCCAGCGGCAAGGGATATTCTCTGCTCAGGAACATCCTTGGTTAGCATTTCCTTTATGGTTTTTTCAGACTGCTGCGTACTATGCCTAACAATAAAGACGTTTCCATAAAGGTTATATTTGATTCTTCCTACACGACCTAAAAGATTTTTGAATTCTACTTGCGACATCTTATGTTGGCCGTTTTTGTAGCTGATTACGAACAGATTATCTGCAGGTAGATTTACGCCCTCAATTAAAGTGGAAGTGCAGAAAATAGTCTTAATCAAACCTTTTCTATAGTTTTCTTCGATTGTGGTTCTTATATGAAGAGGCAAATAACCGACGTGGTATGCCACGCCTTTTTTGATTAGGTCGACCAGATAATAGTCGTCATGAATTTCGTCTTTGATTTCTTTAGCTAATTTATCCAGTTCAGGATCGTTCAATGGTTGTATTCCTGCTGCATATTTTCTCGCGAATTCAACCGTTCTTTCCTTACCTGAGCAGTAGACGATGTTGGATTTTGAGTTATCCAGATTGATGATCCTTTTAACAACATCAAAATAATCTGTGCTTTTTAGATCCTCTAGTTTTACGAAAGGATCTTTTTTATTGCTTCTTTCGTTGTATATTGAGAATTCGCCTTTTAGTAAATCAACGATGTATTTCATTTGACTTACTGGTGTGAAAGAAGTGGTAATGTAATTCTCGTTGACGCGTTGCTCATCTGGAAGGGCATTGAAGAACTCTTGAGGATTAGGTATGTTTGGTGAAGCGAGAATAACATGAGGTTTTCTTTCTCTTTGAACCAACATATCAGTTACTTTGTAATAAAATACGCTTCGTCCATCCTTTTCATTGATTTTGTGAGCCTCATCAATAAATAGATAATCAATAGAGATTTCTGGATATGACATCAATAAATAAAGCAATCTCTCTGGCGTAAGAACCATTATGTAATTCAGTCCTTCTTGCTTTAGGAACAGTGAATTTCCAGAAGTGACAACTTTATAATTATTTTTTGCTAAATCCTCTTTTAAGTCTTCTTTTAGGATTCCAGATGATATTTCAGTAATTAAAGCTTTGGTAGGAACTAGAATTGCGAAGTTTCCTTTATATCCATTAAGGACTTTATCTTTGATAAACATTCTCATAAGTAAAGACTTACCCATTGAAGTAGGGCCAGAATAAGAGAACGAAACATCATCCAAATGACTGTAGATTTTCTTTTGCGTATGGAAAAAGTACTTGTTGTCTTGATAAGGAATCGTTAAATAATCGAGATCAAAGTTCTCATAAAGCTCATCAAGAAAAGAAGTATTTTTATACTTTGTTTTGATTAGTTCCAATCCACGGTAGTTTCCTATGCTAGCAAGGACGGAAGATGCATATGCTCTAACTTTAGTGTCATTGGGATAAAGCGCATTTAGTAGAGCTACAATTTCCTGGGCCCATGTCTTATGCTTCTCAGAGTTAGGGTGGCCAGATGATTTTGATAAAATATCCGCAAATCGAAGAGCGTGGTCCTTATTGATTGGTTTGTTTCTGTGTTGCTCATGAATCAGATTCATCGAATAGTTGAAAAGAATCGTCTCATATATTTCTTGAAGATACTCATTTTTATCAATTTTGTTATATATGGTTTCGCTAAGGGTAGCGTTTCTAGGTTTTGCCATTTTATTTCACCCCCAAAGCATCCTTGATGATAGATTCCTTATCGCTAAGAGCATCGTTTAAAGGAAGAATGTAGATATAAAATGAATGGTTACTTAAACTTAATGCACCAATCTTTGATTCGATATATGGAATAATACCTTTTATGTCGCTTATCATTTTTTCATTTGCATTCTTAAGGTATTCATCGTTTGAAAGGCCAGTTCTGTCAACGTTGATTGTGTATCCTAAGAAAATGCCATATGCCTTTTCTATGGAAGAGGATGAGGTGCCTTTCTTTGGAATTATCATGCTTTCCAATGTCTGATTCATATCGGCATCAAATTCATTATTTAAGATCGATGTTTCAAGCAAGTCGTATTCCTCACTTGATCCTGCGGCTATTCGCTCAATCTGATCAAACGCATTGTTTACCGCGTGTTCCAAATCATCATAGGTATCTGAAGCACCTAGAACTAATTGATTGAATGGGAGCATGCCTTTTTTCATTGAAAGGACATGCATTCCAGATGCGAACGTCTCAAATTGACCGCTTTTGTTTTGAAGCTCCATCTTAGAGAAAATCTTAGGCGCTCCAAGTATGCATTCTAAAAAAGAGTAGAGCATAATCTCACTAAAGTGATTCGTGTCTGGACTTCGATTGACTCTTTTCACGTAGGCATCAATCGCGTATGACGAAATTGCCTCGAGATCACCATTTAGTTCATAGTTGTTTCTTTGTGCGCGTGAATACACGTATCTTCCAATATTGCCTCTAATGAATCTTTTAACCTTTTCATAATCGATTTGCGCATTAGTGATTTCAAGAGAGTAGATTTTTATATCGTTATTGTTTGGAAGAGATAACTTGCTTGATGCTATTTCCTTAAAAACAGAATCAAATCTCTTTGGATCTAATGTGTAAGAGATTTTTGATGTAATTGGTTTTGGTGCTTCCTCAAATTCGATTGTGTCCTCAAGCGAAGAGAAGAAAACAATATAATCGTTAGTTACTTCCTTAATGTTTTCTTGATAGATTCTTTGGTTAGGAACGCCAATTACACAGTAATAGAAGACGTTAGCCAATAACTCCGCAAAATTAAAATAAGCCTTATTGACGATATCTTGTTTTGTGTAGCCGTCCTCATATCCAATCAAAGTCAAATCACCGACGTCATCATCCTTAAGAACATCTCTTATGGCAAGAACTACGCACTTATGCATATCAGGTTTAAGACAAGGAATTATTTTTGTTTTGTAATATTTAACTAGTTGTTCTTTGTCACAAGTAATCAAGTCATCATAATTCGCTAGATTGTTTTTGCCAGATTTGTAATGCCCTTGATTGGTTTCGTCAGAGTAATCATCACCAGTATCAATGAAAGAAAGAACAAGCTTAAAAAGCACATTTTGCTTTGTGTTTCTTGCTTGCGAAAGAATTTTTAGAAATGTTCCAAGACAAAGCTTCTTCAAAATAATCAGCCCTCCTTTTTCTCTAAGACTACGTCGACGATATCGCCTATATTACAATTAAATACTTCACATATATGACCTAGTGTTTCCAAACTAACTGGTTTGCCCTTACCCATATTTGACATGGTGGTGGCGGTAATCTTAGCTTTGGCCGCTAGGTCTTTTTTCTTCATCTTATTATCGATGAGCAATTTCCAAAGTTTATCGTATGAGAACTGCATGTCATCACCTCTGTTTTTTTAAATGTTTTTATCTCTCTTTATTATACCACCAAAAACTAATCTTAACAATTGTTTGACTATTGTTTTATAGAAGAAAACTAACGAAAACAGGAGTTTTTCATTTGTGCCAAGTCTGTGCCAAGTAGTGCCAAGTCCTGTGCCATAGGAAACAAAAAATATAAATGTAAAATAGAGGTAGAAATCAAGAAAAAGTCTCGACGGGGACTAATGAATTCAGGATTTCTAGTCGTTGAATTCTAGATACCATATCAACGCGAAATAAAAGCATCTGAAGTCTTTATGGTAGACACGATGCAAAACTGAAATGGATGAATCTAAGCCATTCTTTTTTGCCACGCCATAAATGCGTCAGATAGAAGCCGAAGAGCCTCCATTTCAGATAACAAAAATTCTGATTTGGAGGCTTTTTAAATGAAAATCAAATTAAAAGACAATGACGGTAGAGTCATTCAAGAAGTTGAAGTAGATGACGCTTTTGGTGAGTGGTACATCGAAGAAGAACGAAAACAGGAAAATGCAGAAAGAAGGCATCGCTATTGGGTAACGGTATCGCTTGATTCCCTAGAGTATGAAGGCGAGTGGTTTGCCGATCCATCTCCTACGCCAGAGGAACAATATGAACTGGATGAATCCGCAAGAAGAGTGGCCGAGTTTAAAAAAACATTAACGCCAGTGCAGCTTAGAAGACTTGAGATGCTTGAAGAAGGAATGAGCGAAAGGGAAATAGCATCAGTTGAAGGAACTAATGTGAGAGCCATTCATGATTCAAAGGATCAAATAGTAAAAAAATATAAGAAATTCTTTAAGGACACTCAACAAAATGGCTGATTTTTCTCCATATAGCGAAGGAGGAAACGGCAATGAATGATTTTGAAAAGAAACGAATAGTCGAACTTAAAGATGCTGGAAGGGGATACGGCTATATTGCAAAAGAGCTCGGTCTTTCCAAAAGCACCATTAGCTCATTTCTTAAATCGCTAAACAACAATTCCATATGCAGATGCTGCGGCAAGAAGTACATTCAGCCCACTGGCGTGAGGACAAAACTTTTCTGTAGCGATAGTTGCAGGTACAAATACAGAAGGCTGCAGAACAAAGGCAAGTCTCTGAAGACAGACTTTGAGGCTGAATGCTTATGCTGCCATAAAAAGTTCTACTCGTATAGAAGCCTTAAAAGGAAGTTCTGTTCCAGAGCTTGCTATGACCTCTATAGAAAAGGTGGTGGCAATGATGAATCAGAATGAGATTGATTACCTTAATGCCATAACGCAGGCTAAATCCATGCTTTCAAATGGATTAATTTGCTGGGAAGAGTACCTAAAAATTGAAGATAAAATGGCTAAAAAATATAATCTTGAAAAGACCAGTTTATATCGCGCAAATGACTTGATAAATTCCTCTTTTAGAGTGATTACTATGATACGAAAGGAGGAGTAACTAAATGGCAGAAATCAAGATTATATCGAAAGAAAAACAAATGCCAAAGTTAGTGAAGGTTGCAGCCTACGCAAGAGTATCAAGCGACAAGGACGCGATGCTTCATTCACTGTCAAGTCAGGTCAGTTATTTCAGCAAGATGATCCAATCCCATGACTCATGGAAATATGTAGGCGTCTATTCTGATGAAGGAATGACTGGAACCAAGATAAAAAGGGATGGCTTTCAAAGGATGATTCGAGATGCGAAGGCAGGTAAAATTGACATTATCGTTACTAAGTCATTGTCAAGGTTTGCCAGAAACACGGTTGACTGCCTAAAGACGATAAGAGAAATGAAGGCTATCAACGTCGACATTTTCTTTGAGGAACAAAACATCCATACCTTATCGGCTAATGGAGAGTTTTTGATTTCCTTGCTTGCTGGATATGCGCAAGAGGAATCAAGACAATGTAGCGAGAACACTTTATGGAGAGTCAGAAAGAATTTCAAAGAAGGCAAACCATATGGAGGTTCCAGCATGCTTGGCTACAGGCTTGAAAAAGGAAGGTTTACAGTTGTACCTGAAGAAGCCGAGATTGTAAGAAAGATATTTGATTTATACCTCGCTGGAAACGGGTTCTGCAAAATCGCTAGGATTCTAACGAACGAGGGCATCAAATCATATACTGGCAAAGCATGGAACAAGTCAACGTTAGGTGAAATCATATCGAACGTCACCTACACAGGTAACCTTCATCTCCAGAAGACTTATAGAGAAAACCACATGACTAAAAAGACCATGAGAAACAAAGGTGAAAAACCACTATACATAGTCGAAGGTAACCATGAACCGATTATAAGTCAGGAGATATTCGATAAGGCACAGGAAATAAGAAAAGCAAAAGCAGTAGGCAAAAACGGTAAAAGAAATGGACCAGCTTATCCATTCACAGGACTCATCTATTGTGGTGAGTGCGGACATTTATTCAAGCACAAGGTTACCAAATACTACGAAAGCTGGTGCTGCTCTCAATACGATGAATTAGGCAAAGCCTACTGTGCTTCAAAGAAAATACGAGACGATGTTTTGAGAAAAGCCTGTGCAGAAGCATTGGGCATTGATTCATTTGATGAAACAACCTTCAAGGAAAACATCAGAAGAATAGATGCGTTCAACGGCAACAGACTGGTTTTTCATTTTATCAACGGAATATCAAAAGAAGTCATCTGGGACAATCCTTCAAGAAGAGACAGCTGGACCGATGAAATGAAACTTAAAGCAAAAGAAAGGAGCTCGAAATATGGCAAACGTTAGAATCATACCAAGCAAGATAAACCCATTAACAAAGCTTCCTAATAATTCCCTTCATAAAAGAAGAGTCGCTGCGTATGCACGTGTATCAACCGAGCAAGAAGAACAGGCAAATTCCTATGAAGCACAAGTTGATTATTATAAGAACTTCATTATGAACAGACCTGAATGGACACTCGTTGATATTTACACAGACAAAGGAATATCTGGAACGAACCTAAAGCATAGAGATGGCTTTAATAAGATGATTTCTGATGCAAGGGCAGGTCTCATTGATCTGATTATCACTAAGTCGGTATCCCGTTTTGCAAGAAACACCCTAGATACAATAAGCCTAACTAGAGAATTAAAGGCAAAAGGAGTAGAAATATTCTTTGAGGAACAGAATGTTTATACCTTTGATTCCAATGGAGAGTTGATGCTTACCATTCTTGCATCTATGGCCCAAGAGGAATCCAGAAACATATCAGAGAACGTTAAGTGGGGTAAGAAAAAGAAAGCGGTAGATGGATATTCCCAAGTAGGCTACAGCACATTCTTAGGCTATGACAAGCATGAGAATGCAAAGATTGGTCTTAAGGTGAACGAGGAAGAAGCAACCGTTGTAAGATTCATTTACAGGGAGTTCCTTAAAGGAAAGTCAGTGAACACGATCTGCCGAATGCTCGAAGAACAAGGAATAAAGACTCCAGGGCATAAGGACCATTGGCGAACAACAACAGTTGCATCAATTCTAAAAAATGAAAAGTACAAGGGTGACTGCGAAATGCAGAAAACCTACGTTAAAAACTTCTTAGACCATGTTTCAGTAAAGAATAATGGTGAACTTGAGAAGATATACGTTGAGGACCATCACGAGCCTATCGTTTCAAAAGACCACTGGCTTATGGTCCAACTTGAATTTGAAAGAAGAGGCACTTTGGTTCAAGGCTATAACAGCTGCAACGAGTTTTCTTGCAAGCTCATCTGTGGTGACTGTGGTTCCTATTATGGTGCTAAGGTGCTTCATTCGAATGACAAATACCGCTCTGTAAAATACCGCTGCAACAGGAAGTACAATAACGAGCATGTTTGCCAGACTCCATTTGTGACCGAAGATGAAGTAAAGACTAAGTTCATCCTTGCCTATAATGAGTTCATCGGCAACAGAGAACAACTCATCGAGGATTGCAAAGAGATGATTCAGGTTCTTGACAATACGGAAGAGTTGGAAGAAAAGCTAGCGGGCCTTAATCAAAAGGCAGAGGATATAATTGTCCTAGTCAAAAACCTCATAGACCAAAACAGCACAGAGGTCATGGATCAGGATGATTTTCAAAAGAAATATGATTCATACGATTTGGAACATAAAAAAGTCATAAACGAAATTGAAGCGGTAGGGCTTGAGATAGAAAAGAAAAACGCTCTGGCAAAATACCTACAAGCGTTCATAGAAGACTTAAACAATAGACCAAATATTCTAGAAGCATATGATGAAGATGTCTGGAGTTATCTTATTGATAAAGCCATCGTCAACAGGGACAAAAGCATAACCTTCCAATTCAGGAATGGAAAAGAAATAAGAATAGAATGACCATCCATAAGGGTGGTTTTTTATTGAAAAAGCAAAACTCAACCAAACGTAGAATTGAATCTTTATTGTTGCCAAAAATAAAAAAATCCACTCTACGAAGAGTATTGTGCCGTTTTATTGACAAAAATCCGAACTTATAGTAGAATTTAGGTGTACTTAGGAGGTGCGATTATGTCAACAATTGGCGATAGAATTAAATTAAAAAGAAAAGAACTCGGACTAACACAAGCTGAATTGGGTGCAAAAATCAATGTAACTGATAGAGCTGTTAGTAAATGGGAACAAAACGAAGGTAATCCAGATATGTCTTTGATTGCTGATCTTGCAAAAGTATTAGGTGTTACTCTTGATTATTTAATTTTAGGTAAAGAACCCGAAGAAAAAATAATTATTAAAACTCCTAAAGAAATGCTTATTGAGACAGATGATCCAGCTTATTTGGAAAAAGTTAACGATCTTACTTTTTCAGATTTATATAAGAATCAATTAGTTAATGTATTTACCTTCTTAGTTGATGGTGGAAAGATTAATTATTATTATGGTGGTAGACGTCGTTCTAATGATTATGTAACAGAAATCCTTTATCTATGTTTAATTTCAAATAGATTAGACAAATTATCAGTTTTTGAATTCAATGATATCGGATTTGCTGATAATAATGAATGGACAAAAGAAATGCTAGATGCTTTTGTAAATGATGAAAGAGTGTCAGATGAAACTAGAAAATATGTATTAACTACTCATTGCAGAACTTTAAAAGGTCGTAGCACATCTGATGGAATGAACACAGAAACTAGACATAGATATGGTAATTGGCAAGATATGTATCCAAAATTCCTAGATGCATTTGCAGCTGCGAAAAAATGGGAATGGGTTAAATATATTCTTGATGCAGCAGAAGCAATCAATGAACCTGCTATGGCAGAATATAATGAAAGAAAAGATATTCGCTATGGAGATGGAAACAATTATCATATAAAATTTAATACTCCTAGAGAAACATATCAAACAGAAAAATATGTTCAAGTAATGGCTATTAATGGTACAACATTACAATGCTTGCTTGATGAAAAACAATATGATTTGCTAGATCAAGCAAATGCTATAAATAAATTAATTGGTAAATCTACAATAGATAAGAGAACTATTGACTTACAAAAAATGAAAACATCAACTGATGTCTCTTTAAAAGAAAGATTAGTCTTTGAATTTACTCATAACTATATCCTTAATTATAATGGTTTGTTAAATTCAGATACAGTTACAGTTAAAGGACCTTCACGTGAAGAAGATAAAGAAGGATATTTAGAATGTTTATTAAAGCAATATAAGGATTTATATAAAGAAATTATTTTAGAAAATCCAACTAGCTTAATTGAACTAACATATCGTTGTGTTGCTGAAGGGAAGCTAAATAAATTATTCCAAATTGCTGTTGATTCCGAAATTAAAGATTTAATTAGCGTATTATTGGAAGGAAATATTGATAATATTATTCAAAAGGCAAGAGACCTATTCACTTATACTGAAACAAAAGTTACTGAAGATTATAACGGATACACTCGTCGCCAACAAATGAACTATCTTATGAATGGCAAATGGGTAAAAGCTGGAGATATTAAATATACATTTGGTTTAGTTAAAGTTGAGGATGCTTCTGAAATTCCTACAAATGTAAAGGATGCTTTAAAGTATTTTAATAAGGCAAAAGAGCAAAAATTTAATGAATGGGTTGAAAATGTAGAAGGCAAAATCACTCATATTAGGGTTGCTAAAGAAAACGAAGAAGAATATGGAAGATTAAAGAAAGAAATAACTTCTGAATTTTTAATGGGACAAATTGCTAAAGGAAATGAGGAAGTCGCTACAATTAAACTATGCGTAAGACTTGAATCTATCTTAAAGCATAAATACGGTTATTCTGGCGACCTATACACAATGCTTGATACATTCTTTAATGGTCCATTAAAGCAAGTTGAAACATATAAGCCTTGGGATGATGAAGATAATAACTACAATTATCAAATGAATGAATATTATAGACAAACTGAACTTAATGAAATTCATGAAAAGTGGACAGGTTATCTAAGCAAGTTGAGAATGAAGAGAAATAACTTAGTTCATGCAGAAAAGAGTAGTGTTAACTTTACCACTGATGATTTAAAACAATGCATTAACATTGTAGAAGAAATTGATAAATAGGAGGTTCACCATGAATAAATACGAAGAATTAGTTTTTATTAATAGCAAAAGCGTTGGTTACTGTATTAGCGTTGTTGGAAGTGAAAAAAGCTATGGTGCTGAAATAGATAAGGATAAAAAAGAACTTGTTTTAAAGCAAGAAGAAGATATCAATCTAACTAAATATCAATTTGTATTAATTAGCGATCCTAAAGGAAGCGGTATTGAAAATGTAGCATATCAAATTAATAAAAAATGGGTTGATGCTACATTAGTAAATAGCAAGAAAAAGAAAGGACTAGCTTCACCAGATTATTACCAAAGACCATTAGAACGCGGCTTTGATTTATATGTTGTTGATTTAGACTTTAATGAGAAAGCAACTAAAATTAGAATCTCATATAAGAATGGAATTGTTGAACCTATCGAATTAAAGATAAATTATGTAGAAGCAGATAAGGATAAATATTATCAAAAAGTAGCTGCACAAAATAGAAGTGATTTATTAGCAAAAATGTCAGTTAGCTGTAAAACTGGAGATTCTTTGGTTAATGTATTCTGGCAAAATGCATCGAATAATGTCAAGAAAGTTTTATTTGAATTATTCTTAGATAATAAGCAACTTATTATGAAAAACGAAATGAATTCAGATACAATGTTTAAATCTGTTCAAGGATTAGCTTATGGTAAATATTATTTTAGATTAAGTCAATTCAATGAAAATGGTGAATTAATTGTTGCTACTGATTTAATATCATTTACTTTGTCTGCACCAAATTATAGTGGAAGACATACTGTAGTTATTTAAAATCGCTGGTAATAGAGAGAGAAAAATAGCCATTCATTATTTTGGATGGCTTTTCTTTTTGCTAAATGGAGGGGGGTACGAAAGGGTACGAAAAATAGGCTAGGGTATGAAGGAGTACGAAATTGTATTAAATGTTATGTTTCTAGACATAAGAAAAGCAAAGGTTTGATACAAGTATCAAGCCCGTTAGGGATAAAATTCCCGTATAAAAATAGCGTAGTTACAAACAGGTTAATTCCTGAATGTGCTACGCTTTTTCATTTGGCAAGTCGACTTTGCCGATACCATTATAGAAGATATCGATTCTCATTTGTCTATGGCCATCAACTTTCTCAGCCTTATGAACGATAACCTTCTCTATGAATTCTCGTGCTATTTCATGAGTAAGCTCATCAATTCTTGTGTATTTTTGGACTAGTTCCATGAAATGGGAAGTAGATGCTGTTTGCTCATTAATGGCTTTGATTTTGCCTTCTAACTCAGCAATCTTTTCTTTTAGAGAAGTTTGCTCCTGCTCATAATTCTCATTCATCTTTTTGAATCTATCTTCAGAGACAATACCTGATATTTTATCCTCATAAAGGTTTTGGATGATTGAATCAAGTTTCTCGATTCTGGCTTTTGATGCGTT
>ULQM01011934.1_pt1 | contig 58378 bp, 50 predicted proteins | sample 1954451 | NCBI WGS metagenome assembly ULQM01 (sample SAMEA4835655, study PRJEB28245) | human gut metagenome | biome: gut microbiome; material: fecal sample | place: Denmark | collected 2008 | reverse complement strand
TTACTTCAGAATATTGTCTAACTTTTTGGGGTCACTTCATCAATCAATGGCGGCTGCTTTTTAATATCTATTTTTTGGGCTTTGCTTTTCTGACGGTGGCGAAGGGATCCGCTCCACCGCCGGAGAACATGGTGAAGTTGAGGCTTGACTTGACATGGTCGGCCATTGCCTGCTTTGCAAGGTCGGGGATGTGCATTTTTATGGCCTCAACTACCGCAACATGGTTGTAAATAACACTCGGCGACCAGGGGTTATCCTCGGAGCTGCTGATAAATTTAATCATGGATGACTGATACATCGTAAGGTTAGGCAGCAGCATCTTGTAGCACTTCTGGATATACTTGTTGCCGCAGGATTCGACGATGAGACCATGGAAGGGCATATCGGTCGCAATCATGCCGTCATAGTCCTTGCGGATGACGCAGTCGGCAAACTCGCCGGCAAGCCTGTCAAGCTCATGCACGGTGCCGGAATCTGCACGCTCTGTGCACAGTGCGGCAGCCTCACATTCGATGGCGGCACGAACATCATACAGGTCGATCATATCACGCAGGCTCAGGTCAATGACGAAGAAGCCGCTCGTGTCCGGCTTTGAAACAACAAAGCCCTGCTCGCAAAGATTCATTATAGCCTCAGCGACGGGTGTGCGGGATATGCCGAGGGCGGAGGCGATGCTGTTTACGTTCAGCTTGGTTCCCGGAGCAATGCATAGGGAAACTATCTCGTCATAAAGCATCTGTGAAACTATATCACGCAGCTTCGCACTCGGATTTGCGTCAAGGTAAACCTGAAACCGGTCACGCTTCAATTGAATCAATCCTTTCGTTTTTAATTGAAAGCAAAAAACAGCATGTCAAATAAAAAATGAGCTCAAATACATCCGTTATTCTACGGCAGATGAAATGAAAATGCAATACCTTGAGTGCATAATTATAAAAAATTTTATAATTATTCCTACAGTACAAGCATATTTCGACAAGCATATGTTAAATTGTAGGCAAACAGACGTAGAAATAAGCGCCGAAGCGATTGCATCGGCGCTTATAAATTGTATTTAGGCTTATTTCTTGCTCTTTATGTACTCGTCAATGCTCTTCGCGCCGGTTTTGCCTGCGCCCATTGCGAGGATAACGGTTGCGGCGCCGGTGACAGCGTCGCCTCCTGCAAACACGCCCTCACGGGCGGTAGCGCCGCCCTCGTCGGCCTCGATGCCGCCCTTACGGGTAAAGGTAAGACCCTTTGTGGTGTTGCGGATCAGGGGATTGGGGCTGGTGCCGATTGCGATAACAACGGTGTCAACATCGAGAATCCAGTTCGAGCCCTCAACGGGAACCGGCTTGCGGCGACCCTTTTCATCGGGCTCGCCGAGCTCCTGCTTCTGAAGCTCGATGCCGGTGACGTGACCGTCCTCGCCTGCATGGATGGCGACGGGGTTGTTGAGCAGCCTGAACTCGATGCCCTCGGCCTCTGCATGCTCGACCTCTTCCTTACGGGCGGGCAGCTCGTCCTTGCCGCGTCGGTAGGCTATGTAAACATGCTCAGCGCCCAGACGCTTGGAAACGCGGGCCGCGTCCATTGCGACGTTGCCTGCGCCGACAACGCAGACGTTGCGGAAGTGCTTAATGGGCGTATCGTAATCGTCGCGGTAAGCCTTCATGAGGTTCACGCGGGTGAGAAGCTCGTTGGCGGAGTAAACGCCGAGCAGGTTCTCGCCGGGGATGTGCAGGAACTGGGGCAGACCTGCGCCGGAGCCGATGAACACTGCCTCGAAGCCGTCCTCGAACAGCTCGTCGACGGTCTCGGACTTGCCGATAATGGCGTTGTTTATGATCTTGACGCCCATTGCCTTGAGGTTATCGATCTCGGCGGCAACTATCTCCTTGGGCAGACGGAACTGAGGAATACCGTAAACAAGAACGCCGCCGGACTTGTGGAAGGCCTCAAAAATGGTTACGTCATAGCCCATCTTGCGCAGATCTCCTGCGCAGGTGAGGGAAGCGGGGCCGGAGCCGACGATCGCGATGCGGTGACCGTTGGACTCGGGAGCCTTGATTTCGTCCTTGATTTCCTTGTTCATGTGATAGTCGGCGACAAAGCGCTCGAGGCGGCCGATGCCGACAGATTCGCCCTTGATGCCGCGCACACACTTACTCTCGCACTGCTTTTCCTGCGGGCAGACACGGCCGCAGACGGCAGGCAGGGAGTTGGTGGAGGTTATGATCTCATATGCTGCGTCAAAGTCGCCCTCTGCGACCTTGGCTATGAATTCGGGTATGCGTACCGAAACCGGGCAGCCGGAGCGGCAGGGCATGTTGTGGCAGTTGAGGCAGCGCTTTGCCTCGTCCATTGCCATCTCGGGAGTGTAGCCGAGAGCGACCTCGTCAAAGTTGCCGGCGCGAACTACGGGATCCTGCTCGGGCATCGGGTTTTTATCCATTCTCATATTAGCCATTACGCTTACCTCCGGTCATATTGCAGATATGCTTTGCAGCTTCGTCCTGCTCTTCCTTGTAGAATGCAGCGCGCTTTATCAGAGAGTCGAAGTCGACCTCGTGCGCGTCGAAATCGGGACCGTCAACGCAGGCAAACTTAGTCTCTCCGCCGACGATGACACGGCAGCCGCCGCACATGCCGGTGCCGTCGACCATGATCGGGTCGAGGGAGATGATGGTCTTGATGCCGTAGGGGCGGGTGACCTCTGCCAGGAACTTCATCATGATGTCCGGGCCGATGGCGATAACGCGGTCAAACTGAGGCTTGCCCTCTTTTATGTTGGCCTCGATCTCCTGCTGGAGATACTGGGTGGTGAAGCCCTTTTCGCCATAGGTGCCGTCGTCGGTGCACATTATGAGCTTATCGGAGGCGGCCTTGAGCTCGTCCTTCAGGATGACGATATCGGCGCTTCTGAAGCCTGCTATGAAGGTAACGTCAATACCCTTTTCGTGCATTTCCTTGGCAATGGGGTAGGCGATAGCGCAGCCGACGCCGCCGCCGACAACACAGACCTTCTTCAGGCCGTCCATCTCGGTAGCCTTTCCGAGGGGGCCGACGAAGTCGGAGATGTAATCGCCCTCCTGCACGGTGTGCAGCATCTTGGTGGTACGGCCGGCAGCCTGTACCATAACGGTAACGGTGCCCTTTTCGCGGTCGTAGCCTGCGACGGAAACAGGAGTGCGCTCTCCCTGCTCATCAAGACGGAAGATGACGAACTGACCTGCCTGGGCGTGACGAGCGACCAGCGGAGCTTCGATCTCGAACAGGCAAATGGTCTTTGCATCGTTCAGAAATCTTTTTTGTACGACTTTAAACATCTTATTACCTCTTATCTATAATTATTTATTATTTTGTTCAAGCCATTTGCAACAGCCTTAATTTTAATTCAATTGCTTATGATTGTCAACATACGAAATTTGACCATAACGCAAATAATGCTGAAAAATCAATGCTTTTGAAGAAAACGTGATAAAATCTTAACTAAAAATTGCGCATATTTCGGCTCGGTTCCACCCGTATGCCGCCTTTACGGCTTGAACGCAGGAAAAAACGGACGTATAATAGGCTCAAAAAAGGAGGCGAGCCCATGGCGATAAGGAAAAACGCCTTTGGCGAATACGATATTTTCACCATCGAAAATGCGTTGGGTGCGTATGTGCGCATTATTACCCTCGGAGCGGCTGTGCAGAGCATCGCGGTGCCCGACAAGAAGGGTGAGCTTACGGATGTCGTCCTCGGCTACGACACTCCGGCGGAGTATTTAAGGCAGGACGGCTATTTCGGCGCATTGGTCGGCAGATACGCCAACCGCATAGCAAATGCATCCTTCACACTCGACGGCAGGGAATACAGGCTCACGGCGAACGAAGGGAAAAACACGCTGCACGGCGGAGCAGGACTCAGCAGACGCCGCTTTGAGCTCATCTCGGCCGAAAATAACAGCCTGACGCTGGGCATAACGGATCCCGACGGCGGAGACGGCTTCCCCGGAGAAGTGAGCATCCGTGTAACCTATGCGTTTTCGGACGATAATGTGCTCAGTATATGTTATGAGGCCGTCTCCGACGCCGACACATACTTAAGCCTCACAAATCACAGCTATTTCAATCTTTCCGGCAAGGGAGATATTCTCGGCCATAAGCTTATGATAAATGCAGACAGCTATCTTCAGGTCGACGCCGGGCTTATCCCGACAGGTGAAGTGTGCCCGGTCGAGGGTACGGACTTTGATTTTCGTACTATGCGTGAGGTGAAAAACGGCTTTTACGACCACTGCTTCGTCCTTGGCGGTACGCCATGCGCGAGGCTTTACAGCCCGGAAAGCGGCATAACCATGACCGTTGCGACCGATATGCCGGCTTTGCAGCTTTATGCGGGCGGCGCGACGGGTATTCGTCTCGGCAAGCAAGGCGCGGTGTACGGCAAAAGCTCGGCGCTGTGCCTTGAAACGCAGTATTATCCCGACAGTCCGAATCATCCGAGCTTCCCTTCGCCGCTCCTGCGAAAGGGCGAAAGGTACACATCTAAAACGAGCTATAAATTCTTCGCTGACTGAAAAAAGCAGCCTTTTGGCTGCTTTTTTCAGTCCCAGCGTGTCAAAAAAGTCTGTGACTTTTTTGCACGCTTCAAATACGCCACATTTTTTGTGAAGCTTACGCTTCACGAAAAATCTCGCTACGCTCGTCAAAAAGTCTGATAAATCAGACATTTTTGATGGCTATAATCTAATTTCGAGCGGGGCCTTTGCCCCCTCGAGCTCCCCTGCTGCGCGGCTGTCTTTCCTCAGCAGCATAGTTTTTTCAGTCTAATGTCAAATTCCACACCGTATCGGGCGGATAATCTGCTTTCCGATACGCTGCTATATAGCGCTCACCAAAGCTCGAAGCGCGTCTGATGACGGCTTTTTTCACAGCGAGAGCGGTGCACAGCGCTGGGATAAACTCAGGCTCATCTCCTAGGAATTCCTTGACGTACAGCGTCCCGTTTTCAATATAACCGCAGGCTATTGCGCCCTTATACTCAAAAAATCCGCCGAAGGAGGAGGTGAATATCTCCTCCTGGAAGCGCAGGTAGCCGTAATAAAAGCCGACATGCGCCGTGCCCTTGAGCATATCCTCACGCAAAAAGCCGTATTCATCGGCGCTGAGTCTTTTTATGCCGACTGCTTCAGCGCCGGCCGCAACAGTCTCATAGCAGCAGAAGCTCGCAGCGGCAAGCCCGCAGCGGCTTTCGTACCAGTCGTATAGTGAGCCTTCTGCAGGAAGCGTACAGCAAATATCGGCCGAGTATTCCCACGCATTACGCATGCACGCACGCGTAAGCTCCGCGCCTACACCATGACCGCGGACGCTGCCGTCGACGGCAACCGCGTAGATATAAGCGAGCTTTTTTGTCGAGCTGTCGGGCAGATGCAAAAACGCGTCCAAAACATATGCCGCTCCGAAAATCTCGCCGTCAAGCTCTGCGACAAAGCCCGTGCCCATAGAGGGCAGCAGCTCAAAAAAACTGTCCACAAGCTCCGGCAAATCGCCGAAAGCATCGCACCAGAGCGATTTCATTGCGCTTACATCGTCCTGCTTGTATTCCCGAATATCGTATATCATTCATACACCTCCGGGCAGAGTCTGCGTATCTCCCTGCGTATCTCCCTGAGATCGGTGAAGGTATCCGGACGCTTTGTTACATCGCGCAGCAGGGCTGAGGGGTGGTATATCGCGAGGCAGCGTCTGCCGTCAGCGTCAAACCACTGTCCGTGCTGCCGCGTTATGCGGAAATCCTCGCTTATGAGCGAGGTGGCGGCAATGCGCCCGAGGCATATTATAATCTTGGGGTCAACGATATCAATCTGCCGCCTGAGCCACGGCAAGCAGGCCTCGCGCTCCTCCGGAAGCGGATCGCGGTTGTGCGGCGGACGGCATTTTACTATGTTTGCGATATATACGCGGCTGCGGTCAAGATCGATCATTTTCAGCATATCGTCAAGCAGCTTACCGGCACGGCCGACAAACGGAACGCCCTGAAGATCCTCCTGCTCGCCGGGGCCTTCTCCTATGAGCATGACGTTCGTATCGGAATTTCCGTCGCCGAAAACGAGCTTTGCCCGCGTTTTGCCGAGAGGGCAGGCCTCACAGCTGAGGCATTTGGCGTTAAGCTCCTCCATTGCCGTGTTCATTAGCTTTCCTCCGAATACTTTGCAAGCTCGAGCAGTATTTCACGTTTATTATTATCGGGATATTCCATGACATAATCGAGCAGGAATTTGAGCATTTCGCCGAGCTCCGGGCCTTTGAGACCGAGCGAGAGAAGATCGTCGCCCGTTACGGCAAGATGCTTTAATGAAAAGCACTCGCCGCTTTTAAGCACCGCCCTGAGCTCCTTTTCGCAGTCTATGCCCATTATGACTGCATATGCCTGAACGGCGCAGGTCACGGTGTCAACTCCGTAGCGGTTGAGTATCTTCTTCCAGCCGAGACTGTCTGTGGGCGGCTCGTGACTTAAGAGCACCTCGGCATCGGTGCAGCAGCGTATAGTGCGCCCGTCCAGTCTGAGCCGAGTCAGAAAATCACTTGCCGAGGGAATATAGCCGTATTTGCGGAGCATGATACTGAATGCGACCCAGCGCGAAAGCGGCTTGCGCGGCATGCCTGCAATATCGGCAAAGTTTGGCATCTTCCAGCCCGTGCCGCTAATATAATTTCCCATAAGCCCGAAGCTTATGGCAGCACTCATCGTTTCGGGCCTCATTGTGAGAAGTATCTTTTCGACCTCGTCGCGCACTCTCTCCGGAGCAAGCTCCGAGGCAAGAGGCGCGCACTCCTCAATAGCGCTGAGCGTATCGTATTCAATGGTAAAGCCGAGCCGAGCCGAAAAGCGCAGAGCACGGAACATGCGCAGAGCATCCTCCGTAAAGCGGATCTTCGGATTGCCGACACAGCGGATGCAGCGCTTATTAATATCACTGATCCCGTCAAAGGGATCAGCCAGCATACCGTCGGCCGAGAGCGCTATTGCGTTCATGGTAAAATCACGCCGGCTGAGGTCTGTTATGAGATCTGAAACGAAGGTTACGGAATCCGGCCTACGGTGATCGCGATAGTCTCCCTCCGTTCGGAAGGTAGTTACCTCGGCGCTTTTGCTGCCGATAATGACTGTGACCGTGCCGTGCTGCAGGCCTGTGGGACGCGAGCCGGGGAAGAGCTCCATTACCTCCTCGGGCAGAGCACTCGTGCAGATATCCCAGTCCTGGGGCTGTATGTCCATAATAACATCGCGCACACAGCCGCCCACGAGGTAGGCAAGATGCCCGCGAGCCTGCAGGCCAAATAATATTTGCCTAACATATTTGGGAGGGGTGATTTGGGGCATTATAATCAAGCTCCTATATGTACAAAGATTTTAATTCTTGTCAAGTTGACTTCACAGTATTATAATAACATTTGCAAAATGCAACATCAACATTAAATTGTTAATTATAAAATTGCTTGTCATAAAGCGTGATTGGAGAATTTATGCCTGATTTCAGTGAATATTTAATGTGCGGAAAAAGAGGCCATCTCATCGGTATAGGCGGTGTTTCGATGTCGCCGCTGGCAGAGGTGCTCTCCGATGCGGGGCTTATCATAAGCGGCTCGGATATCACGGAAAGCGAGCGCACCTCGCATCTTCGTGAGAAGGGGATAAAGATATCCATAGGTCACGACGCGGCGAATATAACAAACGATATTGATTTCGTCGTTCGTACAGCCGCGGCTCATGATGAAAATCCCGAGGTAGTGCGGGCTCGCGAGATGGGTATCCCCGTGTTCGAGCGCACCCAGGCTTGGGGCGCTATTATGAAAGGGTACAAAAATGCTCTGTGTATTTCGGGAACGCACGGAAAAACGACCACTACATCGATGTGTACACACATCCTCATGGCGGCCGAAAAGGACCCTACTGTAATGATTGGCGGTACTCTGCCGCTTTTGAAGGCAGGGCACAGGGTCGGCGCTGGCGATACGATAATCATGGAGTCGTGCGAGTACTATAACTCGTTTTTATCATTTTACCCGACGGTTGCGGTGATACTCAATATAGAGGCGGATCACCTTGATTTTTTCTCGGGTATCGAGGATATCAAAAAAAGCTTCCGTGAGTTTGCAAGCCATGTCCCGGAGGACGGATATGTTGTCGTCAATCACGATGACGAGAACACCATGGATGCCGTAAAGGGGCTTGACCGCAGCATCGTGACTTTCGGACTCACATCAAAAGCGGATGTTTATGCAAAAAATGTCATTCGCATAGGCTCGCTGACAAAGTTTGACATCATGTACAAGGGGAAGCTTTTCGATACGGTCAGTATTCATGTTCCGGGCGTACACAACCTCAAGAACGCGCTCGCCGCTGCGGCGGCCTGCATATGTCTCGGCATAAAGCCCACCGCGATAAAATACGGACTTGCCGGTTTTTCCGGAGCGGGCAGAAGATTTGAGTTTAAGGGAAAATTCAACGGCGCGGACGTTTATGACGATTACGCCCACCACCCGGGCGAGCTGAAGGCTCTGCTCGACGCTGTGGAGGCGCTGGGCTACAAGCGTACCATCATTGTATTCCAGCCGCATACCTATACGCGCACGATGGCACTGTTTCACGACTTCGTGCGTCAGCTCCGCCGTCCGGATATCGTTTATCTGGCGGAGATATTTGCCGCCCGTGAAAAGAATATTCTCGGTATCTCCTCGGCAGACCTTGCCGAGAAGATAGAGGGGGCAAAGTTTTTCAAAACCTTTGATGAGATAGAGCAGGATCTGCGCAAAACAGCGCAGCCGGGCGATCTTATCCTCACCGTCGGAGCGGGAAATGTCTACAAAATAGGCGAGCACCTTCTGGCCGACGATTACGAGACATGAAACGGAGATAAACTATGCAGATAAGCTGGCTCGGACATTCCTGCTTTAAGATAAGCCATAACGGATACAGCCTTGTCATAGACCCCTATGACCTTACAAACGCCAACTATCCGCCGATGAGCACCTCGGCGGATGCTGTGCTGTGCAGCCACGAGCACCGAGGGCACAATTACCGCGAGGGAGTGAAGCTCTCCGGCACGGTGAGATGCTGCCCGTACGAGGTCGAGATCATCGACGCCTTCCACGATACGAGCTACGGCAGTCTGCGCGGCAAAAACAAGATACATATTATTAAGTGGGACGGCTTTAAAATAGTTCACATGGGCGACCTTGGCAGCCTTCTGACAGACAGTGAGAAGGATAAGCTCTTCGGCGCTGATGTCCTTATGATAAATGCAGGTGGCTTCCGTGCGATGCCGAGCGATAAGACAAAGCCACTGGCAGACGAGCTTTGCGCTAACGTAGTCATTCCGATGCATTACGCCCACGACGGCTGCGGCAGCCGCCGCATGGAGCGCGTCAATGCCTTCACCGATCAGTATATGCCGCTGCCAATCGTTCATTTTTACGATACGAATACGATGAGCATAGATCACGATACCGAGGCTCAGGTAGCGGTGCTTAAATTTCAACCAGGTAAAATGTGAAAAAATACTAAAATATTTAAAAACCAAGGGATTTTACACAAATCCCTTGATTTATTTGTCCTCTTAGTATATAGTTTCAAAGTCCAAAATGATCCGTTGTACGAATGGAGGCCTTTTAGTGGCAAAAGCAAAAGAACAAAACTATCTGCACGGCGCGGCCATCATGACCGCCGGTGTTATTATAATGAAGATCCTCGGCGCTCTGTATAAGATCCCGCTGGGAAATATGCTCGGCGACGACGGCTACGGTCTGTTTTTGCAGGCGTATTATGTGTACAGCCTGTTTCTTACGCTGGCGACGGCGGGCTTCCCGGTGGCGCTCTCGCGCATGATAAGCGCGGCGCAGACCTGCGGCCGGCAGCTTAAGGCGCGCCGTACATATCAGGTCGCATGGTGGACATTCTTTGTACTGGGCGCCGTGTGCTCGACCGTTATGTTCATCTTTCCGGATTGGCTCGCGGATACGCTTATCCACAGCCCGGATGCCGCATTGAGCATTCAGGCGCTTGCACCTGCGGTACTCTTGTGCTGCATTACCTCGACCTACAGAGGCCTCACTCAGGGCTACGGCAATATGAAGCCGACAACCGTAAGTCAGATCCTTGAGGTTCTGGCAAAGGTGGCGGCAGGCCTCGCACTTGCGGCATATTTGTTGAAGGCGGGCTACGATAAGCCCGTTGCCGTCTCCGGCGCGATATTCGGCGTAACCGTCGGCTCGCTGACTGCTCTTTTGTACATGCTTATATACAAAATGCGCAATTACCGTTTTGATACGCTGGCGGAGCCCGATGTTCCCGAAAGCGCGGGCACAATATTCAAAAATCTGCTAAACATAGGGATACCCATAGCCCTCGGCTCTGTTGCGCTGGCGCTTATAAATCTCATCGACGCCGGACTTTGCATGACGCGTCTCCAAAACGCCGTAGGATACACCTATTCGCACGCGAAGACGTTGTACGGTGTCTACGGGAAGGCGCAGACGCTCTTTAACCTTCCAGCGGCTTTTATCACTCCGCTGACGATATCGATCGTACCGGCCATCTCTGCAAAGCTCGTGATGAACGCAAGGGGAGAGGCGGGTAAAATATCGGAGGATTCGCTGCGCATATCAATGGCGATAGCGCTGCCGATGGGCATCGGGCTTGCCGTTTTGAGCGAGCCTATCATGAATGTCGTTTACCCCAATGCACACTCATCCGGTCCGCTGTTGCTGTGCCTTTTGGGTATTGCGTCCGTATTCGTGTGCTTTTCACTGATGAGCACCGCCGTTCTTCAGGCAACAGGAAAGGAAAGGCTCACGCTCTATTCGATCGTCGCCGGCGGCCTTGTCAAGATAACGATCAACTGGTTTATCGTCGCTATTCCCACTGTAAATATATACGGCGCCGCCATCGGCACGATCTGCTGCTATGTTACTATGTGCGTGCTCAACCTCATATTTATAAACCGCAGCTTTGAAAACGGCCTGTCCGTTAAGAATATCTTCATCCGCCCCGCCGTGCCCAGCGTGATAATGGGCATTATAGCTCTGGCAGTGTATTACGGCGGTATGATGCTTGCTCCGGCGGGCAGCAGAATTATAATGGCACTGGTAATGTGTGTTGCCATCGGCGCTGCCGTTATAGTTTATGCCGTTGCGGTAATCAAGCTGCGTGTCATAACCACCGAGGATATGAGACTCATTCCAAAGGGTGAAAAGATAGCGAAGCTGCTGCATATGAGCTGAACAAAAAAACAGGTGAAAATTTTGGCTTTTTTCGAAAAAACACTTGATATTTGCAGTGTTTTATGATAAGTTTTAACTCGCGCCTCAGGGCGTATGTTCAATGTGAATAACCCGGCACGGCGCAATCGGCGCACCGGGCTATATAGAAAAGGCATTTTAGCCGCATTAATTAGGAGGATTACACATGAATAAGGCAGAGCTTATAGCAGCCGTCGCAGAAAAGGCCGGTCTTTCCAAAAAAGACTCCGAGAAGGCTGTAAACGCCGCATTTGATACCATCGTTGAGACTCTGGTATCCGGCGAGAAGGTTCAGATGGTAGGCTTCGGCGTTTTTGATGTTAAGGAGCGCGGCGTTCGTGTCGGCCGCAACCCCAAGACCCGCGAGGAGATCGAGATCCCCGCAAGCAAGGTTCCTTTCTTCAAGGCAGGCAAGGCGCTCAAGGACGCGGTTGCAGAGTAATTTATCTGAATGGTCATGTAATTCCCACGATACGAAAGTGTTGTGGGAATTTTGCTCAACGGAGAATGAGATATGAGACTGGATAAGTATCTTAAAGTGTCAAGGCTCATAAAGCGCAGAAGCGTTGCCAACGATGCCTGCGACGCCGAGCGCGTGAGCGTAAACGGGCGGCAGGTCAAAGCAAGCTATCAGGTGAAGATCGGCGACGTGATCGAGGTCGCTTTTGGACAGCGAAGGCTCAGGGTCGAGGTGCTGTCGGTGAGCGAGACAGCAAAAAAGGAAGAAGCTCCCGCTATGTACAAGGAGCTTGAAAAGTGAAAATTGCTGAATACGGAATAAAAAATCCCGTCCATCGGACGGGATTTTTTATACTTTAGTTTAACTTATTTGGCCCAGTCGGGAGCATCGGTGCGGATGCTGGTCCACTTCTCGGTGATAACAAAATCACCGCCCAGAGCGTTCTTAACATCAACGGCCCAGGTGTAGTTATGGGAGTTGGTAGCCTCGAGAATGTCTGCATAGTACCATGCGGAGTTGGCATTGTCGGGCCAGCCCTTGACGGTGCCGCTGCAGCTGCTCATGCTGCTGCCGGTGGAATTGCGTCCGACGAGGCGGTTGCACATTGCGGCAGCCTGAGCGCGGGTAAGAGGATCGTTGGGGTTTGCGTTTCCGTTTGCGTCGCCCTTGAGTATACCGAGCTTTGCAAGGATATTAATGTAGTTCTGAGCCCAGTGGCCGTTGGTATCCTCAAAATTGTTGTTGCCGACATAAGAGACGGAGAACAGGCGAGCGATCATTGCGGAGAACTCGGCACGGGTGACATTTGCGTTGGGATGGAAGTTGCCGTCGGGGAAGCCCTTGATAAGGCCCGCCTTATAAAGGGTGCAGACCTCGGTGTTGTACCATGCGCTTGCACTTACATCCTTAAAGGGGCTGGTGGTGCTCGCATAATTTGCACGGGTCTTGGGAGTCATGAGGCGGTAGAGAATAGCCGCGACCTCGGCGCGTGTAATCTTTGCGTTGGGGCCGACGTTACCGTTGGGGAAGCCGATCATATATGCAAAGTGATCGGTGTAGTTAAGGCCGATGTTGAGCACGGGGAAGAGCACGATCTTATCGAAATCGACCTTGGCATTGAGCGTCATGGGAGTCGCACCGGGGATGGAGCTGTACTTGATGCCGGAGATGGGGCCGTCGCAGGTAGCGGCAACGGTATATACGCCTATGAGACTTTTGGGAATAAAGGCAAGACCGAGCATGTTTGCTGTGTGGGTGGTTGTCTCGCCGGTGAGATTGTTGGTAAGGGTAACAACTGCGCCGCTTGCGGGCAGCTTGCTCATCAGAGAGCAGTAAAGCACGTAAGTCGGTATCTTGATACCTTTTACGGTGTCGACAACACCGCCGATGGTGTCACCGACAGACGCAGGCTCTGCGTTGTCAGCGAGAGCCGCAGTGGGCAGAAGTGCAGCAATCATCATCACCGCAAGAAGCAGGCTGATAAGTTTTGTTGACTTTTTCATTTTGTTTCTCCTTCTAAGAAATACGTTTTAATAAAGCTAAGGGTATAGCTTGTTTCACAATTTTAATTTACACTGTTGGTTATAATTTGTCAACAAATTGCGATGAGTATAGAAAAATATTTTTTAGTTATTAAAGAAAAGCGTGCCAACTACTGGAGCTGCCGTATAATCTCACGCCTTAGCCGGTGTATTATCCGTTTTTCCAGACGGCTTATGTAGCTTTGGGATATCCCCATCATATCCGCAACCTCCTTTTGAGTATATTCACTTCCGCCGCCGAGTCCGAAGCGCAGGGTTATTATATTCTTCTCCCTGGTGCCGAGAGAATTAACGGCGTTTAGAAGCATTTGGCGATCGGCGTCGTCCTCAAGCGGGCGGCAGACCTCGTCGTCATCCGTGCCCAGAACATCTGACAGCAGCAGCTCGTTGCCGTCCCAGTCTGTGTTTAACGGCTCATCAAAGCTCACCTCGCTGCGCTGATTACTGATCTTACGCAGGTGCATTAAGATTTCGTTTTCAATGCACCTTGAAGCGTAGGTGGCAAGCTTTATGTTCTTATCGCTGCGGAAGGTATTTATCGACTTTATGAGACCGATGGTTCCGATTGATATGAGATCCTCAAGGTTAACGCCGGTGTTCTCAAACCGCCTGGAGATATAGACGACAAGGCGCAGATTATGTTCCGTAAGAAGTTTTTTCGCGCTCTCATCTCCGTTTTCCATAGCGATTATGGCTTTTTCTTCCTCGGCCTTGTCCAGCGGAGCAGGCAGAACATCGCTGCCGCCGATATAGAACAGACTCTTTTCGGGCAGAAGGCGGCGCTCAAGCCAGCCTTTTATAATGCTTATAAGATCCATAAGCCGCTCCTTTCAGATTAATGAATCAAAACCATCGCCGCCGACGGCGGTTGGGGATATGGCAACGACTATATCGTCGCACGGCCTTCCGTCTACGGTGATACTGTCAGGTCTGAACGCTGCGAGCATTCCCGAGTCCGTCCCGACTGCACTGTACGGTATAAGCCGCATTTTCCCTGCAAGAGATGGCTCGGTCAGTATTTTTGTGCAGTCTGAATTTAAAAGCTCTGCCTCGAGGCCGGGAAACAGCGCGTTGAGCCTCGAAGCCGAGGTAATGAGCACCGCGTCACCGCTCACGGGATCGAAAAGCGTGTTTCCGCTGTCATGCAGGCAGCGCAGAGAAACGTGTCTGTCCATGAGAGATACCTCTACATCCGAAACGCTTATATCTGCGCTTTTAACGCTTCGCCGGAAAACTACGCTCAACACGGCGTATATAAGCGCAAACGATATGACCAGCACCGGAAATGATACCGGTATGTAAGCCCCGCTGCCGAGGCTACCTCCGTTTTGTAGCGATATTGCCCATACTGCGCCGCCGAACAGCGCCGATACGGCGAAAAACACAAGGCAGCAGCGGAAAAGCTTTTCCTCGCCGCCGAAGGCGATCAGCGCCATAAGCGCACCGCACATGAGCTTTACCGGTGCAAGCGTAAGAAAGCCGAGCTCCGGAAAAATGCTCAGCACGGCGTACAAAGCGCCGAACACGGCCGCCAGAGCGTATCTCAATCGCCTGAGCTTTATTCCGCACAGGCGTGCCGAGCATAAGACAATAAGATAATCCAGCGCAAGGTTCAGAAAAAACAGCCGGTCTATGTAAATGATGTCCATGCTGAAATTATAATCGCCTCACGGCGCATAATTTGTCATTTGTTAATTGTCAAATGGGCTGAAGTATGATAAAATGCATTAGTTTGATCGTGGAGTGCTGTTCACGGTACTACTATTTAATGAAGGATAAGCTATGTGGTTCTGGTTTGCGCTTGTTGCGCTTTTGTGTTGGAGCGGTTCCGATCTGTTTTCGAAGATCGGCTGTCAGGATGCCGACGATAAATACAGCCATCTGAAGATGGTCATGGCGGTCGGCTTTGTAATGGGTATTCATGCGGCCTATGAGATATTTGTCGGCGGCGTTACGATAAACGGAGAGGTAATTTTAAAATACCTGCCCGTTTCAATGCTGTATATCGTCTCGATGACGATAGGCTATGTCGGACTGCGGTATATCGAGCTTTCAATATCATCGCCCATATGCAACTCCTCCGGCGCGATAGTCGCTGTGCTCATATTCGCAACGCAGGGCATAAACGGACTTCCTCCCATGGCGCTCGCTGCCGTTGCGCTCGTGTGCATCGGCATTATCGCCCTCGGCTTTACCGAGGCAAACGAGGATGAGGAGCTGCGCCGTGCCCGTCAGGATGCGAGCAATCACCATTACGCGAGAAGCTGGATAGCGATAGCGCTGCCGATAATCTACTGCCTTATCGATGCGCTGGGCAGCTTCGCCGACAGCAGAGTGCTCGAAACGCTCAATGAGGATTCGGCGAATGTCGCGTATGAGCTGACGTTCCTCACAGTCGGCATCATAAGTGCAATATACGTCCTCGGCGTAAGGAAGCAGAAGCTCATTCCCAAGCGCGAGGTCCCCAAGTACACCGGCGCCATCTTCGAGACTGCCGGTCAGTTTGCGTATATCTACGCCCTTGCCGATACGGCGCACGCCGCGCTTGCCGCCCCCATGATATCGGCATACTGCGTGGCCTCCGTCGTGTGGAGCCGCATTTTCCTCAAGGAAAAGCTCTCACTTAAGCACTACGCCTCCATACTGCTCGTGGTTGCCGGCATAGTAATACTGGGTATACTTGATATTTAATAAAGGAGATCGAATATGTCTGACCCTGTTTATAAGAGAATACTTATCAAAATAAGCGGCGAGGCTCTTGCCGGAGATAAAAAAACCGGCTTTGATTTTGACTTCATTTCAAGGGTCTGCGATACTGTCAATAAGTGCACCGCCATGGGTGCCGAGGTCGGCATAGTTGTCGGCGGCGGAAACTTCTGGCGCGGAGTTAAGGACGGTGCGGGTCATGTCGAGCGTGTCTCGGCCGACCGTATGGGCATGCTCGCAACGGCGATGAACTGCCTTGCCTTTGCTGATGTTCTGCGCCGGTGCGGCGGAGATGCTAAGGTGCTCACGGCGATGGATATTCAGGGCGTCGGCGAAAGATACAGTACGGATAAGGCCGTCGAATACCTCAAGTCCGGCAAGGTAGTCATGTTCGGCTGCGGCACAGGCTGTCCGTTTTTCTCTACCGATACGGCGGCGGTGCTTCGCGCCGCGGAGATCGGCGCGGACGCTATCCTGCTTGCAAAGAATATAGACGGCGTATACTCGGCCGACCCCAGGCTCGATCCTGCCGCCGTAAAGTACGACAGCATAAGCTACGACGAGGTTCTCGCACAGCATCTCGCCGTAATGGACAGCACGGCGACGAGCCTTGCGATGGATAACGACATTCCCGTCATCGTTTTTGCCCTTGCCGAACCCGAGAACATCGTCCGCGTGCTTCGGGGTGAAAAGCTCGGAACAACAGTCGGTAAGTGAAATTAATATAACGCATATAAATGTTCAGGAGGTAATACCATGTCCAATTATCCCGAAATCGAAAGCAAAATGAAAAAGACCGCGGAGGTGCTGAGGACTCAGCTGGCATCCGTGCGCGCAGGCCGGGCAAACGCGGCGGTCCTCGATCAGATCACTGTCGATTACTATGGCGTGCCCACCCCCATCCAGCAGGTCGCATCCATCTCCGTTCCCGATCCGCGCTCTCTTATGATCCAGCCGTGGGACGGCTCCGTCCTCAAGGGCATCGAGAAGGCGATCCTCGCCTCCGATCTCGGCATAAATCCCCAGAACGACGGCAGAGTTATAAGACTTGTGTTTCCGCAGCTTACCGAGGAGCGCCGTAAGGAGCTTGCAAAGCAGGTAAAGAAATACGGCGAGGAGTCCAAGGTCGCGGTCAGAAATATCCGCCGCGACGCTATAGATAAGTTCAAAAAGCAGCAGAAGGCGTCCGAGATCACCGAGGACGACTACAAGGACATTGAAAAGGATATCCAGAAGCTGACCGACGATTATATCAAGGAGGTTGAGTCTATCGCCGAGGCAAAGGAAAAGGAACTTTTTGAGATCTGATCATGGGTGAGAATAAAAATATCAGTGCGGCGGGGGAGCAGGCAAGATGCCTTCCCCGCCATATTGCCATCATACTCGACGGCAACGGCCGCTGGGCAAAGAAGCGCCTCATGCCGCGCAACGCGGGGCATCTTGCCGGCTCGGAGACGTTCAGAAATATCGCTACCTATTGCAAAGAGATCGGCGTTGAGTACCTGACCGTGTACGCGTTTTCAACAGAAAACTGGAAGCGCCCGGAGGAGGAGGTCGGCGGCATAATGAAGCTGCTGGACAAGTACCTGCACGAGGCGATACGCGATATGCGAAAGAAGAACATCCGCATGAAGGTGTTCGGCGATGTTTCGCGCCTTTCGCCGCAGCTTCGGGAGCTTATTGCCGAGACCGACGAGATATCGCAGACCATCGAGGGCTTCCAGGCCAATATCTGCATAAACTACGGCGGCAGGGCTGAGATAGTACGCGCAGCTCAGGCCTATGCCGAGGATTACGCGGCAGGCAGAGTAACCGGCGGTCTTACGGAGAACATGTTTTCAAATTACATGTACTCCGCCGGCATACCCGATCCCGAGCTTCTCATCCGCCCCGGCGGAGAGTACCGCCTGTCAAACTTTCTTTTGTGGCAGTGCGCGTATTCCGAGTTTTATTATACCGACACGCTCTGGCCGGACTTCACTCCGCAGGAGCTTGACAAGGCGATAGAAGCGTTTAACCGCCGCGACCGCCGCTTCGGAGGTGTAAAACCATGATAAAAGCCGTATCCATTCTCGGCTCGACCGGCTCCATAGGCCGTCAGAGCATTGCCGCGGCAAAGCATCTCGGTGTTCCCGTAGTTGCGCTGACGGCAAACAAAAAAACAGACCTCGTCGAACGGCAGGCGAGAGAGCTGAAACCCAAATTTGTTGCAATGTTTGACGAAAACGCGGCAAATGACCTGAAAATCCGCCTTGCCGATACCGATATCCGAGTCGGCAGCGGAATGCAGGGGCTAATTGAAGCCGCGACGCTTCCGGAGGCCGACTGCGTCGTGACCGCAGTTTCCGGCTCTGTCGGACTGCGCCCGACGCTTGCCGCGATAAGCGAAAAAAAGCGCATAGCGCTTGCAAATAAGGAAACACTCGTTTGCGCAGGCGAGATCGTCATGCCGGCGGCAAAGGACTCCGGAGCTGAGATAGTTCCCGTAGATTCGGAGCATTCGGCGATCTTTCAGTGTCTGATGGGCAGGCAGCCCGGAGAGCTTAAAAGAATTCTCCTTACCGGCAGCGGCGGCCCGTTCAGGGGCAAAAGCCGTGCAGAGCTTGAAAGCGTAACGCCGGAGCAGGCGGTAAAGCATCCGAACTGGAGCATGGGCGCGAAGATATCGGTCGATTCTGCGACGATGATGAATAAGGGCCTTGAGTTTATCGAGGCCATGCACCTTTTCGGCGTGACGCCCGATGATATACAGGTCGTCGTGCATCCGCAGAGCATAGTCCATTCCATGGTCGAGCTCGTTGACGGAACGGTCATAGCACAGCTCGGCGTTCCCGATATGGGCCTGCCTATTCAGCTTGCGATGACCTATCCCGAACGAAAGGCATCGCCGTTTGAGCATCTTGACTTTTACGCCATGAAGGACATGAGCTTTGAAGCGCCCGACTATGAAAAAACGCCGTGCCTTAAGCTCGCCATGGACTGTGCGCGCCGCGGCGGAACGGCTCCGTGCATCATGAGCGCGGCAAACGAGGTCGCAGTCGCAATGTTTTTGAATCACCGCCTCGGCTATAACCGGATCTATGACTGTGCTTTGCAGGCTGTAGAGAGCATAGAAATAGTTAATAAGCCCGACCTTGAGGCCGTGCTTGCCGCCGACGAGCAGGCAAGAGTATTTGTCAGGGAGCATTTTTCTTAATGTATATCGTTATCGCAATAATAATGTTCGGCGTGCTTATCGCCATCCACGAATTCGGCCACTTCGCAACGGCCAAGGCCTGCGGAGTGCGCGTGGATGAGTTTTCGATAGGCATGGGGCCGACGATAATAAAAAAGCAGAAGGGGGAGACACGGTATTCGCTTCGAATTCTCCCCATAGGCGGCTTCTGCGCCATGGGCGAGGACGAGGAGTCACAGGATCCGCGTGCTTTTCCCAATCAAGGCTTTTGGAAGCGCTTTCTTATCCTGTGCGCGGGCTCGTTCATGAACTTCCTGCTCGGCGTTATCCTGATCGTCATCATGTATGGCGGCGCGGAGGCGTTCAGAGCCCCTATAATCACGGATTTCCTTGACGGATGCCAATATAACACGCCCGAGACATTTCAGGCCGGTGATGAGTTTTACAGCATCGACGGTCACAGAATATACCTTATAAGCGATGTTTCCATGTTCTTAGAGCGCGGAAACGGCGTTTACGATATCGTTATGCTGCGCGACGGGAAGAAGATTGAGTTTGACGACATGAAGCTCGTTCCTACCATCGAAAGCGAGCAGGGATTTAAATACGGCTTCGTTTGGGGCATTGAAAGGGCGACGCTCGGAGTAAAGCTCGAGTATGTATGGAACACGGCCAAGGAATTTTCGCGTCTAGTATGGCTCGGCCTCGGCGACCTTATCCACGGCGCTGTCGGTGTTGACGATATGGCAGGACCCGTCGGTATAGTCGATATGATGAACGAGGCGGGCAGCTCTGCCGCCAGCACGGCCGATGCTATGTACAGCATGCTGTATTTTTCGGCCTTCATTGCCATTAACCTTGCGATAATGAACATGCTGCCGATACCGGCGCTTGACGGCGGCAGAGTGTTTTTCATGATAGTAACGGTCATTTTCGAAGCAATAACGAAGAAAAGACTCGATCCGAAGTATGAGGGATATATCCACGCCGGTGGCATGGTACTTCTCCTGCTCCTGATGGGATTTATAATGTATAACGATATAGCCAGACTCATAACGGGGTGAGCATAATGTTCGAGAGAAAGACAACAAAGAAAATCACTGTCGGCGCGGTGGAGATAGGCGCTCTTGCACCCGTCTCCGTTCAGTCGATGTGCAATACAAAGACGCACGATGTCACGGCAACGGTCGAGCAGATAAATCGTCTGAGCGCCGCCGGATGCGAGATCGTGCGCCTTGCAATACCCGATATGGCGGCAGCAGAGGCAATACCGGAGATAAAGCGGCAGACGGTCCTGCCGCTGGTAGCGGATATCCACTTTGACTACCGCCTTGCGCTGGCGGCGGCGGAGCGAGGGATAGATAAGATACGTATAAATCCCGGAAATATCGGCAGCGAAGAAAATGTCCGCAGAGTAGCGGACGCGTGCCGCGAGAGAAGCATACCCATACGCATCGGTATTAACGGAGGGAGTCTCGAAAAGCCTTTGCTTGAAAAATACGGGCATCCGTGCCCGGAGGCAATGCTGGAGAGTGCAAAGCGGCACATAGAGCTTCTGAATAAATATGACTTCGATGATATCTGCATATCGATGAAATCATCATCCGTTCCGCTGACGATAGCGGCGTATCGCCTTGCATCAAGCGAGCTTAAATATCCGCTGCATGTCGGCGTTACCGAAACGGGAACGGCGTGGAACGGAACCATTCAGTCGGCCGTCGGGATAGGCACGCTTCTGAGCGAGGGCATCGGCGACACGGTGCGCGTATCGCTCACGGCAGACCCGGTGGAGGAGGTCAAGGCAGCAATTGCCATTCTTAAGGCCGCCGGACTGCGGCAGGGCATCCGCCTGGTATCCTGCCCGACCTGCGGCAGAACGAATATCGACCTCATATCACTCGCAAAAGATGTAGAAAAACGCATTTCGGGAATCAATAAGAACATTACCGTAGCCGTCATGGGTTGCGTTGTAAACGGCCCCGGAGAGGCGAGAGAAGCCGATTACGGCATAGCCGGAGGCAAGGACTGCGGCCTGCTGTTCAAGCACGGCGAGGTTTTGGGAACATACCCGTACGACCGCCTGTGCGACGCACTCATAGACCTTATAGAAAAGGACAGTTAAATTGAGCGAACATACTTCATTTCTTGAGATATTCCCGGGCGCCGCGAGCCACATATCCAACTGCGGCGGCCTTGAAAAAGCATATGTGACCGATGTGGAGATAAGTCTCGAAGCCGGAACGATGAGCATTCGCGCTCATTTTGCACGCACTCCGGCACCTGCCGAGCTTGACTCGATCTGTACGGCTCTTCGAGCCGATTACGGGTTGAGAGTCAGCATAATTGCCGACAGTCCCGAAAAAAAGCCTGCCGGCGCACCGGCCGCGGCAGCGCAGCCGTCAGCTCCCTCCGGTGGAAACGGCAAGGTGCTCATGGGACACAGCGTAAAAAAAGCACCGACCCCGATGGGCGAGCTCAATCAGGACTCGGGCCGCGTGGCTATTGAAGGCGATGTGTTCGAGGTCACAAGCCGTAAGCTCAAAAAGCGCGACGGCGCAATGCTGAGCTTTGATATAACAGACCTCACGGGCTCAATAAGGGTAATAAAATTCCTGCGGGCCGAGGACGATCAGTCCGTAATAAATAAGATAAACGTCGGCGACCACCTCATAATAAACGGCTTTGTGACCTACAGCCGCTATGACGAGGATATAGTCCTTGAGCCCAAGGACATCGTTGCAGGCAAGAAATACATACGCCCCGATAACGCCGAGGAAAAGCGCGTCGAGCTGCATGTGCATACTCGCTTTTCGGCACTGGACGCGCTAACAGATCCCGATGCCATAGTTAAGCGCGCAGCGTACTGGGGACACCCGGCCATAGCCGTGACCGACCACGGAGTTCTTCAGGCATTTCCTGATATGTGGAAGGCCGGAAGGAAGCACGGCGTTAAGATAATCTACGGCTGTGAGTGCTATTTTGTAAACGATATGGACGGCAGTCTCGCCGTGCATGGCAGCAGCGACAGGGATATGAACGACGAGATGGTCGCCTTCGACATTGAGACCACAGGTCTTAACGCGGGCTCGGATCGCATGACCGAGATAGGAGCAGTCATCTACGCCGGAGGCGAGATAAAAGAAACGTTCAACACCTTCGTCGATCCCGGAATGCACATTCCGGCCGAGATAACTCAGCTCACCGGTATAACAGACCGCGACGTAAAGGGCGCACCGAGTGAGGCAGAGGCCATGAAAAGCTTTCTGAAATTTGCGGGAGACAGACCTATCGTCGCTCATAACGCGGATTTTGATACGGGCTTCATGTCAGCTGCGGCAGCCCGCAGCGGCATTGAGTTTGAACCTGTATACCTTGATACTCTTGCGCTGTCTCATGCTCTTTTGCCTGACTTAAAGCGACATAAGCTCGATATTGTATCCAACCGCCTGAGCCTGCCGGAGTTTAACCACCACAGAGCCTCAGATGACGCGCTCGTTGTCGCACGTATAATGGGAAGATTTCTGCCCATGCTCGCTCAGCAGGGAGCAAGGACCGTAAACGACATTCAGGAGGTCTATGCGCGCATAAAGCCCGCCGATCACACGAAGTCGAGGCATATGATACTGCTGGTAAAGAATAAGGCCGGACTAAAAAATCTGTACGAGCTTGTATCACAGTCGTATCTCAAGTATTTCTATAAGACTCCGACCATGCCCAAAAGTCTGCTCATCAAGCACCGCGAGGGATTGCTTATAGGCTCTGCCTGCGGAATGGGCGAGCTGTACGGCGCCGTCATGCACGGCGCGAGCGATTCCGAGCTTAGGCGCATAGCATCTTTCTATGATTACCTTGAAATTCAGCCTCTCGGCAACAACGGCTTTCTTGTTGATAACGGTGTTGTCAGCGACATTAGCGTCCTGCAGGACTATAACCGCCGCATACTTGAGATCGGCCGACAGCTGGGTAAGCCCGTTATCGCCGCAAGTGATGTGCATTTTCTCGACGCCGAGGACGAGCAGTACCGCAAGATACTCCAGGCGGCGAAGAAATTCTCCGATGCCGATCGCGGCTGCCCTATATTCTTCCGCACGACCGACGAGATGCTCAAGGAATTTGACTATCTCGGCGATGATGTAGCGCGCGAGGTCGTCATCAAAAATCCCCGTTCGATCGCGGATATGGTCGACGATATTGAGCTTCTGCCCAAGGATCTGTCCCCGCCGAAGATCGAAAACTCGGCTCGCGATCTGCGCGATCTTGTCTACGGCAAGATGACGGATATCTACGGCGAAAACCCGCCCGAGATCGTAAAGTCCCGCGTCGACACGGAGCTTACTACTATACTTGATCACAACTACGACGTTATTTACATGTCGGCGCAAAAGCTTGTACAGAACTCGCTTGAGCACGGATACCTTGTCGGCTCCCGAGGCTCCGTCGGCTCGTCTATCGTCGCATACATGTCCGGAATCACCGAGGTAAACTCACTGCCGCCGCACTATGTCTGCCCCAAGTGCAAGCACTCTGAGTTTATAACCGACGGCTCATACGGCTGCGGCGCGGACATGCCGCCTAAAAACTGCCCCGAGTGCGGAACTCTCATGCGGCAGGACGGCTTTGATATCCCGTTTGAGACCTTCCTCGGTTTCCCGGGCAATGAAAAAACGCCCGATATAGACCTCAATTTCTCCGGCGAGTACCAGGCTCAGGCGCATAAATACACGGAAGAGCTCTTCGGCTCGGATCATGTTTTCCGCGCCGGAACTATTGGAACACTTGCCGAGAAGACCGCTTATGGCTATGTTAAAAAATACCTTGAGGAACGCGGCATAAAGGTTACTAAGGTCGAGGAAAACCGCCTTGCGAAGGGACTCGTCGGAGTTAAGCGTACGACAGGTCAGCACCCAGGCGGCCTTGTCGTCATACCGCAGGACATGGACGTTACGGATTTCTGCCCCGTTCAGCACCCGGCTGACGATCCCAGGAGCGGCATAGTCACGACGCATTTTGAATATCACTGCATGGAGTCAAATCTCCTGAAGCTTGATGAGCTGGGGCACGATGACCCGACCATGATCCGCATGCTCGAGGATGCTACGGGCGTCAATGCGCGTGAGATACTTCTGTCAGACCCCGATACAATGAAGATATTTACAACTCCGGCGGTTCTGGGACTTCCGGAGGATGACGATATCATCGGAAAGACCGGCAGCATCGGCATACCTGAGTTCGGCACGGGCTTCACGCGCCAGATGCTTGTCGATACACAGCCCACGCAGTTTGACACGCTCGTGCGTCTGTCCGGCTTCTCTCACGGCACCGACGTTTGGGCCGGTAATATTCGCGATCTCATCGTCAACGGTATTGCAACGGTAAATGAGACTGTCGGCTGCCGAGACGATATAATGCTCTACCTAATACAAAAGGGCATGGAGCCCTCGCTCGCGTTCAAGACCATGGAGGCGGTGCGAAAGGGCAAGGTCAAAAAAAGCGGAGAGTTCCCCGGAGACGCCGAAGCTCAGATGCGCACGCTCGACGTGCCCGACTGGTATATCGAGTCCTGCCGCAAAATTGCGTATCTCTTTCCTAAGGCACACGCCGTTGCGTATGTCATGATGGCGTTCCGCATAGCGTGGTTCAAGGTGCACGAGCCCCTGGCGTTCTACAGCGCGTATTTCTACCGCCGCAGTCAGAAAAACAGCTTTGACGCCGAAATGATGACTGCCGGGGTTGACGAAATACGCCGCAGAATATATGATCTTCGTCAGAAGGAGGATGCTACAGCCAACGAGGACAGCATACTCACAACTCTTGAATCGGTGTATGAGTTTTACATGCGCGGCTTTGACTTTGCGCCCATTGATCTCTACAAGTCGAGTGCTACGAAGTTCAGGATAACCGACGACGGCAAGCTGCGCCCGCCCTTTGTGGCGATAGCCGGGCTTGGCGAGACGGCGGCGATAGACCTTGAAAACTGCACGAAAAACGGACAGACCTACATATCCGTCGAGGAGGTCAGCGCCGCATGTCCCAAGGTAAGTACGACCCACCTTGAGATCCTGCGCCGAATGGGTGCGTTCGGCGAAATGCCGGAGAGCTCGCAGATAAATCTGTTTGAGGGCTTTTAAATAAGGAACTTTTCCCGCACAGTCAACGTCAAAGTATCAGCACAAACAGAAAGAAGGAAGCTTCCATAAAAGTATTCAGTTCAAAATCCACAAGGCATACGAGCGCCTCACCGGGCAGGACGAAGCCTGACGATAAAAAAACGGCAAGAGAGACTGTATATGTACATCCCGAGCCTGTGCGTGAGCGCGCCGTACCGTCCTCGGCGGACGACAGAGTCCGCAGCGCAAAACAGAAAAAGAAGGCCTCAAAGCGCAAAAAGGGATTTATCATCTTTTTCTGCATAGTTGCGGTCCTTGCGGGACTATACACCTTTGTCGTGTACACAAACATTCCGTTTATCAAAAATCTTCGTGATGCGTATATCGAAACTGCAATGCAGACCATGAGCCATCATTGGCTCGCCGAGATGTTCTTCCCCGACGATGTGATCGCCGATGTGATGAACAGGGTAAACAGCGCAACGGAGGGGCAAAAGGGCATCGAGAGCGAATGGAAGCACAATATCGAGAAAAAAGACGACAACAGCTTCTACGAGCTTTTTGACGAGATCGATAAGGATACATTTGAGGCGTATCTCAAGGCTCATCCCGAGTATAAAAAGGATGACCTCATGTCCATCGACATAAATGAGGCTGGGCTTGACGACGACGGAACAACGATCAAAACGAAGCAGGGCGATCAGGTGCTTGCCGTAAACGCGAAAAAGGGCGTGCTGCTCGTTCGCATAAAGGGCTCGGGCTATCAGGGCATTCTCGCCATACTTAAGGATGCCTCAAAGATGCGCTGCTGTGCAGCCGCGCATATCGGCGGCTACGGAGAGCTGCTTGAGGATTTTGTCCCCAGATGCAAGGGCATCATCGGCATAAATGCCAGTGGCTTCTATGATCCCGAGGGTGTCGGAAACGGCGGAACGGTCGACGGGCTTGCCATATGCGAGGGAAAGCAGTACGGCAGCCATGTCACCTACGGCAGAAAGCGCGTTGAGTTCAGATCCGATGATAAAATGTATATAGTCGATGCGGACACCGGCATAAGCTCCGATGTCAGAGACGCGGTCGAGTTCCAGCCGGCTCTCATAATAGACGGAAGAGCACTCATTGACGAACAGACGGGCTTTCGCTCGATCCAGCCGCGATCTGTCGTGGCTCAGTCGAAGGATGGAGACGTTATGATGCTCATTATTGAGGGACGGCTCGTTGGTCGTTCTCTCGGCATCGGCCTGCCCGACTGCACGGAGATACTCCTCGGCTATGACGCATACCAGGCCATGAATATGGACGGAGGAACGAGCGCCGTTATGTGGTATGACGGAGAGTATGTTACAAAGTGCTCAAACCCCGCCATAACGTGCCGTTATCTGCCGAATGCATGGATATACGGATGATAAAAAAACCGGCCTCAGGCCGGTTTTTTTTAATCATCTATGACATTCACTATTCTTGTCGGGGTGGGGTCTGAGCTGTGACGTGCGCGGCTTATAACCAAGGCTATGACCACGCCGAGTACGGCTGCGGCAAAGGCGGCGATAATGCACACCGTCTCTTCCAGCGAGAGAACGTTCGCTATGAAGTAGCCCAGAAAGAGCATCACGAGCGGAAGAATATAAATTACCAGCGCGCCCTTTACAACGCCCTTTGTAGGTGTTTCGATAATAACATGCTGGCCTCGCCGGGCACCGATGGGATTTTGCACAACGGACTTCATAAGATGCTCGTACCTGCACTCGCCGCATTCGCTGCAGTTGCCGCCGCATATGCCGAGCCGCTCAACGACGACCTCAGCAAGTCCGTCGTCACGTATTTTAGTTATTATTGCTTCCTGAAGCATTTATACATCACCTTTACAAATTATACACCTTAATATCCCTTGTCGCAAGTGCGGGTTTATGCTATACTGGAAAATATAAAGCATGAGACAAATAAATGTTAAGATGAAAAGGAGGCAGATGCTGTGCCCAGTGTGCTCAACCTTAAAAAGTCAAACTGCAAAAACTGCCACAGATGCATAAGAAAATGCCCCGTAAAATCAATACGATTCACAGGACATCAGGCGCACATAATAAGCGATGAATGTATTCTGTGCGGCCAGTGCTTTGTTGTCTGCCCTCAGGAGGCCAAGGAGATAATCGATGATCGCGAGCGTGTAAGCGTTATGCTGAAAAGCCCAACGCCCGTCATAGCGAGCGTTGATCCGTCGTTTTATGCCTGCTGGGAAGGCTGCGGCGCAAATTCCGTGCGCAAGGCTCTGATCGAGCTCGGTTTTACCGATGCCGAGGAGACGGCCATAGGTGCAACTTTAGTTAAGCGCGAGTATGAAAGACTGCTCAGGGAAGCTAAGCAGGATGTTATAATAACCTCCGCCTGCGCGTCGCTGAACCTGCTTGTGGAAAAGCATTTTCCCGAGCTGCGGCAGTATCTTGCTCCGGTCGTATCACCAATGATAGCTCATGCTATGGAGATTAAGCGCCGTATGCCTGAGGCCAAGGTCGTTTTCATAGGACCCTGTGTTGCAAAAAAGCAGGAATACGAGGGAACATGCGTAGATGCGGTTCTCACGTTTGAAGAGTTTGACCAGATGCGCATATCCGCAGGGATCGAGATCGAGCATGAGTTCGGCGAGAGCTTCCCCGGCAGGACGCGCAGCTTCCCCGTGACCGGCGGCATAATAAAAAGCATGGATATCCCAGACACAGGCTATCAGTGTATCGCCACGAACGGCCCGAAAAACTGCATTAACGCTCTCAACGACCTCAAAAACGGCAATATACACAAGTGCTTTATAGAGCTTGCCATGTGTGACGGAAGCTGCATAGAAGGCCCCATAATGGAAAAGTATATAAACTCGCCCATTCGCCATATCTATTCCGTATGGAGCAATGTCGGCAAAGAGGATTTTGACGTTCCGCAGCCCGAGTCCGAGCAGCTCATGACTCAGTATATCGGAACGCCGGTCAATAAAAAGACTCCCAGCGAGGAGGAGATTCGTGAGATCCTCTCAAAGCTCGGCAAGAACACAAAAGCAGATGAGCTCAACTGCTCGTCATGCGGGTACGACTCATGTCGTGACAAGGCAATAGCCATTTATCGCGGCAAGGCTGACTACAGCATGTGCCTGCCGTTTATCATGGACAGAGCCGAACGCTTCAGCAATAAGATACTAAACAACATGCCCAGCGGTGTAGTTGTCGTAAATGAGGATCTTGAGGTGCAGCAGCTCAACCGCACGGCGCTTCAAATGCTGAATATAAGCCACGAGTCGGACGTCCTGGGCGACAGTGTCGTGAGAATACTTGACACGGCTCCGTTTTTTACCTGCCTGGAGACCGGAAAAACCGTCAAAAAGCTGCGCGGCTTTTTTTCAGACTATGAGAAATATTTTGAACAAACCATAGTCTATGACCGCTCATCGAAAATCCTTATCGACATTATCTCCGATGTTACCGAGGAAGAGGAGGAGTCCATGCGCCGTAAGTCCATAAGTCAGCAGACGGCGGATATAACCAACAACGTTATCGAAAACCAAATGCGCATCGTTCAGGAGATAGCCTCGCTCCTCGGCGAGACGACGGCCGAGACGAAAATCGCGCTGACGAGACTGAAGGAGTCGCTGAGCCTTGAAGAAGAATAATCTTTGCAGCGAGATAGCGTATATGAGCCTTAACCACGACGGCGAGCAGCTTTGCGGTGACCATGTCGAGATCGTCGAGAACGAAAACTCGACGATTATAGTTCTTGCAGACGGACTCGGCAGCGGTGTTAAGGCCAGCATCCTGTCAACGCTCACATCAACGATAATATCCACTATGCTCGCCGCGGGACTTGATATCCGTGACGCTGTCGAAACTATAGCCGACACACTGCCAATATGCTCCGAGCGAAAAACGGCGTTTTCGACCTTTACGATAATAAAGCTTGAAAATGATGCTCACGCGGACATAATCCAGTATGAAAACCCGAATGTAATACTCATTCGTCAGGAGCAGCTCCACGAGTTTCCGCTTTCCGAAATGACAATAGGTGAGAAAACGATATACCGTTCAAGCATTGAGCTTGCAGACGGAGATGTGTTTATTGCATTGAGTGACGGTATGCTCTATGCCAGTAACAACGGTGTCCTGAACACTGCGTGGGACAGGAAGGCAATAGCGGACTTTATGGGACCGCTAAGTGATTCCGGACTTACAGCCAATGTTCTTATGAACATCCTGATGGAAGAGGTCAGCAGGCTCTACGGAGGTAAGCCATTTGACGACGCAACGACTTGTATTGTTAAGATTCGGCAGCGTCAGACGGTCAATGTCGCTGTCGGACCGCCGGAGAATATCAGTGATAACCACCGCATGATGGCTCTGTTTTTTGCCAAGGAGGGCAAGCATATTGTCTGCGGCGGAACGACATCGAAGATCGCAGCCGAGTATCTGCACACGAACGTGCAGACGGAGTATACCTCACCCGACCCCGACATACCGCCCATATCACATATTCAGGGCGTAGACCTTGCCACGGAGGGCATAATAACCCTTGATCGCGTCCTTGCCTATTCCAAGGACTATGTAAAGGATAACCGCAGCTTTGAAAACTGGTATTACAAAAAAGACGGAGCGTCGCTCGTCGCACGAATACTATTTGAGGATGCAACGGATATAAATCTGTTCGTCGGTCACGCGGCAAATCCCGCACACGACGGCCTGCCAATCAATTTCAACGTCAAAATGCAGATACTCAAGCAGCTTTCGAATAATCTGCAAAAGATGGGCAAGCGCGTGAAGCTTCTCGACTTTTAAACGGCAAAACGAATCTTGCAGAGGGCCGTTTTCGCTATAGCTATATCAAAATATCATTTTTTCTTACCCTTGTCCAATCAAAAAACTCCAAAAGACCGACGGCGCTTTCACATGAGCCGTCGGTTAAGCCGAGAAGCCCTGCCAAATGACCAAGCAGCTCCTCCGGTGAATGCTTAGCGAGCAACGCTTCTGCACTTAGCTCGCCGCAGCGTTTGGAGAGCTTCCTGCCGTCTGCACCGACTATGAGCGGTGCGTGATAATACTGCGGCACGCTTCCACCGAGCGTCTCAATGAGCCATATCTGTCTTGCGGTAGATGACAGCAGGTCGCGCCCGCGTACGACGCGTGTTATACCCATATCCATGTCATCAAACGAAACTGCCAGCTGGTATGCATAAACTCCGTCGGAGCGCTTTATAATAAAATCGCCGGAATCGGCAAGGTTTTCGGAAAACTCGCCGTAATGACCGTCGCAAAAGCAAATGGTTTTGTCCGGGACTTTTATCTTCCACGCGGCTTTGCGTCCGCTTTGATCAAGCAATCTCCGCTCGGATGCTGTGAGATACCTGCATTTGCAGCCCGGATCGTGACGCTGCTCTCCGGGATGCGGAGCGGAGGCCGAAAGGCGCTCACTGCGGCTGCAATAGCATGGGTAGAGCAGGTCACGTCTCAGCAGAAGATCAAAAACCACGTCGTATTTTTCACTGCGTTCGCTCTGCGAATAGCCCGCGTCCGGATAGCCCTCATCCCAGTCGAGACCGAAGACTTCAAGAGCATGAGCTATGCTTTCTTCGCTCTTCTTGCTGCTGCGGTCAGGGTCAAGATCCTCCATGCGGAAGATAAGCCCTCCGCCGGCGCAGCGTGCGTCGAGCCATGCCAGAAGGAAGGAGGCCAGGTTCCCCATATGAAGCTGGCCGCTCGGACTCGGAGCAAATCTGCCGTTTTCAGAATTGTGTTTGTACATAGCGAAACCTCAGACTAAATAACAGTATTAATATATAAGCACATTTCAACAAAAAAATAAATATTAATCTATCTTTTTTTCTGAACATGTGATATAGTGTTAGCAAATAAAGCAATATTCCATACAAGATGACATACAGAAAGAGGGAATCCTAATGGCAAGCTCAACAAAAGAAGCCCTGGGCAATGCTCTGAAGAAAATGCTGTCGGTGAAGCCTATTGATAAGATTACAGTAAAAGACCTTGTTGAAGAGTGCGGCGTAAATCGCCAGACTTTCTACTATCACTTTGACGATGTTTATGATCTCCTCGAATGGGTTTTTGAGGAGGATACGAACAAGGCGCTCCCGCATGAGATACTCTATGATAAATGGCGTGAGAATGTTATTGAGTGGTTCCAGTATCTTATGGATAACCGCACGTTTGTCCTGAACATCTTCAATTCGCAGAATCGTTCGTATCTGCTTAGATACTTCAAAGGTCGCCTGCATTACTGCGTACACAGCTTTGCCGTCATCTGCGCAGAGGGCAAGAATATTGAGTGGTCTGATCTTGAGTTCGTGTGCGAGTTCTATGTCAATGCCGCCATCGGCTGGATATCCCAGTGGTTTGACATGGGCATGCCGTCGATAGATGATCATGACAAAGAGCGCTACCTTAAGCTTCTTGACGGTACTACGGAAAACCTGCTGGCAAGATTCCAGAAGGATTAAACAAGCTTAGAATTTGGGCTTCCGAACTTGTTCGGAAGTCCTTTTTATGTTGAAAGACAGTAAATTACGAGTTATAATAATCTATTATGCACAGCGTCAGGAGTGGTTCTGAATGAAAGAACAGAAAACCAATGTCATGCGTATTCTTGAGCAGAAGAAAATAAAATATACGCCGCACGAATATCCCCACGGTGACGAGGCCGTCGACGGCGTTACCGTCGCGGAGATATGCGGACAGGAGCCCGCGCAGGTGTTCAAGACCCTTGTCGCTCGCGGTGCGAGCAAGAGCATATATGTCTTTGATATCCCCGTGACGGGTGAGCTCGACCTTAAAAAGGCCGCAAGGGCGGCGGGGGAGAAGTCGATAGCGATGATACATGTCAGCGAGATAAACGCGCTGACGGGCTACGTCCGCGGCGGCTGCTCACCGATAGGAATGAAAAAGCAATATAAAACCTTTATAGACATAAGCGCGCAGGATAAGCCGACAGTCATGGTCAGCGCCGGCAGGATAGGCTATCAGGTCGAACTCGACCCTAACGACCTTGCCGGACTTGTGCGTGCAAAATTCGCAGATCTGGTAAGTGAGAATGACTGATTATATAAAAATAAAAGGTGCAAGAGCCAATAACCTCAAAAATATTGATATAGAAATACCGAGAAACAAGCTTGTCGTAATGACCGGTGTCTCCGGCAGCGGCAAATCCAGCCTCGCGTTCGACACTATCTACGCCGAAGGTCAGCGCCGCTATGTAGAGAGCCTTTCATCCTACGCAAGGCAGTTTCTCGGCCAGATGGACAAGCCCGACCTTGATTATATCCAGGGCCTTTCCCCAGCGATATCCATTGACCAGAAATCCGGCTCGCGCAACCCACGCTCTACGGTCGGTACGGTAACGGAGATATACGATTATATGCGCCTGCTGTGGGCGCGTATAGGCAAGCCGCACTGCCCGAAGTGCGGCAGGGAGATAAAGCAGCAGACAATAGATCAGATAATCGACCAGCTCATGCTCCTTTCCGAGGGGACAAAGCTCATGATACTTGCGCCTGTCGTACGTGCCCGCAAGGGGGAGTATGTCAAGGTGTTTGAGGATGCCCGCCGCTCGGGCTATGTCCGCGTGCGCGTTGACGGCAGTATGTATGAGCTTTCCGAAGAGATAAAGCTCAATAAGAACAAAAAGCACACTATCGAGGTCGTGGTTGACCGCGTTGTCATAAAGGAGGGCATCATGCGCCGCCTTTCCGACTCCGTCGAAACGGCGGCCTCGCTCGCGGGAGGGCTTGTCATTGCCGATATTGTAAGTGAAAACCGCCAGATCCTGTTTTCGCAGAACTATGCCTGCCCCGACTGCGGCATATCCATCGAGGAGCTCACCCCGCGCATGTTCTCGTTCAACACGCCCTACGGCGCATGCCCCAAGTGCGACGGGCTGGGCATGCAGCTGCTCGTTGACCCCGATCTCATAATCCCCGACGACAGCATGAGTATAAACGGCGGAGCTATCAAGGCCACCGGCTGGGGCTCTGGTGCGGATTCCATAGCGTCAATGTACTATAATGCCCTTGCGGAGAAATACGGCTTCACACTTGACACTCCGATAGCAGAGCTGCCCGACGGCGTTAAGGATATTCTGCTTTACGGCAGCAATGGCGAAAAGCTTGACCTCAGCTACGAGCGCGAGCGGAAAAACAGCTCCTTTGCCGGTAAATTTTCACGCCCGTTTGAGGGCATATGTAAAAATCTCGAGCGCCGTTATTTCGAGACTCAGAGCCCTGCAATGCGCGCCGAGATAGAAGAGTGCATGTCAGAGGTCACATGCCCCGAGTGCCATGGTCAGCGTTTGAGAAAGGAAGCGCTTGCGGTTACAGTCGGAGGGATAAATATCGCACGTATGGGCGATATGTCCGTTATCGAGGCTATGGATTTTGTTGACGGACTGGAGCTGAACGAAAAAGAGCATATCATCGCCGACAGGATAATAAAAGAGATCAAAGCCCGTCTCGGCTTTCTTAAAAATGTAGGTCTGCAATATCTGAGCCTTTCCCGCGGCGCGGCGACCCTGTCCGGCGGCGAGAGCCAGAGAATACGCCTTGCAACACAGATAGGCGCATCGCTCACTGGTGTACTGTATATTCTCGATGAGCCGAGCATCGGACTTCATCAGCGCGATAACGAAAAGCTCTTAAAAACGCTCATGGATCTGCGCGATCTCGGCAACACGCTAATCGTCGTTGAGCACGACGAGGATACGATGCGCGCAGCCGATTATATCGTCGATATAGGCCCCGGAGCGGGAGTTCACGGCGGAACTGTCGTGGCGGCAGGCTCTGTTGAGGATATCTGCGCCTGCCCGGAGTCCCTTACTGGACAGTATCTCAGCGGCAGACGAAGGATACCAGTGCCGGACAAGCGGCGCAAAACCGACAAGGGCTTTATACGCATACACGGAGCGGCCGAGCATAATCTGAAGAACATCGATATTGATATACCCAAGGGCGTTATAACCTGCGTCACAGGTGTCTCAGGCAGCGGGAAATCGAGCTTGGTAAATGAAATACTGTATAAGACTCTGGCGCTGAAGAAAAACCGCGCCAAGGTAAAGCCGGGCAAATGCGCCGGCATAAGCGGCATCGACGATATCGACAAGGTCATAGATATCGACCAGAGCCCCATCGGCAGAACACCGCGCTCAAACCCGGCGACATATACGGGTCTGTTCAATGATATCCGCGAGCTCTTTGCCTCGACCGAGGATGCGCGTCTGCGCGGTTATAATTCGGGAAGGTTTTCCTTTAACGTCAAGGGCGGCAGGTGCGAGGCCTGTAAGGGTGACGGTGTGCAGAAAATCGAGATGCACTTCCTGCCGGATGTATACGTTCCCTGCGACGTATGCAAGGGCAAGCGATATAACCGCGAAACACTCGAGGTGCGCTACAAGGGCAAGAACATCAGCGATGTTCTCAACATGACGGTCGAGGAGGCATGCACATTCTTTGAAAACCTCCCGAAGCTCAAGGCAAAGCTCGATACGCTGTATGATGTCGGCCTCGGCTACGTCCGGCTCGGCCAGTCGAGCACGACGCTCTCCGGCGGTGAGGCGCAGCGAGTGAAGCTCGCAGCCGAGCTTTCGCGCCGCAGCACGGGCTCGACGGTGTATATCCTCGACGAGCCTACGACCGGCCTGCACATGGCCGATGTGCATAAGCTTCTGAGCATTATAGATAAGCTTGCCGACGCTGGAAACACCGTCGTCATAATCGAGCACAATCTCGATGTCATAAAAACCGCAGACTATATAATAGATCTCGGCCCTGAGGGCGGCGACGGCGGCGGAACGCTCGTCTTTGCCGGAACTCCCGAGGAATGCGCTGCGTGCGCGGACAGCTACACGGGGCAGTTTCTTAAAAAGATACTTTAACAAATGCGCTCTCTCTGCCGTAAAATGATACGGGAGGGGATCAGATGACGTTATATATTGCCGTGGGCTTTTCGGCGGCGGCTGTGCTTTGGCTCATCATATGGTCGGTGAAGGGTCTGCTGCTCACGCCGGTGAGACTCGGAAAAAATACGGATGCGGACATCGTTCTGCATATACGCGGCGCCGAGCCGACGATAGAGTACACACTTCGCAGTCTGATGTGGCTGCGGGAAAACGGCACGCTCCGTTCGGATATTTCCATTAATGCAAGGAGCATTGACGACGAAACGCGAAGCGTTCTGCGGCGCTTTGCCGCGCAATACAGATGCATAAGCTTTACAGAGGAATGACTTGATGATGCAGGAATTAAGCGAAATTAACGGAACAGTCTCGGCCGTAATATTCAGAAACGACGAAAACGGCTACGGCGTTGTGAAGCTTGAGCTTGACAGCGGCGAGAAAGTCACGGCTGTCGGATGCCTGCCGTACATAGCTCCGGGTGAGATGCTCTCGGCCGAGGGAGCGTGGATGACCCATGCCCAGCACGGCAGACAGTTCAAGATCGAGCAGTGCAGCCGTTTGCTGCCGACGTCGGCTGAGGCCATATATGAGTATCTCGCGGGAGGCACGGTGCGCGGCATAGGCCCGGCAACGGCAGCGCTTATCGTTGACCGCTTCGGCGATAAGGCGCTTGACGTCCTTGAGATGCAGCCGGAAAAGCTTGCCGAAATCAAGGGGATCAGCAGCTCAAAGGCAAAGGACATAAGCGCAGGCTTCAAAAAACAGGCCGGAGTGCGCCGCCTGACGGAGTTCTTGTGCTCGTACGGCATCCAGCCGGTCTTCGCTCTGCGCATGTTCAAGTTCTACGGCAATTCCGCTATAGAGGTAGTGCACGAAAATCCATATATACTTGCGTCATCACATATCGGAGCAAGCTTTGCCGAGGCGGACTCGCTCGCATTGGCGCTCGGACTTGACGGCGACAGCCTGAATCGAGTTTGTGCCGCTGTGGTATTTGAACTTGTGCACAATTCCGGCAACGGTCACTGCTTCATCCCGCGAGGAAAGCTCACTATGGCTACCTCGCAGCTCATAGGTGTTGCACATGAGCTCGTTGAGGATGCGGTCGATAAGCTTGCCGAGACGGGGGAGATCGTATGCTGTACCGTTGCCGGGCTCGATGCCTGCTATCTTGCTCCGCTTTATGAGGCCGAGACCTACACTGCAAACAGGATCAAATCCATGTGCAGGGCAAAGGCTGAGAGAAAGGTTGACATAACATCAATCGTCTTGCGCCTTGAGGCCGCGAACGATATTGAATATGCCCCCATGCAGCGCGAGGCGATAGCCCTCGCCGCGCAGAACCGCATGCTTGTCATAACCGGCGGCCCCGGAACAGGAAAAACAACGATACTCAAGGCCGTGCTTGCACTGTACGACGAGCTTGAGCTTGAAACATACCTTGCCGCACCTACGGGACGCGCCGCCAAGCGCATGAGTGAGCTGTGCGGGACGGAGGCATCGACTATCCACCGCATGCTCGGCGCAAAAATGTCCGAGGACGGCGAGACTGTCGTGTTCGGCAAGGACGAGGAGGATAAGCTCGCCTGTGACGCACTTATAATCGACGAGTGCTCGATGGTTGACATAACACTTATGCACGCTATACTCAAGGCGCTTAAGCCCGACTGCCGCATTTTGCTCGTGGGAGACGCCGATCAGCTGCCTTCGGTCGGGCCGGGCAATGTTTTTTCGGACATTATCCGCAGCGGCGTTGTGCCGACAGTGCATCTTACGGAGATTTTCCGCCAGAAGGCCGATAGCCGCATAGTGCGCAACGCGCATATGATAGACAGGGGAGAGCACCCGGATTTTAACGAAAACAGCGGCGATTTTTTCCGACTGCGCAGAATGCAGGGCGGCTCATGCGTCGATACGATAGTTGAGCTGTGCAAAAAGCGATTGCCGGAAAACATGAAGATACCCTCAAATCAGATACAGGTGCTTTCGCCCAGCCGTAAGGGCGAAACGGGCACGGTAAACCTCAATAAATGCCTTCAGGCGGCACTCAACCCGCCCGATGAAGGTAAAAAGGAAAAGCTCTTCGGCGAAACGGTTTTTCGCGTCGGAGACAGGGTCATTCAGATAAAGAACAACTACGATATCGCTTGGAAGGACAAGCTCGGTAAGAGCGGCATGGGCATTTATAACGGAGATATCGGAACAATCGTCGAGATAGACACGGTATCTGAATATTTAAAGGTTGACTATGATGATAGGACAGCCCTCTACGGCTTTGAGATGCTCAACGAGCTTGAGCATGCATGGGCACTGACGGTCCACAAATCACAGGGCAGCGAGTACAGGGCAGTCATACTCTCGCTTAACCCGGTTGCGCAGCTGCTATTGACGCGCAGTGTGCTGTATACCGCCGTGACGCGTGCAAAGGAGCTTCTCATAATGGTGGGAGATGATAATGTGGCTCATCGCATGATAGACAATCACAAGCAGTCGCGCCGATACAGCGCGCTGCGGATAAGGCTTACCGATGAAAATTCTTGATTATATAGCGCACCTGCTGTACCCGTGGAAATGCGTTTTCTGTGACAGCGTGCTCAAGGATACGGATATATGCCGCGAGTGTGCGCAAAAGCTTCCGTTTACAAAGGGCGACAGCATAGTGCAGCGCTTTGCGTTTATGGATAAATGTGTTTCGCCGCTGTATTACAAGGACAATGTCCGCGAATCGATCCACCGATACAAATTCGGCGGCTGCGCGGCCTACAGCAGACGTTACGGACTCATAGTGTCCGATTGTGTCGAAAATAATCTTGATTGCGGCGGTGTTGATGTGATATCATGGATACCGCTAAGCAGAAAGCGCCTGCGGTACAGGGGCTACGATCAGGCGCGGCTCATCGCAGAGGAGATTGCGAAGAATACCGGACTGCCGTGCAGACAGCTTCTTAGAAAAATAAAGGACAACGGTGCGCAGTCGTTAACGCGTGACGCAAAGCAGCGCCGCGATAATGTCGCCGGGGTGTACGCTCTGTGCGAAAAAACCTACGTTTCGGGTATGCGCATATTGCTTGTTGATGATGTTGTAACGACGGGCTCGACAATGAGCGAAGCCGCACGAGTTCTGCGCAGGGCCGGAGCGAAGGCTGTTTACGGTGCGTCTCTTGCCCGGCATGAAGATTAGCATAATTGGATAGAATTATATATAAACATCGCCGTGAAATGCTTTTCGCGGCAGATCGGAGCGTTGTATGGTCATATACGAAAGAGATATAGCAGTTGATATGGGAACGTCAAATACCCTTGTTTTCTCTCAGGGCAAGGGGCTTGTTCTGCGCGAGCCTACGGTCGTCGCGGTCGATAAGGTCAAGGATAAGATGCTCAAGATAGGTGAGGAGGCGAAAAAGACGCTCGGTCGTACACCGGCAAATGTTGTCGCCATCCACCCGATACGAGCCGGCGTTATATCCGATTACGATATGTCCGCTCTCATGCTGCGCGAGCTTGTCAGCAGAATAACCTCCTTCAGCCTTTTTAAGCCGAGGATACTAATGTGTGTGCCAAGCAGCATAACCGGCGTTGAGGAGCGAGCCGTCATTGATGCCGCGATTGAGGCCGGAGCGCGCAGAGTGTATCTCGTTGAGACCGCCGTTGCAACGGCTATCGGAGCCGGCGTCGATATTAAAAAGCCCGACGGACACATGGTCGTCGATATCGGCGGCGGAACGACCGATATCGCGGTCGTATCCATGGGCGGCGTTGCCGAGTGCGAGTCGATAAAAATAGCCGGCAGCAGCTTTGACGAGGCAATAATCCGCTACATCAAGAAAAAGCACAATATGCTCATCGGCGCTATGACTGCCGAAGAGGTTAAGATAAACATCGGAGGCGTGTATCCGCGCTCTGATGTACCGGAGAGTATGGAGGTCAAGGGCCGCGATCTTATAAAGGGGCTGCCCAAGACCGTGAGCGTGACCGCGGAAGAGCTCGTCGACGTTCTGCGCGAGCCTGCACGGCTCATTCTTGAAAACGTCCACGCCGTGCTTGAGCGCACTCCGCCCGAGCTCATCGGTGACCTCGGAGTAAACGGAATGATCCTCTCCGGCGGCGGCAGCATGCTCTACGGCATCGACCGCATGCTTGAAGACAGCACGCACATAAGAACGATGATCGTTGACGATCCTCTTGCTTGCGCAGCTCACGGCGCCGGCAAGCTCCTGACAAAGCTCGACACAATGCAGGACGGTATGATGAATTTCCTGCGCAACCGCGAGATGAGAAACTGATACTAAAAAACACCGCTCGGATGAGCGGTGTTTTTGATCAGTTGATGTACTTGTCGATTGCGGTGTTGAGCTCTTCGATGAAGATATCGTCGCCGGTCTCAACCGCGTCGGTGATGCAATGCTCAAGGTGATCCTTGAGTATAACGCGAGCCGTGCTGCTCAGGGCGGATCTTACGGCCGCAAGCTGAATGAGAACGTCCGTGCAGTCGCGCTCGTCCTCGACCATGCGCTTTACGGACTCAAGATGCCCTATTGCGCGTGACAGTCTGTTTATAACGGCCTTGCTCTGCGTGTGCGTGTGTGAATGGTTGTGGTGCGGATGCTCGTGTGCCTCGTGCTCCGAGATATCGTCGCAGGGCTTTACCTCGTGGCAGTGGAGTATTCCGTCGCCGTGATCGTGGTAAAACCCGTCGTCAGGTCTGTGCATTTTTCCCCTCCAAAATTTTTGCGTTTTAACTATAATACTTCAACTGAGCGCCAAAAGCAACAAAAACAGCCGGACGGAAACCCGTCCGGCTTGAATTATTCGTTTTTACAGCTTATCGACAGCTTCTTTTATGGCCTTTATAGCTATCTTGCCGCCACGCTTTGCCATACCGGCTATTAGGTGCGGGGCAATCTTCTCAACCTTGGGCGATACGAATTCATCGACCCAAACAAGCTTTATCGCGTCGAACTTACACTTTGTGGTACAAATACCGCAGCCAACGCAGCGCAGCTCATCGAGCACGACCGCGCCGCAGCCGAGGCAGCGCTCGGTCTCCCTCTTCATCTGCTCCTCGGTGAAAGTTCCGCGCAGATCGTCCATGGTTCTCTTTGCCTTCGCGGCGCTCGCGTCGTTGGTCTTCTGCCGTGGGGTCGCGTCGTATCCGCCAAGTGCGAGTGCCGCCTTCGTTTTATCCAGCGAGGTGAAAACGCGTCTGTCGCGGCCGAGATTCTGAGTCTGGCCGGGGTGTACGTAGCGGTGTATCGAAACGGCACCTTCCTTGCCTGCTGCAATGGCATGGATGACGAACGCAGGCCCTGTTACAACGTCGCCGCCCGCGAAGATGTCGGGCTCGCCTGTCTGATAAGACAGCTCATCGACCTTGACGCAGCCCTTTTTGTCGAGCTTCATAGCTCCCTTGTCGATGCCGCCCCAGTCGATTACCTGACCGATTGCACCGATGACGTTGTCGACCTCAATAGTCTCAAATTCGCCGGTGGGGACCGGTGCGCGTCTGCCGGAGGCGTCGGGTGCGCCAAGCTCCATCTTTTCAAGCTTGAGCGCCTTGATCCGTCCGTTCTCGCCGATGATCTCAACAGGGGAGGAGAGCAGCCTGAGCTTCATACCCTCGCTCAGAGCATCCTCGATCTCCTCGGGGTCGGCTTTCAGCTCATCTCTGCCGCGGCGGTATATAAGCGTAACCTCCTTTGCGCCGAGCCTTATTGCACTGCGCGCAACGTCGACGGAGACATTGCCGCCGCCGATGACAGCGACGCGCTCACCGAGCTTAATTGCATTGCCGGTAAGCGTCGAGCGCAGAAAGTCGATGCCGCCGTAAACTCCGTCAAGCTCCTCGCCGGGTATGCCTATCGGAGCGCTCTTCTGTGCACCGATGGCCATGTAGAACGCCTTATAGCCCTGAGCTCTGAGCTCATCAAGGCTTACATCCTTACCGACCTCAATGCCTGTCTTAAATTCAACGCCCAGCTCCCGTAGCACTTCGATCTCGGACAGAACGACGTCCTTTTCAAGTCTGAACGTGGGAATACCCATGGTCATCATGCCGCCCAGGGTATCTTCCTTTTCGAACACGGTAACGGGGTAACCCTTTACCGCGAGGTAATACGCGCAGCTAAGACCTGCTGGGCCCGCGCCGATGACGGCGATCTTCTGCGGATACATCTTGCCGATCTGATTGACCATCTTGGGAACAAATCTGTGCTCTGACTTCATATCCTGCTCTGCTATAAACTTCTTTATATCGTCGATGGCGATGGGGTCGTCTATATCGCCGCGAGTGCATGCGTCCTCGCAGAATTTCGGACATACGCGGCCGCAGATAGCGGGGAAGGGATTCTCCTTCTTTATAAGCTCAAGAGCCTCCTGATATCTGCCCTGAGCTGCCAGCTTTATATAGCCCTGAACGGCGATATGAGCCGGGCAATTGGTCTTACACGGCGCGGTGCCGGTCTCAACAACGTTTTCACGGTTTTCACGCCAGTTTTCATTCCAGTGCTCCTTCGACCAGATCTTATCATCGGGCGCTTCGGAATGACTTATCTTCAAGGGCTCTGTCGAGCACAGCTTCTGACCGAGACGCAGAGCGTTCATCTGACAGTTTTCAACACACTGACCGCAGGCGACGCACTTGTCTTTATCGACCTGAGCGCGGTAGTTGGATTTCATTATCGTTGAGGTGTTGAACAGTCGACCGCCGCGCAGCGACAGACAGGAGCACTCGCAGCAGTTGCATATGCCGCCGACCTCACCTGTACCGTCGGTATTGGAGAGCTCATGTATAAGGCCGTTTTCCTCGGCTCTTTGCAGTATCTCATATGCCTCCTGCTTTGTTATTTCACGGCCGTGTCCGGTCTTTAAGTGGAAATCCGCCGCCTTATTGAGCATGATGCACATATCTTCTTCAAGATGACCGCAGCCCTCACCCATGATTCTGCGCGTGCGCCGGCATGAGCAGTCGGTAACGGCGATCTTCCACGCGCCCTCTATGTATTTGCTCAGCTGATCGGACGATACAGCGTGACGGTTGAGGTCAATGGACTGCTGTACGGGGATAACGCGCATAACGCCCATACCGCGCGGCAGGTTAGGAGTCATGAGCTTCATGTTTTTAAGCGTGTATTCGTCAAAGCAGCGGGCTATCTCCGGGTGAGCCTCGACCTGCTCCTTATTGCCGACCATCATTTCCATTATGCCCGGTACCCAGCACGGCATCGTGTAGTACTCGATGCCGTCGTCGGGGCTGGTATATATGACGACGACGCCCTCGTTGCCGAGCTCCCACAGAAGCTTCCTCGTCACCTCGGGAGGCTTTCCGCATCTTTTTGAAATTTCCTCAAGCGTAAGGCTGTGGCGCACCTTACATGCCAGCGCAACTTCAGCCTGCTCGTCCGTTACCACCTCGGCCAGTATGCGGTACTCGGGATCGGAGGGGACGTTGGGTATGCCGGTTCGTGCTTCAAGAGTAATCTTGTTTGCAAGCGCAAGTATTTTGGGTCTGAATGCCATAGTGTTGCTCCTTCCTTTACTTTAATGCACATTTTGTATAAACAGCCATGTGTTAAGGATATCACCTTTTGCGTATTTGTCAATACGGACGCCAGAATGAAGATAAAATTTATATAATTTGTACATGCAATGATTAAATATAATGCTACGAGGTGATTTTATGCTTGGAATGTCGCTGGCTATGCTGCTTGGCGGCGTGCTGCTTATGCTAAGACTCTCACCCGGCGGCTCGTTTCCGAGCCCGCTTTCGGCGGAGGAGGAACGGAGATATCTTGTATTGTGGCAGGGAGGGGACATGGCGGCAAGAAATGTGCTTGTTGAGCACAATCTACGGCTCGTAGCGCACATCATCAAAAAATACTATACTCAGACAAATGATATAGAAGACCTGATATCCATAGGAACAATAGGACTGATAAAGGGAATAAACACATATAAGCCCGACCGCGGCATACGCCTTGCAACTTACACTTCAAGATGCATAGAAAATGAAATACTTATGCACTTCAGAAGCCAGAAAAAGTCCATGTGTGACGTAAGTCTCTCGGAAGTCCTTGACACGGATGGTGATGGCAACAGCTTATCGCTCATGGATGTTCTGTCTCAGGATGATGAGATGAGCGAGAGGATTGGCGAGCTTGAGCTGTGCGAAAAACTCAAAGGACTTGTAAGCAGCGCACTTGATGAGAGGGAGGCAAGGATAATTAAGCTCCGCTACGGCCTTGACGGCAGTCCGCCCATGACACAGCGTGAGACGGCAAAAGCATGCGGAATAAGCCGCTCTTATGTCAGCCGTATTGAAAAGAAAGCGCTTGCCAGGCTCCGAGCAGAGCTCGGCGATGACGACAGGATATAATGCTCTTGTATAAGCCTTTGGTTTGTGGTAAAATAACATGAAATTTTATGAGGAGGTGAGCCTAAATGCGTATAAAGAAAACGGTGTGGACCTTTTTCATGATCATAATGGCTGCCATGCTGGTGCTTATAATAAACTCACGCGTTCAGCTCACCTCTGAAGTAGTTGTAGGCGGAGCGGACTCTGTGTTCGTTAAGACTGACGGCCTTAAGGATCCAATGGACGAATATCAGTCGTCTGACAAGGTCTCGCTTGAAAAATACACGGATCTTGAGTTTCCGGTGACAACTATCACCGAGTGGCAGTATATACTTATAAACAGCTCCACTCCGATCAAGTCATACGCTCCGGCAGTGAAGCAGTTTGGATCGGGCGGACCGTATGTTGATAAGCGCATTATCGAAAGCCTTTCGTCTTTTGTGTCTGCCGCGAAGGAGGCGGGCTTTGAGCCGTATATTAGCGCCGGCTACAGATCATATGCCGATCAGCAGCAGCTGTTTAACGAAAAAGCATCCGAGCTGAGCAAAAACGGGGCATATACCTACGAAGAAGCGCAGAGCATAGCAGCCGAAATTGTCGCAAAGCCCGGAACGAGCGATCATCAGACCGGCCTTGCCGTTGATATTTTAGACAAAGAATATGAAGTGCTCGACTATAGCCAGATGGACACTAAATTTTTCGATTGGCTCGACGCTAACTGCGCACGGTTCGGCTTTATTAAACGCTATCCCGGTAACAAAAAAAGCATTACCGGCTGGGATGAGCCGTGGCACTACAGGTACGTCGGCAAGGAAGCTGCGGAGTTTATCATGAAAAACGGTATGTGCCTTGAGGAATTTGTCGCGCATTATAAATAATCGACGCAAAAAATACTTGCAATCACGGTATTTTGATGTTATTATAGTAAGGTAAGTCAGTAAGCATGCAAGAGTGGGTCACAGCCCACTCTTTTTGTTGAGCATTTTACGGATGATAGAATCAGGAGCTGTTTATGAGTAAGATCAGTGATAAAGTCGAGGCGCTCGCACGGCCTGTGGTCGAGGAAGAAGGCTGCAGGCTGTGGAGCGTTGAATATATTAAGGAAGCCGGCACATGGTATCTGAGAGTTTATATTGATAAGGACGGCGGAGTCGGCATTGCCGACTGCGAGGCAATAAGCCGCAAACTCGATCCGATACTTGACGAGGCAGATCCCGTGCCCGGCAGCTATGTGTTTGAGGTCGGCTCTGCCGGAGCGGAGCGTGAGCTCAAGCGCCCGTCGGATTTCGAGCAGTTTATGGGCTCGGAAATCGAGGTCAGGCTGTATCGTCCGTATGAGGGAAGGAAAACTCTCGTCGGCTTGCTTGAAGAATACAGCGACGGAGATCTGACGGTTTCCGGAATTGATCTGAAGAAGGAACAGATCGCGCAGGTAAAGCTGCACGTAACCATATAAATAAGAAGAGGTATATTGGAAATGAACGCTGAATTTTTCTCCGCTATCGAAGATCTTGAAAAAGAAAAGGGCATACCCAGAGAATACATGTATGACAAGATAAAGCAGGCCATGCTGGCCGCTTTCCGCCGCGATAATCCCGAGTGTGCGGATAATGTTGATATCCTGCTCGATGAGGACAGAAAGCGCATCGAGATGTATGTCAACAAGGTTGCCGTCGAGCAGGTAGAGGATCCCGCCCTGGAGATAGACCTTGAGGCGGCAAAAAGGGTGACCAAGCGCGCAAAGCTCGGCGATACCATAAAAATACCTGTTGAGACGAAAAAGTTCGGCCGTATCGCAGCGCAGGCTGCAAAGCAGGTCATAATCCAGGGAATCCGCGAGGCTGAGCGAGGCATCGTGTATGAGGAATTCACCTCCAAGGAGCACGAGATACTCACCGGCGTCGTATCACGCATCGAACCCAGGACAGGAAGCGTTTCCATCCGCATCAGCTCCAACAGCGAGTATACCGAGGCGATGCTTGCTCCCAACGAGAGGATCAAGACCGAGCCGCTTAAAGAGGGCGACCGCATAAAGGTCTATGTCGTCGAGGTCAGAAATTCCACCAAGGGCCCGCAGGTACTCATAAGCCGTACTCACCCCGGCCTTGTAAAGCGCCTGTTTGAGCTCGAGGTTCCCGAAATATTCGACGGCACGGTCGAGATAAAGTCAATTGCCCGTGAAGCGGGCAGCCGTGCAAAGATGGCCGTTTGGTCCACCGATCCCGATGTTGACCCGATCGGCGCGTGCGTAGGCCCGAAGGGCGGCCGTGTTGCGAGCATAGTAGAGGAGCTCGGCGGCGAGAAGATCGACATTATAAAATACAGTGAGATCCCCGAGGAGTATATCGCGGCGGCGCTTGCTCCCAGCGAGGTAATAAGCGTCACGATGCTCGAGGACGGCAAAAGCTGCCGTGTCATAGTTCCCGACAGCCAGCTGTCCCTTGCCATCGGCAAGGAAGGCCAGAACGCACGCTTGGCCGCAAGACTTACCGGATATAAGATCGATATAAAGCCAGAGTCTGAGGCATAAGGGAAAGGAGGCAGCCGCAGTGCAGAAGAAAATACCCATGAGGCAGTGCTTGGGCTGCCGGGAAATGAAGCCGAAGCGCGAGCTTATCCGTGCGGTGAAATCACCGGACGGGGAAGTAAATCTGGATTTTAAGGGCAAGATGCCCGGCAGGGGCGCATATCTATGCCCGAACGGCGAGTGCCTTAAAAAAGCTATGAAGTCTAAGGCGCTGGAAAGAGCTTTTTCAGTTCAGATACCTGAAGAAATATATGAAGAGCTCAGGCAGCAGATGGAGGCAAAACCATGAGAGAAAAAGCCTTAAATCTGCTGGGACTCATGCGCAGGGCCAATGCGCTGAGCATCGGCGAGGAGGATACGGGCTCGGCAGTCAGGGAGCATGCGGCAAAGCTCGTGCTTCTTGCGTCGGATGCATCGCCGAATGCGAAAAAGCGCGCTGCCGGATACATGTATGGCAGCAAAGCGCCGCTCATAACCGCTCCGTTTACAAAGGAAGAGATATCCTTACACGTCGGGAAAAGCGGCTGCTCGATGGCGGCGGTGTGCGATATCGGTTTTGCCAACGCGTTTATGAAGCTGTTGTGTGAGATATCGCCTGCTGAGTACGATGAAGCGGCTCAAACGATACAAAGACGCGCAATCGAGAGCAAAAAGCGCAAAAACGACAGCATCAGACTGAAAAACAAGAGGATAGGTAAAAGGAGGACCAATGCATGAGCATGATTAATAAATATAGAGTACACGAGGTAGCAAAGGATTTTAACACCACATCCAAGGTAATAACTCAGATATTAACCGACTATGCTACAACTCCTAAAAACCATATGCAGGTTCTTGAGAATAACGAGCTGGATGTAATATTCGAGTATCTTACCCAGCATAATCAGGCGGGCAGCCTTGCTGATATCTTCGCGTCCGCACCCAAGGCAGAGGAAACAAAGCCTGCCGAGAAAAAGCAGGAAAAGTCAGCGCCGCAGCAGCATGCCGGTAAAGCAGCCGCACAGCCCGCACCTGCGAAGAAGGAAAAAGAAAATAAGCCGCATGTTCCGCGCCAGGTGGCGGAAAAGCGAGTTGTCGACACCCGCGGCAGCGCGGCGGTGAATATAGCCAAATACGACGAAAAATTCGATAATATGGCCGGCGATAAGAACCGCAGCCGTGACCGCGACCGTAAGGGTGGCAAGGAAAAGATCGTAAACAAGGCAAAGCAGCGCCAGCAGGGTCAGGCCGCTTCCGCAAAGCGCCGCCAGGAGGAGCGTGACAAGATGCAGAAGCTCCAGCTTGAGATAGCTAAAAAGCAGCAGCTCAAGGTCATGATCCCGGATGAGATCAATGTCGGTGAGCTGGCGTCGAGAATGAAAAAGTCGGCGGGCGAGGTCATAAAGCGCCTGATAAAGCTCGGAGTTTTTGCCTCCGTTTCCGATGTGGTCGATTATGATACAGCGGCGCTCGTAGCGATGGAGTTTGGCTGCAAGGTTGAAAAGGAGGTCGTCGTATCGGTCGAGGAAAAGCTCATTGACGATCATAAGGACAGTGCCGATGAGCTTGTCGGCCGCGCCCCCGTTGTCGTCGTCATGGGTCACGTTGACCACGGCAAGACCTCACTGCTTGACTATATCCGTCATGCAAATGTCGCCTCCGGAGAGGCGGGCGGCATAACTCAGCACATCGGTGCATACACTGTTGAAATTAACGGCAGCCCTATAACCTTCCTGGATACGCCGGGACATGAAGCGTTCACCTCAATGCGAGCCCGAGGCGCTATGGTAACCGATATCGCCATCCTCGTAGTTGCGGCCGACGACGGAATAATGCCGCAGACAATTGAGAGCATCAACCACGCAAAGGCTGCCGGCATCCCGCTCGTCGTTGCCATCAACAAGATGGATACCGTCGGTGCAAACCCCGAGCGTATAAAGCAGCAGCTGACAGAGTACGATATAGTTCCAGAGGAATGGGGCGGCGATACCATAGTCTGCCCGATCTCTGCAAAGACCGGCGAGGGCATAGATAATCTTCTTGAAAACCTTGTAATTCTTGCAGAGGTTCAGGAGCTCAAGGCAAACCCGAACCGTGCCGCAAAGGGTACTGTTATCGAAGCAAGGCTCGATAAGGGCCGCGGCCCGATCATGACCGTTCTCGTTCAAAACGGTACGCTCAAGCTCGGCGATATCATCATTGCAGGCACGGCTGTCGGCCGCGTTCGTACAATGATAAACGACAAGGGTGTGCGCATAAGCGAGGCAGGCCCCTCTGTACCCGTTGAGATATCCGGTATGTCAGAGGTGCCCAGCGCGGGTGATACCTTCAATGCCGTTGCCGACGAGCGCATGGCCCGTGAGCTTGTTGAGGAGCGCAAGACCCAGCAGAAGAACGCAGCCTTCGGCAGCAGCAAGAAGGTGAGTCTTGAGGATCTGTTCAGTCAGATCCAGGCCGGTGAAATGAAAACTCTCAACATTATCGTCAAGGCCGATGTTCAGGGCTCCGCCGAGGCGGTCAAGGCATCACTTGAGAAGATCACCAACGACGAGGTGCGCGTAAAGGTTATCCACAGCGGCGTCGGCGCGATAAATGAGTCGGATGTTATGCTTGCCGCGACCTCCGGAGCTATCATCGTCGGCTTTAATGTCCGCCCCGATAGTGCCGCTCGTGACAACGCGGCTCGCGCAAATGTAGATATGCGCATGTACCGTGTAATCTATGACTGCATCAACGAGATAGAGGCTGCCATGAAGGGTATGCTTGCACCGAAGTTCGCGGAAGTCATTATCGGCCACGCTGAAGTACGCGAGACCTATAAGGTTTCCAAGGTCGGCACAGTTACCGGATGCTATGTACTCGACGGTAAGATCCAGCGAGGCTGCTCGGTACGCGTGCTCAGAGACAATATCGTTATCCACGAGGGCGAGCTTGCGTCGCTGCGCCGCTTCAAGGACGACGTTAAGGAAGTCGCCAGCGGCTATGAGTGCGGCATGCAGGTCGAAAAATTCAACGATATAAAGGTCGGCGACGTTATCGAGTGCTTCGTCATGGAGCAGATAAAAGTCTGATAAATCACTTTGGGCGGTCTTTCGGGCCGACCGACTCATAGATACAGGAGAAGAAAAAATGCCTTCAAATAAACTGGCAAGAACAAATGACGATATTCAGCTTGTCATGAGCAGGCTTTTGCGCGAGATAAAGGATCCACGCGTAAATCAGGGCATGATAAGCGTGACACGCGTTGAGACCACAGGTGATATGCGCTATTGCAAGATATGGCTGTCGGTCATGGGACTTCAGAACGAAAAGGAGTTCAAAAAGGGGCTCAAGTCTGCGTCCGGCTGGCTCAGACGTGAGCTTGGCAGCTCGCTCAAGCTGCGCAACACGCCGGAACCGTTGTTCGAGCTCGATCACAGCATTGAATACGGCGCGCATATAAACGAGATAATAAACCACCTTGATATAAAACACGACGAGGACGAGGTATGAATATCAGAGAATGCGCTGCGTGGTTCTGTGAGCATGATAACATTCTGCTGTTAACGCATGTCCGCCCGGACGGAGATACACTCGGAGGAGCGGCCGCTCTGTGCTCGGCTCTGCGCAGAATGGGGAAAAAAGCCGCACTCTATAACAATCCGGATATAACGCCGAAATATATGAAGTATGTTAAGGACTATATTGCCGACAGCTTTGAGTACAGCCGAACTGTGGCGGTCGATGTTGCCGAGGCGCATATGCTGCCTACGGGTTTTATCGGTGGAGTTGATGTTTGCATAGATCACCACCCGTCGAACTCGCATTATGCGAAAGAGCTGCTGCTTGACGGCAGCAAGGCCTCCTGCGGAGAGATAGTGCTGAAGGTCATAAAGGAAATGTGCGGCAGCGTTACCGCGCAGGAGGCAAGCCTTTTGTACATGGCCGTGTCTACCGACTGCGGTTGTTTCCGCTATGCAAACGTAACGAGCGAGACCTTTGCCGCGGCAAGTGAGCTTCTTACCCTCGGCGCCGAGGTGCGTAAGCTTAACTTTGACCTCTTCCGTCAGGTTTCACGTGCCCGCATGACGCTTGAGGGCAGCATGCTTTCGGGGCTTAAATATTTTTTTGACGGCAAGGTCGTCGCTGCGACGGTAACACGCAAAATGATGCAGGATGCCGGTGCAACTGAAAATGACTGTGATGATATAGCAGGGCTCCCAGGCAAGGTCGAGGGCTGTGTCGTAAGCCTTGTTATCCGCGAGACGGATGACAATAAGTGCAAGGTCTCGGTCAGATCGCACGAGATTTTCGACAGCAGCGCTCTATGCGCCCGCTTCGGTGGCGGCGGCCACAGGATGGCGTCCGGCTGCACGATTACGGCATCCCCCGAGGAAACGCTTGACATGCTCGTATCGGCAATAGGCGAGGTGCTTTGATGAACGGCATCATCCTTGTCGATAAGCCGCAGAATTGGACGAGCCACGATGTTGTTGCCAAGCTGCGCGGTGTGCTGCATGAGCGGCGCATCGGCCACTCGGGAACGCTTGACCCGCTTGCGACGGGGCTTCTTGTAGTGTTCGTCGGCAGAGCCACGCGTGCTGTTGAGTTCGCCGAGGCCGACAGCAAGGAGTATATTGCAGGGCTGCACCTCGGAGTTAGCACCGATACGCAGGATATAACAGGCAATATTGTTGCCGAATCTGCCGCGCTGCCCGATGAAGCAGCGCTGCGTGAAGCGCTAGGACGATTTATCGGAGATATAGAACAGATACCGCCCATGTATTCGGCGATAAAGATAGGCGGCAAAAAGCTGTACGAGCTCGCGAGGAGAGGGGAGAGCGTTGAACGCGCTCCGAGAAAAATCACGGTCTCGGCTATTGATATTGCCAGCAGAGACGGCGATGATTACATCCTTAACATCTCCTGTTCAAAGGGCACATATGTGCGCACACTGTGCAGCGACATCGGCGAAGCTCTCAGCTGCGGAGCCTGTATGAGCAGCTTGAGGCGAACGCGGGCAGGTGTGTTTTCAGTCGACTATGCTCACAGCCTTGCCGATATCGAGGCTGCCGTGCGCGAGGGCAGACTTTCCGATATTATTTTACCGGTGGACACGCTGTTTGCGTCTTTTCCGAAGCTCACTGTCAGCCAAAGCGCGGCAAAACGCCTGAAAAACGGGAATATTATAAAAATCTCCGCAGAGGACGGAGAGTACAAGGTATATTCGGATTCAGACGAATTCCTGCTGCTCGGCAGAGTCGAGTGCGGAAAACTGAAAACTATAAAAAGCTTTTATGAGGTAAGCTGATGACAAAACAGAAAGTAATGGCGCTCGGCTTTTTTGACGGCATACATGTCGGCCACGCGGCGCTTATTAATATGATTAAGCAGCGTGCTGATGAAACCGGGGCTGAGCCTGCCGTACTCACCTTCGATGTCCACCCGGACAATTTGGTTTTCAACAAGACCGTTCCGCTCATAAACAGCGCCGAGGACAGAAAACACATACTCAAGCGCTGCTTCGGCATAGATGAGGTCGTTGTCATTCACTTTAACCAGCGCGTTATGCGCATGGATTGGCAGGCTTTTCTCGATGAAATAATAGACGAAATGAATCTGCGCTGGATAGTGGTCGGACATGATTTCCGCTTTGGCTATAAGGGCCTCGGCACGGCTGCGAAGCTTAAGGAATATTGCGAGGGGCGCGGTGTCGGATGTGATATTATACCCGCCGTATGCCGTGACGGAGTCATTGTTAGCTCAACGCTTATCCGCCGGCTCATTGAAAGCGGCGAGATGGAAAAGGCGAATGAATACCTCGGCCATCCGCACACGCTCACCGATGTTGTCCGCAGCGGCTACCACCTCGGAACGCAGATGGGCACACCGACTATCAACATGGGCTTTCCGCAGGGGATCATCATCCCGCGCCACGGCGTTTACGCTGCCAAAGCTTATATCGACGGGCAGGAGTACATGTCGGTCACGAATGTCGGCATCCGCCCGACCGTGAGCGATTCCGGCAATGTCAATGTCGAGAGCTTTCTGCTCGATTTCCGGGGAAATCTCTATGGTCATCAGGCGCGCATAGATTTTTATAAATTCCTGCGCCCCGAGCATAAGTTTGCCGATGTTGAAGCTCTCGCGGCTCAGATAAAGAGTGATGCCCAAACCACGCGCGAGTATTTTGAAAGCTTAAAGTAAATAAAAGTCAAAACCGGCAGAGCCAGCTCTGCCGGTTTTTTGCGCAAAAACCGCAGCTGTCAAAAGGTATACCTTTTGACAGTCAATCAATTTACGTGCTTTTCGTGGTCAAAAACGAATTTTTTAATCAAATCAAGGCTTTTTACCAAAAAATTTTACACAACATCTTGCAATTTTGACTATTTTCAGCTATCATGACATTAGAAAACCGCAACCGTCAAAAGGTATACCTTGTGACAGCTATGCGGGAAAATATCGGGAGGAAAATATGAAGAAACGAATACTGAGTGTTATTCTTATAGTTGTTCTTATAATGAGCTTTGCGTCCTTGGGTTCGTTTGATGCCAAAGCAGCGGCAGCAAAAGCTGTAAGTGAGGATACTGCTCAGAGTAATCTAAATGAGTTAATCAATGCACTTAGCGGAAAATATTTTACTGTAAATCAAAAAGCGTGCTCAAAAGGAGAAAGTGGGCATGGCTGTAAGAATTGCGGTATGATAAACGTAATTAAGGAAGCATGGCTAAGAGATACCGTTAAGCGAGTTCCTACTTCAACAAACTCAGGCTTCAAGCATTACTACTATGATACTTCGTTAACGCGCGGTCAATCGTGTTGCGGTTTTGCAAACTTTGCGGGGTGGTATATTTTTTCTGCAAATTCTAGTGATATAGTCAGGTTTTCCAAACTTAAAGATGGTAGCTTTAATGGTTCAACCATGTCAATAGCAAGACCAGGTGATGTTCTCCGATTTGGCGATGTTACATCTAAAAGTAAACATTCAGCAGTATTTGTATCTACATATTCGGATGGAATTGTTGTACTTGACTGCAATTGGAATATTGGCAGTGGGAATTGCAAAGTTCAAAAGCACAAAATAGCATATAATAAGTATAAATATGTTACTATTTCTCGAGCTGATAACTACATAATCAATGGAAATACCGGAGATGCTGGAAAGTATGACGTTGTTGATTTCAATGCAACAGGCATTGTAAGATGCATTGAAAAGCGAGTGTTTTCAGAGCCTATAAGCTCATCAAATCAAACAAGGACGATATATGAAAATGAAACTATAAATATAGTTGGTTATGTGCATAATTCAAATGGTGACGTTTTTTACAAAACAGACAAAGGTGATTTTGTCCACAATATTTATTTTGAAATAACGTCGTACGAAGAACTACCTCCTTCAAACTATTGCGTTGCAAAAATGAAGGTGATGTGCAATCAGAAGACCGTTAGAGACTATCCGGATTCATCTTCGGCTGTGCGTGCAACTGTAAATAAGGGTGACGTTGTTGATGTCGTTGGATATATATACAACACGCCAGGCAATCTGTGGTACAGCATTAAAGTGGGCACAGGAACTGCCTATATTCACAGCAGTTATCTTGCTGTAGTTTCGTCTGATAGGCGAACTCCATCCGATTATGCAGACACGCAACTTGAAGTCCTTGCCGCAGAAAAAGGTATATATGATTCCCCAAAAAGCAATTCTAATCGGAGCGGGGAATATATCAAGGGTGAGGTTTTTAACACTATTGGATATGTATATAACCAATATGGCAACTTGTGGTATGTTAACGATAGCGGCAAGTGCATTTATTCAAGCTATTTAAAGTCGGATCCCGGAGCAAATCTGCCATCGAATTATGATTCTATTGAACTTCGAGCGGACAGCGGGAAAATATACAAATCAAGGCCATACGATTTAGCTTCGACCTCAGGAAATTTCAATGAAGGAACTACTGCACAGTCTATAGGCTATGTGATCAATCTATTCGGCAATAAATGGTATGAATGCTCTGATGGGCTTTTTATTTATGATTCGAATTTGTCCCCTGCGAAGTATATAATCTCATATAACGCAAACGGCGGAAATGGGAATATGGCAAACACGATCGTAAAACATGGCGAAAGTATTACATTCAAGGATTGTACTTTCACAAAATCTGAATACGAATTTACTGGCTGGACTCTATACAGAATAGCTGACGGCAAATGGCATACTGAAGGGCATGGATGGCAAACTGCAAAAGAAATCGAGAATAATGGCTACAGTAAGAGCGTATATCGCGACAGATTTAGCGGAACACTCGATTATTCATGGGCAAACGGCTGCAGCAATGCAGATGAATTCATCTTGTATGCAATATGGGAAAGAGCGTCACATACTCACAGCTACACCGCGGCAGTAACCGCTCCGACCTGTACTTTGGGTGGCTACACTATGTATACCTGCTCCTGCGGAAACAGCTATAAGGACACCTATGTGGATGCCCTCGGCCACAACTATGTTAGCGGAGTATGTACCCGCTGCAATGCGAAAGACCCGAATTATCAGGCACCCCATACGCATAGCTACACCGCGGCAGTAACCGCTCCGACCTGCACGGCGGCAGGCTACACGACCTACACCTGCTCTGTCTGCAACGACAGCTATAAGGGTAGCTACACCGATTCGCTGGGTCACAGCTACGTCGGCGGCGTCTGCACCCGCTGTGGCGCTAAAGACCCCGATTACAAGCCGGCCGTGAGCTTTGTTGACGTTCCCTCCGATGCGTTCTATGCAAACGCTGTCAAGTGGGCGGTAGAGAATGAGATAACCACCGGTGTGGGCAATAATCGCTTTGACCCCAACGGACAGTGCACGCGCGGCCAGGTCGTAACATTCCTGTGGCGCGCGGCTGGTAAGCCGACGGTGAGCGCGAATGTGAGCTTTTCCGACGTTCAGCCCGGCGCGTTCTACTACGAGGCGGTCAAGTGGGCGGTCGCAAACGGCATCACCACCGGCATCGGCGGAAATAGGTTTGCCCCGAACGACACCTGCACCCGCGGTCAGGTAGTGACATTCCTGCACCGTGTGGAAAATTCGCCGGGAGTGAGCTCCGTGAGCAGCTTCGCCGACGTTCCGTCGACGGCGTTCTACTACAACGCCGTCAACTGGGCAGTCGCAAACGGCATAACCAAAGGCACAGGTAACGGCCGCTTCTCGCCGAACGACACCTGCACCCGCGCCCAGGTCGTAACATTCCTCTACAGAGCACAGTAAGCAGCATAACAGGACATAAACCAAAACGCCGGGGCTTTTGCCCCGGCGTGCGGCCTTGATAAGTGCGTATTCGTGCGACTTTTGACAACTTTGTGAAAAACTCACAAAAAGTCGCACGCAAGTTTGGGATAACTGCGAATTTAAGAAGCGAGCAAATTGTGGTATTATAAAATCGTCAATAAGCTATAGGGAAGGGCGAAGCAGCGCCCCACAAAATACGCCGCACCGCATGGGAAACCATGCGGTGCATTTTTTATTCTCTGTTGAATTCCCTGAGCTCAAGACCCGGATTTTTCGTAAGCGCCCAGTTTACGCACCACTCGGAGGTGAACAGCAGCAGGTTATTTCCGCGGAAATCCTGAACCCACTTCGTGTCGCTCGTGAGGTTGAGATCGTTGGGGTTGAGACCCTCGTTATCTATCCAGCGCACGACCTCGTAGGGCATGCTGCGGCGGCGAACGTCAACGCCGTACTCATTTTTCAGCCTGTATTCGAGCACCTCGAGCTGAAGTATGCCGACGACGCCAACGATGATCTCCTCAACGCCGGTGTACGGCTCGTGGAATATTTGTATCGCGCCCTCCTGAGCTATCTGCATGATGCCCTTTTCAAACTGCTTGCGCTTCATCGTATCGATACGCTCAACGCCCGCGAAAATCTCGGGAGCAAAGGTAGGAATGCCCTCAAATTCGACCTTCATGCTCTTGTCGCATATCGTGTCGCCGATCGAGAAGATGCCGGGGTCGAAAACACCGATAATATCTCCGGCGTAGGCCTCGTTTATTATTGCGCGCTCCTGCGCCATGAGCTGCTGCGGCTGCGCCAGGCGGATCGCCTTGCCGCCCTGAACATGGAAGTATTCCTTGTCGCGCTCAAATTTGCCCGAGCATATGCGCATGAACGCTATCCTGTCGCGGTGAGCCTTGTTCATGTTCGCCTGGATCTTGAATACGAAGGCCGAGAACTTGTCGGTAAACGGATCGACGATCTCATCGCCGGCCCTACGCGGCAGTGGAGGCATGGTCATGTCAAGAAAGCTTTCTAGGAACGGCTCGATGCCGAAGTTGTTGAGTGCCGAGCCGAAGAATACGGGGCTTAATTTGCCGTCGCGCACCTGCTCAATATCAAACTCGTAGCCCGCTCCGTCCAACAGCTCAACGTCGTCGCACAGTGTTCTGCGCAGCTTTTCGCCGATCAGACTGTCGAGGGTCTCGGTATCGCCAAGGCTGCACTCGATAGCCTTTATCTTGTCCTGACCGCGGTGAAATTCGTTGAATGCGAGTATCTCGCGCTTTTCGCGGTCGTACACACCCTTGAAGTCCATGCCGCAGCCGATGGGCCAGTTCATAGGATAGGTGCCGATGCCGAACTCCTGCTCAAGCTCCTCCATAAGATCGTAGGGGCTTCTCGCCTCGCGGTCGAGCTTGTTTATAAAGGTGAAGATGGGTATATTGCGCATTGCGCATATTTTAAAGAGCTTTCTCGTCTGCGGTTCGATGCCCTTTGCCGCGTCGATAACCATGACGGCGCTGTCGGCGGCCATGAGCGTGCGGTAGGTATCCTCGGAAAAGTCTTGGTGACCGGGAGTGTCAAGAATATTGATGCAGTAGCCATTATATTCAAACTGCATTACAGATGAGCTAATTGATATTCCTCGCTGCTTTTCAAGCTCCATCCAGTCAGACACGGCATGCCGCGCCGTAGCTTTACCCTTTACAGAGCCCGCGAGCTGTATCGCCCCGCCGTAGAGCAGCAGCTTTTCCGTAAGCGTTGTTTTGCCGGCGTCAGGGTGCGAGATTATCGCAAAGGTTCTGCGCCGTTCAATTTCCTTTCTGATATCAGCCATACATGCTTCTCTCCCAATAATTTTTCACACGATTTAATATATTATCACAGATATTGCGCAAAAGCAAAGCTTTTTATGCTATATTACCGTGGCCGAGTGAAGCTGGAAGCATGCTGCCTGGGCTCAAGCTTCGGCCTTATGGGTACGGAGCAGCATCATCTGTGCTGTGACTATAAAAAACTGACGGCGAATATATAAAATAAAAAAACCGGCCGTAGGCCGGTCAGCGTGTCAAATGCCTTGCTCTTTTCAGTTTTCTGCTTTTATGCCGATGCCGCAGTTACGCATGGTTTCCGATAGACGATGCAGATGCTCGGTAGATATTTCGGTAAGCGGCAGACGCAGCTTTCCGCAGTCAATGCCTATCATTCGCATCGCCGCCTTTACGGGGATAGGATTGGTTTCAATAAATAAATCGGAAAACAGCCGCGAATATTTAAAGTATAATTGCTGAGCCTGAAGAAAGCTGCCGTCAAGACAGAGCTCGCACAGTTTTGCGACCGCTGCCGGCACTACATTTGATGCGACGGATATAACACCCAGTGCACCAAGCGCCATCATCGGTACTGTGTTGTCATCGTTGCCGCTCCAAATAAACAGATCGTTTCCGCATTCTGCTCTTGTAGCTGCAAAAAGACTGAAATCGCCGGATGCCTCTTTCACGCCGTTTATGTTCGGATGCTTTGACAGTTCGACATATGTCTCAAGCCTTATGCCGATGCTAGTTCGGGAGGGAACGTTATAAACTATCATCGGGATATCAACCCGATCGGCTACATATGTAAAGTGCCTTACCAATCCGCTCTGCGTTGCCTTGTTATAGTACGGCGTTACCATGAGCACACCGTCGGCATCGCATCTGAGCGCACATTTGGCAAAGCCTAGAGCCTTGGTCGTGTCGTTGCTGCCGATACCGGCGATAATTTTCATGCGCCCGTCGTTATGCCGGCAGACAAATTCAATAAGCTCCTCGTGCTCATATCGGCTCATTGTCGCATTTTCGCCGGTTGTACCGCATACGACAAGAGCTGCAGTGCCATTATCATACTGATAATCAATGAGCTCCGCCATTTTATCAAAATCAATGCCGTTATCATTAAACGGCGTTACTATCGCGGTGCACGACCCCTTAAATATCGGAGTTTTGAACATAGCGTACCTCCAATCATGATACTTATAAACATTATGATAGCGCGCAGAGATATATGATGTAGGTTTGTCAATGATGTGTTACAACGTTCGGAAAAGA